>WNGQ01000017.1_pt1 | contig 152277 bp, 116 predicted proteins | sample 5407661 | NCBI WGS metagenome assembly WNGQ01 (sample SAMN13153382, study PRJNA577476) | soil metagenome | isolation source: 60 cm soil or saprolite under Garry oak tree replicate 2 | place: USA:California | collected 2016-06-15 | reverse complement strand
CGCTGCGAAAACTTTTTGCACCAAGTCTGGCTGTCCGAGATATCCATGCCAGGCAACCGATTTCGTGTATCTTCGTACCTTTTCATCATCAAGTTCACAAATGGCCCTCCCCCAGAGGTTGTAATTGTGATCGAGCAGCCATATCTTCGTCTTCAATCCTGCCTCTTCGATTGCTCGGCCCAGGTGTTGACCTACATACTCGACTTCGATTTCTTGTGGAAGCAGGCACGCGGGCATGCGGCCGTCCTGATCTGTATCAACCTCGTTCTGAGGAGTCACAGCATCGATTACAACGCCCTCGGCTTCATACGCCTGCAAGAATTTAACGACATAATTCGCGTACGCGCCGAGATACCGGCGTCGGAGAGTACCTCCCAACATCGAATTGTTGTCCTTCATCCAATTCGGCGGACTCCAGGGAGAAGCCAGAAGAAACAGGTTGTGGTTGATCTCGCGTGCGCGTCGAATAATCGGAAGAATGTAGTCGCGATCATGGGCAATGGAAAACCGTGACAAGTCAGGGTCCGCGCCTCCTTCGTCATAGCTGTATAACTCTCTTGCATAGTCACTCGATCCAACGCATGACCGGCATACACTGAGGGCCATCTGGTCAGGGTGGAACAACTCCTGCAACAATCGTTCGCGCTCCGGTTTCGGTAACTGATTCAGCACATAGCATGCCGCGTCTGTAAATGCGGCCCCAAAGCCGAGTATGGGCTGATTGGTACGAACCGCTTGAAGTGCGATCGTGTCCTCCGTCCGCGCCCGGTCGGCGCTCTGCCAGGCCAGCGAACTGGACGCCGAGTAACGCTTGTCACCGGCTGTGAGATGCACCGCAACGGTCCCGCCTGGCGTCTGTTCTTCAGGTGGCGTATGTGTTGTCGAAGGAAAGGCCTTGATAAACGATAGACAGGCAGCAGAAACCGTTGTCGTTTTCAAGAAGTTACGGCGGGTTTGCTTCAACATGATTGTCATATCAAGCTCGAAGGCTCTCCTGGGAATGTAACGACCCGCCCAGTGTACCGATAAGGGGGTTGTGGTTGACCTATACAAAGGTATTACTTCCATCCACGTCTATCAGGTAGCAGATTTTGGGTTCCTTCTTTCATACAATGCATCGCCAACTGTATTGCTCGGCTACGTAACGATCCGCTGCATTTGCGGCCGGTTGGGGAAGGAACTCTCTTGCGTTGTTAGCAAGGGAACAGAGAAATCGTGTCACTCATTGTCGAGGGAAGGGATTTCAAAAATGAATCTGTTAAAAGTGCTGATCGTTACGCCGATCCTGCTTGTATTACTCGTGTCTGCCCGCGTGGGGCACGCTGAGCCTGCCGCGGCCTCTTTGCCTGGAAGCATAGCCGATCCTCAACACGCAGTTCTATCGGGAGTGATGGTGACGGCATACGCGCAAAACACCAATGCAACCATTCGTGGCCAGGTGTTAGATCCATCGGGAGCCCTCGTATCTGATGCTCAGATTCTCATCGTTAATCAGGATACCGGTGTAACAATCTTCAACGGCAAGAGCGACTCATCCGGAGCGTTCGTTGCGCCGCAGGTGATTCCCGGCACCTACCGAATTACGGTAACCGCAATGGGGTTCAGGCAGTCAGTCATCGATAATCTCGTCGCGACTGTTGCGCAGGTTGCGTCGGTGAACATCAATTTGCAGATTGGCCAGACTGCCCAGACGGTGACGGTCGAATCCAAAGGTGAAGAACTGGATCGCAGCACATCAGACGTCTCGACTCTCATCTCTCCGAGCGAAGTCCAGAATATCCCATTGCAAAGACGCGCCACCGAGAACCTGTTGGCGTTTGTTCCTGGCGTAGCTCACGGCGGTGGGGGCGATACGCCAAATACCTCCCAGCTCTCGATCAATGGCAGCCGCACATTGAACATAGAGGTCTTGTTGAACGGCGTTTCCACGATCATTGCCTCGACAGGCTCGCCGGCCACTCTGCCATCGCCGGATGGGGTCGACTCGTTCCGCGTTCTCGCTACCAATGCGCCGGCCGAATACGGTCGTACTTCAGGCGCCGTGGTCTCGGTGAATACCAAGTCCGGTACGAGCGCCTATCGTGGCAATCTTTACTTTCTGGCGCGCAACGAGGCACTCGACGCCAACACATTCTTCAACAACAGCACCATTATCAACGCGGCAACAGGCCAGACAACGCCACGCGCTCGCGACCGCTTTTTCCAGGAGGGTGGTTCCATCGGTGGCCCGGTCTGGATTCCCCACATCTACGACGGTCGCAAGAAAACCTTTTTCTTCTTCAACTACGATCGCACGTCCCGGCCCAGTACGTCGAATCTCAGGTTTACCGTTCCGACAGCCGCGCAGCGCGCAGGTGACTTCTCCGCTGCTCTTGCGCCAGTCGATGCCAATGGCCACGCCCGCACTCCGCAGAAGATCTTTCAGCCCACGGGAACGGCTTCCGCAGCGTTCGTGAATAACCAGGTTGGGCCCATCGATCCCGCAGCCGCGAAAATACTTGCCCTGCTGCCTCTACCGAACACTCCCGGAGTGTACGACCCGGTAAACAACCGTAATACCGGCAACTGGACTTCGCAGCAAAACCTGACAGGTATTGACGTCAAGCTTGCAGCTCGTGTCGATGAGGAGCTTACACCGAATGACAGGTTGAGCTTTAACGTCTACCGCTTTACCACGTCGACGCCAAACCCAGTTTCCTGGAACAGTCCTTTGCTCAACACGACATGGGATTGCGTCTGCAACAATGCCTGGCTACCCTCGCTCAGTTACACCCGCGTGTGGAGTCCCACGCTGGTTATGGACTTGAACTTTGGGTTTTTTCGCAACGTCGTGCTCCGCAACCCGCCGGGTGTCGGCATGAATGCAGCGCAGCAGCTTGGAATTGCCTCACTGCCCCTGGACCAAACGCCAGAACTGACTGACCCGGGTTTCTCCAACATTGGAGCGGATACCAACACGAATCAGGTGAATATCACCAATACGTTTACGGAGTTTGGTTCTGTCAGCAAGATGGTCCGTGCTCATACTCTCAAGTTTGGTGGGTCACTCCGCAAGAACCAGTTCAATTCCTTCAACCCCTCCGCCAGTCCTGAAGGGCTCCTGGCCTTCGACGGCTCCATCACGAACCATGGCGCCGCGGGCAACGCCAACACAGGGATTGCCGATTTTCTTCTCGGCACGATCAAGACCGGCAATTATCAACTGCCGATGCCCGAAACCGGCCGGAGAAACTACAACATCGGCCTTTTCTTCCAGGATGACTGGAAAGCTACCAAGAAGTTGACCATCAATGCGGGAGTCCGCTACGAATACGAGTCGCCGATGACGGTTGTAAACAACATTTATACCCGTTTCGACCCGGCTACCGGCAATATGCTGGCGGCGAACGTCAATGGGACATCGCCTTCCCTGAACATCACTACACCGAAGGGCAATTTCTCCCCGCGAATCGGCGTGGCTTACGGCATCAACAATAAGACGGTCTTTCGTGCTGCGTTCGGCACATTCTACGGGACCATCTTCCAGAACCTGGGCGGTCAAATCGCTTTTCCCGGTTATGACGTAAGCGGCACCTACGCGAACCTGGGAACGGCAATCGCCCAGCCGTTCTCGCTCTCTCAGGGTTTCCAACTCGTGGCGGTGCGCGATTTGAGCAATCCCTTTGCGGCCCTCGTCGGCGCGACGCCTTCTAAGCCATTCACTCCCTCCGGCGTATCGTTCCACAATCTCGGCTCCATTCCTATGGTGGAGCAATGGAACATCGGTTTCGAACGCCAGTTGCCGTTCCTGCTTACGCTTGAGGTTAACTACGTTGGGAATCGCGCACTCAACCTTCCCTATAATATTCCGCAAAACATCGTGCCTCTCTCGCAGGTGGATGCCGTAACCCTGGCCAACACCACGCTAGCAACCCAGTTGGCAAAGCCGTTTTCCTCATTGGGCACTTTCGGCGGTGTCGACGACGTCGGACGCTCGAACTACAATGCCCTGCAGGTCTCGGTTCGTCGCCAATTCAACACACGTCTTGCCGTTCTCTCCAACTACACGTTTGCGAAGAGTCTCGATGACGGCAGCACCATTTACAACTTCTCCGCCCCCAGTGGCACGGCAAACGCGCAATATAGCGCAGACCCCGCGTTTCGTGCGCAGGACTGGGCAGTGAGCAACATCGACGCAAAGCACACGTTGAATATCGCTTTCATCTACACGACTCCTGGTCCACGATGGATTCGCGACTGGCACCTTTCACCCGTATTCATCGGTCACACAGGGCTACCAGTAAACATTACCCAAACAAACGAGATTCCAAATTCGCAACAGCGCCCTAACGGCGACAGCAGCCTGCTCAAGCTGGCGCATCCAACGATGGTTGGACCAGCGCTGCAATATCTCATTTTCGCAACGGACCCTAATTTTCCGTTAACACCCTCCGGACCCGTTTACAGCATCATCGGGGGCGTTCGAACGCGCATTGTTGCAACGGGCTTCGGCAACGTCCCGCGCGATTCTGTGCGGGCGCCCGGCGAAGTGGACGTCGATGCTTCCCTTTCAAGAGACTTCAAGATATCTGAACACATGAAGTTCCAGGTCCGCATGGACGCATTCAACGTACTCAACCATACAAACTTTACCGCGCCCAACACTTCGCTTTCGGTTACTACTCTTCCGAACGGAACTTCGGCCCTGTTCAATACTTCGTCCGCCTTCGGCAAGATCACCGGAACGCAAAGCTCACGTACCATGCAAGTATCTGGGCGCTTCTTGTTCTAATAGCCGCGTTGAGGCACAGCAAAGTTCAAGGAGTCAACAAGCATGGAACCAAGGAAGACTGAGTTTCGCAGGACCAAAGCTTTCGAAGTCGGTCCAGCAGACCTCAATGTAACCAGTAAAAAGCCACAGCACGCTCGGAGAAAGTCGACAAAATATCATTCATTTCTTTCTGTTGTGCTCGCCCTGGCTGTAATCGCAATCGCAGGCCAGTTTGCCGCCGCGCAGGCGCCGCCTACTTTTCAACATCCAGGAGTCTTGGTCAGCAGGGCGCAGTTGGACTTTATTAAGGCACAAGTGAACAGCCACATCGATCCCATCTATACCGAGTTTGTGAACGCGCAACAGAGTAGGTATGGATCGACTTCACCGTACACGCCTCAAGGTCCGCCGTCGAACGGAATCATAGACTGTGGGCCGATTTCCAACCCCGACAACGGTTGCTCGGCTGAAGACGAGGACGGTACGACCGCCTACACGCAGGCGTTGCTGTATTGGATCACCGGCAATAGTGCTTACGCGCGAAATGCAATCACGATCCTTAACACCTACGGGAACAAGCTCACCAGCTACACCAACTCGAATGGTCCCTTGCAAGCGGCATGGGGTTCTTCCAAGTGGGCGCGCGCGGCAGAGATCATCCGCTACAGCAATGCCGGGTGGTCGGCGGCCGACGCCCAGACCTTCGGAGCCATGATGACCAATGCCATGCTGCCCAATCTCATCAACGGGCGCGGCGGCAATGGCAACTGGGAGCTGAGCATGATCGAGGGCATGATTGGCATTGCGGTCTATAACAATGACGCCAGCCTTTTCAATCATGCGGTTACGTTCTGGCACCAGCGCGTGCCGGCTTACTTTTATTACTTTCCAATGGATGGGTCGAATCCAGTGCCGCCTCCGCGCGGGTCGCTGAACTGGAACGGGCAGACCGTTTTCAACGCCAGCGTCAACGGCATAGCACAGGAAACCTGCCGCGACTTTGGACACACCGAGTACAGCATCGCAGCAACCATGAATGCTGCTGAGACCGCCCGTATTCAGGGGGTGGATCTCTACGGATCAGAGAAACCGCGTTTGGAGGCCGCTCTGGAATTTCATGCTTTCTATCTGTTGGGCAATCCCGTGCCCAGTTCGGTTTGTGGCGGACACGTAACTCTGGTTTCGTACCCAACGTTTGAAATTGGCTACAACAACTATCACAACCGGCTGGGAGACTCCTTATCGAATACCTTGCAATGGCTGGTCAAGAGCATCAGGACAAAGGCGGTAGAAGTTGACCACCACATGATGGTCTTTGAGACACTCACTTACGGGGCAGATGCTGTCAACAGCTTACCGGTGTGCGTGACCACGACAGCCAATGGGCCCTGGCAGAACACCATCTTCGCCAACCAGACGGGAACTTTCACGGCAACCTATGAGGCGACGCCGTCGGCGTCGGGCATCAACGCCGTGATCGGGATCTCGAATGCTGTGCAGACGGCCTACACTGGGTTCGCGGTCATTACGCGCTTCAATCCCTCGGGAGCCATTGATGCGCGAAGTGGCGGATCGTATACCGCCTCTTCGACCATTCCCTATTCGGGTGGGGTGAAATATCACTTTCGCGTGGTGGTTAATATCGCAACGCACACGTACGCAGCGTATGTGACGGCGCAGGGCGGGACGGAGCAGACCATCGGCACCAACTTAGCTTTTCGCACGGGGCAGAACACAGTGACGCAACTGAACTGGGTGGGAGCTTTCAGCGAAGTAGGTTCGGAATCCGTTTGTAACTTTGCGCAGAATAGCGGAGGTTGAGGGATTGGCATTTGTTGAGCCGGTGGATCTCGGTGATTTTCATTCTGACTCTGTTACGGACGTGCCCGCCTTCACATCAACAAATCGTTGCTCTTTCTGGCTTTCAAGCACCCACCAGTGCAACTTAATGCGAGCATTTCACTTGTGGGCGAAATCGATCAGTTGGTCAAAACCACGATCGGTTTGCCTTTAAAATTGCCTGGACTGCTTGAGAACCGCGCATCGGTGCTAGGCCTTGTCGGCCGAAAGTGGCGACGCGGACCTTGCCCCGCGAAGCATGGCGTGATGGTGAGGGCTGCAAGGAATTGCCGATATCATTCACCGCTGGCCTGCCGGGAGATGCTCGGTCAAGTACCGCGCGAGCAAGTGATACAGGTGCACGGTCGTGCCCGGGCCTTCAAAAATGCCGTGAGTGCGATCGGGATAGGTCATGAAGTCGAAAGGCTTCCCGAGTTCGATGAGTTTGTTCACCAGCAACTCTGTCCCCTGGTAATGAACGTTGTCGTCGCCGGAGCCGTGCACAATCAGCAGGTGGCCCTTTAATCCTGCCGCGAAATTGATCGCCGAGCCCTGCTTATAGCCGTCGACGTTGTCCTGGGGCAGACCCATGTAACGTTCCTGGTAGATCGAGTCATATAAACGCTGGTCGGGCACCGGCGCGACCGCCATGCCGACCTTGTAAAGATCGGGCGAGCGAAAGATCAGGTTGAGAGTATTGGTGCCGCCGCCGCTCCAACCCCAGATGGCGACGCGATCCAGATCGACGAAGACGTCCATTTTGCCGAGCGAACGAAGAGCCTGTGCTTGCTGCCTGGACGAGAGAACGCCGACATCGCCGTAGATGGCCTTGCGCCATGCCCGGCCGCGTGGCGCGGGAGTGCCGGAATTGTCGAAGCTGACCACGAGGTATCCGAGTGAAGCGATGTAGCGGTGGAAGAGCGTGCCGTTGCCGCCCCAGCGGTCGAGCGTGGTCTGCCCCGCTGGTTCGCCGTAGATGTTCACCAGGACTGGGTACTTCTTCGAGGGATCAAAGTTGGGTGGCTTAATCATCCAGCCGTCCACCGTTACACCGTTGCCGGCATCGACCTTGAAGAACTCAGCCGGCGGCGTGAGGAACTGCGCGATCTTTTTCTTGTATTCGGTGCTGTCGCTGCTCGTACGTACGAGCTTGTGATCTGGCAGAGACACCAGTTCACGCAGCCCGGGATCATTGATACTGGAGAAACTGTGAAAGGCGTACTTCCCGTCGGGCGAAATATCGTAACCGTTGACGCCGGCGAAGTTGCCCGGAGTGACGCGCACCGGATCGGCCGAGCCGTCGAGGGGTGAGCGGTAGAGGTAGCGCTGAGTCGCGTCATCGGGAGACGCGATGAAATAGAGCCACCCGCCCTTTTCGTCGACGCCCTCAATCCCGGCGGTATCCATGGCCCCGCGTGTAATCAGCGTTTCACGGCCGCTGCGATCAATCGCCCAGACGTGCATCCAGCCATCCTTTTCGCTGACGGTTAGAAACTGGCGGCCCTCATGAATCGGCTGCGCTTCCGGCAGTCCGCCAAAGCCCATGGTGATGAAGGCGTCGTCATGATCGCGCCACATCTGGTGGACAGCAACAGAGCTGGCGTCGGCGAGGAGATAATTGTCGATGTTCTGTAGCCGATTGAGTTGCTGGATGAGGAGCGTGTTCCCGTCAGCCCACTGCATGCGCGCGATGTAGTTCTGGCGCGGATCGCCGGGGATGTCCATCCATTTTACGCTTCCCTTGCCGTCGGCATTCACGACGCCGGCGCGTGCGGCTGAATTTGTGGTCCCTGCCAGCGGATAAGGAACCTGCATCTCCACCGGATACGGGCCGGTCTGCGGATATGGAATGTCCGTGACCATTTCGCGTTCTTTGCCGAGGTAGTACATCAGCGCGAAGTCTCCGACGCCTCGCAAGTCAAATTGCCAGAACGCGATTCGCTTCCCGTCCGGACTCCAGCGAAAGCAGTCGTGCAGGTCCAATTCTTCCTCGTTCACCCAATCGGAAGCGCCATTGATGACAAGATCGGAGCCGTCGTGGGTGATGCGTTGGATGTTTCCGCGCGCCAGATCCTCGACGTATAGGTCATTATTCTTAACGTACGCGACTTTGGTCGTCTCGGGATTGAATTTGGCATGCATCAGACTGGCTTCGGGTGCATCTCCACCCAGCTTCTTGAGCTTGCCGGCCGTGCGGTCGAAGAACCAGTAGTCTCCGCGAGAATTGGTGCGCCATACACGGCGAGTATTCGTGAAAATCAGGATGCGTTGGTTGTCCTTCGACCAACTAAGTTCCGCGATCTGTAGCGGCTCTTTCGCGCCTTCAGGCGTGAGCTGCGCGCCCGTGATCAGGACCTCCCGGTTCTTGCCCGTCGCGGTGTCGTACTTTACCAGGTCACGCCCGTGGCCGCCTGCGGCCGGTTCCATTGCAATGTAGGATTGCCCGCCATCGAACCAGCGCGGCGGAGGCGAGAAACGTTCGCTGAATTCACCAGTGAAGATGCGGGTGATCGTGTCCTTTGGCGTCTCCGGCGTGGGTGCTGGTTGCTGCGCGAGCGATATGGCCGACAACACCAGGATTGAAATAAACGCTAAGCGACGAAGGGCATGCTGGTTCATGAGATTCTCCGAATGAAACTGCGATGGTACGGCAGAGGGCGGGAGAATGCAATTTCTTCTCCCCCGTTGCCCATCTTCAAATTTCAGAATAGCGATGATAAGCAGATCGTCATGGATCCGATCTACGACCAATCCAGATTTCACCAATGATCGTGTTGATAGAAAAACCAATCCAAAAAGCAATGCCGAAAAACTGACTCGGCGTGAGATGGGTCAAGCGGCTGGTGGTAAAGAAAATTCCTATCACGGGACGTGTTGTCGCTATCCCCAGCAAAACAATAATCGCGCGCAACAGCCACTTCCGTTTTAATGCGGGTTCACCACGCTTCTGGTACCGGAATGCCTGAAAAAGCGAAATTAAGAAAAGAGTATTGAAGAAGAGCACAGCAGACCGCTCCACCCATCCGCCGATTGAATATTGGGACATGGCGTAGGCAGTAATTCCGACAACCGCTCCCAGCGGAAATAGCAGTTGCTCAGCCCAAGCCGCCCGCGGTGTCTTTCGGAGAAGGGCTATTGGAACAAGGATGACAAACAGCAGCGCGGGAAGAATATGCGCAAGGATTAAAGCGGCGTGATTAGAAAACGCACCGTCCAGCGCTGCCAGGCCAGGCGGGGACGAGGATGGAGGTGCGGCGAGAGCCACCAATCGGCGGATGACAACCGCAACGGCGATTCCGGTACATGCCCAGAAACCGATACGTAAGAAAAGCGGTGGTTTAGATCCTTCTGCTGGAACGGACATATCGCCGGACATCTGACTAATTCAATTTATTGTCAATTTTAATTTTCACAGTACATCTAAACGGGACGAATCCCTTTTACCGTTGACGATTGATCGGGTCAATTTATTGCAATTGGTCTAACGGTAAAAACAGTGGTGACGAGTATCGACTAACTGGAGGACCACGGAGTTCTTTTTTACTACCTCTTACGGTGAGTTGGCGGTCATAAGTTAACTGTTCTTCGAAAGCAACCCCCACGCAAGCGACGCGGACGAGGATTGCGTTCCATTCCGAGAACGAGAAACGTGTAAATTAATCAGAAGCGTCCCGATTCTTAAACTTGAATCGTTATAATTTGCCGCCTGTGTGGATTCGTCTCATCGAGGCGCTTCAACACCATTGCTTCTCAGAGGAAGTTAGCTTCGTCGAACAGAACCAGGCGTAAGGTCCTGGCATGGCAAGAACTCACGGTAACTTTGCCGATGAATTGCAACACTTTCCTGATCTGAAATATGGAATCGTGCCTGCCGGACAGTGTGACTTCTCCCTTTCGATACAATGAGAGTCGTTATGCCAGTTGTGGTTGAGATGCAGAATACCGGCAATGTCGCAACGCGATCGGAAATTATTGCTCTGATTGAGCACGCTCTATGCGAAAAACCGGGTGATTGGCGAGTATCAATTGTTGGTTCTCGCGGCAGCGACAACTGGGAAATGAAACTTGAAGGACCTATGGGGTTCGAGCGCATGTACACCTTGATCGGGAGCGCTGGGCAGCACCAACCTGAGATCATCCGGTCAGTCCTGGTAAAGCTTCTTCCCGCTGGTGGGTGATGGTGACGTGCGGGAGTTGGAACATCTATATCATTCACTGTCCAAGGCCGCGAGGATCGCGCCTGGAGATTCCTAGATTCACGGCCTCAGGGCTTACGCTGTTTAAGTGTGATGTTGCTACGTTCCGTTCCTGTATCTCCCGATTTACTGCCCAGCCTTTTTTCTTATCACTACGATCTGTATTTTGAATTTCTGTTTTCTGGAGAATTAGAGTAATCATTAAGATGAAACTTGGCTCTACACTGCCAAGTTGGGCAATGTTTGCCCCGCTCGCCCAATCCACCCCGTCGTGAAACCCAGGAATCTTTATGTCATTGCCTTTGCTGGAGAAAGTAAAGGAAGACGGGGTCACATATCTTTTGACTCCATTGGCTGCAAGGCGCGATACGCCGCAGCCGAGAGAGCGTCTGTATGAAATTGCGCCAATTGCGCCGCTGCCCAGCGCAACACGGATTCCGCAGAGAAGCCCCGAGCCTGGAGAGCAATACCGTTTTCACTTTGATATGACGGCCTGTGTTGGCTGCAAGTGCTGCGTTGTGGCCTGCAATGAGCAAAATGGCAACCCTGCCGACATCAACTGGCGGCGCGTGGGCGAGATCGAAGGTGGTTGGTATCCGGACACGCAGCGTCTTCATCTTTCCATGGGATGCAACCATTGCCTGGAACCTTCCTGCCTTCTCGGCTGTCCCGTGGACGCATACAAGAAAGATCCAGTAAGCGGCGTTGTCCTGCATGACCCGGATGCCTGCATCGGATGCCAGTACTGCACGTGGAACTGCTCGTATGGCGTTCCGCAATACAACCCGGAGCGCGGCGTTGTGGGCAAGTGCGACATGTGCCATGGACGCCTGGCGGAGGGACGCGAACCGGCCTGCGCCAATGCTTGTCCGACGGGAGCCATCCGAATCGAGATCGTAAATATCGCGGACTGGAAACAGGAATTCGCGGATGGCGCCAACGCTCCGGGGCTCCCCTCCGCCAATGACAGTATTTCTACCACCCGTATCACGCTACCCAACAGGTTACCACCCGGCACTGTTAAGGCTGATTCTCATCGGGTACGGCCCGAAGCCCCGCACTGGCCGCTGGTGATGATGACTGTTTTAACGCAGCTCTCCGTAGGAGCTTTCGCAGCGATCTCTCTGATGCAATTGCTGGGCGGAACATTGCGGCTCGGGGCCGCCGCCCTGGCGTCACTTCTAGTTGGAGGGCTTGCTTTAGGCGCGTCGACGATGCATCTGGGCCGTCCAGCGCACGCCTACCGTGCGCTGAAGATGTGGAGGCGATCGTGGTTGAGCCGGGAAGTCCTGATGTTTTCGTTATTCTCCGCGGTCGCGGCTCTCTACGCTGGTCTGCTGTGGTTCAAACTGCCGGGCGGCCCCGTGCTTGGGGTACTGACGGTGCTGTTGGGGATTCTAGGCGTAACCGCCAGCGCCCGCATTTACATGGTGCGTGCTCGTCCCGCATGGAACACCAAATATACGCTGGCTGAGTTCTATCTTGGAGGTGCGTTATTGGGCCCGCTGTTTGCGCAAAGCATTGGAATCAGCCTGGGGCACGTTCTGATGTTGGTCACGGTCATTGCGGCCGCCACTCAGCTGTTGAACGTGGTTTCAAAGTTTTTCTCGCTGATCCGTTCCGATGTCTTTGAGTTGAGGGCTTCGGCTTTATTGTTATCAACCACGTTCGCGTCCCGTTTGAAGTTGCGCGCCGCGTTGTTGATCTTCGGCGGAATCATCCTGCCTCTGTTCGTCCACGACCGGCCCGTAGCCATGGTTGCGCTAGCTGTGGCTCTGGCCGCCGAAGTTCTCGGCCGTTATCTATTCTTTGTAAGCGTAGTACCCAAGAACATGGCCGCTTCTTACCTGGCATCAGGAAAGAAGGCTGCATGAACATGAAGCAGAGTTTGCGGCGGAAATTCGGCCTGAACATCCTTTCCGAAAAATACTCTTACGGCTCGGACCCGGTGGTTGGCCATACGTCGGCACAGAAAATTCCTGATCACTGGGTAGCGACCACGTGCGGCTACTGTTCAGTGGGTTGCGGGATGTTCATCGGCGTCAAACAAGGCCGCGCCGTTAGCGTTCGCGGCAATCCTCATCATCCCGTCAATCAAGGCAAACTGTGCCCGAAGGGACTTTCCGAGCACTATACCCTGGCGGCCGAGAACCGCGCCAAGCATCCTCTGTTACGCAAGAACGGCAAACTCGTGCGCGTGAGCTGGAACGAGGCGCTCGACGTTATGGTCGCAAAGTTCCGCGATGTGCAGAAGAAGCACGGCCCTGATGCACTGGGCGTGATCAGCACCGGCCAACTCGTTACTGAAGAGTTTTACACGTTAGGCAAGCTGGTGCAGCTTGGATTCGGGGCAAAAAACTATGACGGCAATACAACGCTCTGTATGGCCAGCGCTGTTGCCGGATACAAGAGATCGTTTGGCAGTGATGGACCGCCGGGAGCGTATGAAGACCTTGAACAAGCGGACGTCGTATTTCTTATCGGAGCCAATATTGCCGATAACCATCCCATCCTCTGCCAGCGGCTACTGGCCAATCCACGCAAGACCCTGATTGTCGCCGATCCTCGCGTAACCAAGACGGCGATGATGGCGGACCTGTTCCTTCCGCTAAAGCCGGGCGCCGACATCGCCCTCATCAATGGCATGGCGCATATTCTGATTGGAGCCGGTCTCATCGATCGCGACTACATTGAGAAGCACACTTCCGGATTTGAGGAACTGGAAAAGTTTGTTCAGAAATACACGCCGGAGTACGTTTCAGAAGTCACCGGCCTAAGCCGGGAACTGCTTTACAAGGCTGCGTTGCACTACGGTCATGCGGAGAAGGCCTTCATCGGCTGGACGATGGGCGTCAACCACAGCGTAAAAGGAACAGAGACCGTCAACGCTATCAACAACCTGGCACTGATCACACGCAATATCGGTCGAGTTGGTGCATCCCCTTTCTCTATTACCGGACAGTGCAACGCCATGGGCACCAGAGAAGCAGGTTTTGCTTCCTCTCTTCCCGGTTATCGGAAGTTTGAGAATGCGGAACACCGGTCCGAGCTGGCCGCTCTATGGAATATCGAGGAGCAGCGCATTCCCGCTTCGCGCGGGCTGGCCTATCCCGACATTGTGGAAGCCGCAGTGACCCAGAAGGTCCGAGCACTCTGGGTCATTGCTACCAATCCCGTGGTGTCCTTCCCGAATCTGGCCGCGTTGCAACACAGCTTAAACGCCCTGGAGTTCTTCGTGGTCCAGGATGGATTCCATCCGACGCCCACCACCGAACTCGCCGATCTGGTCCTGCCGGCAGCAGTCTGGGGTGAAAAAGAAGGCACCTACACCAACTCGGAACGGCGTGTGAGCAAAGTGAATCGCGCCGTGGCGCCTCCAGGTGAAGCCCGGCCGGATTTTGAAATCTTCCTGGACGTCGCCAAAAGACTGAACTGCTATGACGAACTTTTTCCTGGATGGACAGGACCCGCAGATGCTTTTGAAGAATGGAAACGAGTTTCCGCGGGAAGGTTGTGCGACTATTCCGGCATAACCTACGAACTGCTGGAAGAGCACGGCGGAGTCCAATGGCCTCTGCCCGCGGGCAGCCCGGTACCCGTAGGAAGTACGCGGCTCTATGAGGATGGCAAGTTTGAGACCGAAGATGGCAAAGCAAAACTCTTTTGTATCGAGTGGGAACCATTCCCGGAGCAGCCCAGGCATGACTTTCCCTTCATTCTCAACACCGGACGGACGGTGGAGCACTGGCACACGCGCACCAAGACCGCGCAAGTTCCTCTGCTGGAGCGTATGGCCCCAAACGCCTGGCTCGAAATGAACCCCAAGGACGCCGAGAAGCTGAAGCTGAAACCCCATGATTCGGTGGACGTGGTGTCCGTGCGTGGAAGAGTGCGGCGCGTGGAGCTGAGAGTGACAGAAATGATCGCTCCCGGCCAGGTCTTCATGCCGTTCCACTTCGCGGAAACCAATGCCAATCAAGTAACGCAGAACGCCTTTGATCCGATTTCGCGCGAACCCAACTACAAACAATGCGCCGTGAACGTGGAGAAAGCCCATGCCTGAGAGGACTGACCCCATGAAAGGAACGGAAAAGACGGAGAAGCTGGTCGTGATCGGGAACGGTATGACGGGGATCGCCTGTGTCGAGCAGGTCCTTAAATACGATAAAAAATTCGAGATCGTCATTTTCGGGAAGATCGGGTTGATGCAGGGCGACGTCCAGAGGCCGTCAGAAACAGCGGCATGTGTCAGGACCTTCGCTACACGGGTGGAAGCCGGAACGGTCCTGGTGAAAGTGACTTCAGAGACCATAGCAGATTTTTCGCGGTCAGCCCGCCCAGGCGCGACAGGCGACGGAGACAAACAGTTGCGGCGAACGGAAGGGACACAAGCATGAACATCTCGGATTTTCGCAAAGCCGGTCATACTCCATCCCTGGTTGCGGCATTTTTGTATTTCGACGTCAGTTTTATGGCCTGGGTGTTGCTTGGGCCACTTGGCCCGTTCATCGCCGAGACTTATAGGCTCTCGGCGACGCAAAAGGGATTTTTAGTGGCGCTGCCTTTGCTCGCCGGATCTTTTTTCCGTCCGATCCTTGGGATACTTGGAGATGTTCTTGGCCCGCGCAAAGCGGGAATGGTCGGGCTGGCTATCACGCTATTTCCGCTTCTGCTGGGTTGGCGTTTCGCCTCGAGTTTGCATCAGTTTTATCTGGTCGGGTTTCTGCTCGGCATCGCTGGCGCCAGCTTTGCCGTTGCCCTTCCTTTAGCGGGAACGTGGTATCCCCCGCAATATCAAGGACTGGCCATGGGCATTGCCGGCGCCGGCAATTCTGGCACTCTTCTGGCTACCCTCTTTGCTCCCCGTTTGGCGCTTGCCTTTGGATGGCCGAATGCTTTCGGGCTTGCAATGGCGCCCGTGGTCTTGGTTCTGCTCCTGTATGCTCTGATGGCAAAGGACAGTCCGAATCGTCCGCCACGCCCAGCCTGGCGCGATTACGTTGCGCTGTTTCGCGAGGCGGACACCGGTTGGTTCTGCTTCTTCTATTGCTTTACTTTCGGCGGTTTTGTTGGACTCGCGAGTTTTCTCACGCTGTTTTTCTACGATCAATATCACCTTTCCAAAGTACGCGCCGGCGACTTCACGACTCTTGTCGTGATCGCGGGAAGTTTTCTGCGCCCAGTCGGCGGATGGCTCTCTGATCGGATTGGCGGCTACCGTCTGCTGTTAGGCCTCCTGGCGGGAGTGGGCTGCTGCTTAGCCGTGATCAGCATGCTGCCGGCGCTTGGTGTTATCGTGCCGCTCTTGTTCTTGTGCATGGGAATGCTCGGCATGGGGAACGGAGCTGTATTTCAGCTTGTGCCGCAACGCTTTGGCAAGCAGGTCGGCATTATCACGGGCCTGGTCGGAGCTGCCGGCGGACTCGGAGGATTTCTTCTGCCCTTTTTGCTAGGAGCAATTAAGGACAAGACTGGCCAGTATGGCGCAGGCTTGTTCCTGTTCTCGATTGCATTTCTCATTGCCTCGGCCATTTTGCTGCAACTCGGGCGCGCGTGGAATCAAAGCTGGGATAAGGTTGCAGCCAATCGGGCTGGAATTTTCTATTACCGAACCCCAACTGCCAGTTTAGTCGCTGCCGATGAGGATTGAAGAAGGAGCCTTGCGTTGAGAATTGATAGATCTTCCGTTCAATCGATATCGTCCCTTGTTCTCCGCAAGAGATCCGTCGAGTAGAGCTGATCCGGCAGCCGAAGGCCAAGAGTTCGAAGCGCTTGCTGGTGAACGACAAAGTGCTTGACATGGTCTATCTCTAAGAAATATACCTTAGTATCTAAGCTAGTTTGCTAATATATATTTTATTTGGAAAGCCGACGAATGAATGCAACACGCAAGAGCCAGCACCGGCTCGCGGACGAGATCGTAGGGCGCTTGGCGCGCCAACATAGTACTGCCGTAGTGCTCTTTCACCACGTGGTTGCCGAGCGCTTGGGTCTTGGCCCCACAGACCACAAGTGCCTCGACCTCCTGTGTGACCGTGGGAGTATGACGGGCAGCGAGCTTTGCGCTATCACCGGCCTTACCAGCGGCGCGATTACCGGTGTTGTCGCCAGGCTGGAACGCGCTGGCTACCTACATCGTGAACAAGACCCAAACGACGGGCGTAAGCAAATTCTTTCACCTGCCCGGAACGGAACGCATATCCGGGACGTTATCAACCCACTGCGAGAAGACGTAGCCGCCTCGTTGAAAAAGTTCGATAGCCATCAGCTCACTGCCATTGCCAAGTTCTTGAGTTGTAGCACGGAGCTTATCTACCGCCATGCAGCCCGGCTGCGCGCCCATGCACTCTCGGTTGCGCTCGGCCTTACGGAAAGACGGAGTGCCTCGTCATGACACCGCGTCAACGCAAATTGACGATCACAGCCCATGTGGCCTTTTCCGTCGGCTGGCTGGGAGCAACCTCGGCCTTTCTGGCCCTCAGCATCTTCGGCGTGACAAGCCATAATGTCGACGTCGTGCGCGGCGTCTATCTTTCGATGGACCTTATCAGCCGGTTCGTTGTCATCCCGATGAGTTTCGCCGCGCTCGCAACGGGGCTTCTCCAGGCTCTGGGAACCCCGTGGGGGTTGTTTCGGTATTACTGGATCATCGCGAAATTCGGGCTGGCCATTCTCGCCACCAGCGCCCTGCTGATGCACCAATTTTCAGCTGTTGCAGAGGGAGCGAAACGTGTCTCGGGCGCCGCGGCTGAAGCATTGTTCAGCCCACAACTCGGTCCTCTGAAGACCGAACTGGTGAGGGCGCCTAGCGTAGCCATCCTGGTGCTGCTTGTGGCCACGACACTGGGTGTATATAAACCCTGGGGATTAACGCGCTACGGGCAACGCAAACAGCGTGAACGGAGCGGAGTGCCGCAGGAGCCTTTGGGCGCCCCCTTCGGACTCAAGGTATTCCTTGCAATCATCGGCATGCTGGTGTTGGCATTCGTGGTCGTACATCTCACTGGCCATGGTTTTGACAGCCACGGCCACTGATGCGTGAACTTCGTTCGACCACGTTCAATTGTTCTCTTCCTACCGCCTGACTACTTAGACATCGCCTGGCTTTGACTTGTGGTGCTTCGGGCCGTTTGTACCGCCGAATTTGCCTGACGAGATTTTTGCGGCCCACAAACCAAAATGGGACACTCTGGAAAACTAAGCTCCGTGGTGCTCTAGTGACTTTTGCAGTAAAATTTCATCTTGCAAACGCTCCTGACCATGTGTGTCCCTCCAGAGTCAGAATGAGTGGAAAGAAAGGTTCCTCAGTATGTCTCTTCCGCATATCAACATCGGTAGCAATCTCCTGCAGGATGCTTTGCTGGCTTCGGTTGAGGTAGTACAAGAGCTAAACCAACATTGGTGGTGTGCAATTGCCTGCCGGCAGACTCCGGACCAGCGCATTCCAGTAGAGGACTTGCTGGGCAAGACACTGGATGTCAAGACCACTGACGATGATGGCGCTGAGCATCTTCATTTCTCCGGCTTCATATCGGATGTTCGTCTTGTCTATGAGATTTGGGGCAGCTATACGGCCCACGTGATCGCCGTCAGTTCCAGCTATAAGCTCGACATCACGGCCCATAAACAGTATTACGCCGAAAAAAACCTTACCGACATCACAGGCATCTTTGCCGGACGCTCCGGACTTTCGATTGACGTAAATGCCTCCGGCAACAAAGCGTTGAATTACGTGCAGTACGGGGAAACCGATTTTTCGTTTCTGAACCGGATTGTGGACGACTATAGCGCCTGGCTCCGGCCCAAACAGGGAGGAGTCGAGGTTTTCGACAGCTTTCAGAGCGGCAGCACGGTTTCCTGGCGACAGGAAGGCGACCTGATCGAGTTTAGCTTGCACGGCAAGCTGGCGCCACCGAGCTTTAGCGGCTCGCACTACGATCATCATGCAATGGCATCGAACACATTTACCCAGATCAGCAAGCCGCCGGTGTTCTACGATGGAGGACAACGGCTCACGGGAGCAGTGCAATCCGCATCGCAGCAGTTGCCTTCAGCGTTCGAGCCGCAACGAGCCCGTGCCATGACGCTGGCCGACTATCAGACACAGCTCCAGGATGAAAGTGAACGGTCGCTCGGTGCAGCCATTACAGGTGAAGGCCAATCACGTAACCAAAACCTGAAGGCGGGCAACACTGTGCAGCTTGACGGTGCTTTGGATGCCAAGGGGACCTACGGCCTGGTGAAGGTGGTCCACCGGTGGACGACTCAGGGTTACAGCAACAGCTTTGTTTGTACGCCGTGGAAGAAGTATCGGAATCCACAGCCTCCGCTGGCCCGCACCTGGAGCGGAATTGTTCCGGCGCGAGTGATGGATCACAATGATCCCAAGAAGATGGGCCGGATCAAGGTACAATTCTTCTGGCAGGAGGACGGCTCGACTCACTGGGCCCGTGCTGTCAGTCCCCACGCCGGTCCCGATCGTGGATTCATGTTTATGCCGGAGGCGGGCGACGAGGTAGCTGTCATCTTTGAAGATGGCGATCCGGAGCGGCCACTCATCATTGGATCGGTTTGGAACGGCGTACACAACGCTCCGCGCGGAGAGTACTACGGATCCGATATTCCGGCGAATGATATCAAACGCGTTGTCACAAAGAGCGGCAATCGCATGCAATTTGTGGACACCAAAGGCAAAGAGGCCGTAGTGCTGGCAACGCCCAACAGCAATTCCCTCACTATGTCGGAAAATTCTCCCGAGACAGGCAGAAACTTGATCGTTCTTCAAACCGACGGAGACATCGTCCTCTCGGCGTCCGGACGCATCCATTTCAAGGCTGCTTTGTTCTCCCACGAAATTGGAGGGTCCGGGGGCAACAAGTCCTAGCCGAAGGCGAGCAAGGACGCAAAACTTGTGGTGTTTACGCCAAAAACTATTCCTCGACCAAAGCATCAAGGAATAAGTCCAGGCTTTCTACAAGGTGAATAATTGCTCTCTCCGGCTCGTCGTAGTGTTCCCAGGAAAAGCAATACATGACTCCAATATCCTCTTTCCGAGTGGAAAAACAGTAGTGGTCACCCCCTGGGTCAATTGCAATAGGCACGAGATACTTGGGGAACATGGATTTCTCCGGGTCCGTTGTTAAGTCCTGATATGTGGATTCTACGGTCAGACGCGGATTCGCGAACTTCAGAGACAAGAATTGGTGAACGGCAAAAAGCTCTCCATCTTTTGGAAAGAGGTGCGGGTATGGACGACCACCGTTTGTACGAAGGTAAAAACGGCGGATGTCTGGTGGAAACACGAATCCCATCTCCGTCTCAACTTGCTCTATGTCGCGTTCTGTAACCGGCTTACCAGCATTGGTAAACTTCACGTCCGGCATCTCATTCACCTTTTTCATCGTTTGTAGCTGGTGCCCGTAGCCTTTTCATATTGAGCAACGGATCCAACATGAGGGAGAGTCGCCTGATGAGCTCCATCTGTCACGAGCTCCATTGTTGAAGTTCCAGTCGTTGGGTCGTAATCGTTGACGTGATGCCATACATAGCCGTCCGGTGCTTCTTGACCAGGCGCAACCTTGATGTTTGCGGCCTCGTTCGCAGCTTTGAAATCTGCTCGCCGGCTGCCAGTAAGCTTGACTTTGACTACATTACTCTCGCCTTCACCTGGTTTATAGAGATGGTCGGTATCTTTAAAACTTACGCCGCGGCCCGGCCTGTCCTTGATGCCTGGAAAACCTTTTGCAGCGGCTCGCTCTGCGCACGTCGCGAGTCCCAACGGGTCTATCCAACCAACCGGATTGTGAACATATCCGAATGTTCTTGTTCCTCCCGCAAGCTTGATTGGATCGGAGCTAAGGTACTGGCCAATCTCAGGATCGTAATAACGATTTAAGTTGTAATGCAGACCGCTTTCCTGATCTTCCCATTGTCCCTGGAACCGCAGATTGCATGCATCTGGAGACCGAGCATTTGTGCCCGAGCTAACGCCATGAACGGCGGCTCTGCCCCATAGGGTGTGTTCCGCCTGCCATACACAATCGCCTTCTGTATTGAAGACTTCTTTTGGCGTGCCCGCATGGTCTGTGACCACCGGATAAAAAGTGTTTTTGGCAAGAGCAAACGGATCACTCTCCGTTCGCGCCAAAGTCTCTTTGGCCAGCGGACGGAAGCTACCCGGCAGATAGTGCCAGCGTTCAATGGCAACCGCGCTGCTCTCGTCCTCTTTACGCCATTCCTCCGATACCTTTGCTCCCTGCCACAGATAACTTATGCTTCTGGCCGCACCAGCTTTGACCGGAGTGAGACACTGCTTTCCAATACGTCTGCCAAAAGCATCGTAGGTATAGCGCCAGCGCTCACCCCTTTCCGCCCGTACCTCAACCAGGTGGTCAAAGTCGTCCCACTCGTAGTTCCACGTCTGCGGACGGAATCCATGCTTGATCACCGTCTTGCTGATGACCCGCCCCCGCTCGTCATAGCGGTAGGTCGAGTTGCCGATTTTTTCCACCTGCCCATGCTGATATTGGTGGGTGGTGCCATTGCTGCTGGCCAGATTCATCAACGCATCGTATTGGAAGGTTTCTTTAGCTGGATTAGTGCTGTGCCTCTGCTGTCGCATGACTTCCAGTACCTGGTCGCGAGAATCGTAGTCATAGTCAGCCTTGCCGCGAAGGCTGTCCTGCACACCCCTCAGGCGGCCGGATCTGTCCCACTCATAGCGTCGCGACAACTCACCAGCCGAGAGCGAGGAAGACCGCCGCAGGAGATTGTGTCCGGCCCACTGTCCGGCCAGGCGTCTGCAGGGATCGTAGGTTTGCTGCAGAGTGAAAGCGGAGTGGCTCGATGGTGTCTTCGATTGGTACTGCCGCTGCACCTCCAGCCCTAGTGCGTCGCGCTCGAATGCCAGTTGATGCCCATTGCTGTCCAGGGCGGAGAGCAGTCCCCGGGGATCGAAGTCCAGCCGCGTCTCTCCACTGGGGCTGATCACGCTGACGCAACGCCCGGCCTCGTCATAGCGGTAGCTGATGGGCATACCGTTTTGGATTTCCTGCTTAAACTGGCCACGTTCGTTATAGGCGAAACGAATTTCGGTGGCGGGTGTGCTTGGCATTTCAGAATTTGTGTCTTTTTCCGAGAGATAGTAGGTGGCGGCGCGCGTCAGTCGGTCGTCACTGTCGTATTCGTACTCGATTCTCGCGGTCGCGGTGGCCACACCCATGATGCGGTCGCGATTGTCCCAGAGGAAATGCTGTTCTACGCCGTCCGGTAGGAGTTTGCTCTGGAGGCGGCCCAGAGCGTCGCGGACATAGCGTGTCCTTCGTCCCGCCCAGTCGGTTTCCGTGGCCAGGCGTCCGACGGAATCGTAAGTATAGATCCAGTGGTCACCCATGGCATTGGTGACCTGCATGAGCCGGCCGGCGCCATCGTATTTGAGGAGCAGGGAGTGACCCGCCGGATCGGTGACGCTAAGCAGCAGATCAAAAGCGCCATGGGCAAATCGCCGCACCTGGCCTTCAGCGCCTGTATGCTGGGCCAGCAAGCCTTCTTGGTCGTAGCTGAAGTGCTCCTCGCCGCCATCGGGATGCACAATGCGGCTCAGTGCAGCGCGGAGATTGTCTCCTCCGGCCCGGTATTCATAGAGAGTCGTGAAGCCGGCGGCATCTTTCACCGACTGCGCCCGTCCCCAAACATCCTGCTGGATTTTGGTGCGCTGCCCAGCGCCATCGATCCAGGCAGCCAGGCGTCCCTGCGCGGTGTACTCCCACTTCATGGTTGCGCCGGTGAGGTCGGTCTCTGAGAGCAACCGGCCGTGATCGTCATAGGTATACCTGATAACACAGCCATCCGGGCGGGTAGAGGTCACCAGGTTGCCGCGCGCATCATACTGCCGGCTGGATTTAAGTCCGTCAGAGTGTTGAATTTCTGTCAGCAGACCTTGCTGATCATATTGGTATCGGGTCGTCCGGCCAGCCCAATCGGTCTCTCCGCTGAGGCGTCCGAAATGATCGTATTGATAGCGTGTAACTCGGCCTGCGGCGTCTCTGGTGGTTTGCTTGTGTTCCAGCGAATCCCAGGTATGCTGGGTAGTATTTCCCAACGGGTCTTCTTCGCGGATTACCAGATGGTCCGCGTTGAACCAAAGGACACACCGTGCTCCAGTGGTGTCAAAGTATTCGGTCCTGCGTTCCACAGGATGGTACACAAAGCGGTCGTTATAGAGGCCCTCAGGTGTGCGAGTGCCAATGACCCGTCCCTGTTGATCATAATCAAAATAGACCTGGGTTGTGCCTGAATCCCGCCAATGCGTTAGCCAGCCATGATCGTTGTAGGCATAATGGAATTGGCCGTTGAACAAGCTTTTGACTGCGGTGAGCCCGCCGTTTTGGTCATAGCTATAATGCGCCAGCGGCTGGTCATCGCCGGACATCGTTACCGATCGCAGATAGCCCTCGGCCGTGGTGGCGATCTCGAATGCGACACCATCCGAATGCAGAATGCGCTGCAAACGATTGCGGAAATAAACAAAGTCAATGCGGTTTCCGCTGCGATCTTTAATGGCACTCAGGCGGCCAATATAAGGATTGCTTTCGCCGACCGCAAAGAACAGGGTTTGCTGGTTGCGGCTGTCAAAAAGCGCGGCCTCCCGCCAGGTGCCGGTCAGGTGATAGTACGGAGCCTTGAGATGAATGGAATTGAAAGGTCCGCTGCCCAGGGCGAATACCAGCCTTTGTCCATCGGCATCTTCCAGTAGAACGCTGCGTTGATCCGCGGCATAGACGAGCCGTTGCGACCAGTTGCAGGCCCATTTGTGGCCGAGGGCTCCTTCTACCTGCTGCTTTCCTGTATAACAGCGAGTTAACCGCAACGGTAAGACACTCGAATACTCGAAATCGGTGCGATAGTCGGCGTAGTCCCCCGTTGCCAGATCAATGGGCTCGCCAAAGAGCTTGCGCAACAGGCCATCCAGCAGTCCGCCCTGACGCGTGGCCGAGCGGAAGCCGATGACCTCAACCGCGGACAAGAAAAACTGTTGCCAGGGAGAAAACTCCGCATCGGGTTCGCCGTAAGACTGTGTGGTGTTGTCGGCGACGATCGTCTTGCAACCCTCCTGCACCACGGCGGCGCACTTGATTTTGTGCCCTTTACGCGCCAGAGGCAGGTCATTGATAAAGATGGTCTTGCTGCCCTCGATGATCGGTCTCATTCCCGCATGGCGGCTGCACAGTACAGTATCGGTGACGCGGGCCACTGCCTTGTCTTCAAAAAAAACATTGGGAGAGCCAGAGTTGATGTTGCCGGTTATATCCGCCATCTTTGCGCCCGCCCCACTGAAGGCGGCGCCGGCAAACCCCGCCGCAGCGCCTATCACCAAAGGAGCCAGCAATCCTCCTGTCCCGATCATCAGGGCGACGCCGGCGCCTACAGCCAGACCGACCAGCAGTCCGGTTAGTACACCGCCAAAAGCATGGTTATGAGCGATTTTGTGTTCAAAATGAGCAGGCTCTGGGCCTGGCTGGGCCTGGCGCTCTGCGCCAAAGAATTCTGCTATCTTTAATAGCTTGTCATCCATCCCTACTTTGTCAGCAATGTAGGCGCCGGCCATAGCGCCGGCCAAAGGCACTGCAATCCGTCCCAGGAAGCAGCGAACCGCTCCCCAGCCAGCCGCGCTGGCAGCCGATGCTCCCAAGCCCTGAGCAGCAGCGGCGGCGCTGGCAGTGGTATAAGTAGCGACGGCTCCCTCGGCCACGTATCCGGCACTGACAACATGTCCGCCTGTCTCGATTGCACTGACAGTGCCCTGGTTGCTCCCGGTGTTTTGCAGAGCAGCCAATTTTTCCTGAGCAGTTAGTTCCCCTGTCGGTGGATTGCCCATGGCCTACGGTCCTAAACGCTTTGCGTGAACTTGAAGCTGATCATGGCCGCAAGCAGAGAGCTGCGGGCGTCATTGTCACCGTTGCCGGGTATGGTGCCGGTGAAACTTAAGATGCGGTCGCTGTCTTGCACAATGACCATCATCTGTTGGAGCGGTGTTCCGTTGTTATTCCAGGAAAACTCAAGAAAGTGCGCCGGCCGCTGATCGACCGTTCCAGGAGAATCCGCCATTACCTTGTATTCGGTAAGTTCTTTCTCAAAATTGGTTTTTTGCTGGCTGAGATAGTCCGCCAACGTCATGCCCATCGGCATGGTGTCCCGGGCCACGACAAGGTTCACGCCCTTGGTGCCTACCTGCTTCGGTACCAGCACATTGACGCTTTGATCTTGCCAGGTATCGTCCACCGTCAGACAGCCTTCTTGCATTCGATAAACCATGCGCGCCTCGAATCCACTGTCCTTCGTCTCTACCGAGACGGAAGACGAACAGCCGGTTCCACTTCGGTGAGAGGTTCTTCGATCTGAAGATTTTATCTTATTCCTGGATTTTGGTAATGTCAGTTCTTCTAAAAAAGTGTCAGTTCCTCCAAAAAATGACCTACTACCCAGGTACGGGTTTATCGCTAAATTAATCCGGCGAAAATCTGACTGAAGACCCACGATGCCCCAAGCGAATCGGTTTACGGACGTGGGCAGTTCCATTTTGGACCAATCCACTAGCGGCGTTTTTGCAAGAGATGCCTATTTTGAACTAAACTTCTGCATATCTCATCCGAGGAGTATCTGGAATGGGCATATTTCAAGGGAATGTCGTCACCGGGACCCGGTCCAATAAGATCAACAATGACGCCAAGGCCCCCGATTTTGGTTCATTGAATCCCAAATCAATTATGTCGGTCAGCGCCCTGAGTGGGACCAACGGCGCCTTGGCCAGCATTATTACTGATCCACCTTCAGGCGGCGGAAGCCAGGCCTTGATTATCCAAAAAGCGCGCAAGGAAATGATTGCGCAGGGCGACAGCTCGCGTGAGATCAAAGCGGGAAGCCACCTGGAAAAAGTTGCAAAGATCTATACGCTGGAAGCCACAGACGAGATTCACTTTAAGAGTGCGGGGAAGATAGTGATTGAGGCCCCGCAAATATCTCTAGTCAGCGGCAATGAATTTGTGGATATCAGTCCGGGACGCATTACCATTAAAGGCGCCAAAGTCTTTATCAATCCCGAACAGGGCGCGCATGCTCAAGGCACGCCGGCAAACCCAGCGTCTCCTGATGCCGCAAGTTGATGCGAAATCACTCGGAACAAGCCGTCCCGCCCAGGGGCTGATCTTGTTCCTTCGCTCAAAAACCGCAAGATGCTTTGCGCATTTGTAAGTTGGTGTAAACCTATAATTGCGACTCTGTCACCGCAGAGTCGTAGTGAGGCCTTCTATTCCGGGTAGACGCCAACTTCTTCCAGTCCAACCTGGTCGTCCTCTCTCTGCTCAATCCGCACCCGCAGGAACCTGGCCGTGACAGGGTTGAAAGTGAAAGTCTGGACACGTTCGAATCGATGGCTGGTGTTTTTGATGTCAGAGAAATTCACGCCGTCATCAGAAATCTCCAGTTCAATCTCGCGGATGGCGCGACCACTAACTGGTTTGAGCACGACGCGACGAAAGCTCACGCTTGAACCGAGGTCTACGGACAACCATGCGCGTGGTTCGTGGTGGCGCGACTCACGCTCGTGCCATCCACGGTCCCGTCCTTTGTGTTCCTCTGCTTCACGGCCGGCGATCCAGTTGGTAAACGCCAGCCCATCAACGGCGTTGGCGGGATCGGAGCCGGCCGCCGTGGAAGAAGCTGTCACAGGCTGGTTCAGCGCCAGATTGAGGGCAGATTTGGGATTGAAATACTCGGCGTCTTCGGCGCCGTCCGTGGGATGGGACACGATGTCGGTCTTGTTTCCAGAAAACACGGTCTGGGAAAAATAATTCTGCACGCTCCTCGGGAATGCAGTGTCCACCAATATGCCATTACTCCGGTTATTCCGGGCGATGTTGTTGAAGAAGTAGCTGTGGGCCGACTCCGCGATTCCACCAGTTGCGGTCGAGATCGAGCCGACGCGGAACGCGTTAGAGACCGTATCGGCGATATTGCTGAAAACGGTATTGCCGTTGGTAACGCCTCTGGTGCCGCTGCTGGTCGCGTTGTTATAAACGCCCACGCCGTGCCCCGGCGGGCTGGCGATGTCTTTGTCCGTGGAGAAATTACCGTAAACCTTGTTCAACGAGTCCGATTGCTCGACGAACACGCCATAGCGCAGATTGTCGACACTGGAATTGCCGATGGCGAAGCTATTGGAAGTTGAGGAGTCGAAGTCGACTGCGTCCATGTTGCAATTGCTCAGTTGATTTTCGAGCACAACGTAGCGAGAGTTGGCGTTTTGCGTCCAAATGCAACGGCCACCGCTCTGGTTGATGGTATTGCGGCGCAGGAGATTGTACCCGCTGCCGCGCGAGAGATGGATCACACCGCCGCCGGTCCGCTTGTCTCGCGTTCCTTCGTTGATGATGGTGACTCCATCGACATTCGCCATCGTTGCCGAGGGAAAGGAAATTGCTTCCATCGTTCGTCCGGCGCAGTCGATCGTGCCTCCAGAGATAGAGACAAACGAGGCCGGGTTTGTGGTTGTGATTGCGGTGGGCGCTGTAGTGGTCGATGTAATGTGGATCGTTCCCGCCAGCAGGACTGCCGTATTCGAAGAAAGTGTCAACGGCGTGCCGTCGAGGGTGAAGTCCCCATTCATGTGGAGTACGATCACGTCGTTCGGGGCCAGCAAACGCGCGGCGTTGTATGCCTGCTGCACGCTCACGATCGTTCCGGGACCTACATTGATGTCGGTCCGGTTGCGGCCGTTCATGATTGCGTCGGCGTGCGGATTGTCAATGGTGGGCGGAAAGAAGTATTGGCTGACCGGTGCGATGATCGAACTGCCCTGCGGGACCACCCAATTGGTGCTGGAATGGTCGATAAGCTGTGACACAGTGTTCGCGTAGACCAGGTTATTGGCGCCGTCGAGATCGATTCCGGTCCCTCCATTGTGGGTCACCACGTTGCGCAGCACGGCGGTGTTCGCGCTTGAGGCTGCGAGTTGGAGGCCGGCGTGCCGGTTGCCCCGCAGCTCATTGTCAGAAATGAGATTGTCATTTGTGTCCACCAGGATGCCGATCTCATTCCCGTGGCTCACATTGTTGACGACCGAAGTGTGGGCCGATCCAATCTCAATACCCGCGCCGGCATTGTCATGGACAAAGCTGTCCAGAACCAGCGCCTGGGTGATTCCACGTACGGTGATCCCGTTGCCACCGGAATGGGACACATCACATCGCGTGATTGCAGAACCGCTGTCAAAAACGGTATTGCCATTGCCGGAGAGGATGATTCCATCCTGGCGCGTGTCTGCAATCGTCACGGCGTCAATGTTGACCTTGGCGGAAGACTCGACGTCGATGCCAACGAGATTTGCGTTACTTCCTTCAAGAAGACCGCCTGCGATCGCCACTTTGCTCTGCCCAGTGATGGCAATCAAGCTCGGGGCGGTGGCGTTACGCGCGGCTTTGATCTTCCCATAAAGCACCAGTGAAGTATTCGAGGGCAGGCTGAGCGGCGCGTTGGTAACGCGATAGGCGCCGGTCAGCGTGAGGACGATCGGCGACTCAGGATTGGCGGCGCGGGCAGCGTCAAGCTGGCTCTGAATATCCGAGAGCCGGGCCCAGCCGAAGTTGAGCGCGACCGGCGTCTCGCCGGGATTGAGAATGAAACTGTTCACCGGCGGCACATAAAGGCCTGGATGTGTAGGCCCGTCGGCCCGCGCCAGTATGGCGGTAGCGACCAGGACCCAGGCCAGGGCCAAAACGATGAGACCAGTCTTTTGCGATCGTTGGTTTAGAACTGCTGGTCCGTCGTAAGAACATGGACATTTACGAAAAAGCATGACGTTGGCTCCCTAATCGCCGCATCCTGGCGGACAGACTGCAAACTCAGATTTTGCGTTCGCCTTAAGGCGGAAAAGAATTATCAGATCAAACGGAGAATTTCAATAGTAAAACTATATGTTTCATCTAATGAAAGAATAAACTGACTCGAGCAGACTTCTCTTTTATGTTCGCCATAACAAGAAGTAGTTCGGTTCTTTCCTGTTTATCCCTGATTCGACCGGGAACTTACGCAAGCCGGCTGGCGGGTTGACCACACGCGGGCTGCAGCGGATCAAAGCTCAGTGTTGGCTCATAAAGGCTTGATCAGATTGGCCCATCTCTTTCTGGAGTGTTCGATCTGCCCCAATTCTCTTTTGTCGCCAAACATGCCGCGCAGTTACGTCCCCGATAACTCAGGGACCGGTCCCATGCAAGCCGCTCCCGCGGATGGGCGTTTGGTGTCCACACTATGGTTATTTCACATATTGAAATATATATTTTTTATATTGAATCGTTAAAAAAAACCTGATATAGCTCTACGCCGGATGGCAGGAGAGCATCTGCACGCATCCTGCGATCGAATAAAACCTCGTATAGGGCGAGGCTCATCCTCGGGTCGTGAAACTTAGGAACCTCCGCAAGTAACTGAGACCTGGTTGTCTCAATTCAAAGGCGGGCTGGGAAATAACGGCAGAGGGGAGAGGTTCTTGGTCCAAGTCTTGACGGGCCAATAATCTCATTATTTTCATTCGTCATGTTCATACATCGTCATACCGGAACTGCTGTCAGACCTTATGCAGGCTTTTTCTATTGGCCAGGCCCAGTAGCGATTTATTTGAAGGACGCTACAGATGCCCCAGTCCGGCATCTCTCTAATCTCTTCGAGGAGTTCCCCCATGTCGACCATGAAACAGAGTTTGTTTACGATTCTTGTTCTGCTGTGCGCGCTAGTACTGGCGAGCACGCCGACCGCAGCGCAGACCGTTACCGGCACAGTTTCCGGGACCATCGTTGATGCGTCCGGTGCTGTGGTTGCAGGAGCCGCAGTTACGCTGTTAAACGAGCGGACTGGTGATGCGCGCAAAGCCGCCACCAGCGGTGAGGGCCGGTTCGTTTTCTCAGCCGTCCAACCGGAAGTCTATACCCTCAAAGTAACCATGCAAGGCTTTGAAACCCTGGAACAGAAAAGCATTGTGCTCAGTGCGAACGAGAACCTTGCGCTGGGTTCAATGGCGCTGAAGACCGGCCAGGTGTCTCAGACGATCGAAGTGACCTCGACCAGCGCCAGGATCGAAACGGAATCGAGTAATCTTACCGCGCGGCTGACCGCCGACCAGATCAGCCAGCTCCAGACCAAGGGACGGGACATAACTTCGCTGTTGCGCCTGATGCCGGGAACGTCCTATATCGATGACGTTGAATCCGTAGGCGACGGCTTCGGCACTGATCTGCCCAATTTCAACGGACAACGTGGCCGTTCCAGCGTTACCACTGTCGACGGCCTCAATGCCAGCGAACCGAGCGGTTCGAACAAAGTCAGCATGACCACTAACCAGGACGCAATCGCCGAAGTCAAGGTCCTGCGCAATAACTATACCGCGGAATACGGCAACAACGGCGGCGGTATGATCCAGATCATTACCAAGAACGGCGGGCAGGCTTACCATGGAAGCGCCTACTACTTCCTGCGCAATGAAGTCCTCAATGGCAATACTTTTATCAACAACAGCACCATTGATCCCGCTACTGGGAAAGGGCTTCCGCGTCCGCTCTATCGCCACAACATCTGGGGGCTCACTTTTGGGGGCCCGGTCAAGATACCCTGGGTTTATCCGAACCACGACAGGAAGAAACTTTTCTTTTTCTATTCTTTCGAGAAGCCCCATACCATCACGCCGCAGAACACCCATTTTGTAAGAGTACCGACGGCGTTTGAACGGGTAGGCGATTTTTCCCAGTCAGTAAATCCGACGCAGCCAGTTTTCATCGCCGATCCAACGCTCACGGGTACCTGTAGCGCCACGACTCAGACCGCCTGTTTCCATGATCCCTCACGTGCGACCCCGAGCAACCCCACGGGCCTGAACATCATTCCACTTGCGAGATTGGACCCCAACGGACTGGCCTTGCTTAACACTTTTCCGCTGCCGAATAACTTGGCTACCAATAACTACGTAATTCAGCGAAGTCTTAACACGCCCAAGCAGAGCCAGGTAATCCGCTTCGACTTTGTTCTTTCGGACAAGGACAGCTTTAATTGGAAAGGACAATGGTGGACTTCGGACAATGAGGGACTCCAGACTTCCGGGTGGCCCAGTGGTGACGCCAACCAGTGGGGAATCATGTCGCACTACCTCTATAAAGATAACGGCATGACGCTCGGCTGGGTCCACATCTTCACCGCGAATGTGGTGAATGAGATCAACGTGGGTTGGAGACACGACACAGAAGGATTTATTCCGTCCAGCGGCGTCCCTGAATCGTTGTCCAGACAAAAATTGGGCTACAACGCGCCCCAACTCTTCCCCGACAACAATGTGCTTGGGACCATTCCCAGAGCGACCAGTTGGGGCGGCGTCAGCGGCACTCCGGCGAATATCAACTGGTTGGATCGCTGGGGGCTGGCCGGTCAGGATTTCATCCGGCCGTCTATCGCGCAAAACCTTTCTTTCAATCGCGGCAACCACCAATATAAAGTGGGCATGTACTATGAGGACCTCTTCAACGGTGAAGCGGCCGGAGGGAGCTGGTCCGGAACGTTCAATTTCAGCGCCAACACCACCGGCTATACCGCGGCACTCGGGAATACCGGCTTTTCCTATGCCAACGCCGCTATCGGCAGCTTCAATAGCTACACAGAAACTGAGTTCCGTCCTCACACCAATATCGAGTTAAAACTTCTGCAGGGGTACGTGCAAGACGAGTGGAAAATTAACCGGCAGTTCACTCTCAACTATGGAGTGCGCCTGGGTTATCACACACAAGCGTATCAGCGCGACAAGCTGGCATCGAATTTCGATCCCGCCCTCTTCAGCAGCGGTTCCGCCGAGTTGCTCTGGCAACCCGTCTGCACTGTTGCCGTGCTTCCCGGGACCGCTTGTTCGACGGGAAATCGGCGGGCGAAGAACCCGGTGACCGGCGCGCTGTCCACCAACCTGCAACTCGTCGGTACTTTCGTAAAAGGATCCGGCGATCCATTGGACGGACTGGCGCTGCTAACGAATCCCAACACTCCGGCAGGCTTCAAGGATGTTCAGCCGGTCGACGTAGAACCGCGTATCGGTTTTGCCTGGGACGTTTTTGGCAAAGGCAAAACGGTTATCCGTGCGATGGGCGGCATATACCACGCACCACGCACTGGTGGCGGGACCACGGGCGGCAACCTGGTAAGCAACCCTCCTTTTCAGCGCACCGTGACCATCAACTTCAACAACGGCGGAGCCACCATACAGAACCTGGCGGGCCTTGCCGCTCAATGCCAAACAGATGCCTCGAATTGCCCGGCCTTGCAAAGCCCAGGGACGGTGAATGCTGTTGGTGTTTTTGCCAGCACGCCGACCACGTACAACTTCTCCCTTGGCGTCCAGAGAGACCTCGGGTTTAAGACCGTGTTGGAGGCTACTTACGTTGGATCGCAGTCTCGTCATTTGGGAGAATTGCGCGACATCAACGCCGTTCCTGACGGCGCAAGATTCCTGCCCCAAAACAGAAATCCCTTCAGCGCGACGGGGGCCATCGCTGATAATTTCTTGCGTCCCTTCCAGGGCTTCGGCAGCATCAACACCGTGACCTACACCGGGACTTCAAACTATAACGGGCTTCAGGTTCAAGTGAATCGCTGGTACGCACATAGCTTCCAGTACGGCCTTGCCTATACCTGGTCGAAGACCATGGATTATGCCAACGATGACAGCTCCAACGTGTTTCCCGGTCGTCCCTACCGTCAGTTCAATTATGGCCCGGCTGACTTTGACCAAACCCAGATTCTTACAATCTATTATCTTTGGGACATACCGTCTCTTGGCAAAGTTCTGAACAACGGCTTTGTCAAAGCTGTTTTCGGCAACTGGCGGCTTTCCGGCATTTCTTCGCTGGTCAGGGGCAAGCCGGCGACGGTTGACACCGCTCCAACCTATAGTTCCGGTACAGTCACCGCCACTGGACTGCCGGCCATCACGGATTTCACCGGGGGTTCCGTCGTCGCCCGCGCTGATCAAATTTGCGATCCAAACAAAGCACCGGCGGGAGCCATTATTAACGTTGCATGCTTCGTCAAGCCGACAAGCTTAGGAGACACCGGCAATACCGGCAGAAATACTCTGCGCCTTCCCGGGATCATCACGTCCGACCTTTCCCTCGCCAAGACAATACGTCTGGGTGAGAAGGGCACTTTCCAATTCCGTTGGGAAGCATTCAACCTGTTCAACCATACCAACATCAAGACCATCGGTACCAGTTTGACGTTCGATGCTAACGGCGTTGAAACCGACAAGACGTTTGGCCGGCCGACGGCTGTCCTTTCTCCGCGCGTGATGCAAGGGTCGCTGAGAATCAGCTTCTGAGCGAAACGGGGAGCAGATTGGGCCGGCAAATGAGCAAGCAGCCTGCGGCCAATTCAGTTTGACCGCAGGCTTCATGTTTCGGTCAGGAGCTGGAAATCAAGTTTTGTCATCCGTGAAGGAAAAACAACGGAGGGCGAAGAGCGCACCACGATCGTATTTCACCGACAGGAGATTTTTCTGAGCGGACTGAATAATGGAAACGGGCTGTTCCACTTGGACGGCAAAGTAGCTATCGTAACCGGCGGCGCCAGCGGTATTGGCCAAAGCATGGCAGAGTTGTTTGCATCGCGGGGCGCATATGTCCATATTCTCGATCTGAACTGCGAACAAGCTGAAGTAGTTGCCGCTTCGATTTCAGGCGGACGTAGCGCTGCAACGGCCCATTTCTGTGATGTTGCTGATCAGGAGAGCGTGAGGCGGGTATTCGACAGGATCCTCCTCCAGGACCCGATTGACATCCTGGTGAACAGCGCCGGCATTTCACATGTCGGAAAACTTGAAAGCACCACGGAATCGGATTTTGACAGGGTTTTTCAGGTAAATGTTAAGGGCATTTATCACTGCATGTCCGCCTGCATCGGGCCAATGAAGGCCAACCGCCGTGGCGTCATTTTGAACATTGCTTCCATCGCCAGTTCCGCTGGAATTGCCGATCGCTTTGCCTATTCCATGAGTAAGGGCGCAGTGCTGGCCATGACTTATTCCGTTGCCAAAGACTACCTTCGTCATAACATCCGGTGCAATTGCATTTCGCCGGCTCGAATACATACGCCCTTTGTGGAAGATTTCATACGGAAAAACTATGCCGGCCGCGAGCACGAAACATTTGCGGAACTCGCCCGCTCACAACCGATCGGACGGATGGGAAAGCCGTGTGAAGTAGCGGCCTTGGCGCTTTTCCTTTGTTCTGAGGAAGCCGCGTTCATTACCGGAACCGACTATCCGTTGGACGGCGGCTTCTTTACTCTCCGTTGAGACGAAGAGTACGGGAATAGCAGTTGTTAAGCTTGTCCCAAATGCCATACAAACTAAACCCGGCTGGGAGCGGGTTGGAAGTGGGATCAGATGGAACTTCGTCGGGTGGTCAATTTTGCCGTTTTATTCACGCTTATTATTCTGACCGTAAGGAGTATTTCGCAGTCTAGCGAATCACCGCAGCAGGTATTGCAGGAACAGACAAAACCAGCAACTCAAACGTCGTCGCCAGTAGAAAAGGAACGGAGGTCCGCGGACCAGAACGCTCCAACAGTGCTCAGAACCACCACGCGACTTGTGGTTGTAAATGTGGTGGCTGCGGACGGCAAGAACAGGCCTGTCACTGACTTTGCACAGCAAGATTTTAGGCTGCTGGAGGATGGGAAAGAGCAGCAGATCAGTGTTTTTGCTTTTCAACATCCTAAGCCGGAGCCGGCTGTGGCGCAGGCGCTGGTTGAGCTGCCACCCAACATGTACACGAATTTTCCTCGCTACAGAGAAGATGACACGCTCAACGTGGTCTTGCTGGATGGTTTGAATAGCAACATGGAAAACCAGGCCTTTGCCCAACACCAGGTAGTCAGGTTCCTGGAGAAATTGGGCGCGGGCCAGCCGCTTGCAGTGTACGCTCTATTCTCGGATTTGCGACTGTTACAAGACTTTGGCGGCGATCCCAGGGCGCTGCAAGATACCCTCAAGAACCTTAAAGGCCATACCTCGCTGTTGCTTGAGAATCCGACAACAGGCGGACGAGAGCAGCCACTTCCAGAAACCAGGCCAGGCGTGGGTCAAAACGCAAACCTGGCATCGTCGGGTGCGGAGCGTACTCGATACCTGGCGCGTCTGCGTGCCGAACGCACGCGGGAGGCCTTGGTCACAATCGCCCATGCTCTTTCTGATCATCCGGGGAGGAAGAACCTGATCTGGCTTTCCGAAGGCTTCCCCATGTCTGTCACTCCCAGCTTCGACCTCGGTCTCGATGCGGATTCAGTGGACACGTCCACAGAAGACTTTTCTCATGACATCGCTAAAGCCGCGGATGCTCTGATGGAAAATCAGATCGCGATTTACCCGGTTGACGTCAGAGGTTTAGCCACGCTCAATTTTGGCAGCGCTTCTCAAGACGGCGAACGCAGGGGATTTACCGGCAGGAATGCTGGCCACGGCTTCAGCGCCGCGCATGTCACGGACTCGCGTGATCTTGCCAGCCATCATGCGACTTTGGATTTGCTGGCAGAAAGAACCGGTGGCAAGGCCTTCTACAACCGCAATGACCTGGACGACGTCATCCGCAAGAGCATTGACGACGGGTCAACGTATTACACCCTGGGCTATTACCCCAGCAACAAGAACTGGGACGATAAATTCCGCAAGATTGAAGTGAAGGTCAATCGCCCGGACGTCAAACTGCGCCACCGCTTGGGCTACTATGCCGTGGATCCGCGGATGCAGACCAAAGTGAATGCAGCAATCGATCCCAAGTTAGATCCCAAGCAGCTTCGCGCACAGACCTTTGTTCAGGCGCTGAGCCTGGATGTTCCCGCGTCCGCGGCGCTGATCTTCAAGGCCGGCGTGTTTCCACCTTCTCCGCAGACGCGAAACAAAGTCATGGTCAGTTTTGCAATCGATGCGCAAACGCTCAGCTTTGAAAACCAGGAGAATGGAGTCCACCACGCGACAGTGGATTGCGGCGTCCAGGTTTATTCTGAAAAGGGAAACCCGGTCAAAGCGGAGATCGCCACTTTCGATGCTGCCCTGCGACCAGAAACCTTCAAAAAGACAATGCAGAACGGGTTCCTCTGTCAGCAACTCGTGGATCTTCCGTCCGGCAACTACATTCTTCGCTTGGGGGTAATCGACGATCATTCTGGCTTGATTGGAACAACCAACGCCAGGATAGCTGTGCCTGCTGTCACAGAGAAAGCCAAAACGGAGAAGAAGGAATAAGCGCTGGGTCTGGCCATAGAGCCAGCTCATTTTATAGAAATGTCGCTTTTGATTGACAAGGGAGAACTGCAAGCCGATGAACATACTATTCAAGAATCAATCATTCCTGTGCGGAGTGGTCTTGGCGACGGGCATGCTGCCGGCCTTCAGCCAGACTGAAAACGCTGCGGTCAATTCATGCGCCAAGGTCGATGGACCAGGTCCGCCAAGCCAGTGGGTGCAAGTTGATAGTAGCGGCAAACTCGTCTACAAGACCCTTTCCAAGGGTGACCGCATCATGGACTTTTCGTCCGCCGGCTACATGGGTGGCGGAGTTGCACTGCCTTCCGTTCCAGGACGTGCAAATGTGAAGCCTTCCGGCACTGGAGACGCAACGTCCGCGATCCAGGCAGCCATTGATGCAGTGTCCGCGATGCCCCTGGTCAAGGGTTTCCGCGGCGCCGTTGTACTCGCGCCTGGAACATACAACGTGAGTGGTGCTCTCCAGATCGCAGCCAGCGGCGTGGTATTGCGCGGCAGTGGATCAGGCACAGAGGGGACGGTCATCCACATGACCGGATCGCCTCACACCTTCCTTGCCGTTCAAGGCTCCGGTTCTCCGCAGCAGGTCGGAAACGCTGCGTCGATTACGGATAAATACTTGCCCTCCGGCTCCACTTCATTCCACCTGAATAGCGCGGCCGGCTTTCGCGTTGGAGATACCATTATTGTCAGCCGTCCGGTGACTGCAGCCTGGGTCCATTTTATGGGTATGGATACACTGGTCCGCAACGGCTCGCCGCAAACCTGGATCAAAGTTGGAAGCGCATTTCAGACGGAGCGCGTGATTGAAGCAATTTCCGGGAATCGAATTACTTTAGATGTTCCTCTGACGGATTCTTTCGACTCTGAATTCCTTGATCCTCCAGGGAGTTCGGTGTTCAAGTACACTTTTCCCGGCCGGATCACACAAGTAGGAGTGGAGGGCCTGCGGGTGATCTCGCCACCCCAGCCTGGAGATCTTTCACAATCCGCCAACCATCTCTTGCGCATGGATGCGGTGATGGATGGTTGGGCGAAGGACATCGTTGCTCAGGAGACGGTGGACAGTCTGAGCGTGGGCAGCAAAGCGAAACAGATTGCCGTCGCCAACGTCAATATCACGCACACCGTCGCCACCGCCGGCAATGCTCATCCTGCGGATTTCTCGGTGAACGGAACGCAGGTCTTGCTGGACCGTTGCGCTTCTGACGGCGACAGTCTTTTCTTTGTCAGCACGGGAGCGCAAGTTCAAGGCCCGAACGTCGTCCTCGACGGAGCATTTACCGGGACGGGTTCTGCGACGGTAGCATCCATCCAACCCCATCAGCGGTGGGCCACGGGATTGCTTGTGGACCGTGTGAACATCCCGCATGGCGCAGTCGATTTTCTTAATCGTGGTACGAACGGCTCAGGCCACGGCTGGGCGATTGGATGGGCCGTGGCGTGGAATGCTGATGCCACTGCTCTGACGGTTCAGGCGCCACCAGGCGCGGAAAATTTCTGCATCGGATGCAAGGGAGCAACCGTGGAGAGGGCCGCACCAGGTGGAGATGGCAAACCGATGCCTGAAGGGATTCTCGACTCGCGGGGCACTTCAGTGGCGCCATCGAGTTTATATCTCTCGCAACTGTGTCACCGTCTGGGGCCTCAGGCGGTGAGCAACATTGGTCATTAGCGCTTATCATGCTCTTGAATCCATAAAGACGAAAACAGTTCGAGTAGGCGAATGTCCATTGAAGCAGCCCGGCGTGCCGGGTATGCCGGGGAAATTATCGGAATGTATAAAAAGAGCGGTGGGCTGTCGAGACGTGAATGGTTGAAGCAGATGTCGGTGCCGGTCGTGGCAGCATCCGTTGGGTCGGGTTTGATCGGAACGGCAATTTCATCGGCGCAGACGGGAAACGCAACCAGCCATGACAATAGCTTGGGCGCTCGTATCTACAACATCCGTGACTACGGCGCCAAGGGAGATGGCAGCACTCTTGATACGGCGGGGGTGCAGGCGGCGATTGACGCATGCACGAAGGACCAGGGTGGGACGGTCCTGGTGCCTGCGGGGGTGTTCGTCATCGGCACCATCGAACTGAAGAGCAACGTCACGCTACACCTCGCCGCGCAGGGAAAACTGCTGGGCAGCGCTGACGGCAAGCAGTATCGTGCAGCCGACGCGATACCGCTGAGCGGAGATTCGACTCTGGGTGATGGCAACGTGGGGTTAATCTACGCGGTCAATGCCGAGAATATCGTCATTGAAGGGCCGGGAACGATTGACGGTCAGGGCGCACAATTTCATAGCCCCAGCCGCGACGTTCTGCCGCCCGCCGGGATTAGCGGCAACCATCGCCCATATCATCTGCTGTTCCATCGCTGCAACAACCTCACGGTCCGCGATATCTTTCTAACGGCCAGCGCCTATCATTCCGTCCGCATCATCCAGAGCAAGTACGTCAAGCTGGATGCTATACGTATCCACAATCGCGTGAACGGCAATAACGACGGGTTTCACTTTATTAGTGCCCAGCACGTCCACGTCAGCAACTGCACCGTGGAATGCCAGGACGATGCTTGCGCGCTGTTCGGCAGCTGCAAATTCGTGACCGTCACCAATTGCACCTTCAGCACACGCTGGTCAGTGTTCCGTTTTGGCGGCGGCGAGGCAGAGAACATCACCGTCTCCAACTGCGTGATCTACGACACGTTTGGATGTCCGATCAAGATGCGTTGCGGCAGCCGGTCGCGCTTTGAGAACATCAGCTTCTCCAACTTGATCATGAAAAATGTGACTGGTCCGATTTCGATTGGTCTGGACTCGAGCTACCGGCGTCCTCCCGAGGATGCCGCATCGGCTTCCGGCAAAGGAATTGTCCGCAATATTTCCTTTCAGGGAATTCGGGCGACGGTTGTGAGTGGCCGCCAGTACGCAGACATGCCATTTCCAGCGTCTTTCAGGCCGGGAGAAAGTAAGTCGTGCATTGCTCTGAATGGCGTAGGCAGCGACTTCCTGGAGGAGATCAGCTTCAACAATGTGCATGTTACCTATGAGGGTGGTGGCACGGCTGAAGAGGCATCGATCAGGGACGTTCCGCAGAGGGCGGGAGAATACTTCGAACTCGGCATCTTGCCGGCGTACGGCCTGTATGCTCGCAATGTGCGCGGGCTCACGCTGCACGATGTGCGCTTTGAGATGACCGCACCCGATCTCAGACCGGCGATGGTGTTTGATCGCGTGGAAGATGGGACTATCAACGGCTTCAGCGCGCAGGGAAATCCCGCGGCCGAGGCGCTGCTGCGGTTTACCAATTCGCGCGATCTGCTCTTTACCTCGCCCCGCGTTCTCACGCCGTCCGCTGCTTTTCTTCAGCTCGAAGGTGAGACCAATGAACGGATCACGATTGATGGCGGCGACCTCTCGCGAGCTGGCGCGCCGGTCAAGTACAGTCGCGGCGCCAGTGAGCGTGCGGTAAGAATGCGTACGTGAAATGGCACAACGGATACGCATCACGCCGTCGAAGCGGCAATGATTTTCGGTGAACGCTTTACGTGCCGGGCGAGTTTGACGCGCGTTTTCGTAATCGAATCCCCTTAGACTATCTAAGGATTTTCTTATGTGTGAGTTTGCTCATGGTGCTGAACTACACCGCTGTCTTGCAAAAAATTTCCCAAAGACGCGCAACGATCTGGGCGCAACATGCACATAATAAGAAGAGGATGGAATTGTTCGGCTCATGGGTGCACCTGCCTGTGAAATTCAGATTCCCTCCAAGAAGGAGTCGATATGTTGATTTTGAGAAACACGCATTTTGGTAAGGTCGAAGGCTTAGGCGACGAAGAGATCCCATGGTGGATCGCTCCCTACGTGCGCGATTTCGCCGTCCTGGCAAAAAGCTCGGTACTGATTGACGCCCAGCGCAATGCAACAACGATTGAACCCGCCCTGGCCTCTCTGACACAGCGTCTGGCGCAAACGGCTGCAGTAGCCCGCGTCGCCGTCCACGTGAAAGGGAATGAAGGCCTGAGCACAGGTGTCAGCGCGGCGCTTGCCGCGGAAATTGACGAATATTGCGGCACGCCCCCGCATCCGCATCGTGTGAACGAGGCGGGCCTGGTGCTGGCTTTGATTGCGGCGAACATGGAAGCCAATGATCCGGCGAAATCGGCACTCGTGGCTCAGGCCGAACGTTTGCAGAAGCTCAGAGGACAATTGGCTGCTGCCGCGTAGCTATGCGTTTCTCCCTGGACAATCCAGCGAGCGATCGTGTCGGCATCTTACATGCTGCCGTCACACGCGGTGAATTCGTCAAGGCGCGCATCGCCTTGATCCCGTTACAGAAGTGAGGCATACAAGCACGGTGGTTGGCGCTGTTCCTACGCATTCACGGCGATCTTTCAAAACTGCAGTAGCCGTGTCAGCATTGGCGTCACCCCGTGCAGTTTGCCGTTAGGATTTCACGGATGCTCGTGCCGGCATTTTTTGCGCAAGGCCCATTCCGGCCGCCCATTTTTATTGCGGATATGTTTATAATCGGGCGCAACATTTTCACGAGGCACCATTGCAAAGGCGTATCTACCCATGGATGACCGCGCTCCTGGCAGTCGCGGAGCGGCGCCGGGTGTAGACATATTCTGAAAATAGAAAAACCGCGTGTCGAAACTTGAAGTGGTCGCCGCAATGGACAAAATAATCAAGCTTGCGGCAGAATACTTGAAGGCACGGCGCGCCTACAGGTCGACGCTAAATAAATTTCAGGCGTTCCACATTCGACTTGCGGATATGTTGACAGAACTGGAACTCGCGTGCTCCATTGGGAACAGTGAGGAGGAGAAGCGACACACCCAGGGCAACAGATGACTGCGAAGTGCTTTAGGTCAGAATATGATTGGAACACCAACCAAGGATCCAAATACGCGGTCTGACAAGAGGCCTGTGTGGTGGGTAAGGCCCAAACCGAACCCGCAAGCCGCACTCAGGCTGCTATGTTTTCCTTATGCCGGGGGAACCGCATCGGTTTTTCGGACGTGGCATCTGGCCCTGCCTGGCGAAGTGGAAGTGTATGGTATCCAGCTGCCAGGACGTGCAAACCGGTTTGTGGAGCCAGCATTCACGCGTGCTTCGGAGCTTGTGGAAGTACTTGCCCCGGCGCTGGAAAGCTTGTTCGACAAACCATTTGTGTTCTTCGGTCATAGCATGGGGGCCATCATCAGCTTTGAACTTTCAAGATGGTTGCGTCGCCACGGGAAGCCCCTCCCCAGCCACTTGTTTGTTGCTGGACGCCGCGCGCCGCAAATTCCTGATACTGACCCTCCTCGTTACCTGTTGAATGATGCGGATTTCATTACCAGCCTCAGTGAACTCAATGGAATACCGAATGAAGTGATGAATAACCCGGACCTGGTCCGCCTGGCTCTTCCGGTTCTTCGCGCGGACGTAGAACTGTCAGAAACATATGAATACCGTGAAGAACCTCCGTTGACGTGTCCGATCACAGCATTTGGAGGAGTCGACGACAAGGAAGAGTCTCTGGACATCGTGAATGGATGGAGCGCACAGACTAACAGTGTATTTTCCTTTCATGCAATGGCGGGCGACCATTTTTTTATTCAATCCAATGAAACAGAGCTATTGAAGCTTATGCGAAATGAGCTTTACAAAACCCTCGTAAGCATCTGAGCTTCCGCGAGCACGGTATCCAGGGCTACTTCTATCTATTCGTCTGCTGGTGGTAGATAAATGCAACTTGTTTCTCAAGTCTGCCTTGCAGCTCGGCGGCTTGGACATGAAAATGCCGACTCGCACTCCAACATGATCAGTCCCGTCTGCGATTTATCGATGGCCATCGCTGTCCCAGGATGTTTCTCACCTATCACTGCTGCATGATATAAGATTCCAACAGAGGAAAAAAATGGCAGAACCTACTTATGAGGAATTAAAAGCCCGTCTTGCGGAACTGGAAAAACAGACCGCAGGACGCCAGGCCCGATCGCTGGAATTTCGCGTGAGCGAAAAGGGTGGCGTCAGCGTCTATGGGTTAGGAAGGTTTCCTGTAACGCTCTACTACGAACAATGGATTCGTCTGCTGGATCTGGCGGACAGTCTCCGCGCTTTTCTGGAAGAAAACAAGGCAAAGCTCAAGCTAAAGGAACCGAAATAGACCGCTTGCGGTACAACTTGTGGACTCGCCAGGAGCGCTTACAACGCTTTCTGAAGGAGTTCCAAAGTGAGCCGGTTCAGGCGCACGGGATCGGCAATTTCCGAACCTTCAGAGAGCAATGCTAGTTCGAACAGAAGGTCTATCGCATCACCCCAGGCTGGGTCCTCGTTGTTCTGGTTGTAGCGGTCGTACAGGCGCGAGACGATCGGATGGCGGGGATTGAGTTCCATGATGCGTCGCTGCTTTGGGCCGCCTCCTTTTCCTTTCTGCAGCAGACGCTCCAGATGCGGACTGTACTCGTGCTCTTCTGTTATCAGACAAGCGGGCGAATCGACCAGGCGTGTCGATAGACGGATTTGCTTCACGTATTCGTCCAGTCGTTTTTGTCCAGCCTGAAGAAAGTTTGCATACTCTTCTTCTTGCTTCTTGACCTGATCTTCAAGCTGTTTGCTTTCTTCTTCTGTTCCCAGGTGGACTTTGCCCTTGGTCACAGACTTAAGACGTTTCCCTTCAAACTCGCTGAGATGCTGGACGAGCAATTCGTCCACCGGATCACTGAGATAAAGCACCTCATAGCCTTTCTGTTTCGGGGCCTCGATGTGCGGAGAGTGTTCAATGACCTTACGCGACTCGCCTGTTATGTAAAAAATCTCGGCTTGCTCCGGCTTCATTCTCTCCATATATTCTTTCAGCGTAGTGAGGTCCTGAGAAGTATGCGAGGATTCGAACAGCAGGAGCGGAAGAAGTTTTTCCTTGTTTTCATAGTCGGAGCCGACGCCCTCCTTCATGGCCCTCCCGAACCCACTCCAGAATGTGCGGTATTTCTCCATTTCTTTCTCTCGCATTTCGGTAAGAGCTTCCAGCACTTTGCGTGTAAGCCATTTGCGCATCTGCGTTATATGCCGGTCCTGCTGCAGGCGCTGCCGGGAAATATTAAGCGGCAAGTCGCTGGAGTCCACCACGCCCTTGATGAAGCGAAGATATTTAGGCAGCAAGTCCTCACACTTCTCGATGACCATTACCCTTCTGGCGTAGAGCCTTAGGCCGGCTTCGGTGCCGTGATAAAAAAGATCAAAGGGAGCGTGCCCGGGGATGAACAGCAGCGCCTCATACTCCACAGTTCCTTCGGCTTTCAGTGGCAGTACCTTGAGAGGATCAGTCCAATCGCTGGCGAGATGTTTATAGAAGTCGTTATAGTCGCTTTCGCTGACCTCGGACCGGTTGCGTGTCCAGATTGGCTTCATTGAGTTCAGCGTTTTGGTTTCGATCTTGATTTCTTTGTTCTTGTCCTCGGTCTCTCCCGGCTCCTGGCTTGGGCCTTCGTAAATGATGGGATAAGCAATGAAGTCAGAGTACTTGTGGACAATCATCGAGAGTTTCCAGCGGTCGGTGTAGTCTTCAATGCCATTTTCCGAATCAGGCTTCTTGAGATGGAGAATGATGTCAGTTCCGCAGCCTGTCTTTTCCGCATCCGCTAGCGTATACCTGCCGTCTCCGGCGGATTCCCACCGGTTGGCGCTCGACTCTCCGGCACGCCGGGTAAGGATCGTCACTTTGTCCGCCACCATAAAAGCGGAGTAGAAACCGACCCCGAACTGTCCGATCAATTTCGTTACGGCTTCGGCGGACTGGGATTCCTTCATTTGATTGCGCAGCTCTCGTGTTCCGGACCGGGCAATGGTTCCGATATGCTCGATCAGTTCCTGCCGGTTCATGCCGATTCCGGTATCGCTGATGGTCAAAGTCTGCGCTGCCAAATCGGGCTTGAGCCGGATTTCATATTTGTGGCCATCCTCGACCAGGTCCGACTTGGTCAAGGCTTCGAACCTCAATCTGTCTAACGCGTCCGACGCATTTGAGATCAACTCACGCAAAAAAATTTCTCTCTGGGTATAGAGAGAATGGATCATCAGATTAAGCAGTTGCGTGGTTTCAGCCTGAAATTGAAACGATTCAACAACGGGCGCGGTTGACATAAACGTAGCTCTCCGGAAATAGATTGTGCAGGTTACGGATAAAGCGTATTGGAATTAATTCCACACTGCAGAGCGTTATTTTACAAAATTACGCGCTTGAACGGCAATTACTGCGGAAATGCAGGGCGTCGGGCCAGTTTTGTGGACGAATTGTTTCATGTGAGGAGCATGGCGCTTACCTTATAAAATCCCCTGTCACATCTACTCTGTGGTTGCTTCCTGCGGTTCATGAAACGTAGAATCTGGCAGGTCTGGGATTGCTCTGTTTTTTGAGCGACACGGTTGCACCTGCTTGCGTGGAAATATAATGGTTTTTGAAGGACGCTATGGATCGCGATCAAACAAGAGGATTTGAGAAAGCTCTTCTGGAGAAACGGCAGCACCTGAGTCAAAAGACTTCCTCAGGTCTGGAGAACACGGCTGACCTGAACCCGGAATACGGACGGGACGAGGGAGATCGCGCAAACGCCTCGCAGGCGAAGGAGATGGCGTTTCTGGAGACCCGTCAGGAGCGCGGGCTGCAGGGACTTATTGATTCTGCTCTCTCGCGTATTCGCGATGGCAGTTTTGGCGAGTGCCTCCATTGCGGGCAGCAGATCGGGTTGAAGCGCCTCAACGCAATTCCATGGACCCGATACTGCATTACCTGCCAGGAACTCCTGGAACAACAAGAGACGTAATACTTCTATAGCTCAAATTTCTTTCCGGTGGCGGCCCGGCAACTCCATCTCTAATATGTTTCCTAAAATGCTGCTTCGCTGGTTGTAGGTCTTCTGTGGGTTCTCTTCATCTCTTCGTGCACGTGCAAGCGGAAATACATGCCCCCAGAGGTCAGTGCGAAGCGAGAGTGCCACCTTCAACCACGATGCCTGGATTCATTTGTACCAATGCCAGCGCCGCGTCTGTCCCCAGTATTTGCGCTACACAGTCACGCGCAGCGGAAAGCACTGGAGGACGTTTATGACAGTCGTGAGCATCCGTGGCAATGATGTGTACGAGTCCTTGCTTGAGCAGCCATATTGAAACCTCTTTTGCCCGACGTCCCCAATGCCCGGTAAGAGAGTTGGCTGTGATCTGCACTAAACACCCCGACTCCACCCACGGGGCGATTTGCTCGGGATGGCGCTGCAACAGGGGATGGCGTTCCGGATGAGTAAGGATAGGGACAACCTGAATTTCAGTGCTCATGCGAAACAGTAGTTGATCAAACTTGGGGGGCACGCTGAAATCATTCATTTCGATCAGGAGGTACTGTGTCCCTTCAATCAAAAACTGCCTGGGACTTGCGAACAGCATTTCCAGGTTCTCAAAGGACAGATTAAAATCGCATCCCAGGCTGAATTTCAGTTTGCCTTTGGTCCTGGTCTGCAGCTTTGCCAGGAGGTCCGAAAAACTTGCGCGCTTATATTCAAAATGTGCGTTGGCGTGAGGAGTTGCAACGATATGCGTAATACCGTCATCGACCGCCATCTGGCACATCCGTTCGGCGATCTCCCAGGAATTCGCACCATCATCAATGAGCGGTAGAATGTGGCAATGAATATCGATCATGCGGATGGACCTGATGTTTTGCAGAAAGCTAACTATTCCCCAGAAATAATAAATCGCCGGGAGGAATCCGGCGATTTATGAACATCTCACTTTGGATGATGCTAAAGGTTGACCATTCCTATGGACCAGCAGGGCTTGCCGGACGGCTACTACCAAAATCGCCGGCGGCAGCCAACCCGCCAATAACGCCAGCAGCAATGCCGCCTTCTACCATCACTTCAATGACCCACCCGGGAAGGCCTCTCCTAATATTAAGCGGCGGTGCATCGTCTTGATGTTTTGAGGGATCGTGGGTCATCATTTCACCGGCCGTTAATTTGACGGCATGAAGTCCATCAGAGACGTTAAGCGAGCCTTCAATTGCCGTGATTCGCTCAATACCATTTGCGCTCACCACCTGAAACTTCGCGCCGGGATCGGCGGAAACCAGCAGATTTCCAATGTGGGTATCCATGCGCCTGGCAATGCTCACCGCAACAACACCATGCTCAAGGGTGACCGAAGTGCCGTCGTATTTCACTGTGGAATCGCCGCTGATGGAAACAAGGGCGTTCGCTGATTTCATGAAAGCGGACGCGTTAGGAGATGTTTGGACGCGGTCGCCGGGAAACACGCTGGAAGATCCTCCCGTCTGTCCCCCGTTGATCTGGACCGATCCGGTACTCATTAAAATCGCTCCGTCTGTGCTTGCCACCAACATGCACGATGGTACGACCAATGAAACGAAAAGGACTGCGTTTCTAAGCGTGTGAGTACTCATAAGACCTCCATTTTATCGTAAGCTTGCGGAAAATCAGCGGTCAATTTGTGATCTATTTTTACCTGTTTTTGCAACCGTGCATTTTGCGGAACCGCGCTGTTATCTTCATTTCAGCTAGCCGCGACCAGCTGCGGCAGATCGTTGCGGCATTATTCTTACGCGATCAGCAGTCATCCAGTCATCCTGAATTCGCTCAAACGCATTAGCCAGCGCCGAAGAAAATCCTGTAGTTGTGAACGCATTTAGATCTATCCACAAGGGAGCGAGGGTGCTCTTGCGATACAGGGTAAAAGTCCCTACTGGTTTCCCATTTGATAGCGTCATCGTAAAGGTAACGCTCCAATTTGTTTCCTCCGGCATCAGGTTCGGGTCCCATGCAAAGTGGAAGTTAGGGCCTTCCGATTGTTTAAAAGGGAAACACTCCACGTTCGCAGGCAAATCTGCCGCTAACGATGCGCTGAAACCACTGAACCAGATCGGTTCCAGACATCCCTGCAATATGCTGCAAAGGTCCGTGACCGTCTCACATGATCTCAGCGCTTCTGCACCACGCCGAACGCCAACATTGTTAGCGATTACCTGGCGCAGATTCAAAGTGCGGCTGGCCTCCGCCTTCAGTTCAAAGAATTCGTGGTATCGCAACTGCTGGACGCCGACCGTCACTCCAAACCCCAATACGACTAATACCACGCCAACGGTCTGGCTCCCGGGATTCAGCAGGAACAAGCTGAAAAATGCAAAACAAGCGCTTACCCCATAAAGCATCAGGACCGCCTGTTTATGAGAGACTCCTCGGTTGATCAACTTGTGGTGGATATGCTCTCGGTCTGCGCTGAACAGTTTCTGCCCGCCAAGAAACCGCCGGACCACGGAAATCGCTACATCCAGGATTGGAAGCCCCAATGACACAATGGGTATAGCAACGGCAACCATGGTAGAAGATTTTTGCGACCCGGCAAGAGCGATAGCGCTGAGCATAAATCCAATCAGCAGGCTTCCGCAGTCGCCCAGAAAAATGGAGGCAGGATTGAAGTTATAACGTAAGAACCCGGCTATGGCCCCAGACAGGGCCAACGTGAGAAACAAAATATTATTGTTGTGGCCCAGGACAGCAACAATGCAGATCACCAGCGAAGAAAAGAGCGCCGATCCCGCAGCTAAACCATCCAGCCCGTCGATTAAGTTAAAGGCATTGGTGATCAGCAGCACCCAAAGAATAGTGAGTGGCAGCCCGGTCATCCAACCGATGGCGGCCCCTCCGGTCTTGACGGACAGGGTCGAAATCCCAAAACCGTTCACGTAAAGCAGGATGGCGGCCACGATCTGGACGGCAAACTTTGTGTAGGCACTGAGTGAGTGAATATCGTCGAGAAGGCCCAGGAAAAAGATGAGTGTTGCCGGCCCTAATATTCCAACTGCAACATGCGAAGACAAAACAATACCCATGCCAAAGCGCGCGGGGAGCCAGTTTGTCAGCAACGCCATCTCCCAGAGCGTAAGCAGAATGGCGAGCCCGCCAAACCGCGGTATTGGGCGGGTATGAAGATGACGGGCCGAATTCGGACCATGCACCCAGTTCCGCCGAATCGCAAAATCCCGGACCCAGCGTGTAAGCACTGCCGAACTCAAAAGTGAGAATAGAAAAACAAAGACTTGCATATCTGTGATGAACTCAATATTTGCAAAAACAAGAGAACTTGGCAGGGACGATTAGAACGTTGTCAATTGTTTATGCCCCGATAGACTTCCAGAATCGCCCCCGCCATCCGGGATGCTGTGAACTCAGTCTCCACGCGGCGCCTGCCTGCTTCGCCCATATCTTCCCGCTGAGAACGGTTGTTCAGCAGCTTCTTGAGGGCCGCGTTCAGAGCGGGCACATCACCGGGTGGAACCAGAAGCCCCGTTACACCGTGTTGATTGACCCATGAAACTCCCGTGGGCAAACTGGTGGAGACTACGGGCTTTCGGCAGGCTGCGGCTTCCAGTTGTACGATGCCGAACATCTCGCTATTGGCCGTCGAAGGCAGCGCAAAGATATCGCAAGCGTGGTAGTACGCGGGTATATCTTCATCCGGGATGTCACCCAGAAACTTGATCTTGTCCTGCAAATGCAACTGTTCTGTTTGCTGCTTTAGTCTGCTTTCAAGTGGGCCAGTGCCGATGATCCACAGTTGTGCTTCCAAATCCGACATGGCCTGTATCAAGTATTCCAGCCCTTTGTAGTAAACCAACCTTCCAATGAACAGAATCGTGGGGCGGCCGGCGCGCAGATCCTTGGATCTCTTTGCCGTCGCCGGGATCAAATCAAATTTTTCAATAGAGATTCCGAACGGAACGACCACGCATTTTTTCCGGAACCTGGAGACGAACGGTGAGACATTGATGTGATTGGGTGTAGGCACAATGATGCAAGAAGCCCGCGCGTAGAATGCTTCCAACAATGGTGCATAGGCGCGCAGCAGAGATTTTTGCCGGACTATGTCGCTATGGAAATGGGCGACGAGCGGCCGGCCTTGTCCCGCGACCAGGTATGACATCTCAGCCACCGGGTTGGGCATGTGCACGTGAACAATATCTCCGGGAAGCTTTCGCAGCCACGCCGCGAAACTCGGCGTAAGCGACGACGAACATAGCGTTCCGCAACTGGCGACCCGTGTAATTGGAAATGCGCGTTGCTCGTGGACCGTGTGAATTGATGTATTTGCCACCAGCAGATGTAGGCCAACACTGGAGTGGATCCCTTCACATAGGTCCTTGAGAACGGTCTCCATTCCGCCCCGGTACGGATCGTAGAATTTACCAACCTGCAAGATCTTCATGCTCGCACAAGCCGTTGTCGATTGTCCTGAATTGTCTGATCTGAATGATCAGTTTTCGCCAGCTAGAACTTTTTCGTAGATCGTCGCAGTTTCGCAGGCACATTTTTCCCAACTGAATTGCTTGGCCTGCCTGAGGCGCGCGTCCCGGCGCATCAGCATGTCGGCCGATTGCGTCTCCGTTGCGCCAATTATCTTTACTGCGTTCTGGCATAAACTTTGAATATCTCCAACGGCGCTATAGAGCGCCGCGTTCCCACCCACCTCTCGTAGCGCGGGTATATCGCTGGCAACTACTGGCAATCCGCAGGCCATGGCTTCCAGCAGCGGAAGTCCGAATCCCTCACGCTCGGATGGCAGTATCAGCAGGGTGCATTTTCGATAGACAGCGGCCAATTGCCTGGTGGTCAGGAAAGGAAGGGCCAGCACTGAACTCTCCACGCCTAGACGGCTAGCCAAGGCGCGCTGAGGAGCGGTAAGCGGTCCGCCGACGCGGACCAGCATTGTATTAGGAATATCTCTTTTAATTTGAGCAAGGACCTGTAGGAGCACGTCAATACGCTTCCGGGGAACCGCGCTGCCTACGTGTAAGAGCTTGATTCGCCCTGAGGCGGACGCTAGAAGCTGTTCGATTTGCTGGTCGGCATCCGGATCGTCGACAGGAGAGAAAGCGCGGTCCACTCCCAGGTTGACTACGCTGGTTTGTTCGGGCTGCGTCCACCCATGAAACAGTAGGTCGTCGGCGGTTGCGCTACTGTCACAGATTACGTGTGCCGCCCTTTGGAGACCTGAGAGCAAATTCCTCGCGATATGCTGACGGGCGCGCATTGGCAGACTGCCGGCCGGTTCTACCAGGCAACGAAACGCGTCGGTATCGTGACATGTGACCACTGCGCGTTGCTTCGGCAGGCGATGAACAAGATGGGCATAGCTATGATCAACAATGTGATACACATCGAACCGTTCGGCATAGCGCGAAAGCCAGCGTGGATACATCACAAAGCGATTGAGTGCGCGCTCGGCAGTGTCGACAAGCTTCATGGGCCCGTTGGCCAGTTGTATCAAGTGCCTGGCGTACGAGGGCCGCAATCGCTCAACATGAAAACTTGCTGCATGGTCATGCTGGAGATTGTGCAACAGCATATCGCCAACCAGGTCCATGCTTGGCCAGTTCTCCTGAAGGAGATCACAAACAAGGCCGACACGCGGCGTGTTCACGGCTGTCGATGGGCGGACTATGTCGGAGGTTGAACAGGCTGCTGACATTTGTAAAAAGGGTTTGCGCAAAAACTGTCAGGGTGTCATAGCTTGAGCGTCAACTCGCCATCGGTTGTTCGGCGACCCAGCGATAAAATTCCCTGAACTGGGCCGCAACCGTGGAGCATGAAAATTTATTTGCCCGCTCCAGTCCGCGCTGCGCCAGTGCGCGCCGGGTCTCGAGCGATTGCAGTAATTCGTGGATGGTTTCCGCCCAGGCAGCGGGGTCTTGTTCTGGCACTACGCGCCCGGCATCGGCGATTACAAACGGGATCTCGCCGGAGTCGCTGCCAATTACCGGCACTCCGGAGGCGAATGCCTCAACGATCATGCGGCCAAACTGCTCTCGCCAACCGGGCGTAGTCTGGCTGGGAGCAACCAGCATGTCCATAATCGCCACATGACGGGGGACTTCATCATGTTTCACCAGCTTGATCCGCACTCGGTCCTGCCATCCGCGTGACCTTGCCCACGCTTCGATCTTGCTCTTGTAGGGACCGCTGCCGAGCAAAAGCAACGTCCAGGGTTGGGCTGTAGGCAGCATTTCGAGCGCTTGCATCAGGACGTCCAGCCCCTTGCCCGCGGACAGTCGCCCGAGGAACCCGATCACCAGTGATTGAATCCCCAATTCCTGCAAGATCTGCCTGCGTTGACCCTCTAATAAAGGATGGAAGGCGGTCAGGTCCACGGCAAGGTTGAGCACGCGGCCCCGGTCTTTGGGATACCCGTGCTGAAGCCGGGTTTCAAAGACCAAACTTCCTCCGGCAATCCAGGCCTGTGTGCGGTGCAGAGTTTTGCGTTCAAAGTAACTAAAAGGAGGCGGATAACGTTTCACCAGGTTTTGCGCGGTTCGAAATACAAACCGTGCCGGACTGTCACGGAGGGCACGCGCGATCTGGTAGCCCGCATATATATAAGGTTCCTCCCAGGCGTGAACGATGTCAAAATTCCCACTGTGCATCAACTTGCGCAGCTGTCCATCATGATAGCGAAAGAAGTGAATGTGTTCCGTCCATTTCGCATCGAGTGAGACCAGGTGTAAGGGAGATCCTGACGGCTCAGGATCAAGGACCAGGGGCCGCAAATCGCCCTGAAAAGAACTGGGCGCGGCCACGGTGATGTCGAAGTTGCGGTCCTGCGCAAGCTCCCGCCACATGGCGCGGTTCAACGCGATAATGTGTGAATGGCCAATGGTCAGGATCCGCAGAGGTTTATTCATTGCGCCGCCAGTGCTCCATTTTGAATTCGATCCAGCTCCATGCAGGGAGCCGGGAAGGCCACGATATGCGAGTTCCAATGCGACTCAACGATGGACCTGGCTCCGCCGATGACCGTTGAAACGTAGCCCAGAGTATTCAGCTTTTCGGCAATCACTGCGTTGGTCCCATGCAACTCGATCAGCAGTATCGGCCGGGCTTTTTGGATAGTATGCAACGCGCCGTCAAGGACCATCGCTTCAGCGCCTTCCACGTCGATCTTGATCAGGTTCGGCAGAGGGAAAGATTTCTGCTGAACTATGCTGTCAAGACGACAAACTGTTACTTGCCTCCTACCAATCTCGTCTTGAACTCTTCCCGACACGCTGGCCAATTCCCCCCATGTCGGACTCTGCGAAACCAGGAAAAGAGCAGTTCCGTCACGGTCCGCGAGTGCGCACTCGGTCACGTCAACGTAGTCAAAGCCATTGAGTTGGATATTGTGCTCGAGACAGCGAATGTTCTCTGCGAGCGGTTCAAACGCAAACACGCGGCCGGACGGGCCGGTGAGTCTGGCGGAGATGACGGTGATGAACCCGACATTGGCGCCGATGTCGTATACCACCGTGCCTGACCTTATCAACATCTGAAGTACGTTTTGTATCGCAGACTCTGAAGCCCCCAGAAGAAACCCGGCCGCAGAACGCCCTGTGTTGAAGCGGAGTCCCCGGCCCGCTCCGTGTTTGATTACGCCGTCCTGGTTGCGCAGTATGTCAGCACCCCATTCCAGCCATCGCGTCAGCCATGGATGCCGCCATCGAGCCCGGGAGATACTCTTGATAAGCGGCAGAGGGACAAGCCCCGTTGCCGTATAGCACGCGGACTTGATCCAATGAGACCGCCTGGGTTGAGTTTCCATATCCTGACTCCTTTGCAACGGTTAGCGCTCATTTCGTTCGAGGAAGCGACCGATCTGTCGTGAGCTCAGATACACGGGCACCATTTTGCTGACTTCTATCCTGAAACGGGACTTGAAATCTCAGCCTGGACCGTTTCCACACTGAAAGGAGCAGCGACTTGCATGACTCGCGCCACCAGACGATCAAACTCATCACAGTGTTTCTCCAGGGTCCAGCGCAGAGCCAATTTCCGTGCTCCGGCGCACAGGCGCTCATGATTCAGAGGGTCAAGCGCACGCACCGCAGCGTCGGCGAGTCCGAATGCTGTAGGAGGATCGGCCGGGGCCAGAAACCCGTTCTCGCCGGAGAGGAGCCAGTCAGGGATGCCTCCCACGGCAAACGCCACTGCCGGGACCGCATAAAGTGCAGCCTCCACTCCAACCACGCCGCACGGCTCGGGCCACAGGCTCGGGACAACCAGCAGGTCCGCTTCCGCGTATACTCCCGCGAGGTTCTCTCTGTCCAGCCAGCCCCTGAATTCAATGTGCAGCCCCGGGTTCGCCGACTGAGCTTTCTGCGCAATTTTCTCCCACCGGCTTCGTTCCGGGCCGTCGCCCACAAGAGTCAGTTGAAGGTCGCGGCCTGTGCCTGAGCGGATGGCCGGCAATGCTTCAAGAAGCACCTGGCCGCCTTTCAATCGATCCATTCGTCCGGCAAAGAGCAGCCGCCATGATTTATCAGCGCCGGCCCGGATTGTTCTTGGACGCTCGCTGTTATCGGCAAATACGGGGTAGGGAAGCCGGCGCGTAGCAAAGCCGTGACGTTCGTATTCAGCGGACAGATGATCAGAATTGGTGGCGATCATGGCGTAGCCGCGCAGCCGCTGTAAACGTTGTACCTGCTTGGCGTAAAGCCTGATCATGGTGACTGGGCTCCTGCCGCCGCAACGGCGAGGGAAATACCGGGCCAGACAGCCTGGTCCAAACACACGCGAACAGGGAATCGGCGTGGGAAACTTGTGCGTCTTTAGTCCGCTGATGCACGTGCCGTAATAATCGTGCGCGAAGAAGATTCCGGGCGCCAGTTTGAGAATCTCCGCCTCGAATTGCAGGTCCGTCGTTCCATGGCAAAAGATCAGGTCAGGCTTCCAGTCTTTGATTTCATACAGAACAGTTTTGTGGTTCGCGTTCGCTAGTCGCCACTGGCGGATTTCACCAGGAAATTCAAAAGCCTGCCGGTTAAGCGGCCCTTCGGCTGTATAACAGATCCCTACTACGTGTCCTCTATGCAGATAAGCCGGAACTATGACGTTGAGATAGCTCTCAGTACCGCCAATTTTTCGTCCATAAGAAGTCAAAAAAAAGATGCGCATGATAACGTTCTCGGCCGCTGGTTACTCCAGCAAAGGCAGACCCTGATCATCGATGGAGAGCAACCAGGAAAAACCTCTCCTGCGGCGGCACACTACCAACCGAAAAATTAATGAAACAGCTTTGCCGCTCCGTGCGGACAAACAGAGAATAATCCCGATGCGGGAAAAACGATAACAGCTCGGACACGGTCCCAAATTTTTCCAGGCCCGCACCCAGGTGGACTTCAACAAAGCAGTCCGGACGAGACTTCAGCGTCTCGGTGGCGCCAGCCAGGGCGCGGCATTCATAGCCTTCTACGTCAACAAAGAGTACATCCGGAGGGCCGTATCTTTCGCTGAGATCGTCGATGGAAAAGGACGCCACCTTCATGGATCCCCATTCATGAGAGCCGTCGTCGACCTGAGCATTGAGTGCTTTGCTCATCACAATCATGCCCGACGATTCGGCAACTGCGCCGTGAACAATGTGGACGCACTCCGCACGGTTTAGTTTTTTATTTTGCTCGCCGACGGCCACATTATGAGGATTTGGCTCCAACGCCAGAACAAAGCCATCCTGCCCGACCGCCTTGGCCAGCATAAGCGCGACCACGCATTGATGGGCGCCGATATCAAAGACTCGGGCCCCGGGTTTTAGCCGGCCTTGTTTTAAGAGAGCAAGCTCAGGAAGGTCCTGCCAATCGTGGTCGTACCAGCCGGCGCCTTCAGGATCAGCCAACAGGACCTCGAGTTCGCAGCTGCCGAATCTATGATGAGCTGTGCGTTGACTGTAAGACGTGATGCCCCACTGCATTCGCATCAGGCGAAGCTGCGTCCAGATGCTTGGTGGCACAAATTGCTTTGCAATGGCTTTGAGCATGGCTTATTGCTTCATACCGAGAACAACATGGCCCAGAAAATCCGTGGTCAAAGACTGGCTGGCTCCGCGAAGCACTCCTGCCGACGCCGTCACAGTGAAAAACCCCTCATAGAGATTTTGGCCGGCGGCGGCCATGCGCGAACGTTCCGCGTCATCATTCAGGAGTTGGATCGCCTGGGCGACTAATGCAGCGGAGTCCCTTGCAGGAACGATTTTGATCTGGTTGCAATTCTTCCAGAACCGTTCGGTGGAATGGCCGCTGGTGGTCAGAAGGGCCCGACCGTTGGCCAGGACAGCCATGGCGGCGGTGCGGCGGGTACTGATTCCGTCCACGTAGGGCTGAATCATCAGGTCGCAGGCGCCGATGTGCGCGGCAATCTCTTCGGGTGGCAGCACCCCGGAGGCGAAGATACGATCACGGACGTCCGGATGTTCCTGCTGCATTTTCCGGGCGACCCTCTCGCTATCTTTGCCGATCAGCAGAAAGGAAAGTGTAGACCGCTCACGCAGAAGAGCTGGCACCAGGAACCTGAGCTGTTGTTCCACCAAGGCATCCCCAATGCCAAACTGGCCGACGATCTGGTTCCCGGTTCCGTTGCATTGCTCGCGGACAGCTGCAATCTGTCCTGGACTTGGCCTGCAGGAAACATTGCTCGGCACAGGCAGCCAGCCAACGGGAACCGGGGCCCCTTGCAGATATTCTTTCCAACTCTCGCCGGCAATCCAGATTTTAGAGGCCGCATGCTTGAGCAGTGCCACCATCACCCGGTGCATCGCCGCAGCAATATTGGCCTTCCAGCTTATGCCGAAAGAGAGCCAGACCTCGTGAAACATGATCTGTACCTGGTCGTGTTTCACCCTGGCCCGCAGCCAAAGCCACAAACAAAAAACTATGTTCATTGACCTGTACCCATATCCGTGCGGGACCCATTGCACGAATAGCTTGCGCGGTCCTGGGAATCGATCCAGCAATTTACCGGCATGATAAAGGTTACGAAGAGAAAAGCGGCCAAGCTCACGGTGGACTGTGACCCCAGGTGAACCGGCGCAGTCTCCTTGCGCAGAGCCACACCAGACATGGACAGGTTCGCCGGTACTGGCAAGTTCCTTTGCCATCACAAATGCATAGTCGGACACGCCGCCGATTTGCGGCGGATACTCACAGGTGATTAAGTGCCATGCAGACAATCGGTTTGGCTCCTATAACCCTTGCGCTTCCATGAGATGCTTGCCAAAGAGGCACAGCATTAGCAGTGGTGGTCTATTTCTGTCATATTAAATAAAGACAAATTTGTTCCTTCAGAATCATCAGGAATTGTCGTGATCGGCGCTGAAAAACTGAAGGGAAAAAGCAGCAAATTTAGCGGTCTGAAACTTCCTGTGAAAAGTATTTCTTCATTTTTCGCAACGTTGATCTGGTTTGTGATCAGTAGATAGCGCGCACCGCTCCGCCGAAAATTTGCCAGGGCTCGCAAACAGTCCGCAAAGGGAAGATGAATGAAGAGATGTCGGCATAGAATTAAGTCCGTCCTTGGTAGAGGGTCGCGTATGACATCAAGCCTGACAAACGATCTGCTCAGGGTGCCGTGCCATTTCTGGTTTGTCGCGATCAAGCCCTTAACAATATCGACGCCGTAATATTTCTTGACGGGTAGCGGAACGTCTTTCATCCAGCTAAAATCACCGCATGGTGCGTCTAGCAAGGATTGAGCGGCCACACTCGCGAGCAAGGCGGGCAGAAAAGAGCGTACGTTTCTTGAGGTTGTGTCGCCAGAGCCGCTTCCTGAAACGGACTCTGACCCTTGCCACAGACGCTTGTCGTGGATTGTTGAGAAGACCTTCTTGATGGTAAGGCGACGATATTGAAAGCGTATTGATCTATAGATGGCTCTTATCATCAGGATTCCTTCGTAGTCCACCTTGGGTGGTGCGATCTTTTGCTTCCTTTGTCACAAATCTCTGCATTCTGTTTAGTGCGCGTGATGGCAGTGAAAGGGTTCGTCGCTTGATGTCTTCGGCCTGGAGCATCAGCTTAGGGTAAGGCCGTACTGAATTGACAAATCTCTCCAATTCGTCCAATTGAGCTTGTCCGTGAAGGAAAACTTCATTGAAATCAAACGAGTCTTGCCAGAATAGCCATTGAACAGACTCATCATCCGACAACTCGCTCAGTATTGATTTAGGCAGCGAATATCTCCAATTGTGTATTCGGTGGAACTTTTGGATGAAAGTCAGCGAGTTTCCTTTGATTTCGATAAGCCATCTATGGTGCGACAGACCCGCGATCCCAGGTTCCTGGCCGCGACATGTCTCACGTATTCGTGAAGGCACTTCGATGTAACCTGCCTTTGCGGTCCGCATCATCTCGGAGCAGACCCAAATTGGGTCCCGCAGGTCTTCAAGCGTGTGCGAGCAAATCACATAATCTAACTCCTTGTCTTTGAATGGAAAGGGATCTTTGCTGCATACATCTCTTTGTATCCAGGTGTCTTTCGTAAAGACTTCCACTTTTCCACCCAGGGGAGGCCGCGGATGAAGCCTCGCGAAAGTCCTGTTGTAATACCCGCGCGTCTCGTAGGGTTCGGCGTCCATGACATAATTGGCCCTGTTAAACGCGTGGGCCCAGCCACCAATATCTAGGACTGCGTCCGTTGGCTTAAGCGCCTGAAATATAGAATCAGCGTTTGTCTGAAGCATGCGAGACCGACAATCCGAGGCCAGCTATTATTCAGCAGGTCTCGGATGGAGTGTAGATGGCCAGGCACTTCTTTACTACCTCTGGCCAGGTGAAATGTTCGAGAACGCGCTTGCGGCCTTCCATTCCCATGTTCGCGGCTCTTTCTGGTTGATCACGCAAGAACTCAAGTTTTTGACGTAAGGCTTGCGGATCGTTGGGCGGAACTACAAAGCCGGTCACTCCGTCTTCCACCACTTCTGGCATGCTGGCGACATCAGTGCAAATGGCAGGTGTGGCGCAGGACATGCCTTCCAGCAGCGTCTGGCCGAGCAACTCCGGTACCAGCGTAAACGCTCCGTCGGCGGTTTTGTAGGAGCTGGGCAAAACCACACACAGAGCTTTGCGATAATGGGCCACCAGCGCCGCGTCGTCGCAGTCATGGATAAATGTGATGTTCCTGCCCTCCGCAAGGCCGCGAAGTTTGTTGTAGAACACATGATCGCGAACAGGGCCGACCACGTTCAGATGCATATCGGCGGGCAAAGCCTGAATTAAGTCCTGGATACCTTTGTGTGGCAGCAGACGTCCGACAAAGAGCACGCTTCCATCGCGAGGACATTCCGCGGCAGGTGAAAATGTTTCTGTATCCACGCCACCCAGGGTCACATGGGCCCGAGCCTTCCCCTGATGTCCAAACACCTGGCGGCTGTATTCACTGATATGAAGATGTCCGTGATAGAGGCGATCAGTGGAAACATAAGATGAAATGTCCCACCCTCCTCCGCCGAGATCGGTGGTAAAAACGCGCCGCCAGGACAGCCGGCATGCCAGCGCAGCCAGACTGCTGGCCAAAGTATGTTGCTGATGACAATGCACCACGTCAGCCCGGCGAAGAGCAGAAAAGATGGCCGTAGAAACCGGATTAAATCGATGCCCGCGCACATACCAGGGATTCCCGGCAATACGTATACGCAGCTTGCCAACGGTCTCTTCGCAGTTCTTGTCGCCAAACGTCAACAGCTCTGTGGGGACAACGTCCGCCATGTGTCGCGCCAGTTCGTAGACGTACCGCTCCGCGCCACCGATGGCGCCCCTGTCTGGATCAAACAATGCAGGGACCATATGAAGAATGCGAGGCGTCCGTCCTTCTTTGTGCTGAGCGATACCGGGCATTGTAGTTTGCTTTATTTGGAGACTTGCAGTTCGAACGAAATGAACCAGGCCGGAAAAATCCACGCCCATCGTTGCTCGTAGGCGTCCGGGTAGCGCGCCGCCAAACGCCATATCACTTTATTCAGCAGAGTCGGACAAAAGAAGATCCGGTTTGAGACGACCCGAAACCTGGCTTCCGTGTAGAAGTTCAGCTCGGCGTCATTGGTGAAATAGTCAAAACTGGCGCAGGAAAACAAGTGGCGGTGCGTGGGGTCGGTATAGGCATTGCGGCAGGAAAAGTGAGGAACGGTGATTCTGACAATCGCGTCGGGCCGGCAGATGCGGTGAATCTCCTCCATCGTTCCTATTACATCGTTAACGTGTTCAATCACGTCATAAGCGTGGACCTCACGAAAGTGGCCCTGAGGAAAGGGCCAGGGACGAACATTGAGATCATGAATGATATCCGGAGCGGTGGAGGCGGTAACGTCGAGATTAATGGATCCGGGAAGGTGCTTCCGGCCGCAACCCAGGTTCAAAGTATCCAGTTGCAGGATTTCTGAAATCTGGTCTGTCTTCATTCAGCCCTCACATCGGGCACGGTGGGGACAGCCTTGTTAATCTTCAGGGCTTCGCCCAATCGCCAGCGAATGCTTTGCAGAAATGGCCTGACGTAAATCGAGCATGGCGGTGACAACGCGATCGGAGCCATGATCACCGCATAGGCCAGAAGCGACGCCAGTCCCACCAGAACCATGGCGAAAAAGTGTTGCCATGCCAACGATCTCTGCAGAAACGAAACCAAAGCGGCCAGGACCAATAACCGGACTGCCCAACTCATCACCGGTGAGACCAACCTGCCGGTGCTGACATTCAGCTCTCTGGCCAAGGCCCAGAGATTGGCCGGCAGACTGACTAAACAAACCCCGAGGATCGCCCCTATGGGGGCTCCGATGGCGCCGAAGAAATGTACCAGCACAATCGTTGATGTGACTGTGACCGCTCCGTCTACCAGGCATACAAGAGAAATCCAGCGCTCGTATCCGAAGCAGAAAATAGTATTGATCAGCGTGCGGCTCCAGTGGCGCAACAACGTCAGAGCCAGAATGACGGCTGTGAGCTTGAATCCGCCATACTGTCCACCGCCTACCCACCAGCCGACAAAGCTGCGGTTCAGTATCAGCACCGCGCACACCAGCGCGCCGCTGAATAGCAGCGTGATCTGACTGAGTGCGGTGGAAGCTTGTTGGATGCGCTGCCGGCTTTCGGAATATCTCATTTCGCTCATGCCCGGCAAAGCCAGGTCCAGCAGCATTTGTGGCTGGTTGGAAAGGACGCCGATGAGCTTGCCGGTGCAAACATACGGGACCACGGCAAGAGGTCCCAGCAGCTTGCCGATGATCAGGATGTCGGAGCCGTTGATCAGGATCGACGCGATGCGGGAAATGGTGACCCATAGGCTGCGTCCCAGGTAAGAGCGCGATTCCTTCCACGTCGCGAAAAAGATCCTCTCAGGCAAGACATAAGGAAACCGCGCTCTGATGCGCCAAACGATGCATAGTATTGAAACCACCTCTCCTACTCCCCAGCCGATGGCCAGTGAGTAGAGACCCAATCCTTTGAAAACCAAAATCAAGCTGACTACGGTGGTAGTAGTCCAACTCATGGTCCGGGCGAAACCGAGAAAAGACAGGTCCTGCAAACCATTCAAGATTGCTGGCAGAGTTTGAAACGGAAAGAGCACCACAAAGACCACCAACATCACTGCGAGCGGAGTCCGCAGAGCCAGCCAGGCCACGGGGAGGAAATACCATGCCAGAAAAGAGGCCAGGGCCACGATGGGCAATTGAATGGTAACGATGCTTATTACCTTGTTGGTTAAAACCGATAGATGCGCCGCCTCTGGCCGGCCCTGGGCCGCGCCGGTAGCATTGCCTGTTTCGCGCGGCAGCAAAGCAACAACACCCATGTCCAGCAGCAGCAGGTAGCCCAGGATTTGCATGCCTACGGCCCACAAACCGTAATCGTGCTGGCCTAAGTGGCGCAAGAGAAATGGGGTGAACCAGAGGCCTGCGATCATAACCACAAGCTGATAGGCGTACCCTGTGCTCGCGCCCGCAATAAAGCGCTTCGTTCGTGCCGGCCTCGGCATGAAGGAAGCAGGCGGCGGTGTGTCCGCAGGCACTGGTTCTGTTTTCACCGGCAAGATGGACGATATGGTCATTTTTCTAAAGATAGCGTGCAGCGTGTGTCCCGCGATGAACAGCTTTGACTGGCGCGATGAGCGAAGGCATGGTCAATTCAACAAAGTCATGGGCCATATCAGCCCAGGTACGTTGTCGAAGTTTGCTGGAGAATACCTGCACGCGTGCGCGGTGCCCCTGCCAGTCAGCGCGCCATTCATGTAGTTTCTGGACCAGGTTCTCCAGGGTAGGCGGGGCATTCAGCAGCAGCTCAGAAAGTGAAAATGGATATCTTTCGGCCACGCCTGAGGAGCGAGTTACCATGGCGGGAATTCCACAACAGAGGGCTTCGTGAGCAGCGAGCCCATAGGCCTCGTAAAATGAAGGCTGTATCATGACATCGGCCGCGCGGAGAAGCTCCGCAACATCCGGCGTGAAGCCCATCACGCGTATGCAGCCGCTCAATCCCGCCTTTTCCGACTGCGATTGCCAGTATGGCACCTCTGCGCCGTCTCCTACGGCCACCAGATCAACGTCCCAGTCAGGATCGGCGCACAGCTGTTGCCACGCCGCAAAGAGAAGGTCGAAGCCTTTGTTCCGGTCGTACCCCAGCGAACCCACAAAGATAGCGGTGAGTTTGCGGGTTGGCCATTCGAGTCTTGTGCGCGCCGCGAGTTTTTCATAATGGGTAGCCGGACGAAATACCTGAGGGTCTACGCCGAGATAGATAGTGTGGATCCGATCGGCGGAGATGCCGAAGAGCTCTATCAATTTGTCTCGTGTTTGTTCGGAGTTTGCCACGACAACCTTGGCGATAGCAAGGGCCTGCTTTTCAGTGCGTAAGGCATTTCCTCGGGAGATCCACTGTCGGACACGAACGCGCGCAGGAGCATGCATGAGACGACGCTCCCAACCCTGATGCACCGCATGCACCCAGTTGATGTCAGGCCAGGGGCAGTTGCCTCCGTTCACAATCGTTCGGCCTCCTTGCTGCTGGACGCAACGGGCCTCCTCTGTTGCGCGGTTTGCCAGCAGGGATGCTCCCAGGGAATAGCTGTTCAGCGGTTTCGGAACCTGCCGCCATGTGACATTAGGATGGCTCGCTAGTGGTTCGGCCACATGATATGCAACCAGGTGAACATTGACGTCCACCTCGTCCGCCAGATGCCAGGCCAATTCATAGTTGGCGCGGTCCATTCCGCCACCGCGCTTAAAGTCTCCGCTGACCAAAAGGACTTTCATAAAGCGGGATCACAGGCTACGTTGTACAAAATGCCGGAGAGAAACCAATATTGCACCCCAACCTGGTTGGTAAAGGGCGTGTATCCAAAAATCAGGGCCACGGTGACCAGGTTCACGGCGGCGATAGCTGATGTGGAGAAACGCAGTGCGGGAGAGCGGGCCAGGCGCATCATCCTGATCTCACTCCTGGTATTCGCGGCCACTGCCAGCAGATAGAACAAGAGCAAGATCAGTCCGCCATCCAGTATCCAGGCATTGGGTTGCAGTTCCGCCCAGATCGGCGGGGAGTCGAGGTTACTTTCATCACCAAAATAGGCGCGCATCATGCCCCAGCGGCCCAGGCCGGCCCCCGCAGGGTACTGGGCCAGGAGCGTGGTAAATCCGTATTCAATCTGGGCGCCGCGGTTGGAATAATAGACAGTCATGGGGTCATCTTCAAAAAGCGTTGTGACGCGTTCCTCGATCGACTGCCCGCCAAGAGCGAGCGCAAAGGAAAATGAAACGCAAAAGGCAACAACTCCGACGGCAAATAACATCAGGGCCTTTTGTTTCTGCTTCTGCAAGACCAAAAGAGCAATGTAGCCTAACATCGCTCCGCAGGCGACAAGTAGGCTGGTTCGCACCTGGCTCAGGAAAATAACAGTCAATCCCGCCACCGAGCACAGCAGGGCCACGGCCCGTCTCCAAAAACGCATACGCTCGAAGAAAAATATCAGCCCCAGCAAGGTAGCCGCAGTAGCCGGACCGGCGACTGCGCCAGGATTGTCCGAGAGACCGGTAGGCCGTATGATCGTCCGGCCGTCGGGTCCGATGTAGGAAACGTTGCCGATTCCGCCCAGGGTTCCGGTCACCATCTTGGACAACTCTTGTGGCATCCAGGTAGAGGGGTCATAAACCTGCAGTACGCCAACTACAGCGTTGAGCCCGCAACTGATGAGGATGATAAACAGCAATCGCTGGATGCGCTCCGGTGTAAGTATCAGCTGGGGCGCCCAAAAGATCGGGGCAAGCACGGAGAGATAGAGCATCGCATGCGCCCCACCAGCCAGAGCAGAATTAGTGGTGGGGTGAAAGACCATGGCCAACAAACAAAGCGAACATAAGACCAGCCATTTTTGTGCTGGAGCAAGCAGTCGGGTATGGAAGCTCTTTTTGCCAAACCAAACCAGCGCCGCCAGACTGGTCAAGAATGGAGCGGTGCGGATCACCACTCGAAAAGCTTGCGTACCCGGCAGGTACAAAATGGCGGGAGCCAGCAGTTGGCCGATGACAAACAATTCCGGGAAGCCCCATTCCATGCGGGCCAAAGCATCGAATGAAAATGACCTGGCTGGCGTTCCAGGGTCTGGCCATGATTTTATCAACGATGGTGGCTGAGCTGACATTAAGGTACTTTTGGCGAAGTCAGTGATTTGTACACGCTCAAGCAAGGGCCGGTTGGTCGGGAGATAGCCAGATCGTATGCGGCCAGGGATCGGTCAATGCTTGTTCCAGTGGCCGGACAAACTCCCTGAAATCCCGCCGCGGGTGTAGCTGGCGCGGTTCATGGTAGCGAACGAATAATCCAGGGCGCATCCTTATATAGCACTTTGCGATCAGCAACTGCGTGACCTCACGCAACGTGGGGTGGGTCTCTCCTTTATGCAGCGGGTGGAGCTCAAGCAGAATGCAGCGATAGCGAAATCGCTTGAGTCCCGCCTCCATTCCGGCCAGGACCATGTGCTCGGCGCCTTCCACGTCCATTTTGAGCAGGTCCACGGTGTCTATTCCGGATTCGTCCAGCAGAGCATCAAGCGGTCGTGAGCGTACAGTGAAAGTAAGGTGGCTGGTCCCGCCACTCTCAACCAGCCGCGACATCCCGCTGTTTTGATCTACGCCATTGTGGCCCGCAAGGAGCAATTCGGCTTCTCGATCTGCCGCGGCAACCTGAAACGCCTCGACTTGTTTAAGCTGATTGCGTTCAATGTTGGATTGCAACTTGAGGAAGACGCGCGGGTCCGGTTCGAGTGCAATGACTCTCCCTGAAGGTCCGACAAGGCTGGCCGCCAAAAGACTGAAGAGGCCCCAATTTGCTCCGGCATCAACGAAGCTCATGCCCGGCCGCAGCCAACTCCGTACGAAGGAACTCTCCTGCGCTTCATAGCAGCCGGCAAAGAATACCGAGCAGGCGATATGGTCGCGGAAAGAGCAGTGAATTTTGTAGCCTCCCAATTCACGGGGGCATTCGGCCTACAAAAGATTGGTCGCGGCCATTGCAAAGGTGGTGGATTGCGCGATACTTCCCGACTGGCATACGACGCAGCACTCCAGCCAGGACATTCGCCCATAACGGAGCAGGATCTGGTTCGCGATTGGTTAAATCCATTTTGTCTTTCTTTGGAGACCGGGTGACAAACTGTCAGCAGTTGCCGGGCTTGCCTGGCCGAATAACCATCCCGCCAGGTCTTCTTCCAATCACCAGCAGGTTGTCAGAGCACAGTCTGGGAAATATCCTGGCCATGAATGCTGGATAGTGCCGGGAAGTGAGCACAATCCGCCCTTTGCAGCTGTATTCGATCTGGACATCCTGCAAACCGCACTCCGTCGCTATGCGTTTGAGGTCTACTTCCAGCAATGCGCTCAGGTGGGCGGGGTAATGGACGTCTTGAAAAGCATTGAATTGCTTCTTGAAAATCAATGTGAGAATGCTCAATAAGCTCAACTGGTTCGGCGTGGTGAGGATCAGCCATCCCCCTGGCCGAGTCAGGCGGCTCAGGTCACGGAAAAAAGGCCGTGGGTTTTCCAGGTGCTCTATCGTTTCCACCGCAACCACCACATCGCCCGCGCCAGTTGGCAGAGGTATGTGTCCGCTATCGAAGTCGTGGTAATGAAACTCGATTTCCGGGGGAAGGTCTTCATAGAGTACGCCGTCGACGCCAATGTACTTTGCGAACTTTCGTCCGAGATAACGCCACAGTTGGCCGCCACCACAACCGACGTCAACCAGGACGTTGCCTTGAATGCTATGCCTCGAGATTGTCCGGGCCACCATTTCGTAGATCGCTGAATTGCTGGTTCCCTGGCTCAGGCGAGCACGGGTTTCCAGTTCAGGCATACTGGTGGTCACGGCAAACCTCACTCTCATAGCCAGTGGCAGAACTCAAAAGGCGCTCCAACGCCTTCATTTGTTTTTCCGGGTTACAAAAGGCCTGCGCGCGAAGAGACGCATGATGCCCAAGTTTTCTACGCATTTCCGTGTTGGTAAGCATCCGGCCAAGTGCGGCGGTCAGTGCGGGAGCGTCATTGGGTGGAACCAGTATGCCGCAGGAGTCGTCCACCACTTCCAGAGCACCGCCCAAGGCGGTGGTGATTACTGGCAGGCCTGTGCTGAGGGCCTCAACAAAAGCGATTCCAAACGGTTCGGGGTCGAGGTTGGGCTGGCAAAAGATATCACCAGCAGAAAGCAGTCTGGCCACATCGTTGCGCTGGCCGGTGAAACGAAGCCGGCTGGCAATTTCATAGTCTCTGGCCTTTTCTTTCAGTCGCGACATATATTCGACTTCGCGTGGCCGTTGCCCACCGCCTACGATCCATGCAGCCCAATTGACATTGCGCGGCAGGGCCGCCAGAGCTTGCAGGAGCAGGTTATGTCCCTTCCATGCTTCCATGCGGCTGACCTGGACGATTACGACAGCGTCGGACGGCGTTTGTAGCTCCGCACGTACCGCCATGCGTTCTTCAAGACTGAATTGTTGCGGCATGGCGACCGGGAAATATGCGACGTCGTTTTTGACTCCGGGATACATTTTCGCGAGCGTGTTTTGGGTGTAGCGGCTATTACAAATCACGTAATCCGGAACCACCCGGGCGGCCCAGTGTTCTACCCAATGGTTTTTTCTTGCGGCGCAATGCAAGTAGAAGACTAGCGGGACCCTGGCTGGTCCGCAGGCCCGTACCACCGGGCCAAAGATAGCTTGCAACCACGCTGAATGGCAGACAATCGCGTCATATTTTTTTTGTCGTAGCAGGTCTTTAAGCTCGCGACGAGCACGCGCCACGGTCCAGGGAAATCTCACTCGAACTTCGCCCAGTAAATGAACCGGGACGTTGAGTATCCGTAGCTCCTGGCTGAGCCGTCCGGCAAAACACAGGGCAAACTCAGGTTCCATCGTAGGGCACAAGTTACGGAGACTTGCCAGAGTGACAAGATAAGTTTCAACACCTCCGTAAAGATTGCCGCTGCAAAGATGAAGCACGCGCATCAGGCGGCACTTTCCAGAACGCGCTGATAAAAACTGACCAACTGATTTCCAAGCCGGCGGCGGTCGAAGTTTTCCATGACAGTCCTGTGCCCGGCTGCGCCCAATCGACCCCGCAATTGTGAATCATCGGCGAGCTCGCGGATGCGTTCCGCCAGATGGGCACAATCCCCCATACGAAAATCCAGCGCATTGTTGCCGGCGCTGATCAGTTCCCCAGCACCGCCCACCGCGGTGGTAATGACCGGCTTGGCACAGGACATGGCCTCAACGATCACGCGGCCAAAAGGTTCAGGGCGGGTGCTGGCGTGGACCACAATATCCAGGGCACGAATGGCGGACGATGGCTTTTCAAGAAACCCAGTGAAGCCAATGTGGCGGTCTGCGTTTAATTGTCTGGAAAGCTCCCTCAGTTCTGCGATCTCCACTTGGCTTCCTTCGGTGTAATAGAGCGGCCCGCCGATCACGTAGCCGCGAATTGAACTCTGATGGACCAGTAAGGCCAGAGCTTGAATAAAATCTTTGTGGCCTTTCCACCACGCCATGGTGGCCAGCAGTCCCACGCGAATTACAGGAACAGCGGAAGGCTGCAGATTGCACAGGCGGTCGAGATCGGCTACGGGACCTTCCGGAGAAAATTCGTTGATGTCGATAGCATTGTAGAGAGTGTGGATCTCCGGGCTGGCCAGAGATGAGCGGGCGTCGTCGCGGACGGAATTGGAGTTGGCCAGAATCGCGGAGCAGCGATTGCGACAAAAGCGCATGGCCGTGTTCATGAACGGTCGCGAACTAACATAGTCGTGAAGATGCCAGATGAAGGGAAGACGGCGACTCTTGGCCCAGGCGCCCAGCAGGTTCATCTTTAAGCTGTTGCTGTGCAGCACATCCGGCGCGAAGGCTTTGATGCAGCGGCGCAACTGACGTGAGTAGGCGGCGGCAAAGCACGTGCCAGCAGCCATCTTTGCGCCCAGAACAGCTTGAGCTGTGCGTCCGTTTGAAGGTTTTGAATCGCCCAGGCGAGATAGCGCGGGTGGAAAGGGCAGGACCGTTGTGGCCACTCCCATGCTCTGTGCTCTTTGAATCAATGGTCCACGCTGTGCTGCAATCAACGCAAGATGCCATCCGGGCTGCTCGCGCTGGAGACTGGCCATCATGTCCAGGAGGCAGACTTCCGCGCCGCCCAATTCACCCGAAGCGCTGAGATACTGGATCTTCATGACGTATGAGATACGGATACGAGGTTCAAGTGCGAAAGAGAACAGTGCCGGAAGGCGTAAGTGATTCAGCCTGTATCGACCCCATTGCCAGCAGAAAAACGAACCAGACGGCATTCGCTGGAATGTGAAGATTGAAATCAAAGAAGCTGTGTACCAGCATGCCCAGGCAGCCAATCGTAGCTCCCAGTCGTAGCCAGACGATTGAATTGCCCGCCACGATCAATGGTCCCCGAAAGTTCTTGCCGGCGGCCCACAAGAATAGTCCCAGGCCAGCGACGATCGACAGTCCGCCAATGATTCCAGTTTCAGCAAGAGCTTCGGCGTAGTCGTTGTGAGCATGGTCAATGCGCAAGTCGGTAATCAAGGACTGAAACTCAGGATACGCGGTGGCGAAACTTCCCAGCCCGGTTCCGGCCAGCGGAGAGGCGCGGAAGATATTCATGCTGTCGCGGGCCATGGTCATGCGTTGCTCGAAGCTGGCGTCTCCGGTGCGTAGCGCGGATTGCAAGTGAGCGTTTGTTTCCTGGGGCATGATCCAGGCGGCCAGCAGTACAGCGCACAATAACGAGAACATCAGGGCCGGTACAGGATTGTTACTTCGATGCTGCCGATACTGCACCACTACAGCGACACTCAGCAGGAGCACAATCTCCAGCAGCACGGATGCCACCCCGGCCCGCGACCCTGAAAGAGCGACTGAGGCCAGTGCCAGGAGCGTGGCAAATCCAGCAATCCAATTCCATAGGTCATGCCGCTGGCGGTTGATCCAGAAGGTGGCTGTGAGCGCTATCAGCATCTCCATCAATCCGGCGTAGTGGTTGTGGTTGACATATGGGCCAAAGATGTTCCCGCCCCAGCGCGGGACCACCGTCCAAAAGATCTTGTCGGGGCTGGTGAAGAACTGAACGATGGCAAAGGCGGAGAGCAGGAACGTGTAGACGGTCACAATCTTACCAAGCCCCAACCATTGTTCCAGTGTGGAGTTGGCACAAAGCGTCCCTGCGAGGGCAAACAGAACCAGATAGACGCTGCCCATCGTAATCGCGTCGCGGGTCGCCGTGGGATCGACGGTCTTGCCACCAGACAACTGTGCAACGGCCAAGCCGAGGAACAACAGGGCCGGGACATAAAGCGGAGTCCAGGCCAGCATCAGCCCTTGCTGCCGAACGCATCCGATTGTCCAGCACAGCATAACCAGCACAGCCACGAGCCCCAGTGCTGCCCAAGCCCATGGCTGAACTGCGCCAAAGCTCAACGGAGCAAGCATAAGCGTAGAAACCAGGATGACACGCGCCGTTGCAAACCAGCGGGAGTCGCGGTACACGACAGTGGCGCGAGCTGCGACATTCGCGGGTCGAGAAGCGGGCGAAGTCTTTGTGAGTGGTGCGGTGGTCATGATGCCGGAGTGATTGCTCCTCCCGCCAGCTTGATAGAGACAGAATTCAACCAGAACTCTCCGTTGATCTCCATGGGAAATACGCGGCTCCGGGGACGGAAGACGGACAGTTTGATGACCTGTGTATGCGCACCGGTCATGAAAGTCACTTCCACTTTGTGCCAGGCGCGTGTCTCAACCACCTGTGGAGTCATGACGGAGAGGCAGGCTGCACATTGAGGGTCAACCACCTTGAGCCTGGGGCCGCTGTCGGATGTGATGTCCTGAGAGCGCACATTGGCTGAGAGTGAGTAAAGCTGGTGTGGTTTTACCGGAATAATCTCATAAGCCGGCTCATATTCCAGGTTTTGCGGGACAGTGAAATTTACATACAGGCAACTGTCTTCCTGACAGGACGACGGCCGGGCCACGTCAAGGTACAAATAGGATTGTTCGTGCAGGCGCCAGTCAAAGCCTCCGTTCAGCGGTTTCTCGTCGAAGCTCCCGTTGAACACCAGTTCGCCTGCCGGTTGTTTTGCACTGATGAGTCCTTTCGACTGCAAATCCGCCCAGACCTGCTTGGCCTGATCGTATTCCAGATTGTCCAGCAGTCGGTCTACATAGGGTATAGCAGCACTGGCGGAAAATGGTTTGCCTTCGGCCATCACCTCGGTCCAGAGCGGCAACGTGTCAGCTTGTGCATCTCGTTTTTTGCAGAAGTCGAGATAGGCCAACTCTGTTTCTGGGTCGCGTGAGACGTGGACCACTTTCTCCCAGATGAGCATAGGATCGTGGACTCCGCGGCTCACCAGGCCGAACGTCTCTTCGCGCGCGGAAGGCACCAGACGCAGATACCGGGCGAAACCGTCCAGCGCTTTTTCGTTCTCTCCAACCCGCAAGAAGTAATTGGCCAGTCCCCAGATGAAACCGGGATGCATTGGAGCAAGCGCTACAGCTTTCTCATAAGCGCTGCGGGCACATTCAAGTTGACCGGCCAGTTCACAACCATTGGCCAGATCGTTCCAATAGGCGGCCACGCGGGGATTGAGTTCGGTCGCGCGTTGGAGATAAGGCAATGCCTTCGAAGTACCGGCTGTTTGCCATTGATAGAGGAACCCTGTTCGATTCTGTACCAGGGCGTTCCGCGGGTCTAGACGGACGGCCCAAACGGCGCGTTCCGGTTTATCGGTATCAATGAGTTCTCTGGCTACGGCATACCGGGCGGCATATGCGCCAAACATCAGGGCAGCCGCAACCATGGTGGCTAAAAATACTGCAATGCTAACGCTGGATCGAAGAGGAAATTTCAACATGGAGAATCGAGTGCGGTCTTGGATTTTTGCTAAGCCTCTTTTGCCTCATGATAGTAGCCACGATAGTAAGAACCGTAGTAATCGTCATGATGCAGCCGGACTTTATTGAGTACAACGCCCAGGACACGGGCATTGGCGCTGTCCAGAACCTTGCGCGCCCTGAGAACAAGCTTTTTAGGAGTGACGCCGCTTTCGACGACCAGAATTGCCCCTTCGACCATGCTGGAAAGGATGGTTGCATCGGTCACAACAAGCAAAGGTGGAGAGTCCACGATGATGTGCTTAAACCGGCCACGCAGTTCTCGCAACAGCGTCGTCATGAGTTCGGAAGAGACCAGTTCGGCGGGATTCGGAGGAAGAGGTCCCGACGGGATGACAGAAAGATTAGGCTGCGGTTTGTACAGCTGTATCACATCGTCGATCTTGTTGTTGCCCGTGAGATAGGTACTCATACCGCGCTGGTTGGGAATATCGAGTAAGCGGGAGACGCAAGGCCGGCGCAGATCGCAGTCCACCAGCAGGACTGCACTGCCGCACTGGGCCAGCGCCATGGCCAGATTAATCGCCGTGTTGGTCTTGCCTTCGCCAGCGCTGGCGCTGGTTATCAGCAGCGAATAAGGGGCGCGGGCAGCCGCTGACAAGAGCACAGAAGTGCGCAGAGCACGGTAGGCCTCCGTTAGACCGGAGCTGGAGCCATGAAGAAGCGCAATGTTGGCGTGGCCGTGACCATTACCGTTCAAGCGTTTGCTGCCATTGGCCGGCAGCATACGCTCGGCACGAGTCTGGGTCTCAGCGGGTATACAAGCCAACGCAGGAGCCGCGATCAAAGCCTCTGCGTCTTCGGGGTTTTTGAGTGAACTGTCAAGCGCTTCCTGTATGAAGGCCATCATGGCGCCCAGAATGATCCCGATCAGCAGGCCAATCGCAATGTCGAGTGTGGTACGAGGCCTTATAGCGGAAAGCGGCGGGAGCGCCGGGTCGACAACGTGAATGTTCGTGGACCGAAGTCCCGCGGAGACAGTGGCGTCCTTCAAGTGCTCAAGCAGTTTCTGGTAAAGCTGCTGGTTGGTCTCAAACTCACCTTTAAGGATGTTGTGCTCGACCAGCAGTTGATTAAAATTCCCCAGCTCATCTTTTTGCTGGGCCACCGCCTGGGACAAAAGCTGCTCGCGGTTCCTGGCAGCGAGATAGTCATTGTAATAATGATCCACGGAATTTTGACGTTCGGCTGCAACGGCTGCTTCGGCGTCAGCAACCTCTTTCTCCAGTCGTACTACCTTGGGATAAGTCGGCCCATACTGATTCACCGCTTCCACATACCGGCTATGCAGGTCCGCCAGTTTTTCCTGCAGGCGCGGCAGCAGGTCGCTTTGGGTGGTGGCATGCACCCGCTCCGGGTTCGCTTTCACCTGGTTGTATGCGGCCTCGCGTTCAATGCGGTCGTTCTGGGCCTGCGTCAGATTCGTGCTGAGCTGGGAAAGGCGCAATTCAATCACATTTTGTTTGTCGCCGATATTTACGATGGCATGCTTTCGCTGGTAATCGACCAGCTCCCGCTGAGAGTTTTCTACCTTGGCTTTTAACTCATCCAGTTGTTGTTCCATTCGTCCCGCGGCCTGGCGTGTTGCATCGTATTTCTGGCGGAAATTGTACTCGGTGTAATTGTCCACCAGCGCGTTCACTACCCGTGCCGCCAAATGTGGATCGGTACTTTCGAATCCCGCGACAATGATGCGGCTCCCAGGAATAAGGTCCACACTGAGCTGGCCCTTGAACTGCCTGACCAGTTGCATCTTCCTTGTGTCTGAATCCGGTACTTTGGAATTCGCCGGGCCCCCGAATGAGGGGTTTTGGGCAAGTCCAAGCTGTTCAATCGTGCGCCATGCCAGATTGTCTGTCTGCAAAATCTGAATCTGAGTACGCAGGAAATCCTGGTCGGTCTGTATCTGCTGATAGACCTGGTTCAGCATCTGGACTGGAGGAGTGTCGGATTCAACCTCGATTCGGGCCGTGGATTTGTACACCGGCTTGGTCTTGAATGACTTGATGGCGACCAGTACAGTAATGGCCACCATAATGGCAAGGACCGTCCAGCGCCGACGCAATAGAATCTGGCAATAGGCCGCCAGAGAACCGGTGCCGTCCTGGATCGCGGCAGGAGCATACGGGCGCGGCGACTGAAATCGGTCCCAAACTTTCGGTGTTACAGGATCGAAAGGAATTATCTGCTGATCTTGCGGTGACGATGATGGCGGTTGCTTACTCATGTAATTCCTTCCTACATTCGAAAGAGCGCTAATCCGGTGGCTATCTGGATTGCCGCTTCTGCGCCTCGGCGTAAGGCTTTTTTGCCACTGCTATCTGGAACAAAGAGGATGTCGTTCGGCTGCATGACGATGTCCGGCGTTTTCCCCGCGAGGATTTTTTTTAAGTCCACAGCGATTTCCTGCCGCTCGCCTGTCTTGGACAATTCACGGCGAATAATCATGCTATGTTCGCGCCGGGCCGTCGACTTGAGGTCTTCCGCAAGCGCGACCGCTTGAAGAACTGTCATGTGCTCACGGGTGGTGTTCATCACAAAGCCGCCTGAACGGTTCACAGCACCTACCACGTACACGACTCCGGCCTTTGGGACCGTTACCCAATCTCCTGGATAAACATCCACATTCAAGCTGGAACTGCCGGAGCTGAGCAGATCGTTCAGGTTGATGGTGATAGTTTGTGGATCGTCTGCCGGAGCAGTTGCTGAAATTGCCGCGGCCTGGGACGCTTTGTTGACGGCTGCGCCCCGGGTAATTCTCAGCACGCTGCCGGCATCATCGGCAATTCCGCCCGCCTGCGAGACGACAGATAAGAGCTTGACTGGGCCCAGCACAGAATAGATCTGAGGGCTCTTAACTGCTCCAGTGATGGAAATCGAACGGCTCGGGGATTCCTTTACGCTCACATTCAAGTGGGGGTCGCTGAGCGTTCCGCTGGATTTCAGCTGAGCAGTCAACAGTGCTGAGAATTTATCCAGAGTAAGACCGGCAGCATTCAAAGGTTGGGGCAGAAGCGGAAAGGCAATCTGTCCAGACTGGCTGACCCGATACGTACGGGACAACTCCGGAACGTCCAAAATATATACGTCCAGAACATCGTCCGCTGAGATGACATACTCCCGCGCAGCGGCACCCAATGGGTCCGGCAGGCCGGGCTGCTGCAGTTGCTGGGAAATTGGAGCGACACGAATTGCTTCCTGGCCCGTAGCATAGCTGGCGCAGAGTACAAGCATCATGCTTAGCCTGGAAAGTACTCGTTGGAAGGCAGTGGAGCAAAGCAAGTCAAGCGGGTGAATGGAATACATAAAGCTCACTTTTCGATGGAAGGTGCCGAGTTGCGAATGGGCCGGGGCTGAGCCGGTTGAAAATCTGGATCTTAGGCTACGTCTGGAAAGATGTGGTGGCCGAGCGAAGTATTTCGATAGTCTTCATTGCTGCCACTACCGACCGGAACAATGTCAGCAGCATCGATTTCTAACGCTATAGATCTCTGGATCAGGTCAATTGAGACCACGAGCCGAAGCGTGTTTTTCTTTCGGACCAAAATCCCTTCGACATCCGTAAGTGGGCCACGACGCACGCGTACGAGCTGTCCAACTCGCAAATAAGGATTTGGTTCGACGGCAAGAGAAAGGGTCAACCATGTGCGGAGCTGCTCGATCTCCTTTTCCGCGAGTGGCAGAGGCTTCGGCGAGCCTACAAGCCTGGATACCCCATGCGTCCGTAAAACATCGAGAAACTGAGAAGGGAAAACCCTTACAAAAAGATATCCTGCAAACAGCGGCATTTGCAACACCTTGACCCGGTCCTTCCAGCGGCGTGCTGAAGTGTAAAGCGGCAGGAAATGTTCAATGTCCCGGTACTGCAGTTGTTCCGCAACATTCTTCTCATGATGTGCCCGCGTGTAGACTGCAAACCATTGATCAGCGTTGAGATGCTCTGTCGTGAAATGATCTTTGTTGAGACAATCAGCAACTGGCGCTGTCTTCATCATTGAGGTTACCAGAAAACTGTCACAGCTTCGCCCTGTCACTTACATTCAGGACGTGACGTTGGCCCGTTTAGAAATCATTCCAGCAAGCCCAAGAACGACAGTATTTGAGAGGTCAGAGTGACGAGACAAGACTGAAAGTCGCTCAGTGCTATTGCCAACTGCCGCCAATCTTAGGAGCCGACACTAACAGTGTCAAGAACTAAGCCTTACTAGGTAGGATGTTTTTTGCGGTAGTACACTTTCAAACACTAGCGCACTAAGAAAGTTCAAATGCTAACTTAAATATCTCTAACTATATCCACCAAACCGGAAACTACTGTCACTGAGAATTAAGAATGTCACATGATCCACAGATTGCGGCAAGCCGGGCATATTGTCGTCACATATAGAAATAAAGACAAGTACGGGAAATACTTTCGTTGCTCTGCTCTTCCAGTTGCGTTCCAAAAGAGCTCAAGGCAGTCTGTGTTGAAAATAGAGTATCTGCAAGGCTCACTTTTGTCCGGTGGATAGATATTTATGCGCCTGTAGACCTTTGTGGCTTTAACGTCATCGCTGCTTGTTGCAGTCGGCGAAAAAAATGAAACACTGTCTCAACGTTCCAATCTCATCTTCGCCCAGGGGCTTCGCCTCAGAAAAGTTTCGGAGCGAACTTATTCAATGTGCACGGCTGAAAGTGCTCCGTATACATCCGGCATCGCTTTTCGGAACCTGAACCCCCTAAAAGTTCGGCTTCCTGAAACCCACCCAGCCGTGCACCAGCTCACAAACGACGATGCTCAGGAAATTCCTTCGCCAAGTTCAGGGTGTTTTTATATTTGCTTGTTCGAGCCGGGAATCGGTCTTTGGGGCATGCATCAACAATTGAATTAGAACTCAGAAGGAATTTTACCCGGGTTGTCGTTACCGTACAGAAGTGCGGCCAGGACGTAAGCTCTTACAGACACTGTTGCGACAGAGGCCTTCTCCTGGCTCGCATGGCGGACCCTTGCGTCAGCTTGCCGCCATGATCAACCGGGGCCCTCAGGAGCAAATGCGACTTTAAGCTGGCTGAAGAACTACAGAACAGTCGATGAAGTCATGCGCGGCAGGCCGACGTTGGGCTCTCAGTCGCGAAGTTTAAAGAAAGACCGAAGGGGACACCCCATCGGTAAAGGTGATGCAAAAAAATGCTAGACACTAAGAATGTTAAGTCCAAAGCCGGCGAATTTCTGACCTGCCATCAGGAAGAAGCCAAATTGATCCGTCAGGCCAACGATCTGCTGACGACCTACAGTAACGAAGCAACCAGTGAGAGCATTGAAAAACTCAATGCAGCTCTGCCGAAAATTCGCGATAAGATCACCGAGCAGACGGATACACAAGCAGGAATCATCGCGGAATATGCGGCTTCCGAAGTGGAAGAAGTACACAAGTCGTTTCTTGATACGGTCCTGGCAAAAGACGCGGCGGGACTGCGTCCTTTGTTCGACAAACTGCTGAGCCAGACCGCTCTGGCGGAAGGCGTGGACGAAATATTCAAATATCGTTTCCTGTCCTACGTCCTGCAAAGCTGCAAATTTACCACAGGCGAAGGCCGTTTCAGGGAACTCATGGGCGTGCTTGGCGACCGTCAGTTTGTGGTCGACAAGATCAACTACACTGGCCCAAAAGCGGGGTTGGCCGATCCGGACACCGACAACCCAAAATCGGAAAAGACCAATCCCCGCGACAAGGTTGCGGATGCGAAGCTGTTGAAAGATTCAAGCGGCAACCTGGCGGAGTTCATCAAGGCCAAACGCGTAGTCAACGAGCCGCGAACGGCCAATCCGAAACGGACTGAGATACGCAACGCAACCGTGCTGATGGATAGCAGCCTAAAGCTGCTGCCGGTCTATTACGGTCTGACCGGGGAGAAGGAAGTTCTGGCTTTCACGTCGCCGTTGTTTACCGCCATCCATCACGAACTGGGGCACGTAGTGAATTCCCTCAAAGGCCAGGGCGGACGAAAGGCGGACAAGTATATGCCCGATGAAGCCGAACTGTTCTGGCTGACCGATCAAGAAGAACTGCAGAACATCAGCCTTGACCAGTACAGCGACAAGGCCTTCTCGGACGAACTTAAGCTGCCGGAACGTATTGCGCACGGCGCCTTCACTAGTTTCGACTACGCCACGCCGGAATTGAACGAACAATTTTTGCAACAAGACCTGAAGAAATGGGACCAGAAAACCTACAAGCTGGAGGAACTACGGTCCGGGTTGTTGCGGAAAATTAAGTCGGTCGCATCCAAAGACTGGAGGCCTTACACAGTTAGCGGGGAGAAGCCCACCGGCTTGCAAAAGATCTCCGCCGTTCTGACTACGCTCCAGACCACGCGCAAAGGAGTTTTGGAGCAACTTGCCCAGGTTCGGAACCTGGCCAAAGCATCTCATGAAAACCCATCCAGCACGCGGACAAAGACGACGAGCAAATTTTACGAAGTTGTGACTGCCATGAAATTTGGCTCGCCAGAAGACTTGATTGCGGCAGACGACGCGCTGGCCAGAGCATGGTCGCCACTGTCGCCTTCCCAAGATCCCGAACCTGGTCTCTTTACCGAAGAAGAAGTGGAGCGTGTAGAAGCATCAGGAAGAAACCCGAACGTACTTACAGAATTTCCGCGATTGCCGGGTGAATAACTAAGAAGGCTTTGGATCATGCCTTCTCCCAAAGGCAACCGATCCTCGCGCACTGGCCGGCGCCGGAAGTTCTTCCGGCGCCGATCATCATTAGGATGAGAACGGCGCCGAAGAATGCGCAGGGATTCTGTTCAGCGCTTGCGCTTACTGTTCGGCCCCGGCGGTCCAAGGTTCATGATGGGCACTTCGCAATCGCCTCCTGGTCCGACCAAGAGGCGGGTTTCAGTGTCGTGATGGGCCTTCCCATGATCGGACTTACTCGAGCGCCCTGTACACGGCAAATGGTCACACAAGGCAGGGTCAAAGGTCTGGCAGAAATCAATACTGGTAATCTCCGTCTGCATCCAGGGATACATGGTAAGCATTTGCTTCCAGACCTCCGTGGCGTGGATGTGGCCGGGGTCCTGATTGCGATCCAGTGGAGTAAGGTGAACTCCCAGTGTGGCGTCCTTCAGGTCCGCATCATTGGTGAAGCAGGGTGCAAAAAATCGGTTAGAGCCATGCTTGATTTCCACACCGTCCAGCGGAACGTTTTTGTACACGAACGAGAGGCCGCTGGCATAAACAATATATTCCTTGCAATAGTCATCCGACATGCCGGCAGCGCAGACCATCATTACCTGGGTAGGGCGGACGCCGATTATGATATTGGGAACGGGCACAGTGAGGTTAAACAAAGGCAGGACCCCGGTGTTCATTCCCTGCTCGTAATCGAAATGTCGGGTCCCGGAATGGCCTGGATTCTCTGGAGACTGGTATCCAGGCAGTTTGAGTGTAAGGGTCGCGTTTGAAGCAACATTGATGGGTTTTTCATTGGTGGTTGTTCCTACCCATGGCTGGTGGCGGATTCGGCGATTGGGGCAGGTCGGGCCCACGGGTGGCGCCATCACCGTGATGCAGTGATCGCAATCTTTATTAGTGCTTCCGGGCGGTACCCCTTGCCAGAAGCAGAATGGTCCGTTAAATGCGACGACCAGGTCTTGGGGCTGGACCTGTGGCGCCGGTTCAGCGTTGAATTTCAGCAGCGCCGAGGCGCGAACAGCGGGTGCGCCCAGCACCAAGGACCCTGCACCTTTCAGAAGATCACGTCTCTTCATTGTTATTGTTGCCTCTCAGTTGTTTCTAGAATGGATTGAAAAGAACTTTTTGGTCTCTTGAAACCGCTTGCGTAAACTTAGTTCAGGCCTTGCCGAAAGCCGAGAATGCCGCCCAGTAATATGGATGCGACCTCTCCGGTGTTTTTCGGAAAGCATTGGCGGCAGTTTGCAGCGCGTTAGCTACGCTGCTGCCGGACAAAACGGCCCCGTAAAAGACCTCTACAAAGTCCGCCGTGGCCATGGAATCTACGTTCCAACGGCTGGCAACAACGTTTTGCGCGCTAGCTTGAAGAAACTCGTTGACCAGGCTGTCCGATTCCGACGTTTCACTTGGTTTGGCTGTCCCACACGCTGAAAACACCACGAGTTTTAATTTGCTCAGATTATGCCCGGCAAAAGAACGTGCCTGGCCTGCGCCAAGGGGACCGTCCGCCATAAGCATGACTGCTCCATCGCGGGTCAGACCGGCATGACCTGCAAAGTGGAAAACTACGTTTCGCCGCAGCTCCATTTCCACGCGAGACACTCTTGCCTCACCACCCGCCAGGACAGTGGGTTTGAGGAATCGCTCCGCAACGCCACGCGCTTCCGCCATCGCCCCGGCGGGAGGCTCTAAGGAGCCATCGAGCCTGGTGGGAGCAGCAACAATGAGCGCCCGATCTGAAGCACGAATGACGGCAGCTTGGCTTGCGGAATCACTTGCTCTTAAGGACGAGGCGATGGTGATCGTATATCGTGTCCCAAGGTACGCCCCTGCCGGATCCATCAGGGCTTCCATCGGTACAACGGCCAGGATTCCGTCCGGCTCAACAACCATGTGGCCTGAGGTGGGTAACCACTGGCTGATCGGTTGGATCAGCCAGGTGTACAGATAATGCGCATCCGAGCGAAGGTTGGATAGGTCAGAATCGGGCCGTGCGCACTCGCCGATGAAGTTTTCCGCGGCACGCCGCAAGTCTCGAGGTGGCACGGCCAAAAAAACTCCGTGGATTTCGCTAGGCCAGCGGACCCAGATCATGAGGCCACCCGGACTGAAAGCGTAGGTCAGTGTCCTGGTCTCAGAATAAGGCGGCGTTTTTGAAGACAACTGAGCCTCGGTAGTAGAAACGTGCCGCACAGTTGCAACAGGCTTGGGCAAGGTACTGGCAGTGGCGGTACGAAAATGCTCCCACGTGTCCAAGGCCGATTGTTGGTCCCCTGAGCGGAGCAAAAGCTCGGTTAGCATCATGTAGGGTTGCCGATGCTGGTTTGTCCACGCCAACCGCTCTCCCCACGCGGGAAGTGACTGCAGGCCGTCGTCGGCGATTCGGATGGCTGAGGCAAGAAAGTGTCTGCCCGCCTGGGTGTCACCTGACGACATCTTCAGGTCCGCCAGAGTGTCATAGTATTGAAATTCCACATAGCGATTCGACAGCCGCTCAACTTCTGGTAAAAAAACAAGCAGGCTCGTCGCGGTTTCAGCCGCCCTGGTGCCGCGCAACGCTTGTACCCGGGCCAAATTGATCTGGGCTTCCAGTTCGAGCCAGCGCACGGATTCAGTTTGCGGCGCTTCGGCAAAAAGCTGCTGCGCCTGTTTTGCCTGCGACTCCGCCACCTGCGTCTCGCCTAGCTGGATCGCTGCATTTACCAGCCGCATCCGTTCCGAGGCTTCGACGACGTGGTTTGTGCTTTCAGAACGAAACCTCATTGCCTCAAATACAGCTGCAAACCGAACGTTAGGATGACCTAGCCGTTCCGCTAGCCTTTCCATCGTGACATAAGCCGAGTAAGCGCGCACAGGCGGCAGGCTGGATTTCCAATATAGGCTAAGCCCTTCATGAATTGCGGACCAGGCGCCGGATTCGTTTCCGGCATCAGATTCCAACGTAGCCAGCAACGATAGCCCCCGCAGATAGAAGCTCTGGAGATTGTGAATTTTCGCTAGCGCTAGAGAGCGCTGCGTAAGCGACTTCGCCGGGCCGACTTCGCGGTCCATGTTAGAGCAGATGGCCTGTTCCAGAAGCAATTGGACTTCAAGGGCAGCATAGCCGTGCCGATGGGCCTCGTCCACAGCTTCGCTCGCCAACGTCTGGCAGGAACTGGCCCTGGACTCAAATTGCAGAGCATACGCCTGCTCAAATCGTGACGCGAGTAACCCCGCCACGTTGCTCAATCTCTGGAAGGTCCCTGCTGCTTGCGTCGCGGCGCCGTATGCTTCTTCGGCGCGACCATCGTGGTTGGCGGAAGAGGCTTGACCCAGGAGTTTGACGGCCCCATGAAACGTAGGCCGGCTGGCGGTCTGAAGCAAGTCCGTCAAGAAAGGATCATCATGCTCGGACTTTAAAACATTCGCAAGAGCAGTTGCGGCCTGGTAGCTTTCGTCCTGGGGACGAGAAGCAGAGATGTTCGGGAGTATCTGGCGCTCTGCTACTTCAAGATATTCTTCGATACCGGCGGCCTGTTTGGTCTTCAGGTCGTCCTTGAATTGGGCAAGAGTCAATCGCTCTGGGGCATGACGTAAGCTGCGCTGGTGCTCGCGCGATCGCAGCTCCTGCAAGCGTTGCTCGGCTTCTTTTCTCCAACCCGGATCTTTTTCAACTTTCAAAAACTGTTCCCAATCGGCAATAGCTCGGCCGTAGAGGTAAAGCCGTTCATAGACGATCGCGCGATTAAACAGCGCCGCGGGATTGTTCGGTTCAATGCGGATCGCGTCTCCCAGATACTGCAAGCCGGCTTCATAATCCGCGGGATCGCTGCTGGCTTCTGCGCGTTCAAAATGGGCGGTCGCCAGATCGACCAGCAGATAAAACGAGTTTGGCCGCAAACGCAGCGCCTGCCCCAGGGTCTCGATGGCCGGCTGGTAGTCCCAGTTGAGCAGATCGGCTTCTGCCTTCTCGCGGAGCAGTTCAGGGTCCTGCGGCGTTTTCTCCATCTGCCGTCGGATGATGGATTCGGCTTCCAGCAGAGCGGCTGGACTATTGGACTGCGATCGTCTGCTGGCCCGCTCAACCTGAATTGGGCCATATCCTGCTCCGGGAATCCGCAACTCAATGGTGCGTTGTTGCGAATACGCCTGAGCAATCAGTTGTTCGGGAGAACTGCTGCGTAGCCGGGAAAGAATTCCTAACCCAATCGCCACCGCGGCCACAGCCGCAAGGCCCACGTAGACCCAGGTTTTGGGACGGAACATGATTGGCTGGGACTTCGAGGCTGGGATCGGAGTCGACTTGCCGGCTCGGAATTGCTCATCGCCATGCGCGGACATTTGTACTGCAAACTTTTGTTGCCAGTCGCGCGTTCCGGTTTCAAGATGCTGTGCAATTTCCTGCGCGGGCGGTTCGCTGCTGCCGATCGCGGCCAAAGCGTTCTCCAACTCTTCTGCGCAGGACCGGCACGAGGACGCATGCTTCAGGCGCGCAAGCGTCTCATCAGGAGTAGACAGCCCGGCGGCGATCCCCGCCCACACAGAAGCAGGGTAGCAATCGCTCCTGGAAATGGAGCGGCCCGCTCTGCCGAATTCGTAAAATTTAGACAAGACTGCCTTGTACTCTTCCTTAATCTGGGCACAATCCGGACATTGATCGATGTGCGCCTGACGTTCCTTGTCAAGGCCATCGCCCCCTGAACGCAGAGCGATCAGGATCTCTTCCGGCGTCAAGTGCTCATTCGCGTTACTCAATCCACTTCTCTCCTGTATAAAAGGACAAACCCGGACGAAACCCTTCGTCTAAAATCACCTAACAAATCCTGCCAACCACACGCTTTTTCACACGCTCCGTTAACCGGTGGAGGCAGCTTTCCACGCCTTTCTCGGAAAGTTCTATTCCGGGAATACCGGCAATCTTTTTGGCCGTAAGCCCCTGACGGTAATACAGGAGAAAGACCACCTTATCTCTTTCTTTTTCGGCGACTTCCGCGATCAGGTCTTCAATCTCGCGCAGCAGGATCTTATCTTCCACCGGGCTTTCGTGCCCTTCGACCCGCAATGAAATGTCGAAATCGGTGTTATTTTGCAGCTTGGCGCCTCTTTTGGCGGCATTGTGGACCTTAAAGTGGTCCATGGTAACGGTATACGCAACAGCCTTAAGGAACCCGTAGATGGCGTCATCATGGCGGCTCTCAAATTCACGCAGTCGCCTGAATTCTTCCGTGCAGAGTTTTAGGTAGGTTTCCTGGACAAGATCATCCACCAGTGCGGCGGACACGGCACCCCATCGGCTGGCCGTTCGCGCTACCACCCCCGCAATCAAGGGCTGGAACCGGCGCACAAACTCCTCCCATGCCGATGGAGCCCTGGAAGCAACGCACTCTGCGACCAGTTCGCTTGGACTCAGTTTGCTGTAGTTGATCAAGTGGCGTGATGCAGATTCTATAACGAAATATGACCGCAACCATATTCCCAAAATGGTTCAGCTGTGTTTTCCTTATCGTAAGGGCGCTTTCCACAGGGAATCGCTGAGAGTCGCACAAAAAAAACTGACCCGCAATCGAACTAACAGCTTAGCTGAGACCGTATTTACCATCAAACCTGGCTGCTTTCTTTCGCAGCGGCCAGGGACACAGTTTTTACCAACGACGCGTCGCGAACATGTTCCACCAACGCCTGGAAGCCTTTTTCGGGAGACAAATCTGCGCACATTTCCCGGACCGTGTGGAGTCCCAGCATTCTGTAGCTTTCCGTAGCTGATTCATTGAAGAACTGGTCTGCGGTGCTCTGGTGGGGAAAATCCGGGTTGGCTGCCTGATAGGAAGCTACGTCAGGAGGCTCTGTCCCGGAGATCAGGGGCTTGATGTAAATCAGGTAGCCATCCTCACCCATGCCGGCCTGCTGGTAGTGGATTTTGGCGACGGCCCATCGTTTCTGGCGCGTTTGCATGGGCTGGGCCCACGGTTCGTAAAACGTAATATCGATCTTGGTATCAATGCGGATCTTCCGCAGCGCGTTGCCCAGGTCGTTAAACTTGAGTTCACCATCGGCCGCGCCATCCAGTGCCACGATGTAGCGGCAGCGACGCTTTACCATTTCATAAATGGCAAGATTTTCGAAGTGCCCGCCATCGGACAGATAGATGTAAGGGCAGTGTTCATTGGTCAGTCCAAAGGCCTCTCGTACGAGCGACTTGATGGCGGAACTTGGTCCGGGTTCTTGCCACGTGGAATCGCCTCGTTTGCCTGGATTACCCAGCCATGCGCCCAGGCGCGCATTAAACAGCGTCATGATGAAGCCGATCACCGGCGACGAGTAGTACCCCATGTTCGGACTGGCCGCCGCACCGGAAAGCGCCATGGCGGTACCGAGCGAAATGCCACCGCCATAATTATCGGAGGTCCGATAGCCCAGCTGAGAGCTGCCGCAGTGCAGCGGACTCACCGTAAATGATTCGGCCTTGCGCTGCTGCCATGCCAATCTCTCACCGGAGACAAGATTGAGCGTTGTGTTGAGCACGTGGAATGGCTTCAAGCCGGGAGACAGCTTGCTCATCAATAAATTGTCAGTCTCAGCAAATCCGGTGAACTTGTTCGCCTGGCCGCGCTCATTGGAGGCCCCAAGGTACGCCCGGATCAGGCGGTCCCGATACATTGCATGCAAAGAAAACTTATTGATGTTAACGAATCGCGCCATCACCCAGGCAAATGCCAGATACACCGCCGCCGCAGCCAGCACCCAGCGCGTGCGCGTGTTTTCTATGAAGAAGTGATGGTCAGTCCAATCGCCTGGAACAAGTCCGGTTTTTGAAAGCTGGCAGTTCGTCAGGATGGCCAGTCCGGCAAGAAAGACCACCACGAACACCGCCGCAGCAAGAGGCATAATCGCGCTCGTCAGCGTGGAATTGGTTCCGGCGTTGGAGCTTTGTGGGCGAGACTTGCTTTTGGGGCTGAAACCACCCAGCGCAGTGATAATGCCCCCGACGCCGCCGGCAGCGGCAAACGCGGAACGTCCCCAAACAGGAAGCTTAAACTCTAAACCCGGAGCCAGTAGTACCAGGCTGCAAATACCCGCCCATCCCAGAATGAACAGCAACAGCCACGCGCCGGCGCGGGAGAGCCATTCCCGATCTTCATCTTCAAGGACCTTGCTGGTCACGCCTACAAAAAGGATTATAGGTAACGCGAATGCCAGCAAGAGCAGGGGTGGAGCAAAGGTCACATAGGGCACCCAGTCTATGTGAAGATACAACTTGTCCACCAACAGCCAGGCGAAAGACGCGGTGCTGAATCCCGCAGGCACGATGGCGATGGTCAGCCAGCCCCAAAGCCGTGGTTTTCGTTGTACTTTGGCAAAATTGAATACTGCGTAGGCGATCCATCCGGCAGCTTCCGCAGCAATAATTCCGAGCAGCAATCCTTTGTAGGTCAGCTTCGTCGGCCCATTTTCATCACCTCCGGTGAACCAGGCTTCCAGGGTGATAAAGCTAAAGGCCGCCAAGATAAGCGGCGTCAAGCAATACTTGAGGAAGTCGATCTCCGTGTGATTTACCTTGCCGACTCCAGGCAGGTAGCGAAGTGCATTACAGGCAGCGATGGCTAAAGCCAGGCCCGCCAACCCGGCAAGCAGGCGCTCGAGGTCGATCTGATGTGGACGGACCCATGGATGTTCTGCTAACAGGGCCTCGCCCAGTCGAGCCAGAGAAAACATCAGCCGCGGCGCCATCAGGACGAACATGAGCAGCGGCACAAGCACCAGCCAGTTCAGTAACATATTGCGCACAACCGTGGCTAGCAACGTCCATGAGTCGGCGGAGAACAAACCCATCTTGGGCGAAAGATAATTGTTGTATTCGCGCAGATGTTGGATGGGGTCGGGGTCTTTTTGATCGGGCGCTGGAGCGCCAGGGCGTAACGCGGGGATAATCTTGTCCAGGCCGCCTTGGCGTTGTTTCCATGCTGTCAGCCAGCTTCCAATGTAGCCGCCGCCGGAGACGGTAGAAAGGTAGTCGAATGAGGTCAGGATGCCCTGTTCTGCCAGCCCTTGCAAGACGCCCAATGCAAAAGTAGCGCTGCGAATGCCGCCGCCAGAAATACACAGCGCACTCAAAGGCTCCGAGGGCTTGCCCGGGACATCGTTGGGGCGAATCGCCTGGCGTTCTGCCGCCACAACTTCTGCAAAGGATAGAGGCTGGTCCACTGTCTTCTGGTCGATCATGCGGGCAGAAGACTATGAACCAGCCCAGGAGTGAAAGTCAATAAATCATATAGAACAAGAAATCAATTTCACAATTATTGAATCTAAATTGAAAACATCACTGCTGCGCTTGCCAGCACGTTGGTTTGCCCGTCTCACCGCAGGTTTTGTTTTTCACGACCGCATCATGCAACGTTGTTTTTGTGGCCGCGGGCAGGCTTTTATAGACATTCTTGAGTTCATATTGATCGTACCCTGCGGTCCCTGTCGTCAGGTCGTAATATCCGTGCTCGCTTACACCATCCCGGCCTCCGGTCGCTGTGCCACCTGTAGCGGTGCTTGGAGTGTCCGCGAATGCCGCGTTATGAATCGTGAACTGCTTCGGAGTAGCAGCCGTCACCACCTGGTTGGCGAGATTGAATTGCGGGACGCTGACGCCATCAATCGAGACCGGCAGACCCGTGACAATGAAGTTGTTTTGCGCGATGAACGTCGCATCACCACCGCTGGAAGAAACCGACGTGATGTTGGCCACGTTGGAATACTCGACGTACATATAGGTACTGCTCCGAAGCGCCTCATAATTGGGCGGCTTGGCGCCACCGGATTCTTTTTCATGTTTTTCATTGTCCGGATCCTGTGGATCATCCGGCGGGCCATGGTGCTCCACGAGCGCCAGCTGCCGCCATGTTGGCGTCAGTCCGCGCAACAGCGGAACCAGGCTATGTCCGTCCGGTTCGGTGGGCGAGGTGTTCTCACCCAGATCGGTGAAGGTCGGGGACAGATCCACATTCTGGGCAATGGCGCTGATGGTTTGGTGCAGGACACCGGGGCCCACAACAACAAGAGGCACCTGGATGTCGGTGTCGAAGGGCGTCATTTTGCCAGGCAGAAAAGAGTACTCACCCATGTGATAGCCGTTGTCGGCGGTGAAGAAGATATAAGTGTTCTTGTCTTTACCCAGCGCCTTCAAAGTGGCGCGGATATCGCTGATCAGTTTATCGATCGCCAGAGTACATTGAGCGCGCATCCGGAATTGATCATCCATCGCGTCTTTCTCGTGCTGGTCCAGAGCTGGAACGTCCTTCATCCAGTCAGGAGCATTGGCGTCTGGCCGCGCATCATACGCGGGCGTACGCGGAACCTGGACGCCGGGAAACGCGGTTTCATCACGATACGCAGGCCGGTAGGGTTCGTGCGGCGTGAAGGTGGCAATCTCGATGAAGAACGGTTGACCGGCGGCGGATTTGATAAAGTCCTGCGCCTTTGCTGACAAGACATCAGGCATGTAATCCTCCGCATCAATGCCGTAATGCACAACGCTGCCGTTCTGATTCAGGTCGTAGATAAACTCTGGATAGCCGTTGCCGGCTACGTCCCATTCGTCCCATCCCCAGACGTTCTTCCACGCCTTCGATTTGTTGTATGGTTCCGTGTCCCAGGGAAGATAGCCGTTGAGGTACTTGCCCATCATGGCTGTCTTGTACTTGCTGCCCTGGAGTGCCAGAGCGAATGTGTGTAATTGGTCTTTGTTGTTATTGAATGCCCCAAACCCGCCGTCCGTCAGGCCTTTGTTGGGCGCCCATGTGTTGGTAAAGACACCGGTATTGTGGGGAAACTTGCCGGTGAAAATCGAAGAGCGTGATGGGCAGCAAAGCGAGTCGCTGACGAAGAAATTTGAGAAGGTCGTTCCTTCGTCCATCATGTCCTTCAAACCGTGGTATTTCGATTGCGTCATTTCCGCGATGAGGTTCACCGCATAGTCATCCGCCAGAATCAACACGATGTTAGGCTTTGCCGGTGGTGGCGCCGGAGCCGGTGTGATCGGCCCTTTGGCGCAAACATTGGTTGCCAGTGCGCTTACCAGGCAAGTGATAGTAACGAAGGCGTAGATGACAGCCCGATTGCTTTTTATCTTCATGAATAGCGTCTCCTTTGCGCTTCAAGCGTTCTTGTCTTTAGGGCAGAAATTCTCCCTTTGGCCCTGTCACCTGGTTGGGGTTGTTCTTTCCTAGAGACGCCTGCCGCTTGAGTTTCCCTGTTCCATCGGACATGCGCAAAAAGTTGCGCATGGTCGGCTGGGGGAGCTGGCTTGTATCCCTCATGCGTTCATTACGGATTGCAATGTCTTGTCGACCAGAATTTGCTTGTTTTGATTGACATTACCCGCAGGCCGCCCTACGATTCGATCAATCACTTAAAATAAAGCAGGCATCAGTCCGACTCTTAAGAATGGTGAGGAAACTATGAGTTTACGGTCATTTCTTGGCAAACAGTTTATTGATGTCATCGATTGGGTCGAACCGGAAGGCGGGATTCTGGCCTATCGCTATCCCATGCAGGACCGTGAGATACAGAATGGCGGCCAGCTAACGGTGCGTGATTCGCAACTGGCGCTGTTCGTCAACGAAGGAAAAATTGCCGACCAGTTCACTCCCGGTCTCTTCAAGCTCAGCACCAACACACTTCCTCTTCTTACGTACCTGAAGAACTGGGACAAAGCCTTCCAGTCGCCATTTAAGTCCGACGTATATTTCTTCTCCACCCGGATGCAGACCAACCAGCATTGGGGCACGCCGAATCCCATCACCATCCGGGACAAGGAATTTGGCGCGGTCCGCTTGCGTGCTTTTGGGATCTACTCCTACCACATCGCGGACGCCAAGCCTTTTTATGAAAAGATCAGCGGCACTCGCGACCAGTATGTGGTCACCGATCTGGAAGGCCAGCTGCGTGAAACGATCATAGGCACTCTGTCCAACGCGTTCGCCCAGAGTAACGTTGCCTTTCTGGATATGGCCGCCAACCAGGGTGCGTTGGGCCAGCATGTGGCCGATCTGCTCAAACCGGGATTCGCCGATCTTGGCCTGGCCCTGGACACGTTTGTGGTAGAGAACCTTTCTCTGCCCGACGAACTTCAGAAGGTGCTCGACCAGAAGATCAGCATGAATATGCTGGGGGACATGGGCCGTTACACGCAATTCCAGGCAGCCCAGGCCATACCGATTGCGGCAGCCAATGAAGGTGGAGGCGCCGGTCTGGGAGCCGGGCTGGGCGTAGGCATGGGCATGGCACAGACGATGATGAACAGTATGAAGTCCGCGGGAACTGAGCCGTCCCCTGCTGGTGGCGCACCAGCTGGAGGCGCTCCCGTTGCAGCTGGCGCTGATACCAAGTTCTGTATGGAATGCGGTAAGTCAATGCCGCGTGCAGGAAGGTTTTGTCCCTCGTGCGGCAAGCCGCAATCCTAGTGCGCTTATCGATGGCGCGGCTGCCGGCCAACGGAAGATCTTCGTCTGGCTTAACGCTTTAACGGTGACCCACAATCACCAGGAACATTATTACCGCCAGAATGGCGATGACAAGGCCCGCGATCTTTGCCTTGCTGTAAGGCCGCTCTCCTTGTACTTCACCAGTCCGCGCGTTGACTACAACATGGTAAACCTTGCCCTGGAACTGATAGGCGCCGATCCATACCGGCAGCAAGAGATGTAAGAAAAAGATGTTGGAGAACTTCGTACTAATACTTGAGACGCGCTGCTCGTCGCCGCCGATGTCCTCCCTGGCCAATGCGTCAATTTCCTGGCCCATCACGGCCTTGGCTTTTTCAAAACCTTCCGCCAGTTCGATCTGGTATCGTTGCGCCCGGAAGCCGGCCAGGTAGGCAGGCTCATAGCCTTGCAGAGAGTTCAAGTCCCACGGTTGCAGCTTGTTCAGCCGCTGCTCCGGAACCGCTTTGGTGGCGGCAATCAACACGTTGTTAAAGTCCTCCGACACATGTCCGGACGCCGAATACCAACGTGTATGCTCCACTTCACGCGTGCGCTCCACGGTGTTGCCGTCGCTGTCTCGCTCTGTGTAACTTTCCGTCTCATAGTAATGCTCGCCGCGTTCGCCGGTGTAGTCGCTCTCTGTATGGCAATAGTAGGCCCAGAAAGGAAGATAGACACCGGCAATCCCTTCGGGCTGGGCCATTTTCTTCAAAGCATTGGGAGCGAACCAGCGTGAACTCAGCCACTGCTTGACCTGATTCACCGCACCCGGCTTGGGCAGTTTGACCGGCAGTACGCCATCGGGCGCAATCAGCGGGTCGGCAGCCTTGGGCGCAGCGACGATTGCGGTCCCGCAGAAAGAGCATGTCCCGGCAACTTCCGGAGGCACGAATGCCACCACGCTCCCGCATCCAGGGCAGCTTACCTGAAGAGCCTGAGCACTGATAGGCTGCAATGCATGGCTCGAAACGGCCCCGGTGAACTCATGTGCCGCGACCTTGGAACCAGCAATCAGGGCCTGCAGGTGGCCGCAATGGGTGCACTTCAACTGGCCCGATCCAGGATCGAACTCCATTCCAGATCCGCAGCCCGGACAGGCAAACTGTTCCATCTTCTTTTCTTCAGGCATCTGAGGCGTTCCTAAAATCCTAAAATGATGTGGTTTGGTGGCTTCGATCTTAGGTGGCGATTTGGGTGAGTGTCAACATTTTCAATAGAAGCGGCCTGGTTTTTCCGATCACGCACGATGACGGCGATCACGCGCGATCACCCGATTATTCTTATCATCCTCGCATCATTGTGAATCTGCGCTAGGATAATCAGCTATGTCCAACAAAGTCCGCTGGGGAGTTCTGGGCGCAGCCGCCATCGCCGTCAAGAAAGTCATACCGGCAATGCAGAAGGGTGACTGGAGTGAGGTGACGGCGATTGCCTCGCGTGACCGCCACAAGGCTGAAGAAGCAGCGCGTGCGCTCGGTATCGCCAGGGCCTACGGGTCCTATGAAGAACTTCTTGCCGATCCGCGGATTGAGGCGATTTATAACCCGCTGCCCAATCATCTGCATGTTCCGTGGTCGATCAAGGCTGCTGAAGCGGGCAAACATGTTCTGTGCGAGAAGCCATTGAGCATGACGGTCGCGGAAGCCAAAACGCTTCTGGCGGCGCGGGACCGCACCGGCGTGAAGATGGGCGAGGCCTTCATGGTGCGCACGCATCCGCAGTGGCTGCGCGTGCGCGAATTGATCGGATCGGGAAGAATCGGACAGCTGCGCTCGGTCCTGGGTTTCTTCAGCTACTTTAACCGCGATGCCGCGAACATCCGCAATATTCCTGCCTTTGGCGGAGGGGCGCTCATGGATATTGGATGTTACCCGATCACCATGTCGCGGTTCATATTTGCCGCGGAACCGTTGCGGGTGCTGGGTCTGGTGGAAACGGACCCGGAGATGAAGACGGACCGGTTGGCCTCGGTCATCCTGGAATTTCCTTCGGGACAATCCATTTTTACGTGCAGCACGCAGCTTGTTCCTTACCAGCGGATGCATTTCATGGGGACACAGGGCCGCTTGGAGGTCGAAGTCCCGTTTAATGCTCCGAATGACAGGCCAGGTCGAATCTTCATTGACGATGGCCGCGACCTTTTTGGCGGTGGCGTGACCACAGAGAGTTTCCCCGTTTGTGATCAGTACACCCTTCAAGGTGACGTGTTCTCTAAAGCTGTGCGCCAAGGGACTGAAGTCCCGGTCTCTCTTGAGGACGGAATCAGGAACATGGCGGTGATTGAAGCCGTTTTCCGCTCCGCGGAATCAGGCCGATGGGAAGCCCCCTAAGGAGAGAATCGCAACCGGTTTGAGTTATGAACTGTTTTGCTTGGAGTCTCGGGCTTTGAAAAAACTTTGATAAAAAAACCAGCCACAAAAAACGTTGACAGGGCCGGCGGACAGGAGTCCGATGCGGCCTAATGCGGTGATGTCATGGGCGAAATAGAGATAGGTCCAATCCGCAAGAATCTCCGTCAAGCGGATTCCGGCCACCAGCATCAGCCAGTGTGGATGCTTTTTCCATTGCCACAACGCCAGAGTTTGCCAGATTGCGAAAGCCGCCCAGACCGCGCCTGTACGACGCAATAGTCCTTCCGGGTCCACCAATGGCGTGCCATGTATGATGCGAAACCAGGTTTCGGGAGAGAAGAAAATAACCACAACATAAAGGACGTCCAGCGCAATCAGGACGACCAGCAGTCCGCTGATAGTTTTGCGGTTCATGGCTTTCGGCGGGCAAGTTTACTAAGTTACGGGCCAGACAGCAAGATCGAGAAAATACCATCGAGAAAATACCCAGCAATGCGCCCGACGCATTCCTGGTCCCGGTTGGTGCGTCCAGATTTGCTATGCTCTTAGCGACGCTTTGCGGTCAAATTCGTACGGGAGGTTTTTGTGCTCTACAAAACCAGCAGGACGTTAGTAGCAGTCGCCTTGGCGGGAATGCTCCTGCTTGCAGGATGCCGGTCCCATACTCCCATCGCCGACATTAATAAAGACCCCAGCCAGTATCTTGGCAAGGACGTGACCATCTCCGGCAGCGTGTCCACTTCGTTCAGTGCGCTGGGAAACGGGGTCTTTCAGGTAGATGACGGCACCGGGCAGATGTGGGTTTTCAGCCAGAACTTTGGCTTGCCTGCGAATGGCGGTAAAGTGTCCGTCACCGGGCGGGTCGAGCAGGGGTTCAGCTTTCTTGGGCGAAGCTATGGCCTGATTCTTCGCCAGACGGAAGCCCGGTGAGGCCAGAATTCTTGTCTGCGCCTGAAATTGATGAAGGATGCACGGCGAAGATTTTCGATATTCGCTTCTTTTTCGTTGCATTAGAGGGTGGAGCAGGCCTTCAGGCCTGCGGTAAGCTGCTTAGGTTTTCGGCTTCAGCCGCTGAGGTGACCTTTGACCATTCCTCATCGAGGAAGAACATCTGAATCCACTTATTTTGTTACAGCCAATATCCTCGAAAGAAAGAGCCTTTTCCAGGTGGAGAAAATTGCCCGTCTTTTCATGGAAGTTATGTTGCAGTACAGGGCAGCGGGAAAGTATCGGTTGCATGAATTTGTTGTCATGCCTGACCATTTCCACGTGATCGTTACTCCAAGGCAGATCACCTTGGAAAGAGCCATGCAGTTGATGAAAGGTGGGTTCTCTTTCCGGCTGAATAACAACCTGAAAGTTAAGAGAGACATATGGCAACCAAGCTTTATGGATCGGCGGATCAGAGATTCGCTCGAATACCAGAAGTTCAAAGATTACATCTGGCAAAATCCAGTCAGGCGGTTTCTGGCCAGGTCCCCGGAGGAATATCCTTACAGCTCGGCGAATCCCTGCTTCACACTCGACCCGGTCCCTCAGCGGCTGAAGCCGATTTCTTCAGCAGCTTTGCCGCAGGCCTGAAGGCCTGCTCCACCCCATGAAGAGCACATTGAAACCGTAATTTGAACATTGATTCCCTTCCCAATTCGTGGCATATTGGAGATGAAGTTTAATGGCGCAACGGCGAAACCGCCCTTGCGCCAATTTGCTTTTAGAAGGGTACATGTTCTTTGAGACAAGCCCATTGGGATCCCTTGGGATGCTTGCACCTAAAGTCTTTGTTTGTTGGGATCGAGGGGGGAGGGGGGCCCACTACCCATTGAGGATTGCCAAGGATTGACGAATCGAAAGCGTTCTCGAATCGGTACAAGCCGCGCAGCTTTGCCATGATCTGTGTTTCCTTGTAAGCTACCTTTTTCTTAATGCCGGTCTCGCTGACAAACTCGAACGTGGTGTATCAGGCGCTGAAGAAGTGCGGCATCGGCCTGGTGTCTGCGTTGCCGGAAACCTGGCTGGTGCACATGATCCGCATGGCGGAAGACGATCCCGCGATGGTTCTGGTGCGACTGGCGAAAGAAGAAGAAGGTGTGGGCATCTCTGCTGGAGCGCATTTTGCCGGCGTGAAGTCGGCCATGCTGATGCAGAACCACGGGTTTCTGGCCAGCATCAATGGCATTGTGTCGCTCGCTCAGCTCTACCGCATTCCGCTGCTGATGCTGATCACCGACCGCGGGCGCTTTGGCGAGCGCGATCCCTGGCAGACCCAGGGTGGACACGTTACCGAGCCGCTGCTGCGCGCGCTGGGGATTTCCTATTCGGTTCTTGACGATCCGGCGAAGGCGGAAAAGCGCATTGCCGAAGCTCTGACCCTGGCTTACAGCAGCCTGCATCCTGTTGCATTGCTCCTGACGCGCGAACTCATGTGGGAGGAGCCCGCATGATGCAACGTCTGGAGTGTCTGCGTGCGATCTACGGCCGTCTGGAGAACTGCCTGGTCGTTACCATCATGGGCGCCGTGGCCGCGGAACTCCAGTCGCTGGGACATCGCACAAACTTTTTCTATCTGCAGCATGCTATGGGCCTGGGATCTTCCACCGGTTTGGGCCTGGCGCTATGCCTGCCCAATCAGAAGGTCGTGGTTTTTGATGGTGATGGTTCGATCCTGATGAACCTGGGCGGTTACACCACGTTGGCGCGCTATCGACCAAAGAACCTGGTTCATGTGGTCTTTGATAATGAGAGCCTGCTTTCCGTCGGAGGATTTCCTACAGCCACTTCCACGGGCAGCAATCTCGAAGGTATTGCACGTGCCGCCGGAGTCCCACGGACGCAGACTGTTACCACGCTCGACGACTTTACCTCGTCCTTCGATGCTGCGATGAAGAGCAACGAGTTGACTTCGATCATCGCCAAGGTTGAAGCCGTCGGGCCCACGGGATATGTGACGGAGCTGTCTTTGCTGGAAAACAGATTTCAGTTCAAGCGTCACATTGAGGGACTTAAACATCCTTCTGGAAAATAGCCGGCTACGAATTGCCGAACATGATGGAACATAACCTGCAGCACACAATATCGCTTCTCACTCGCACCCCCGCTGCTCTCAATGCGCTTCTGCGTGATCTGCCGGAACCGTGGACGTACCGCAATGAAGGAGAAAACACCTGGAGCGTGTTCGATATCGTCGGTCATCTGATTCACGCCGAGCGCACGGATTGGATGTCGCGGGCGAGAACAGTGTTGCAATTTGGCGAGACTCAGCCGTTTGAGCCCTTTGATCGTGGAGGACACGCACGGGAGGTTCAAGGCAAGTCGCTGGAGCAGTTGTTGGATGAATTTTCTCGTGTGCGGTCAGAGAACCTGGGCGAACTGCGCGCATTGAACCTGCGGCAAGAGGACCTCGATCGGCGTGGGCGACATCCTTCGCTTGGAGTAGTTACTTTGTCACAGCTTCTGGCGACCTGGGCAGTTCATGACTTAACTCACCTGCACCAAATCTCAAGGGTGATGGCCCACCAATACCGTGAGGCCGTGGGACCATGGAGCAAATACCTTGGGGTGTTGCAGTGCGCCGGCCACAGCTCTTCTTAGCAAAGATAGGATTCAAGAAATGACAAACGTTCTTGTAGAGCTCATTGCGCAGCTGAACTCCGGCGGTCTTCGCATTGTTGATCTCACGCAGCCGCTGAGCGCTCAGACTCCGTTGTTGCCGCTGCCGCCGCAGTGGCCGAATACTCCCCGGTTCCGTCTGTGGGAGATCTCCCGCTATGACGAGCGTGGTCCCGCCTGGTACTGGAATGGCTTTGAGACTGGGGAACACACCGGCACGCACTTCGACGCGCCGATTCACTGGATCAGCGGCAAGGACCTGCCGGAAAACAGCGTTGACAAGATTGCTCCCAGAAAATTTGTCGGCCCGGCATGCGTCATTGACGTGACGGCCGACGTTGCTAAAGATCCTGATTTTCTGCTGACCGTCGATCGCGTGAAGCAATGGGAGCGCGCCCATGGCCGTATTCCCGCCGGGGCCTGGATGCTGCTGCGCACCGGGTGGTCCAGGCGCACCGATCCGGAACAATATATCAACCTGCAAAAAGACGGCCCGCATACTCCGGGGTTCGTGAAGGAGTGCTCGGACTACCTGTCCAAAGACCGTGACGTGCTCGGCGTCGGCGTAGAGACCGTAGGCACGGACGCTGGCCGCGCCGCGACCTTCGACCCTCCCTTTCCTAACCACTACGTCATGCACGGCAGCGGCAAATTTGGCCTGGCTGGACTATGTAATCTGGATCAACTGCCGGCTACAGGCGCCGTGGTGATCGCCGCGCCGCTGAAGATTGTCAACGGCTCGGGCAGTCCTTTGCGTGTGATTGCGATTACGCCTGCTTCGTGAGTTGCCGGGCAAAATCAAGACGATTGTTACCCTTTCATCTTGAGCGCAGGCCGAACGACCGCAGGGGGGAGCGAGGCCGAAGTCGAAAGATCCGGTGAGGTGTCCTTTGCCATGTAGCGTCAGGGAGTTCTCACCAGAACAGCAGGTCGAAGTGAGAACTCGACATGACAGGATGCGATCGACATCACCCCAAACTAATCCTTTACTGTGGTCATCTGCGAGCCCATCGGGGTCTTCTGGCGATAGCGATCTCTCACTTCGTTCGAGATGCAAAGAGCAAAGAGTTAAGCTACAGCGTTGCCCTTTTGGCCACCGCCGCGAGCACGCGATTGCGCTCATATTCGCTGCTGATGGAATTTGCCGCGGTAATGTAGCTGTCGCGCAAGGCTCCCTCCAGCGAATATTTGCGCGAGGTTTCAAGCAGGACCCGGGCCTTTTCATAATCACCCTTGATGTGAGTCACAGCTTCCAGTACGCGGCGCAGGGAGGCATCGCTCAACTTGTTCTGGTTCATGAGCTGGAGCAGGCTGCGTGAGCGCTCATATTCCTGCCGCATGGAACTGATGACCTTCAGGTAATTGCTCATCTGACCTTCGTCAAACTTGCCTTTTTCCGCTAGAGCGATCAGCAACCGTGACTTTTCATAATCGTTGCCCATCGTGGCAGCGGCCGCAATGACCTGGTCCACCTGGTTCGACGCCAGCGTATATTTCCGCAGCGGCGCCAACAGGTCACGCGACTTCTCGTAGTCGGAATGGATGGAAGCCGCCATCTGCAGGTAGAAATCAAGCGACGATTGATCAAAGGATGGCTGGTTCATCAGAGAGAGCAAGATGCGTGACTTCTCATAGTCGCTCTTGATGCTGGTCGAGGATTCCAGGGCCACGCGTATGTTTTCCCGCGAAATATTCGGCCGTTTCAGCAGTTCGATCAGGACGCGGGCATGTTCATAGTCGTTTTTCAGTTTGCCGGTTGCGGCCAGGAATTCCGCGCGCGAAGCATCGTCCGACAAATCATATTGTTTGCTGACCGTCATCAATACGCGAGCCAGTTCATAATCCGAGCTGATTTGCTCGCCAGCCTGCTTGATAATGCGTTGCATCACCGGTGCTGAAAGCTGCGGTTGCTCCAGGAGCTTCCGGAAGTAGATGCCGCGCACGTAGTCCGATTGTATGTTGCTGATTTCGTCCAGCACAGCAGAGGGGCCGCCCTTGGCCAGCAGCGCGGGAACGCGGGTGTCCGCGGCAAACCCTGTATTGCGTTCCAGGGCCAGAAGGAATGCTGAGAACCATGCCTTGGAGTCGCCTTCGAACGGCTGCTGTGCTCCATTGACCTTGAACACATATTGCAGACCGTTTGCGGAGGGTGTGATTTTGACCTGGCGCAGCGTGTCGCCGTGGCGCTCATTAACTTCAAAATAACCGCCGGTAGAAATGCTTTGGATGTCCGTGGCATCGGCGTTGAACTTGATCTCACCTTCAGCGCGCAAATCCAGACTGCAATCGTCGCCCGACCATGTTGCCATCCAGCGCCTGTACCCATTGTGCTCCTCAACGTTCATGTGCTGGCTTTTAGCGCGCGTACCACAGACGGTCATGTTGCCACCTGGTGCAGAGGGTACGGCTGGCACGGCCGGTACGGCTGGAACACCAGGAACGCCCGGAACCGCAGGGACAGCCGGTACTCCGCCGGTGGCTTGAGGTGGCGCGGGAGGCTCAGGCGCTTCTGCTGCCGCTGGAGTCTCTGGAGCTTCGGGTGGCTCCGCTGCGGCTACAGCGGTTGGCGCATAACTGGACGCGGATGTTTGAGGCGCGGCAGCCACTGCGGGAGGTGGTTCGTCGGCAATCGCTGCCGGTGTGGACTGAATTACCGGTCGAGCAGCGGGCGCCGCGCTGGCCGCATTTCCGGCTCTGGCTTTTGCAGGCTTTGCTGCGGGAGTGCTCGCCTGTGGTGCAGGCCGCAGTGCCGCCAGTGGCAGCACAATGCCCGCGGTCAATATGGCAATCAAGATGGTAGCCATGCGTGAAACCGAACCTCGCGGCAATGTCGGGTTGAGAACGGCCAGCACGCGTCCTTCGAGTTGTGAGCGGCGTGCCATGGCCAGAGCGGCGGTCAACTCGGGCTGGCGAAGGCCGGATACGATATCGAGTAGTTCATGCGCATACTCTGAGGCCTTGGTCCCCATCCTGAGCACATGATCATCGCAGGCCCGTTCGCGTTCCGCGCGGATCGCCCGCACGGTGAGCCACACCAGTGGATGAAACCAGTGCAACGCGGTGGCCACGTGCGCCACCGCCTGGGTGAGCGCGTCCAACCGTTTGATGTGAGCCAGTTCGTGGTTCAGGATGGCGCTGCGCCGCATCGCTGACCACTCCGCGAAGTCGGGTGAAAGGATGATGCGAGGAAAGAAAATACCGGAGGTAATCGGGACTTCCGTTTCATCGCTGACCAGCAGCGCAACATGACGGTCGATTCCCAGCCGGTTCGACAACGCACGCACCTGGGCGTTCCAGCCGGCGTCGGTAAGCACAGACGCGCGGCGGACCAGGCCAGATACACGAAGCACATTCATCTGCCAACGGCCGATACAGAACAAAGTGCCGGCGATCCATAGCAGCATGAGACCTTGCGTCCAGCCCGCGCTCCAAGTGCGGCCGGGGATAGCTCTCGAAGCCGGAGTGGCTGGTTGAGCACGATTCGTTGCAGCACTTGGCGCGGATATTATCGACGCAGGGAGCGAAGAAGCAACATTACGACGCCGTACCGACATTGCTGCCGACCGGGCTGGCGAAGCAGCGGACGCAGGGCTTTTCACGGTTGCTGCACGCGGAGTGAGTCGCTCGGTCGACAAGGACGGCGCAATCACTGATGGGGACGAAGCATATGCAGTCGATGCGCTTGGCTGCACTATTGGCGTAGCCGATGTATACGCGGTTGGCGTGAACGAGGGAATCCCTTTTACGTGCCACGCCGGCAAAATCATACTGGAGAAGGGAAGCAACAGCAGCGCCACGACGGCAAAAGAGAGCACCGTGTGTCGCAGCGCTGCTGAACGATTTTTCAGAACGAGTGCGCCGCCCCAGGCCAGCAACAACAGGGCAGTGGCTTTCAAAGTCGTATCAAGAACGATTGCTGAGAATGCCGCCAGGGTATTCATGGTTATCTCCCCTCCTGTTGCGCTTTCTTGATCAGTTGAGAAAAGTACTGTTTGTCTTTGGCCGAAAGCTTGCTGTCTGACATCTCCAGCAGCGCCGCAACCGCCTGCTCCGGTGAGCCGCCAAAGAAGGTCTTGACCATGTGTTTGAGCGCGGTCGCACGGACCTGACGGGTATCGTCGGCCGGCAGGTAGACATACTTCAGTCCCTCCTGTTCGTGGCGGAGATACCCTTTGTCTTCCAGCAGGCCAAGCATCGCGCGCACCGAGGAATAGCTGGGCGGATCGGAAAGCTCGGCAAGCACTTCTGTCACGGAAGCCCGGCCACGCCGGTAGACCACGTCCATAATCTGCCGCTCACGGCGGCCCAGTTGAAGATGTTTTTCGTCGCTCATGGGTTCTCCCGGAAAACGCAATGTGCTAATGCACTAGCACATGCTAATACATTAGCAGGAGTTGTCAAGAGGAAAAACAAGAAAACTTCTGGCGATGTTTAGACGGCCGCCCGCCTCTGTCGTTTGCTCTATCTTGTCTTTTCGGTGCACGTTCATTATGAGGAGGTTAGGATAAAGTCATGCTTGGCGTTGTCGTAGTCTATCTCGGTCTGATCGCGGCGTTTCTGGGGAGTGTCTCATTGCTGTGGCCCTTGCGCTTTCTGGCGATTGGCACTCGGTGCCGAGGGCTTTTGGTTCTGGCGCTGGGCGTGGTCGTAATCTTCGTTGGCGGGTTGCTGCCGGCAAGGGACGAGCGCGTAGAAAAGCTCCGCACGCATCTTGACGAGTTTGTTCCCGTCTACCAGTTCAGTGAGTTCCATTCCATGCACGTGGCGGCGTCCAAAGAGCAGGTCTATCGCGCCATCAAATCGGTCACCGCCGAGGAGATTCTCTTCTTCCATACGCTTGTGTGGATGCGGCGATTCGGTCGCCCGGGTCCGGAAGGCATCCTGAACCCGCCTCCTCATGCGCCGCTACTCGATGTAGCTACGCGGACAGGTTTTCTGCTGCTGGCGGACGAGCCGAACCAAGAGATTGTCATAGGCTCTCCAGTGGTTGCTCCCATGGGATGGCGGCGCAGCGAGGCGCGCACGCCGGAAAGTTTCAAGGTCCTGAAACAGCCTGGCTTCGCTGTGGCGGTGATGAACTTCCGCATTGAAGACGATGGGCCGGGTTCGTGCACGGTCACCACCGAGACACGAGTCTACGCGACCGACGCCGCGGCCCGTCGCCAATTCGCTCCTTATTGGCGTGTGATCTATCCGGGAAGCGCGTTGATTCGCCGCATGTGGCTCCGTGCTATCGTCCGTCGCGCTGAATCGCGGTGATAAAGGTCAATGAGAGGGCGCGGATTGCCTGATGCCCACACCTGACGATCTTCGAAATTCCAATCCGCACACCGCCCTGCTGCTGGGCGGCTCCGGGCTGGTAGGCGGCTTCTGCTTGAGTGCGTTGCTCGAAGACCCTGAGTACGGACCTGTAACTCTGCTGGGCCGGCGTGAGCTGACGGTTCCTGCAAATCCCAAGCTCAAGCAAAAGACTGTCTCGTTTGAAAATCTCAATGCCGCGGATTTTGCCAATGAAGAAGATATCTTCTGTGCTATGGGCACCACCATCCGCAAAGCCGGTTCTCAGGATGCATTTCGCCGGGTGGACTATGAGTATCCGCTGACGGCGGCAAAGCTGGCATTGAACGCGGGCGCGAAGCAATTCATTCTGGTTTCATCGGTGGGCGCCGACGCACAGTCGAAGAACTTTTATCTTCGTACCAAAGGAGAGCTAGAGCAGGCGGTGAACGCTTTGGGGTTCCGGGCCGTTCATATCTTCCGTCCCAGTATTCTTCTGGGAAAGAGGGAAGAGTTTCGTGCGGGCGAGCGCATAGCCACGACGATCGCACCGGCGTTGAACCTGGTGCTGCTTGGCGGCCTGCACCGTTATCGTGCGATCCACGCGGCAACTGTGGGAAGAGCAATGGTCGCGATAGCCAGGCAGGCAATGAGCGGGACAAATGTGCATGAATACGATCAGATTGTCAGACTGTCGGAATGGGTGGGGTGACTGAACTAGTGGTCAGGATTGCGAAGGTCCGTTCCAGTTATGACGCGCTGGCGGAAGAGTATGCAAAACACATCTCCGGCGAGCTCGATCAACGTCCCGTGGAACGCGATCTGCTGCGGAGGTTCGCGGAACAACATCGAGGTCGAGGTGTTGTCTGTGATTTGGGCTGTGGGCCCGGTCACGTTGCGCGCTATGTGGGGCAGTTCCATCCCGATGTCATAGGGCTGGATCTTTCATGGAGGTCGCTGCTGCAAGCTCGGCAGCTCAAACCGGAGGTCCTCTTTCTCCAGGGAGATATGTTGGCCTTGCCATTCGCTTCAGAGGAGTTGAGCGGAGTTATTTCGTTCTACTCGATTATTCATTTCGACGCGCCTGAGGTAGTTGTGGCCCTTGCTGAGATGCAGCGCGTGCTGAAGAAACGCGGCGGTTTGCTTCTGGGCTTTCATGTAGGAACTGAAACCGTCCATGCGGACGAAGTTTTTGGGGTGAGCGTAGATTTGGACGCCCAGTTCTTTATTATGGAGGACCTGGCCAGCAGATTAAATAAGCTGGGCTTTTCGATTATTGAGACAATTCAACGTGAACCTTATCCCGAAATTGAATACCAAAGTGTTCGCGGATATATCTGGGCCGTCAGGTCCGGCTAGCAAATGCTCAAGCGGACCTGTCCTGGTTGACGTGAGGAAGAGAACGCAGTTAGGCTTTCTTGCGCGTATACGGAGGAAAACATGAAACGGCTATTAGCGATTTTTATAGTTCTATTCTCGTCTCTTTTGGTCTCAAACCCAGCCGTGCTGGCGCAGACCAACACTGGCCAGTCAGGCGTCATCAGACCGGGCGATAATCTCGTGGTTGAAAACATCCCATCCATCCCTGCCGCCATTGCTGAAAAGGCGTTTCAATATGGCGAAGTCCGCACCGCCGGTCTTCAGGACTGGGACCCTGCGCGCCGGGAGATGTTGATTGTCACCCGCTTTGCCGATGTGCCGCAGGTTCACATGGTCAAGGCGCCTGGAGGATCGCGCACTCAGCTTACGTTTTTCCCGGACCGCGTCGGCGGCGCGCACTATGGACCCAAGGGCACCAGCTACTTCACGTTCAGCAAGGATATCGGAGGAGGCGAATGGTTCCAGTTTTATCGCTACGATCTGGCCGAGGGCATTGTAACGCTGCTCACGGACGGTAAATCGCGGAATACCGGTGCGGCGTTTGCTCACAATGACGGCCGCTTCGCCTACAGCTCTACCCGGCGTACGGGACAAGACTCTGACATCTGGATCATGGATCCCACCAATCCCAAGACAGACCGCATGCTGCTTCAACTCGAAGGCGGAGGATGGCGCGTACTGGATTGGTCGCCGGACAACAAGAAACTTCTAGTACTACAGGAAGTCTCCGCGAACCAGAGTTATATCTGGCTGGCGGATGTGGCCAACGGCGACAAGAAACTCCTTACACCAAAAGGAACAGAGGAAGTTGCTTACGATCGTGGCGCCTTCAGCAAAGATGGAAAAGGGTTTTACGCCACCACGGACCGCGACTCCGAGTTCCAGCGTTTGGCATATTTTGATCTGGCTACCATGACGCCAACCTATCTCACTTCAGATATCAAGTGGGACGTGGACGACCTTGATCTAAGCGATGACGGCAAGATCCTGGCGTTTGTCGCGAATGAAGATGGCCTCAGCAAGCTGTATCTGCTCAGCACCGCCACGCGCAAATACCTGGCCGTTGCGGGAATTCCCTCTGGGTTGATCGGCGGCTTGCGGTTCCACGCGAATAGTAAAGACCTGGGTTTTTCGCTCAACTCGTCTAAGTCACCGTCGGATGTTTATTCGCTCGATGTTGCAACGGGAAAAATAGAGCGGTGGACCTTCAGCGAAGCCGGTGGACTGAATACCGCAAGCTTCGCCGAGCCGCAGCTTATCAAGTGGCAGACTTTTGACGGCAAGACCATCTCCGGGTTCCTCTACACGCCTGACCCGAAGAAGTTTCCGGGGAAGCGCCCGGTGATCGTGAACATCCATGGCGGGCCGGAAGGGCAGTTCCGTCCTGGGTTCCAGGGCCGGAACAACTTTTACCTGAACGAACTGGGTGTGGCGCTGGTGTTTCCCAATGTGCGCGGCTCCACCGGTTACGGCAAGACCTTCCTGAAGCTGGATAACGGCATGAACCGCGACCACACACATAAAGATATTGGCGCGCTTCTCGACTGGATCAAGCAGAGCCCCAGCCTTGATGGGAACAAGATCATGATCACGGGCGGGAGCTACGGTGGCTACATGACCTGGGCAGTGGATTACGAATACAACGACAAGATCTGCTGCTCGCTGCCGATCGTGGGACCATCGAACCTGGTGACGCTGCTGGAGCATACAGAGGCCTATCGCCGCGACCTGCGTCGCGTTGAGTATGGCGACGAGCGCGATCCCAAGATGCGTGAGTACATGGAAAAGACCGCGCCGCTGAACAATTCGGAGAAGATCCGCAAACCGGTTTTTGCCGTGGTTGGCAAAAACGACCCGCGTGTACCCTGGACGGAGTCACGGCAGATGCTGGACAAACTCAAGAACAACGGCATCACTACCTGGTTCCTGATGGCCAATGATGAAGGGCATGGCTACGCCAAGAAGAAGAACCAGGACTTCCTGTTCTACGCAACAGTGATGTTTGTGCGCCAGTTCCTGCTGGGCGAGCAGAACCTGAGTGCGGAGGCGAAGTAAGACAAGGCTTGTTCAAAAAAAGAGCCGCGAAACCCGCGGCCCTTCCCTTCATCCTTGATTATTTTGATTGGCGAATCACTTGATGGGCTTGGCCTGGAAAGCAGGACCGCACCTCCTGGGTTTGTAGGGAACCACCTCGCCTACAACCAGGGAGCCGTTGTCGCACTCAAGTGCGAGCTTTCCATTCCCGGTGATGGTGTCATTAGCAGCGAACTTGAGGATAGACAGTGTGTCCACCACAACGCCGTCATCGGTATTGTTGTTGATGGTGTTACCGCCCAGGCTGTTCAGCAGCGAGCTTAGGCTGACCATGACTCCAACGCCGGTATTGCTGGAAATGTCGATCCCGCCGTCAATATAGCCGTCGGAATGGTCGGTGATCTCGATTCCGCCTCCGCCGTTGCTGTCGATCTGGGTGGCGCCGGACCACTCGCAATGGCTGGTCTCACCGCAATGCACGCCGATCCCCGTGTTGGACGAAATGGTCCCATCGGACATCAAGACCGTGCTGGTATGAAAGACCTCAAGGCCGAACCCGCCATGGTTATTCTGGATTCGGTTGTCGCCATTAATGTCGGCTTCTCCCGAGTTGAACACGGCAACTCCTACACCAGTATTGTTGCTAAAGACGTTTTCGGTCCCGGGAGTGACGCCGTCGCCGCCATTCAGAATCAGGTGGCCGGTGGCAACGGTGATCCCGCTGCGCCCGTTGTTCGTTACGGTGGTGCCGGTGACGTCACTGTCGACATAGAAGGTGCCGCCTCCGATGCTGATTCCCGACCGCGTGCTGTTCTTGATTGTGCTGTCGGCGATGTGGACCAGAGAGTCAATGCTGGTGAGGCCGATGCCTGCGCTATTTTGAATCGTGACACTGGTGAAATCAACGCGCGAATTGTCACTGACGATAGCGCCGCGACCGCCGTCGAAGGTGATGTTCTGGATACCGATTCTCTGCGATGCATTGATGCTCAGCAAGTGGCCATTAACGTTACCCGGTACCACTGTCGCTGACGGATTGCCAAAGATCTGGAGGTCGGTGCGCCCAAAAAAAACCACATTCTCGTGGCATGTGCCAATCACGGAAATAAAGTTGGGGCCAACGGCTGGCAGGCTGGCCAAGGCGGCTGTGATCGTGGTAAATGCCCCCGGCGTGGCCCCGGTGCAATCCACTACGGCACTATTGGCAAAGGCCTGACTGGCAGGCACGATGAGAAGGAGACAACACAGAAGCAGTTTGGACACAGAAATACAGATTTTCATTTTTTCCCTCAAGACTGAATTGGAGTTCTGGTTAGGTAGTGGCAGAACTATAAATTAACGTCGCAGGTGCTGCCAATGAGATAGTGAGCCATTTTGGGAAAACGTTTCATTCGAGCCGATAGAATTTACTGAAGTTTTTTGTTGTCAATAACATGCAAAAAAATTCAGTCCATGCTTATGTTGCAGATGGAGCAGCTGATCGGAAGGCAAGAAGTGAAATATTTCGTTTTTTGTTCTCTATTGAAGCGCCTGGTCTCTTTCAAACTCCCGTGCATTACCGATTGCCTGCCGCAGCGTTCGGACCCATAGAATTGTCATTTTGAATCATTATTAGGGGCTAGCTGTTTGGGACGCCAGCAACTTTTCCTGTAGCTCGGAGCGCCAGCGCTGCAACAACTTCAATGAGAGCGTTCTTTGCGGGCGGTCAGGCAGGGTAAGTGTGGCACTCACTACTTCGTCGAGTTTATTAAGTGATTCCTGAAAATCGTCCTTGGCCTCGAGGATGGCTGCCTCGACACGCAGGCGCAGCCCCGGAAGTTCCGTCTTCGCAGGCAAATCGGCCAACCACTCACGCGCCAGATCGTCTCGCTTTCGTTTTCTGCCCTGAAAAACTCCCGCATCAGAAAGAATGGCTTCGCGCAGTATTAACGGAGCAAAGGCCGAGTATTGGAGGCAGGTTTCTAGTAAGCGGGCGGTTTCGTCGTCAGTGCCCGTATACCATGAGGCCGCGTATGCAAGCGAGTGGCCGATCACTGTGTCGGGTGAATCGTCGCGGATAGCAACAGCCATTGCGATGAACTCGGGACGAAGGTCTTCAATCGCCACGCCGTTTCTGAGGTCGGCGGCAAGCTGGATTATGGCTAACCAGCGCTCTCCACGTCCGTCTTTGTGTAGCAACATGAGGATGCGCCTGCCGTCTGAAACATGGCTGAGGCGGTCAAAAGGAATGAGATTGCCGATTCCGGTCAGGAGCGATAGCAAGACAAACCAGTCCGTGAAAATGGAGACCGCGGGAACGAAAAGAATGACGGCACAGGCGGACACCAGGTTGGCGGTAGGTCCACCAAGCACCATTGTGAGCATACGACCACGGATGCCTTTAACCTTTGCAGGAAGCATGCCAGTGGAGCCCGAAGCGCCTGCGCGTTGATGATCTTTCCTGGCCAGCGAAATACGGAATGGCCGCACGATCTGGATAGGCCCGAAGCGGATTGAGATGAAGCGCAAGCCTGCCGACCAGCCCGTCAGTAGGTGGCCCAACTCATGGATAACAATCACTATGAAGCCGGTTAGCAGAGGGCAGAAAACAACCGACCAGAAGAAACTGAAGGAGTTTGAGAGGGTTTCATCAGTTCGTGTCTCCAGAAACTTGTTGAGAGGGTCAGTTACTCTACGAGAAATTTCCAACGAGGCAGGTGACCAGATCATCAAACCAATCCATATCGCAGGGAGCATAACCGCACCAAAGGCAATGAACCCGTTCCGTCGGGACTGAGACAGCGACCGCGTTTTTTCAGACGTTGGAACTGGGGTCAGGCGATCCAGAATAGGAGTTCGGCTGGTTTGTGGTGTTGCTGGCGCAGTACTCATTTGGGGCGGAGTGTAGCACGATGCTGTTAGCTGGTTCGAATAAATCATCTTTGTGGATTGCCCGGCTCACTCTACAGTTGCGTTCGATTATGAAGATGGAGTCTTTGGTTTTCCCAGCGCGCTGGCCGTGGCGACTACCGGCTTAGGCCGGTCGTCCACCATCAGGCTGAAAATATCCGGACGCGAATAATGCCCTACGGCGTCAAAATCAAACTTGGCTTTGGGCAACAGATCACGATCCAGTTCGGCCAGCAGGATTGTCTCGTCTTCAAAGTTTGGGCCGGCAAGAAATTTTCCAAAGGGATCGACAATACAGCTTCCTCCGCGGGAGATTACGGTCTCCGGCCCGTCACCGAATGCGGTTTTGTAGTCTTTGGGAAAGTCGCGACGGCGATTGAACTGATTGCACCCGAGAACGAAACAGCGGCCCTCCGTTGCAATATGCCGCATGGAGGCGATCCATGAGTCGCGATGGTCGGCCGTTGGAGCGCAATAAATCTCAATGCCCTGGGAATACATGTAGGTGCGCAGAAGCGGCATGTAGTTTTCCCAGCAGATGACCGCGCCGATGCGTCCCAGGGGAGTCGCAAACACCGGAAGAGTGGAGCCGTCTCCGTAACCCCAGATCAGCCGCTCGGACGCCGTGGGCATGACTTTGCGATGCTTGCCCAGAAATGTTCCGTCCGGCGCGAAGAACAGCACACAACAATAGAGCGTGCCGCCCGCTCGCTCAATTACGCCAATGACCAGATACACCGAATTGGTGCGTGCGGCCTTGCTAAGCGCCGTGACCACGGGCCCGGGAACTTCCACGGCGCTTTTAAAATAGCGTTTAAAATCTTCACGTCCTGCATCCGTACGTGAGCCGACCACGGCGCCAAAGTCGAGCCCGCGAGGATAACCGGAAATGAACGCTTCCGGAAACAGCACAAGCTGAGCTCCCTGTTTCGCGGCATCGCGGGTCAGGGCCAGAACTTTGGCCAGTGTGCCTTTGCGGTCGAACGCAACCGAGGCCGCCTGCACCACCGCAACACTGACAATGCCGCTGGAGTCGGCTGCGTCTTTTGAGCTGTGCTTTTTCATAGCGGAGCCAGAAACTATATCTTAATCTTATGGAGGAAGTGAATTGCTGCTGCGGGTGAGTGTCTCAGTCAGGAGAGCAATCATGGTAACAAAGCCGATGGTCGCTGTTGTGTTGGTGTGTATCGCGCTCGCGGACGCTGCTGCGCCGGCGGATTCCAAACCCGTGTATGAGGTCTATGCCATCCGTTACGCATCGATTCCGGATTTTCCGGTAAGCGCCCTGGTTGCCGGAGCTGACAAGCAGCGCAAACTTGAAATTGCCATGACGGTGTGGCTGATCAAAGGCAACGGCCGCAACATCCTGGTTGACTCCGGCTTCTACCGTCCGCAGTTCTTCAAGGACTGGAAGGTCAATGGTTTTGTGAAACCTTCTGAAGCTGTAGCCCAGGCTGGCGTGAAACCCGACGAAATTACTGAGGTGATCATCACGCACATGCACTGGGACCATGCTGACGGTATGGACCTGTTTCCTAATGCGCGCATCTGGCTGCAGAAAGACGAGTACACCTATTACACCGGAGAAGCCTGGCAGCAGCCTCGCACGCACGGTGGCATTGATCAGGATGACGTGCTGGCCGCGGTCAAACTGAACATGGCCGGGCGCGTCGGCATGGTGAACGGCGACGCACAGGAGATCATCCCCGGGATCACCTGTTACATCGGAGGCAAACACACCTTTCAATCGCAGTACGTTGGCGTGAATACCAAGGCCGGCATCGTTGTGCTGGCCAGTGACAATATGTATCTGTATGAGAACCTGGAAAAGCGCGCTCCGATTTCCCAGACGCTCGACGCCGCTTCCAATCTGCGCGCTCAGGACCGTATGAAGGAACTTGCCGCTGCGCCTCGGTTGATCATTCCTGGGCACGATCCGACGGTGTTCGAGAAATTTCCCAGGGTCAACGAGCGTGCTGTGAGAATCGAATAGGGAAACCATTGGCTACTGCCTTTTCCAATCAGGTGCACTTCCGGGCGGCCCTTGGCAACCATCGCCTGAGTCTGACAGTCAGATAACTCGTACCTTAGTTCTTATCGTGAGCCGTCTTCACAATAGGGCGCTGCTAAAGCTGTATATATAGAAGACATACTTTCGGTACCCTACAAAACTAAACAAATGCTATGTATTTTCAGGTACTTGTAACAATTTCGTTCGACAAATCCACCGCATGGGACGACAATAGGTAGCTGCTTACTGCTTCCGGAGTGGATCTTTTTGTCTTTTTTCTCAAATCGTCTGGCGTCGCGTTTCCCATTCTTAGGAAGCGGGCTGGCGATTTTGCTGCTATCCACCATCGGCGTTTCCCAAACCGCACCGGAGATCGCACAAACTCCGATCAGTGCTGAAAGCGGGTTTCTGCAGAACCAGGGCGCGCAACCGCGATTTGAGGCGGTCAGCAAAATGTCCGGTGAGGCGCGAACGGCGATGAGCCAGGGACATATTTTGAGCGTCCCTCACTTTTCCGGGGTCTTTGCCTGGCAGAGCAAAAATTATCGATACACTTTGGTTGGCAAAAAACCACAGTCCGGTGGCACCACCGTGGTGCCGACCCAGATCATTCCTATCTCTCTCTTTTTTGAAGAATTCGTGGATGAGAGTGGGGGCCACATTATTTTGGATCCGGCCCCGATTCTGCCCCACGTGGAAAACTCGCCGAATTTTCATGGCGCTTCCTATCAGGCAGATTTCACGCAGTTTGCCGATGCCGTGCAGCGCGCACAATTTTTTCACAGCATGGCCCAGGACTGGCATACCCTGCTGGCGAAACCGCAGATGCTCAAGGCTGTCGTGATTGACGTACCCAGAGGCGCAGCCAAAGTCTATCGCAATCCCAGTACAGGCGTGCTGTATGCGGTGGTGGACAGCAGCTTTTTCATCTCCCAGCTTAATACCATCATTCAATTAGCAGACATGCAGGCGGACGCGCTGGCTATCGCTTTGACCACGAATGTATTCCTGGCTCCGGAAGCAGATATCAAGCACTGCTGCCTGCTGGGCTTCCACACATCATTTGATTCCGGTCGGGTTGGCAACACTCAGCTTGTGCAGACCTTCCTGTGGGCGAGTTGGGTCGATCAGGGCATCCTGGGAACGAACCTAGCCGACGTGACTCCCATGAGCCACGAAATCTCCGAATGGATGAACAATCCGTTTGGCACGAACCTCGTCCCTGCGTGGCAAGTGCCGGGCGTCGCCGGGGGATGCCAGGAGAACCTTGAGACTGCCGACCCGCTGGCTTCTTTGCCGAATGCCGGCTATCCCGTGCTGATCGATGGTTTTGTTTACCATCCTCAAACCCAGGTCATGATGCAATGGTTCCAGCGCCAGTCCTCATCCGATGCCATGGACGGAGCGTTCAGCTTCCCCGACCAAACCTTGGTAACGACGCCTTCGCAGGCCTGTCCCGCGCGCTAGGTCGGCCAAATCAAGCCGCTTTTCTGCAATTTTTCATGGATTGAGCCTTTCTCACATGTTGTCGCTAGGTGGGTTCTTCCGGAAAGACTTTAATAAGGATTTGTGCTGGCCCGTGCTCACCGCGCCGGTCCAGGGTGATAAATTGCCGTTAGCTGTAACAACCAGCGGCAGTTTATCACCCGCGGGGAGGACCAACGCTACTGCATTTGGGGTTCTCCCTTGGAGAAAACGGGAGGACTTATTTGTCGATAGAACGGTACCCGGCTGAAAACTTGCAAAAAAAGTCAAAAAATATTTTCGACTACCTGTCGATTTCCGCTGTCCCGTTCGACTTATAGGCAACACTTATTTAAGGAGGCAGTTCCATGCAATACCTTTTGTTGATTTATGCAGCTGAAACAGGGTGGGGTGCGACACCGGAGCCGGAAAAGCAAAAGATCTATCAACGATATGGCGAGCTGGTACAAGACTTGCAAAAGACGGGAAAACATCGGGGCAGCCATCAGCTGCAACCCATCTCGTCCGCGACCACGGTCCGCGTGCGCGGGGGCAAGAAGCTGGTGACCGACGGCCCTTTCGCTGAGACCAAGGAGCAATTGGCCGGTTATTTCCTGGTCGAAGCAAAAGATCTGGATGATGCTCTTGCCATGGCCGCCCGGATACCCTCGGCCGAAACCGGATCGATTGAGGTCCGCCCCGTGGTGGAGCGCTAGCACGTTTTTGGACACGCGGCCGCCTGGTGCCAGATTCGCTCCGTGGAATATGCTTAAGCATCAGGCAGCCGCATGGACATTGAACGTATTTACCACGAAGAATGGGGCCGCATTCTGGCCACGATAATTCGCCTGGTTGGCAGCTTTGACCTGGCGGAAGAGGCCGTGCAGGAAGCCTTTACCGTTGCGCTGGAACAATGGCCCAGAAACGGCTCCCCGGAAAATCCGCGGGCCTGGCTCATTACCACGGCGCACCATAAGGCTATCGACCACCTGCGTCGCAAGGTCCGGCTGGAAGCCAAACGTGAGGAACTGGGACGGCTGGCTTCCGTTTCGCAACCCGAGCCCGAGCTTCCCGATACCATGCCCGATGAACGACTCAGCCTGATCTTTACCTGTTGCCATCCGGCGCTGTCGCAGGAATCGCAAGTAGCGCTGACCCTGCGGACTCTGTGCGGCCTGTCGACGGAAGAGATCGCCCGGGCCTTTCTGGTGCCTCTTCCTACCATGGCGCAACGTCTGGTACGTACCAAGGAAAAGATACGAAAGGCACAGATTCCGTACCGCATTCCTGACAAGCTGGATTTATCCGAACGCCAGGATGCCGTGATGCTGGTGGTCTACCTGGTATTCAATGAAGGCTATTCCGCCAGCAGTGGTGACAGCCTGGTGCGACGCGAACTGTGCCAGGAAGCAATCCGGCTGGGACGCATGCTTCTTGAACTCATACCGGAGAACCCTGAAGTCCACGGCTTGCTGGCCCTGATGCTTCTTCATCATTCCCGGCGTAACGCGCGCACCGGCCCGGCGAACGAGCTCATCACTTTGGAAGATCAGGACCGTTGGCTCTGGCAGCAGGACGAGATTCGCGAAGGCGCCGTGCTTGTCGAAGGGGCATTGCGGGCAGGCGTCCCTGGAGTCTATTCATTGCAAGCCGCGATTGCCGCGCTCCATGCTCAGGCCGCGCGTGCCGCGGACACTGACTGGCAGCAGATCGCCGGACTCTACGAGCTTCTGCTGGCGATCCAGCCATCCCCGGTGATCGCACTGAATCATGCCGCAGCCGTGGCCATGGCCAGCGGACCAGAAGCAGGCCTTCGCTTGCTGGACAAGTTACAAAGCGCCGGAGAATTGGAAGGATACTATCTGCTTCCGGCTGCGCGCGCCGACCTTCTACGCCGGGCAGGCTGCTGGAAGGAAGCGGCGGAAGCCTATCGCTCCGCCCTGGCATTGGTGACGAGCGTTCCTGAAAGGCAGTTTCTGGAGCGCCGATTGGCTGCAACACGAGAGCGCATTTCACCAGATAAATGAGTTAAATGAGTCGGCTGGTTCTAAAAGTCTTTAATATAAGTGAACATGTTCAACATTTTCCTTGACCGCGTGGGGTTTCACAATGTAGCTTGAACATGTTCACATTTAAGCAGCATTTGAACTAAAACCTCATGGCCAGCCAACCTCTACCCACCGCGCAAGGCGTCCAAAACGCACCGAAGCAGAAGTATTTACTCTTAGTTTCAGCTGCCATTGGCGCTGCCTATGGTTTGAGTTTCCGGCTGCTGGCGAATTCTCATCCTGATTGGCTCACCGTAATGAGTGTGGGCTTCATCTTTTTCATGCCCTTCGCGCTGGGCTGCATCTCCGTTTATATCGCTGAGGTCCAACGGCCGCAGCGGGTAAGGACATGGTTTTTCTTGCCCTGGTTGCCATTACTGACTGCTTTGGCGGCGCTGCTGGTCGTCGTGTTGGAAGGTGTGATCTGCATTGTGATGCTTCTGCCCGTGGCATTGCCGCTTGCCAGCATTGGCGGGGCCGTGGGCGGATTGGCGGCGCGCTTTGTCCGGTCGCGACGCGCAAAAAACCTCACTATGGCTTGCGTCGTAGTGCTGCCCCTGCTTGCCACGCCCTGGGAGAAGCAGGTGTTTTACCAATGGGAGACGCGGGGCGTGGAGAACACGATTGACATACAGGCTGCGCCGGATGTGATCTGGCGCAACATCGAGCGTGTTCCGCCGATTCGCCGCGAGGAACTTCCGCCGTCATGGGCGCATGCGATCGGCTTTCCTGACCCAATCGAGGCCACACTGTCGCATGAGGGCATAGGCGGCGTACGCAATGCTTCCTTTGCGAAAGGTGTGCTGTTCATCGAGACGATCGATATTTGGGAGCCCGGTCATCGCCTTGGTTTTACGATCGCCGCGCAAACCGGCAAGATTCCGTCTACCACTCTGGACGAACATGTGACTGTGGGAGGGCAGTACTTTGATGTTCTGCGCGGAGAGTACGACTGGAACCCCTTGCTCATGGCGTGACGCGGCTGCATCTTTCCAGCCGGCATCGGGTTTCAACCGATTTCAACTGGTACGCGCACCTCTGGACGGACGCCGTGATGTCCGATTTGCAGAAGCGAATCCTGTACGTGGTGCAACAGCGCTGCCAGGCCCAGTCGGCCAAACTCCAGCGCCCGTGAGATAGGAGAGACACCGGGAGTTTACGCAAACCGTTCCGCAGCATTTGCGCTCGGAAAATCGATGCGATGTGTGGATTACACTTGACCTAAACCAAGGAGGTCGCGTGACTGCATTGAACGCTTTCGGCTTGTTGGCCGTGACCGCGATGGTGGTCTGTTACGCACTGGAGAAGAGAAGTCCGTGGTTCATTCTGGCGTTTGCCGGCGCCTGTGCGCTGGTGTCCCTGTATGGATTTCTCCAGGGCGCATGGCCGATTGGGATGGTAGAAGCCGTGTGGTCTTTGGTTGCGCTTAGACGCTGGTGGGAAACAAGAGCAAACTGACCTATCCAGCTCCTGTCTAGCCATGGGCAAGACAAAACAACCTTGAGCAATTACAATGTCCGTGCTCAAAAGATTGAAGAAGAGGTGATCGAGATGCGTAAACAGATTCTTTCCGTCGTGATCTTTGCCTGTGTGGTTTCATTTTCCAGCCTGGCCTTTGCCCCGACCCACTATGAGCTGAAACAAAAATTCGTCCTTGGCGGCGATGGCGGCTGGGATTACCTGACCTATGATCCTGCCGGCAAGCGGCTTTTCATTTCCCGGGGCACGCGGGTGATGGTGGTCGACCCAGCGAAGGGCTCGGTAATCGCAGAAATTCTCGGCACAACCGGAGTGCACGGAATCGCCCTGGCCCAGGACCTGGGCAAAGGATTCACAAGCAACGGCGGCGAAAATACCGTGACGGTTTTCGATCTTAAGACCCTCAAGGAGACCGCCAAGATCAAGCTGCCGGATGACGCGAAAAATCCGGACGCAATTATGTATGATGCCGCGAGCAAGCGTGTCTTTACGTTCAATGGCCGCAGCAGTAATGCGACTGCCATTGATGCCGTAGGCGGGACGGTTGTCGGTAACATTGCTTTGAGCGGCAAGCCGGAATTTGCCGTTGCCGACGGCAAGGGCATGGTCTACGTCAATATTGAAGACAAGGGCGAGTTGGTCCGCATCGACGCTAAAAAAGCCGCGGTCGTTACCTCGTGGCCGCTGACAGGGTGCGAGGAACCCAGTGGCCTGGCCATCGACCAGAAGAACCACAGATTGTTCTCAGGCTGTGGCAACAAGGTCATGGCAGTCAGCAATGCCGATACCGGCAAAGTGATTACCACCATTCCCATCGGCGAGGGTGTGGACGCAAACGGGTTTGATCCAGAAACACAACTCGCTTTCAGTTCCAATGGCCGCGACGGTAACCTGACCGTGGTCCACGAGGATTCGCCGGACAAATTCAGCGTGGTGGAAAATGCCGAAACGCAGAAGAATGCCCGCACCATGGCCCTGGATACAACCACCCACAATGTTTACCTGGTCACTGCGGAAATTGAAGTGACCCCTCCAGCCAAGGAGGGTGACCGTCCGCGCCGCGCCATGAAGCCGGGCACGTTCACATTGCTGGTGATGGAAAAGAAATAGCTGCGCTGTAGCTAGCGTAGCTGGAACTCGGGCGACCCCAGAGTCAGTCCGATGATTGTTGCCAGGGGTTTTGCGGGATCATCCAGAACGTGGGCGGTGATCCCCGCATCATTCACATTCTTGCGAATTTCCGCGTCAGTTTTGCTGGAGAGTTCACCGCTGATTAATGCATCTTCCACCAGCCTGATGGCAGCATCCGTCCCGCCGCTGGTGTTCACGGGAACAATTTCTTCCTTAGGTGAGCGCGCCAGGAGCCCGAGCGCCAGCACGCGCAAGGGATCAAAATTTACTCCGCCCATTCCTCCGCTGGTGAGTGCGATGGAGTAATTCAACCGTTCCAGGAGTGCGCCAGAATTTATCCAGTTTTCAGCCTTGGTGGAATAACCTGTGGGTGGCTGCATCTGGTAGAGCGGCATCCGCATTTTGTTGAGCGCCTGCACGATGGGCATCGGGTTTTGTACCTGCGTTCCCGTTGCGCGAAGGGCCGACGTTACAAACTCCAGAGGAGTCTTCACTTTTTTGCGATAAACCGAGGGCGACCAGAATTCCTGGGATTGGACCATAGTGCGTAGCACTTCTTTGATGTCGCCGTCGGTCTCCAAAAATGCCTGCGCCATTTTCTTTACCAGCGAAGGTGGCGGATCATCGGCCACGAATCTGCGTGCCAGCTTCGTGCAGACGAACTTTGCTGTAGCAGGGCTCTTGGAAAGCATGTTCAGCACCTGCATGCCTTCGTCGAGGCCACTGGCGGGAATCGTGGTTCCCAGAACCACCTTCTCGCCGGGTTCATGCTTCTTGGGGTCGAAGGTAAAACCCCAGCCTTGATCGAGAGGCTGGATGGTCCATCCGGTAAAAACGCGCGCAACCTGCGTGACGTCAGCCTGAGTGTATCCGCCGTCCACGCCGAGCGTATGCAACTCCATGAGTTCGCGGCCGTAGTTTTCATTCAGGCCTTTGTTCTGGGCATTCAGAGCGAGAGCCTGTCCTGGCTTAACACCTGCGGCCTGCGAGGCTGGACCAATGCTTGCCCAGTTATCCAGATAGTAGAGCATGGCTGGAGACTTGGCCACAGCCGCCAGAAGATCGCGGAACTTGCCCAACGCATTGGGTCGGATCGCGTCACGCTCATAGCTGGTGACGAGATACTGGTCCTGGTCTTTATTAATGAAGACGTTGAAATGGTTGAACCAGAAATCCGTCATCACCTCCTGGAACTGCCGTTCACTGTACACGGCGCGCAGCACTTTGGATTGCTGTAACTCAGCCACCACCACGTTGGCCGGACCGTTCATGGCAAAGTATGTTTCTTTCTCCGCCGGAGAAAAGTCAGCCAGCAAACGGTCGCGGAAATCTCCCGGAGCATACTGGACAAATACCCTGCGATCGCTGATAGGCAGTTTCATCATCGCGGTCATGCGGTTTGCTTTCGGAAGCGTTAGCAGCATGTCGCCGATATGCCGCGCAGTGTCTTTGGCGGAGTCTTCCAGTGCTTTTTGCGCGGCCTCATCGGGCGTAGCCGCAGCGCCGGCGTTGTTCTTCAGTTGTTCCTTGTATTTGTCCACCAGAACTTCCCACAAACCATACTGCACTGGATCGGAGGGCAGCGGCCGTTTTCCCTCAGCGGCTTCCCGGACCATCTGATTGCTCGGGAAAGCCTGCACAAGCTCTCGTGGTTGCATGCGAAGTGTTCTGTAGGGCCCGAGTTTGGCGTCGATTGCCGGGTCAGGGATCTGTGCTGGGTCGAGCTGTTGCGCAATCCATTTATCGATGCCCAGGGCCAACACTTTTTCAATGTCTCCTGGACGCGGGCCGAACGTAAGGCGTTGTAGAGCGTGCAGCGCTCGGTCATGCTCGGAAAGTGTTGCCGCCTTCGGCGGGTTCTTAGGCTTCTTGCCCGCGGCGAACGCAGGGTGAGTCATCGACACAAGGGCCAGGGAAACCAGGAGAAGTGCGCGTTTGTGCCAACATGCTCCATTCATGCGCATATCTTAAACGTAAACCCCGAAAAACAAAGAATGTTGTGGGCCTAGTTCTGAGAATTTCATTTCCCGGAAGAGCCAGTGTATTTCTCTGGTAAGGGATGGCTTGCATCTTCTTCTTCCCAGTAAATGCTCAAAACCCACCAGCGGCTCCCATCATGGATGAGCTGGAAACTGTTGATCCCGCGCGCAAAAGGCTTGTCTGCTTTTACATGGCGAGACTCATACGTGCTCCAGACATGGGCCAGGTGGTCAAACACCTCAACCCGGTTGGCCGCGGAGCTTTCGAAAAATCCCTCCTTGGCAAAGTATTCTCCGGCCCTTTTCGCGTAATCATCCGGAGTCATGGACCTGGCCATGACCACTCCTTTATCGTTGCGTCGGCTGGAAACCAGGCGGCCATCGGTGTGGAAAAGCGAGCGGAATCGGTCCCAGTCGCGCGCGCCCGCCGGTCCTGAGATCACGTCGTAGACGGCGGCGACGATGTGATCGATGCTGTCTACATCACCTGGACGCGCAGTTGGCCCTGCTGTCGCTGCTGGAGTCGCGGAAGCTTGCGGCGTTGAATTCTGTGCCGCGGCGCTGCTGCAAGCGGCAGCAAGAAGAGATGCAGCAAATAAGTACGTTATGCGTTTTCCCATGAGGAGTAATCTATCCTCATTCGACCAGGGCTGTAAACGACAAATCCCTCATCAGTTCTGACCGTTGGATCTGGCTCCCGACTCAATGCTCCCATGGGTGTTCACTCATCGGTGCGTCTTCTTTGGGATGCTGACGCTTCCACCAGAGGAGATAGTGGTGGTTGCAGCAGAACACAAGTGCAGCGCTTTCCACGCTGGCAATAGAAATACCATCATCTACAACCGCGCCGCACTCACGGCAGACGCCGCTGCCTCCTAACTCCGGTGCCACGGAGCCGTGCCAGGGAATGCGTTGGTATCCGTTTTCATAGAGGCCAGACGCGTAGATTGGTCCAATGGGATCGCGTGTCCGGAAATGCCAGTTCTGGCAGTAAGTCCAAAGATCGGCAATCATGGATACGCCGCGAATCTCGCAAAACGACACCTCAGCCTCGTTCGGCGTTGGATTCTTCCAAACACCGCGGTTGCGACGATTGAAGCCGCATGTGCCGCAATTGTCCGGTCCGCCATTTGGCATAAACTCAACTCTACTGGCTGTGTGCCAGGGGGCGCAAAGCTTCAGTGCAAAAATTTTACTGGCAGAGTAGCAGGCTTGTAATTTAGCCTGCTTCAAAGGAGTTCAGGGTGTTCTATCCCGGTGAAACCGTGCGCCTCCTGCGTGAACTGCCGGAATTGCAGCTTGCGGAACATGCGGAAGGGACCGTTGTGCGCACTCTTCAAAATGAAGAGGGTAAGTTTACTGCCGTAGAAGTCAGGTTTTACCCGAACTCCACGGCGCTGGCTGTGACCGTACCAGCGGACGGGATTGAGTTCGTAGTTTCCCGCTCTCTTCAGGAGCGCACGGCCGTGTTTTGGGGACTGAAAAAATCCGCTCAGCCGGCGATCGAAGCCACAATGCATTGCATGTTGGAGCATGGTTTTACGATGCATGAAGGCCTCAACGCGGCCGAACTGCTTTACGATCATCAGGAGAAATGGTGGAAATGGGGACAGACGCTCTCATGCTGCTCGAGTGAACGGATCGTGTCGTCCTCTGCCTTACGCGATGGATTCGTTGTGGCATTTAGCGGCAACGAACGGTTCCAGCTGGAATTCCGGCTGCACGGCTCCGGAGGTCCGGTATTGCTGCTGCACGAGCGTGATGCTGTGTACAGTGAACAGGCGCGCAGAACAGCTACGGTTATGCCCCTGGCCCGTGTGTTGATGAACCTGCGTGACGCTGTTGGTGCGCAATATTGTGCGTTTCCCGTCGCCGATCCCTGGCTGATGGATGAAGATTGGCGGTCCTTGCTGCGGGAGCCATACTATCCCGATTTTTTTCTGCTGCCTCAGGCCGAGCTATTGGGCAAGCTTCCAGAGTCTTTTCGCACCGTGAAGCTCACGTCAGGCCACGCGATGCTGACGTCACTGCCGGTGAAGTTTGCTCCGCATGACCCCGTGATAGAACGCAGTGAGCGCGAACTTCAGGTGGACGGTCTTCGTAAATGTCATGCAATGGGTGAAAAATATTATGACCAGCTGTACGAAACTCGTTTTAACCCAACGGGTCTTTACAGCAGCGCCAAGGACGCGTTTTACGACGCGATTGCCCTGGCCAATCAATTGGGATTGAAAGAGGAAGCCGCCGCACTTTCATTGCGGCTCGATAACATTAAAGCGACGTTTCGCAGCCAGTTTTCCTAGACCTGTTGCTCGACGTGTTTACCCCGGGCCTGTGAAGGAATGTCAATCGGCGACGCGTCGCGTCGCCATCGCGGGCTGCTACGGCGCGAGCGGAAGACCATCCAGACAGCGCTTGATGATGGCTACTTGACGCTGTGTGGGGTTAATAAAGCGAAAGCCGTATTGAAACCCAAAATGGTACCGGACTTCAGCGACGATCTTCAGAGGCGCGGATGTTTCCGGGAATTGAAATACCAATTCCACAATATCGTCGAGTTTGATTTCACCGGCCACCGTGGCGGCCATGCCGCCACAACTGATGTCCTTGGTGCGTCCGTAGAGTGTATCCGTCGACCGGACCATCAAACGCAGGTCGATCTGAAAACGGGGAAAGGCGCGCTGAATTGCCCAGGATTGCGGTTGCATGTTTGCCGTGTGCGTTGCGCCCAAACCTTACCACAGGGCTTGTGACGGCTAAAATAAATAAACTCTTATCACTCTTTTTGCCTTTTGCCAAACTTAGTCAGTGCCCAGTTCGCGTGCTCGGCAACTACCAGGTCTGTATCTGCCGCCATTTTTTGCAGTTCAGGAATGAATGCTTTATTGCCGCTGTTGCCCATGGCGATGGCCACATTCCGTTTCAGGCCGGCATGTTTGGCGCGCTTTATCGGTGATCCGCGAAACTTCCGGCGATATTCTTCTTCCTCCAACTCGGCTAGCCACTTCAGGTCAGGATGGAATAGCTGTTCCTGAGGCTGGAATTCAGGCAGGGAAGTTGGAGGCGCATTGCCAGCCTTGTTGTTCCAGGGGCAAACATCCTGGCAGATATCGCACCCAAAGATATGGTGGCCCATGGGAGTGCGTAGTTCTTCCGGGATCGTTCCTCGTTTTTCAATCGTCAGGTAGGCGATACAGAGACGGGCGTCGAGCTTGCCGGGACTGACGATGGCCTGTGTGGGACATGCGTCAATGCAGCGCGTACAGCTTCCGCAGCGGTCCGGCGCAGGAATTCCCGTTGGCAGTTCCAATGATGTAAGAATGACTCCCAGAAAAACCCACGAGCCCAGCTTCTGATTGATGATGCAGGTATTTTTCCCGATCCATCCGATGCCGGCATACTTGGCGTAGACCCGCTCCAGTATGGGCCCGGTATCGACGTAACTGCGGGTTTCGATGGCAAGGCTGTTCTGTTCCGCAAGCTGCTTGAGCGCGGCCTCAACCTGTTTCAGACGAGGCAACAGAGCGTCGTGATAATCCTTGCTTCCCCAGGCGTAGCGCGAGATCCATCCTCGCTTCGGGTCGCTGACTTTTATGGAATAAGGTTTGTCCGCGCTGTAGTTGAGTGCACAAACCACTACGGAACGCACCCATGGCGCCACGTTGCTGGCGGATGCGCGTTTCAGATCGCCCGCGTCGGTGCGCTTTTCCAGGTACTTCATCTCACCGGCGTGACCTGCGTCTACCCATTGGATAAAGGCGCCCAACTCGGGAAGGTCCTCACGGCGGACAGGCGCGATGCCGGCAAGGTCGAAACCAGCCTTCATGGCGGCGTGCTGGATTGCTTGCGCAAGTTGGTCCTGTGAAATCACGCTTAGCTATTATCTCGCAAGCGTTATGGCGGAGGAGGAATGACGTGGCAAAACTAAATGCCCAGCTTTTTGACTTCCTCGTTGTAGTACTTGCGATAGAGGATGTCCCACTCCTGGGTGCCTTCCGTAATGGTGCGTTTCTGGCTTTCGATCTTTTGCCGGGCGGCTACATCGAGTTTGGCTTCTGCTGTGAGCAGTTCTTCCAGGATGCGCCGAGCTTCCATGCGAATGGAGTTGGGGTCTTCAATAAACTCCACCTGGTCCAGGGTAGCCAGAGCATCGGCCACGCTGTGGGCGAGACGGTTGATTTTGTCGCGAGAGAGTCTCACAGCACCGCCTTGTACTTACGCACCAGCTCACCTTTTACCTTCTTGAACATCTCCTGATAACTGGCTCCGGCCTTGCTCATTTCATCCTGATATTGTTCTAGGATCAGGCGCACTTCATCGTTAATGCGGTCTTCGAGCTGGAGCTCTTCCAGCAGCGCGTTGTTCAGCGCCGCGGAGACCGCGGGGACATCGTTGGTCTCAATAAACTGTCCCGCAATAAGTTTTTGGGTTACCTGCCGGGCCAGATACCCGACATATTCCTTGGAAAAGAGCATGTGAGTTTAGGTGTATGTGCTTGAAACTAATAGTGTAGCATACGGCGTTAAAGTTTGGCCGATAGGTTGATTTGGGCCTTGGTGCAAATCACCGATCTTTATGATGAATGACTATCGATCTGTCGAGACAACGTTTCTCATTTCGTGGCCAACTCCAGTTCGATCTTTTTGGCCGCCGCATCCAGTTTGGTAATCCGAAAGCTGCGAATCTGCCCGGTGCTGGCTGCTTCCTGCTTGGACGCACTGCCGGCTGAAGCAATGCTGCCTTTCCAGCGCGCTGTCAGCATGGAACTCAGGGATGACAGGTCCGCCTTGGCTTCCGTGCGTGGCGCAGCCTGCTCCGACTGTTTCTCCGGTGCCATACGGCAAATGCCGTAGACGCCACCGTCGCCAAGTTCCACGCGTGCGCTTCCTCCAGAAACCTCGGTCATGCGACCCGTAACCACGTCACCTTCTTTGTGTTCGGTAATATATTCATCCATGCGGCTCGGCGTCATTTGTTTCATGCTCAGGCGCAGCTGCCGTTTTACTTTGTCCACTTCGAGCACCTGGGCTTTTACCGTTTGCCCAACCCGCAACACGTCCTGCGGATGGTTGATCCTCGCCGGCTTGTTCTCTGAGAAAACGCTTTCCGCATAACTGGTTTGCGAATAACCGCTCTGCGGAGTATCGCTTTTTTTCTCAGCGCTTATTTCGCTGATGTGAATCATGCCCTCAACGCCTTCCGCCACCTGCACAAATGCGCCGAACTTAGTCAGACTAACCACTGGTCCTTCCACCACCGTGCCGACGCCGAATTTCTGCGGGACGTCGGCCCATGGATCCCCCAGTGCCTGCTTCAGTCCCAAACCAATGCGGCGCTCGCCGGGATTCACCGTCAGGACCACAGCTTCCACGGTGTCGCCTTGCTTCACAACGTCGCTCGGCGTCCTGACTTTCTTGGCCCAGGACATTTCCGAAATATGGATCAGACCTTCAACTCCAGGCTCCAGCTCGACAAACGCTCCAAACTCGACCAGCCGGGTAACGGTTCCGCGCACACGTTCGCCTGCTCTGAATTTTTCCGGCGCCGAATCCCATGGATGCGGCTGAAGTTGCTTCATGCCCAGAGAGATGCGCCGCTTCTCGGCATCCACTTTGAGCACCTTGATTTCAATCTGCTGCCCCACGGAGAGCACGTCCGAGGGCTTGTTGATGCGTCCCCAGGCAATGTCACTCACGTGCAGCAATCCGTCCACTCCGCCGATATCGACGAAGGCGCCGTAATCCGTCAGGCTGCGGACTTCGCCATTTACCGTGTCGCCTTCGCGGACCTCAGAGTACCGGCGCTCTTTTGTCGTGCGCTCTTCTTCTTCGGCGATGGCGCGTCGGTCCACCACAACGTCTTCCTCGGTCACATCCAGTTTGATGATGCGGCAGCGGATCTCCTGGCCAACCAGTTTTTCCATTTCGGCGGCATCGCGCACTCCGCTGCGCGACGCCGGCATGAATGCCCTCACGCCCACATCCACGCTCAGTCCGCCTTTGGTCGCCCCGGTGACCGTGCCCAGGATCGTTGCTTTCTCGGCGAATGCTTTTTCGAGGGACGGCCAATCCGTTGGCCGCTCGATCTTGCCGCGGGAAAGTTCGTAGTAGCCTTCCGGATCGCGGCCCTTCACGCTGACGCGCATCTTGTCGCCGGGCTTGATGGTTTCGCCGGCGTTCTGGAAAACAGACAGCGGCAGAATTCCTTCGGTCTTGAAGCCGATATCGACTAAAACCGAATCGGCGGTGACGACAACGACCGTGCCTACAAGTTGTCGATTGCCCGCTTCCGACTTATGCGAATGGCTCTTCTCGTACTGGGAAAGAATGTCGCGGAAGGAGTCATTCTGTTCGGTGGCGGGTTCAGTGGGCTGGGCTGCGGAATTGTTTGGTTCGGACATGATAAAGGTCAGTCTCAGATGTGAGCGCGTAAGCATTAGAATAACACCGAGCCTGCCGGGATTCCCGACGTCCTGCGCGCTTAGGAAAACTTTCTATGCGCGACTGGTTTGCCGGGGCAGGATAATCACCGATCGGCACAGCTGCCTCATCTCAAGTAAAATAGTGATACTCCAAGTGTCTGAAAACAATGCCTGCGAGCATTGTGCGGAGAAACAGGAACGCTAAAGGTCGTTGAAACAGACCGTGATTACAGTCTCTAAAGAAGATTACTTGAAAGCGATCGCGGAAGCCGAGGCGGAAGGCGAATCCGTTATTTCCGCGACGCTTGCCCATTGGCTTTCTGTGACCCGTCCAGCCGTGACGGCGGCGCTGAAGCGCCTGACCAAAGATGGCATGGTGCGCGTGGGCAAGGATGGCCGCGTGCAACTGACCAACGAAGGTCGTGCGGTCGCGGAACGAACGATTTTCCGCCACCATCTCATCGAGCGAATGCTGACTGAGGTTTTTGAGATGCCGTGGTATGCGGTCCATGAAGAGGCGGAGCGTTTGGAGCACGCCGTGTCCCCGGCGTTCGAAAAGAAATTAGTGTCCAAACTCGGCCACAAGGACACGTGCCCTCATGGAAACGGTTTGAATATGCGCAGCGATTCAGAGCGTCGCCAACATGGATTCTGCCTGCTCAGCGAAGCACCGGAAAAGCATCGACACCAGATCAAGTGCGTATATGAACGTGATCGCAAACTGCTTGAATTCTTTGACCGGGAAGGCCTTCTTCCTGGGACGGTGGTGTCCGTCCAGTCGCGGAATTACGACGGCACCATCTCCGTGGCTATCGGAAAAAAACAGGTCCGCCTGGGCCTGCCGGCAGCCACAAAAGTCTGGGTAGCACGCGCTTAGTAGCGCTTCATCCTTTAGAAATTTCTTCCTCAACTGCATCTTTTTACCCGTAGCTTTTGGACCCTGGATAATATAGTATATGTCGTGTAGTTAACTATAGTTAATTGACATGCTTTTGCGGTCCTTAATCGTGGTTGGTTTCCCGGAATGAATGCAGTGCTGTAGATGGTGAGATTCGACGGCCCAAGTCCGAATAGCGAGGCACCGGCGATCACGGCTGGAGCGCCGCACGCTGCTGCGCACGCAATGGATGCCACACAGGAGATATGGCGCGGTGAAGTGATGCAGCCAAGCCTGCCGGAAGTCTACCGCAGCCTGCATGTACCTAAGACCGGCTCCTTTCTGCGGAAGATGCTGGCGTTCGCAGGGCCAGGTTTTCTGGTGTCGGTCGGTTATATGGACCCGGGGAACTGGGCCACCGATCTCGCCGGAGGGTCCAGGTATTCGTACACTCTGCTCTCTGTCATCCTCATTTCCAGCCTCATGGCAGTGTTGCTGCAAAGCCTTTGCGTAAAACTTGGGCTGGCCACGGGTCGCGATCTTGCCCAGGCCTGTCGCGCGCGCTATAGCCGTCCTGTCTCACTTGGACTCTACGGGTTTGCTGAAATCGCGATCGCTGCCTGCGATCTGGCGGAGATCATCGGCTCCGCCATCGCACTGAACCTTCTGTTCCACATTCCGCTGCTCTGGGGCGTGTGCCTCACCGGCCTGGATGTTTTTCTGCTTTTGCTTTTGCAGGAGCGCGGGTTCCGTTATATCGAAGCGCTGGTAGTCTCCCTGATCGTGCTGGTCGGCGTATGTTTCAGTCTGGAAATTATTTTCTCGCGCCCGGACCTGCTTGGCATTGCCAAGGGGTTTCTGCCTGCGCCTCAGATCGTCACTGACCCAGGCATGCTGTTCATTGCCATTGGCATTCTCGGCGCGACCGTGATGCCTCACAATCTCTATCTGCATTCGGCGCTGGTGCAGACGCGAAGGGTCGAGCGCACGCCGGAAGCCCTGCGTGAAGCCGTGCGTTTTTCGCAAATCGATTCAGCCGTTGCTTTGACGATCGCCCTGTTCGTCAACGCGGCCATCCTGATCGTGTCTTCTGCAACTTTCTATCGCTCTGGCCATAATAATGTTGCGGAGATCCAGGACGCCTACAAGCTGCTGTCTCCGTTGCTCGGTGTGACCGGCGCCAGCACCATGTTCGCGGTTGCCCTGCTCGCCGCGGGGCAGAACTCAACCCTGACCGGAACGCTGGCGGGACAGGTGGTAATGGAAGGCTTTCTGAGCATCCGCCTCAAACCATGGCTGCGGCGAGTGATCACGCGCGGTATGGCGATCATACCGGCCATCATCGTGACGGCGTTGTACGGTACATCGGGGACGGCGAAACTTCTGATCTACAGCCAGGTCGTGCTCAGCATGCAGCTCAGCTTCGCTGTATTCCCGCTGGTTATGCTTACCGGCGATAAGAGCAGAATGGGCGAGTTTGTAAACGGGCCATGGCTGAAAACGCTTTCCTGGGGGACCGGCATATTGATCGCCGTCCTGAACGGGTGGTTGCTGGTACAGGCGTTTTCCGGCAAGTTCTAGAGATCGCCTGCGGTGACTGACAACTCCAACACAAATCCGGGCTAACCAGGCTCGGCTGGGCTACACCGATGCTCACAAAGATTAAGGATATTCTTTCCCTATTTGGATCATCGAAGTGGTATTTTGAGGGGCAATAGACCAGCCAATTGTTGACTTCTGCCGCCGACCGGCGTCAGAGTATAGAAACCATCAGACGACGAGAACGGGGTATGCTATGAAGACCGCTGTTTTTCAGATCAACGATTGCGATGGCGCGGTGCATTTGGTGTGCGTGCCTATGCCGAGCCTGCACGCTGCGTGCAGCCTTGAAACCTGGATGAGAATGTACGCTGGGCCGGAGAGATGCATTCAACTCCTGGGAAGATTCGATTCCGTACACACCGTCCTGAGCGAGGAAGATGCAGAGGTTTTCATGCTGGGGGATGGCAGAGCCGGGCGGGAAAATGTGGTACTGGAAAAGCTGACATCCTGAGCCAAGGGCTGTTCGCCCAGTGAAGAATACGTTGTTTTGCTGCTGCGCTCCCGGAGTCGGTCTTTGAGCGTGGTATGGATCGTCATCAGGTTAATTGCTCTCTTATTCGAGAAACATTTTCCCTGCTGCGCGCGTACCTAGAGACGTATGCACGCAACGTCACGAGCACAGCCCTCCACAGGTTTTTTTGATCACGTTCGCCGCCACATGTCCGGCCAGGTGGTTTGGAGCGGGTCTGCCAAGTTGTTGATTAAATGGTGGACCTGGTCGGGATCGAACCGACGACCTCTTCCATGCCATGGAAGCGCGCTCCCAGCTGCGCCACAGGCCCACGAACGATCTTTCATCTATTCTCTATTACAAGGATGAAATCGTCAAACCAAAGCGGCTGATATCCGTCCAAAATAATAAGGTTCAAATCCATTGTCGGGACGAATAATGGAACTTTTTGCCTTTATTTGCGTCTTCTTAGTTGCAGAAGCGATAAACTTTAGGCAGCATTCTTTAAGACCCTGTCTATGCAGATACCAGGCAACTCCGGCCAGGGCCTAACAGGCCAACAGACGACTAGTGCCATGGGGAGCGCACCTGCGCCTTCGCGCCGTGGTGTGTCATTAAAAGAGCCGATCATGATCGCCTTGGAGACTCTGCGCGCGCATAAGCTCCGTTCTTTTTTGACGCTCCTGGGTGTGATTCTCTCAGTTTCAACGCTGATCGTCGTTGTTTCCATGATCAAGGGGGCCAACAGGTATGTGTCTGAAAAAGTGGCCAACTTTGGTTCCAACGTTTTTCTGGTAATGCGTTTTCCACTCATCACCAACCAGGAGCAGTTCGTAAAACTGGCGCGTAGTAACAAGAACATAACGTGGGAGGACTACGAGTACGTCCGCGACAACATGAGGTTGGCGAAGGCGGTGGGGTTGGAAGTTCGGCGCAATGGAAAAGTGAAATACAAAACGGAGTCGATTGAGGACATCAGCGTCCGCGGCGTGACCGCAAACATGGGAGGAATCGACACTGAGGAGCCGGAGATCGGCCGGTACATCGCCGAGCCTGATGACGAGCATCGGGCAAATGTGACGATGATCGGCAGCGAGATTGCCAAGCGGTTTTTCAGCGGTGTAGATCCGCTGGGTAAGTCCATTTACATCGACGGAGAAGCGTACCTGGTGGTTGGCGTGGCCAAAGAGTTAGGCAGTGCGTTTGGCCAGTCGCAAGACAATTTTGTTTACGTCCCCATTGAGACGTGGCGCAAAGTCTATGGCAGCAATGTCAGCATGAACATCAATATCCAGGCCCTGGCGGCCGACCTGATGCAACCCGCGGAAGACGAAGCCCGCATGCTCATGCGCGCGCGGCGGCATCTGGGCCCCAAACAGGATGACACCTTTGGTCTGGTTGAGCCTTCGGCCATCATGGATCTGTATAACAACCTGACCGGTTCGCTTGCCAGCGGCTCAATCTTCGTGGTCGGCATTTTTCTGGTGATCGGCGGCATCGTGATCATGAACATCATGCTGGCCAGCGTGACCGAGCGGACGCGCGAGATTGGCGTGCGTAAGTCTCTGGGCGCAACGCGGCGTGACGTCCTGCTTCAGTTCCTGGTGGAATCGGCGGTCATGGCTACCATTGGCGGCGTGATGGGAGTGCTTGTGGCCATCGTCATATCGTTTGCTGTGGGACGCTTTACTCCGTTTCCCATGGCGTTACCCATCGGCTGGGTCATCGCAGCAGTTATAGTCGCCGCAGCCGTCGGTCTTTTCTTTGGCGTGTATCCGGCCTATAAGGCGTCCAAACTGAACCCGATTGAAGCGTTGAGGTTTGAAGCCTAGCCATGATCCATTCCAATATGATTCTGGAAGATATCAAGATGGCGATTGAGACCATCCGGACGCACAAAGTGCGTTCGTTTCTCACCGTTCTTGGTGTAGTCATTGGCACCATGGTGGCCATTCTGGTTGCTTCGATCCTGCTGGGCGTTCAGAAAAACGTTCAGGATTCGCTCAACGAATTTGGCGTGGACAATATTTTTATCCTGAGATTTGAACCTGGCATCCGCTTTGGACGCCTCTCTCCTGAGGAACGCGCCCGCAAGCCGCTGACCTATGAAGATGGGATCGCCATCAAGGAAGAGCTGGCGGCGGTGAAGAACGTGGTTATTGAGGCGGTCTTCCGTATTGGCGAAGGCCAGCAGCCCATACGTACCGCGCGCAACAAGGGCCACGAACTCACGAATATTGTCTTTCGCGGGATGACATCGAGTTATTCAGAAGTCGTGAATGGCCGGATGAAAGAAGGCCGGTTTTATACCGACATGGAAGATCTTCACCGGGAAGACGTCGTGGTCCTGGGTTTTGACGCGGAGAAGAGCCTTTTCCCCGATGAGAGAGCGGAAGGCAAGCAATTACTCGTAGACGGTAATTTCTATACCGTGATCGGCGTGTTCGATAAAAAGAAGAGCACATTGAACCAGGCCGGCGACGTGGAAGTGTTTATCCCCTACAGAACCTACCGGAAGCATTATCCCAAGGATGACGAGAACGTTGTGATCGCCATGGCGTATCCCGGCATGAAGAACCTCGCGGAGGACCAGATCCGCGGGCTTCTCCGCACGCGTCGCCGCGTGCCGCCTAACAAGCCGGACAACTTTGGCATGAGCAGCGCGGAACAGCTGGGCGTGCAATTCCGCGATATCATGTCCGGCATCTTTCAGCTGGTGGTGGGGATTGTCTCCATTGGATTGTTGGTGGGTGGCGTAGGCGTGATGAACATTATGCTGATGTCGGTCACCGAGCGCACGCGGGAGATCGGAGTTCGCAAGGCCATCGGCGCGCGCAAGCGGGACATCAGTTTTCAGTTTATTACTGAAGCCATGACCCTGACAGGCATCGGCGGTGTTCTTGGTGTGGTCTTATCGCTGATCTTCAGTTTCCTGATGCAGCTCGCGCATTTTCCATCCACCGTGCCTGTCTGGGCGGTCCTTCTCGCCGTCGCCGTGGCCAGCAGCGTGGGCCTGTTTTTTGGGATTTATCCCGCAATGAAAGCAGCCAGTCTGGATCCAGTGATCGCACTGCGATACGAATAAATATGGCAGCCACGAAGACTACTCAGAGAGGGATGTCTCTTCGGGAGCCGGCGCTGATCGCACTCGACACCTTGCGCTCGCATAAGCTGAGGTCATTTCTCACCTTGCTGGGCGTGATTCTTTCTGTTGGCACGCTGTTGTTGGTCGTAGGGCTGGTTTCCGGCAGCAACAAATATATTGCTGACCGCGTTGCCAACTTCGGCGCCAACGTCTTCCTGGTCGTCCAATTCCCCATTACCACCAGCCAGGAGGAGTTTTTTAAACTCCAGCGTCACAACCGTAAGGTGACCTGGGAAGATTACGAGTTTGTGCGCGATAACATGGGTCTGGCAAGGAACGTCGGGTTCCGGCAGGCGCGTGTGGTCAAGTCCAAGTACAAGACCAAAGACCTTGAGGAAGTCCGGGTCTCTGGCGTCACCGCAAACATGGGGGAGATCGGCCTGCAGGAGCCGGAGTTCGGCCGCTACATCACGGACTCCGACAATGAACATCGATCCGACGTGGCTATGATCGGGCACGAACTCGCGGCGCGTCTGTTTGACGAACCCAACCCTATCGGGAAGTCCGTTGTGCTGGATGGCAAGCCCTATGAGGTCGTGGGCGTGGCCAAGGAACTGGGCACCACGTTTGGCCAGTCGCAGGACACCTTTGCTGTCATCCCCATCATGACCTACCGCAAGTATTACGGTACGCAGGAAAGCGGTTCCATCCAAATCCAGGCCACACGGCAAGAATTGATGCAGGCAGCCGAGGATGAAGCGCGGCAACTGATGCGGGCACATCGACACATCGGTGTGAAGGGAGACGATAACTTCGGTCTGATCGAGCCTTCCGCCATTATGGGCCTGTGGCAGAGCCTGACGTCTACGCTGGCCGCCAGTTCCGTGGGTATTGTCTTGGTCTTCATGCTCATCGCTGCTATTGTGATCATGAACGTCATGCTGGCCAGCGTGACGGAGCGGACACGTGAAATTGGGGTACGCAAATCCGTAGGCGCCACGCGCCGCGATGTCTTGCTGCAGTTTCTGGTGGAGGCTTCTGTGATGGCTGCCGTCGGCGGCGTGATCGGGGTGGCCGGCGCGTATGCGGTCTCTTTCCTGGTCAACGCCTTCACACCGTTGCCGATGAGCGTGCCGTTTTACGCGGTCGTTCTTGCCGTTGGTATTGCCAGCATCGTGGGACTGGTTTCCGGCGTGTACCCGGCGCACAAAGCCTCCAAGCTCGATCCGATTGAGGCCCTCAGGGTTGAGATCTAGACAAATGATCCGGTCAAAACTATTTGCGGAAAACATCAAGATGGCCCTGGAGACGATCCGCACGCACAAGGTACGGTCGTTTCTGACTGTGCTGGGCGTGGTGATCGGCGTATTGGTCGCGATTGTGGTGGCATCCATGCTCATCGGTTTTGAGTCCGGCGTACAAGCCTCGTTAAACGAGTTTGGCGTCAACAATCTTTGGATCTTCCGCTTCAATTTTGGTTTTGCCCGGCTGACTCCGGAGGAGCGCATGCGCAAACCGCTCACGCTGGAAGATGGTCTGGCCATCAAACAGGAATGTCCGGCCGTGAAGAATGTCAGCATCTCAGTGTTTGAACGGCAAGGCGTTCGCGGGCCGCATGTGCCGCGTGTTGCCAAGTACAAGGGCAAAGAAGTTTTTCTGAACAATTTTTACGGGTCCACGCCAAGCTACGTTGAAGTGGACAACGGCGGTATCCAGGATGGCCGCTTCTTCGGCGAAGCCGAAGACCTGCACCGTACAGATGTGGTTGCCCTTGGCTATGACGTGGCCCACGCTCTTTTCCCCAATGAGAGTGGGGTAGGCAAGCCGTTGCAGATTGATGGCAGCATCTACACGGTGATTGGAATTTTCGAGAAAAAGAAAAACGCCACGCTCGGCGGCGGGGACGATGACGTGATCCTTCCTTATCGCACCTATCGCAAACGCTATCCTGCCGATGACGAACACTTCATTGCGGCCATGGCCTATCCCGGCATGAAGGCCGCGGCCGAAGACGAGATCCGCGGTCTACTGCGGTTGCGCCGCCGTGTGCCACCGGACAAGCCGGACAGCTTTGGCATCAGCAGCGCGGAGCAACTGGGAGAGCAATTCCGTGACATTCTGGCGAAAACGGCGATGTTGATTGTCGCGGTAGTTTCCATTGGTTTGCTGGTAGGAGGTGTCGGCGTGATGAACATCATGCTCATGTCCGTTACCGAGCGCACACGGGAGATCGGTGTGCGCAAAGCCATTGGCGCCCGCAAACGCGATATCAGCATGCAGTTTATTACCGAGGCCATGACCCTGACCGGCGCCGGCGGCGTCATTGGTGTGGTGTTGTCGCTGGCAATCAGTGTCCTTCTGCGCAGCCTGAATTTTCCGTCCGAGGTGCCGCTGTGGGCGATCGTGATTGCAGTTGCGGTTGCCTGTAGCGTTGGACTGTTTTTTGGGATTTATCCTGCGGTGAAGGCGGCCAGGCTGGATCCGGTGATTGCGTTGAGATACGAGTAGGTTCTCTTTCTGCAACCCCGAACGGAGTGAGGGGTCCCTATCTTCACCATGAAGATGAGTAGGATGGATACGAGAGGCTCGTTGGGTGGTGTCCTAAAACTGTGGAGGTTCTTTGCCAAGCGCAAGAAAAATTCTGATTAAGAAACTTGGACGTTGTCCAGTCAAGGGCTGCAAGAGCCCGGCTGAACAGCAAAATCACATTCTTGAGGACCGCCACGAGGGTGGACCTAAGCTGGCTGGCGTCTGCGATGAACACCATCAATGGTTCACCAGAGAAAACAGACGGATGGCAGTTAGCCAAGGTCACGCATTGACCGCTAAACAGCGATTATCAAACTGGTCAAAACTCGTCAAAGGCAAAATGAAAAAACCTCCGATTACTGATGCTGACAGGGAGTTTAGAGCAAGGTGGCCTGGTAACAACCGAGCAACACAGTCCTCGGACATTGCCTCCTCTTGACTTGGAGTGTGAACACCTGGTTCATCGCTGCTATAGTGATCCCTCGCTACGCTTCGGGATTTCAGAAGGAAGCTAATTCCCATCCGTCCGATCTTTTTCGCGCACATACCCATACGGACAATGCCTGCATCCGGAACGGCAGCAAAATCCTCGCCGCAGAAGATACTTGGCCGTAAAGACCCAGTTGCCGTTTTCCAGGTAGTAGTCTTCGCCTTCGACCAGTTCTTGTGCGTTGCTCATGGCCGGCTCGCAAAACTCAAAGGCTGTATGTCCGGAGTTTCCACCAGCACGCCGTCTTTGAAGCTCAGGTGCTTGCCGGAGATCGCAGGCACACGCTCGCCGGGCACGATGATTCCAGCCAGATTGAGTGGATCAGCCGCGGAGATGGTGATGGTCTCGCCGCCTGGCTGGATGTTTTTCATTGCGCGCAGCGATTCCACGGCAATCGGCAGAGCAAACTGTTCGCCGATGAAGCCGCTGATAAAACGTCCGCCGCGGACTTCTCCGCGGTCTTCCAGGCGGCGGAAGTTGATCAGCAGATCGCGCCAGCGCGGGAGCATGTTTTCGCGCACCAGCAACTCCCGGAAAACCACGCCATAACGCTCCAGCAGAACGCGGCAGACCGATTCCACCGCGCGGCTGCTGTCTTCGCCTTGCGGCGGATACAGCAACGACCATCGTCCCGCGCTGTGCCGTGGACGATTGGTTTTTCCGCTGCCATGGCCGGAGCGCCGCTTGGGATCAATCAGGGCGCGCAGGTTGTCGAAGCCATCGGCGGTGACCAGACCGGCGGCCACCAGCTCCCACAACGCCGTCTCTACTTCCGATTTCAGTTTGTCGCTGCCACGGACAATATCGGCAAAGAAGGAAGCGCCGCGTGAGCGCAAGAAGGCGAGTACATCGCGCGCCCCAGGACCCAGACCACGAATTTCCTTTTCAGCCTCCTGATGGGCGGAGCGTACGCTGGGCAAAGCCATCCATTCTGCATCATCGCGGACAAAGAATGTGATCGGCGCAACGCTGGTGGGGACAACTCTGCGTCCGCTTCCGGCGGAATCTTCCAGCATCGCCGGATGAGGAGAGAGCCTTCCCCAACCGACCGCGCCCGTCAGGCAGAGGTGATCGAGGATTTTAGGATCGTAATTACTAATGCGTCGCGCCAGCACTTGCCGTTCCCAGGCGCTGGCTGGAATCTCAAAGCCCTGAAGCTGGCGCAGCACTTGCAGCGTGCCGTGTTCATCGCGGACCTGAGAGCCGGGAGCAACGTGCTGCCAGCGCAGGAGCCAGCGCATAAAAATGGCGGACGTGACCGGTTCGATCTGTTTACGCAGTGTGCCCAGCGTGAGCCGGTGGATGCGTGCCAGCAGGCGGCGTTCTGTCCACTGCAACTCTTCGTTCCCGGTTTTTTCAAAGTTGCCGCGCAGGATCAGACCCGTCGATTCAATGCGCAGCAGGGCTTTGTCAATTTCCGTGACAGGCAAGCGGAGCAGCTGCGCCAAGGCCGATGCGGTCATCGGACCAAGGTGAGTCAGCCAGCCAGTGACCATGGTTTTGAGTGCGTCATCCGGCGATGGCGCTTCGTTTTCTACTTCTGGCAACTCTTCATCAAACCGGGCTTCAGGATAGATCGCGCGGAATGTCTTCGATTTTTCCGCTGAAACCCAAAACCAGCACTCTAAAGAATTGTGTGGCACAGGCACTCCTGCCTGTGCTGTTGTCAGTTTTGCCCGTGTTGCCCGGCGTGAGCTGCGAAGTTGCTCGAAGAGCGGCGACCACTCGGTTGGTTCCGGTCTGACGGATTCTTCAGAAGGACGCTTTTGCACAGGCAGGAGTGCCTGTGCCACACGATCGTCGAAGGTACTCTCTTTTAAGATGCTCTCTTTTCTATCTGTGTCATCTGTGTGAATCAGTGGTAAAGATTTACCAGCTAGTTTTTCTGGCAGCGCGATGAGCGTGTGCAACGTGTCCGCCAATTCATCGGCATCGCGGACATCGGGCCAGGCGCCGGCGCGAACTTCCGCGATGGCCGCGGGATCAAGCGCGCCTACTTCTTTCAGAACCGATTCCGGCAGCGTGCGCCGCAATTCCACCGCGCGTGCGCGACGCTCTTCCAGCGGCGCGTCGTCCAGAAAGGCGAAAGGGTTGCTGTTCAGTATCTCGTGGGAGAAGACAGATGGTACGGGCGTGTCCACGGCAATGCACTTGATTTCTCCGTTGTTCATCTGGCGGAGAACACGCTTCAGGCCTTCCAGGTCCAGCGCCTCCTGAAAAATGTCCTTCATCACTTCGCGCACCAGAGGATGGTCCGGAACCTGGATTGGGCCATCAACATTCTCCTGGCAGGCGGCCACATCGGGAAAAACTGAGGCCAGCAGGTCGGCGGACCGCGTGCGCTGGACTTGAAGCGGAATCTTCTTGCCGTTCCATATGCGCAGCAGCGCCAGTGCGCGGTTGGCGTCCCAGCGCCAGCGCGTCTCCAACAGCGGAGAGAGCAACGCCGCCTGCTGAAGCACTTCTTTCACGGTGTTCTCATGCAGGAAGTGAAAGACGTCCGCCAGCGGAAAGCTGTGCTGTTCCGCCAGCGCGATGCTCACGCCGTTGTCCGTGGCGGCGGCCTGGAGCTCAAAGTTAAACGAGACGCAGAAGCGCTTGCGCAGCGAGAGTCCCCACGCTTTATTGATGCGCGCGCCGAAAGGAGCGTGAAGGACCAGTTGCATGCCGCCGCCTTCGTCAAAGAAGCGCTCGGCGATGATGGTATTAAAGGTAGGGACAGCGCCCAGCACGGCCCTGCCGGTCACCACATATTCGATGGCCTGCTCCGCGCCGGGATCGTCCAGCCCACACTCGCGCTTGAGCCACTCGACGGCGCTCCGGACTTCGGCTGATTTCTGGTTCACGAAACCGGGCACGGTATTCGGCGTCATGTCGCTGATGGTCTGCCGCAACTCGCCCAGCTGGCGGGAAAGTTCCTCGGTGCGGCCGGGCGCTTCGCCCAGCCAGAAGGGAATTGAAGGCGGCGCCCCATGAGCGTCCTCCACCAGGATGCGTCCGGCAGCTTCGATCTTGCGGATGCGCCAACTGGTGTTTCCCAGCAGAACGATATCGCCTTTCATGCTCTCCACGGCGAAATCTTCATGCAGCGTGCCGACGACCAGCCCTTCCGGCTCAGCCACCACGGTGTACAGCGCAGTTTCCGGAATGGCGCCGCCGTTCATGATGGCGATCATGCGCGCACCCCGTCGTGCCTTGAGCCGTTTGTTGACGCGGTCGTGGTAGAGGTACGCGCCAAAGCGTCCACGCTGGGAGGCGATTCCATCGGCAAGCATGATCAGCAGGTCGTCATAATCTTTGCGGGAAAGTTCGCGATAAGGATAGGCGCGCGTGACCACGTCAAATAGTTCATCCTCATTCCACTCTTCCGCCGAGCACATGGCCACCATCTGCTGCGCCAGAATATCCAGCGGAGATTCCGGAATGATCAGCCGGTCTAGTTCGCCTTGATGGATGGAGCGCACCAACGCAGCGCATTCGACAAGCTCATCACGAGTGGTCGGGAAGAAGCGGCCTTTGGGAACGGCGCCGCGCCAATGGCCGGATCGCCCAAAGCGCTGCAGCGCCACGCCGATGGAGCGCGGCGACCCGATGTGGCAGACCAGATCCACAAATCCAATGTCAATTCCCAGCTCCAGCGAAGCAGTGGCCACCAGAACTTTCACTTCACCGTTTTTTAACTTGTTTTCCGCATCCAGGCGCATCTTGCGCGCCAGGCTGCCGTGATGTGCGGCCACTGTTCCTTCGCCCAGGCGTTCTGACAGATTGAAGGCCAAACGCTCCGCCAGCTTGCGCGTGTTCACAAAGACCAATGTCGAGCGATGCTGTTCCACCAGCTTGCAGATGCGATCGTAAACTTCATCCCACAGATCGTTGCTGGCGATGGGGCCAAGCTCCTGCCCAGGCACCTCGACGGCGAGATCCATTACGCGCTTGTGGCCAACGTTGATCACCACCGCGTCGGTGCGTCCGTTGCCGGTGAGAAAACGGGCCACGGTCTCAATGGGCTTTTGCGTGGCGGAAAGGCCGATACGTACCGTACGCCGACGAGTGAGCGCATCCAGCCGTTCGAGCGAAAGGGACAGGTGCGCGCCGCGTTTGTCGTCGGCCACGGCATGAATTTCATCCACGATGATGGTGTTGACGTCGCTGAGAATTCCCCGGCTCTTTTGCGCCGTCAGCAGGATGTAAAGCGACTCCGGTGTTGTCACCAGAATATGCGGAGGCCGCTTCAGCATGCTCTGGCGCTCTTTCATCAGGGTGTCGCCGGTGCGCACCGCGGCGCGAATCTGCGGCATCAGCAAACCGTGTTGTCCGGCCAGCGTTGTGATCTCCGCCAGCGGGCCTTCCAGGTTTTTCTGGATATCGTTGCCCAGGGCTTTGAGTGGTGAAACATAGAGGATATGAGTGCGGTCGGTGAGGTTGCCGCTCAGGGCCTCGCGAACCAGACGGTCAATGCAGATCAGAAATGCCGCCAGGGTCTTGCCTGATCCCGTCGGAGCGGAGATCAGGGTCGTGCGTCCGGCCAGGATGTGCGGCCAGCCCTGCTCCTGTGGCTCCGTAGGTGTGCCGAACTTTCTGACAAACCACTCCTGCACGATAGGATGGGCCCAAGCCAGGGCATCAGGGACGGAGAAATCCATTCAGATATTGTACTGGAGGTTCGTAAGCCATTCGCTATGAAAATCCTACCTAATTGCAGGACCCAGTTATGGAGAAACTTCACGGATTTAGCGACGAACTGACGTTCAGTATGTGACCTAATTCTTGTGCGAAATTAAACTCGGGATAAGTATAAGTATTTCTTAATGCTTAGGTTAGGTTTCTGTCGTCCGGAATTCCCATTTAGGGAAAAATGATTGGAGAGGCAACTGCTGCTGTACACGCTGGTTAGGCCTTTCGGGTGTTTTTCAGGGAGCTCAAGATCTGATCCTAACGAAAGAGGATAGATAAATGGAAGATCTCTCCAGGGGCATTAAGCGGCTTACGCACGAACTCAGAGCCCTGCAGCCGCAGTTGGAGTGGGATGCTATTCAGGTATCCAGCCCGGGCGATCGAAACCAAATGCTGGATGCCCTACTGGACGCGGGCCTGGGCGAAGAGCTGAAGCGCGCCGTTGACCAGCTGAGACACTTCTTGTGGTGTTACATTGAATCCGCTGCGGCGGCTTCCGATCCTCATGTGGATTACGCGCAGCAGAGCAAGCGCCTGGAACAGATCACCACGGTACTGCGCCAACTGAACCACTCGACATGCCCTCCAAAGGCTTCATTGGAATTTGTGGAGCGGGCCACGTTGAGTGTGAATCGCCACATGAAGGCGCATCAGGCGCAGGTAGAATTACCGCTAGAGCAGCCGGCTTAGATCAGAAGAGTTCAGGCCCGGCTCCCGCGACAGAGCAAATTATTTTGCGGAAAGCATGCCTTCTTGTGCGCGGAAGGCAGGTACAGCCAGCGCTTCTTCAACAGTAGGGATTTTCCAGTCAAGCAGTCTCTTGCGCAGCGCTTCGGCCTGGGCGGTGGCGCGAGTTTTGCGATACGCCGTTACCAGCTGCCGGATAGAAAGGGGATTCATGAAATCCTCTTCGAGCACCGGGACAGCCTCGCGATATTTCTTCTGGGCGACAAGAAGAGTGCCCCTGGCGCCACTGTACGTTCGCTGGATGCTTACGCTCGATCCCGCGATTGCCATTTTTTCCAGATCGGCAAGAAGCCTGCTGGCTTTCGTCAGATCGTTGATCAAGACGGCACGCTCCACGGCCACGCGCAAGATGCGCGCATGTTCTTCCGCCAGGTCCACCTTGGCAACCACGTCACTTCTTTCCGACAGCAACTCTTCTGCGCGGTTGAGTTCTTTCAGGGCAATTGCATTATCGGGCTGGTACATGGCCATGATGCGATGGCCCCGGGCTTCCCAGATCCACTGTTCCAGGGCGTGCGCGTTGTCCGCCGCCTGGTTGTAGGCTTTGTCGGCTTCCGCATATTTCTTCTCGCGAAGATACGTCATCGCGGACTTCTGCATGTACTCCGCTTTCAGGCCCGAACTGGGAGCGTCATGGATCGCTTTGGCATACTCTTCCCGGGCTTTTTCTCCTTCACCCATGACCGCGTAGGTTTCGCCCAGTTCCTTTTGTGAGATATAGAAAGTCGGATCGATCTTGAGGGCAACTCGATATTGGTCCAGAGCTTCCTGAAAATGACCGGAGAGGCGCAGGATTTCGCCGTAAGAGTCATGCGGGTTAGGCTCGTCGGGCAGCAGCTTTACATATTTGGACATGGCTTCAAGCGCGTTGCCATAGTCGCCGCTGCGTGAATAAAGATAGCCCAGTTGGTTGTAACCCGTGGCGTAGTTGGCATCCTCTGCCAGGGCCTTGAGAGTAAACGTTTTTGAACGTTCATATTCATCCTGCTTATACAACCAATAGCCAATCAGAAAGTGCAACCGTTTGTCGTGGGGAAACATTCCCGCCAGATCATTCATGGCCTGAATACCATCCACATAATTGTTCTCGTGCACGCCCGCCATCCAGCGAATCTGCAATTGTTCCGCTGGTGAGACCTCATTCATTAGAGCTTTGGCTTTGGCACGGCTCTGGCTTTCTTCCGCCGGATTGGTGGTGGTGAAACAGATCCACACATAGGCGAGCGCCAGTTTCGGGTCCAGTTGGAGAGCCTCATGCCAGTCGCGGAGAGCGAAGTTCCAGCGATGGTTCTCATAGTGCACCATGCCCGTCTCAAAATAGCGGACGGCGGCGGCCGAGGATGTTGTTACCGGAAACGTTTTTTCCTGAGAGCTTTCTGACGGGGCTGCCGGCGCACCTTGTGCCCACACAGAAGCCAGCCCTGAGATCAGGAAAAGAGTGCAGCAAAGCCACAATCGCTGTGTCCGATATCGCACGGTTGGTATTGAAACCCATTTGCCAGCAGCGGCACAACGTGACTCTGGTAATGTTGCACAGGTTTTCAGTGATATTGTGGGTACCTACCCCTCGCCGTGGGCAGATTTGGGATTCTCGACTTGATGGACCAAAGAAGGTTTCTCCTGCCGCAAAAAGCGGAAATTCGCTAGAATATCTGGACTATGCTTAAGCACATACGTTGGAATGACGTTGAGCTGGAAAAACTGAATCCGCTGCTCGATCGCCAGATGGTTACCGGCCAGGAGTTGATGCTGGCGCGGGTCCTGCTGAAGAAAGGCTGCCTGGTCCCTGAGCACAGCCATGTCAACGAGCAACTTACTTACATCCTGGAAGGCGCGCTGAAGTTCTGGATCGACGGCAAAGAGATCGTGGTCCGGGCAGGCGAAGTACTCTGCATTCCTTCCAACATGCCGCACAAGGCAGAAGCTGTGGAAGACACGGTTGACCTGGACGTCTTTTATCCGCCACGTCAGGATTGGCTCAACAAATCGGACGCTTACCTGCGCAACGCTGAGCCGGCGGCTCGCCGCTAGCGCTGCTAGTGGCAACCGGTCCCGCGGAACGGGTTACGCTTTGGGAGATCGCGATCGTGTTCCTGAAGCTGGGAACCATCGCGTTCGGCGGGCCTGCGGCGCACGTCGCGCTTATGGAAGAAGAGTTCGTGCGCCGTCGTGGATGGCTGACGCAGCAGGAGTTTCTGGATCGACTGGGAGCAGCCAACCTCATTCCTGGTCCCAGTTCCACCGAGATGGCCATCTACATCGGCCACACCAAGCGCGGTTGGCCCGGCCTGGTCATTGCTGGCTGTTGCTTCATTGTTCCCGCGGCAACCCTCGTTTGTCTGATCGCTGCCGCTTATGTCCGCTATGGCGACGTGACACAGATTGGCAGCGCCCTTTACGCCGTGAAGGCCGTAGTGATTGCGATCATCGTGCAGGCTTTCTGGAACCTGGCGCAGACCGCGATCAAGACCAAACTCCTGGGCCTGATCGGAATTATTTCCGCACTCCTCTTTGCATTCGGGGTCAATAATTTGCTGACTCTGCTTCTCGCCGGAACTCTGGCCGCATTGCCAGTGCTCCCTGTGTTCAAACAACGGTCCAAGAGCGCGGCTGTGGCCGATGGAATGGCTTGGCTGCTCTCTCTGAAGCACAAGCTCCTACTCCCTAAGACGATGCTTGCATCCGTCACCGCCGTGGGAGCGCTTGCTGTAGTTCCTTTCAGCGTGTGGCGGCTTTTCCTCACGTTTCTAAAAATCGGATCAGTGCTGTTCGGCAGCGGCTATGTCCTCCTGGCTTTTCTGCGCGCTGACTTTGTCGTGAAGCTGCACTGGCTCACGGAAAAACAATTGCTGGATTCGATTGCGGTGGGCCAGGTAACCCCCGGACCAGTGTTCGCCACAGCTACATTTATTGGATACATCCTGGGTGGCGCGCCGGGCGCGGTTGCCGCAACTGCGGGAATTTTTCTGCCGGGATTTTTCATGGTAGCCGTCAGCGGGCCGTTGATCCCCAAAATCCGCCGCTCTGCGCTCGCCAGCGCGGTGCTCGACGGAGTGGTCGTTGGATCGCTCGCCTTGATGGGGATTGTGGCCTGGCAACTGGGCAGGGCCGCGCTCATCGATCCATTGACCATTGCTATTGCTTGCGCGAGCTTGCTGCTATTGCTCCGGTTTCGCGTGAACGGAATATGGCTTATCCTGGCCGCGGCGATCATCGGAATCATTCGCGCGGGAGCCATCCACGTGCCCTGAGCGTTTCAGAAAACAAGACTGCTTTAGCAGGATCAAGAAACATCCAGCCCAATGGATTTCATCAGCTCCAACCCGTTGCTCGTCGTCACCACGCCCTGGCGCAGACGATAGTCAAAGGAAAGCCTGTCGGACTCGAATTTTTCCTGAAAATGCACGTTCTGGATCCGATCGGGAAAGATCTGCTCAATCGATGTCAGCGCCAGATCGTGCGTAGTTACCAATCCAATCGCGCCATTCCGAATTAACGTCCGCAGTATGCCTTCGGTCCCTGCGCGGCGATCATGAGAGTTGGTCCCGTGTAGGATTTCATCCAGCAGAAACAAAGTAACGTACGATGCGGTCAGGTCAACCACCTGGCGAATACGGTTGATCTCCGCGTAGAAATGCGAAACACCTTTTTGCAGCGAGTCCGAGATTCGCATAGACGCGCCAACCGATAGCGGCGACAGGCGCAACCTGCGTGCCCGGACCGGCGCGCCGCTCATCGCCAGGACGGCATTGATCCCCACCACGCGCAAGTATGTGCTCTTGCCTGACATGTTGGATCCGCTTACCAGCAATATCTGGTTCTTGCCCCCCAGGTCCACGTCATTGCGAACACACTTGTCCGAAGGCAGCAGAGGATGGCCGAGCGCTTCCCCGGCGAAACATGCTGGTCCTGGCCCAGGCGCAAATTCTGGAAACGGGTCCTGCGGATGTTCGTAAGCATAGGTTGCAATCGCAACCAGGGCCTCGATTTCTCCGACGACATCCAGCCACGCAGTAATGCCGCTGCCAAAGCGTTTACGCCAGCGCTCCAGAGCGAAAGCAACCTGCAGGGAATAAAGCAGAGGCACGTCGAACAAACGCACAATCATGTTGTGCCGTGAGTCCTCAAGATCGGAAAGAGTGTCGAGCCGCGCGATGCACTCGGAGGGAGGCATGCCGCCCGTCATCAGTTTGGTTTGCAGCTGTTGCAGCCGCGGCGATTCGAATTTCTCCGTCTCAATGCGGCGAAGCAGCTGCGCAAGTTCGTCGAGGTTCTTGCAGTTCTTGTCCAGACCGGCAAACACCTTGGCCAGCCGGTCACGCAACGAGAACATGATGGAGCCGTTAACTATCAAACAGACCACGAAAGGCGTCCAGAGCACCATGAATCCGTAAATCAGCGCAGCGATGTTGAGGAGCGCCAGAGCTGCCGCCCACCAGAGCCCGTCTTTGAGTGCGGTCTTTTCGTCAGCCCAGAGAGACAGCGCTGCCGGTTCGGCTTCAATGTGATCGCTGTCGCCCATTACGGCGAGGTCTTCTCGCAGATTGGGTTTCGATTTGAGTTCAGCCACTGCCTGCTGGCGCTCCATGATCTGTTGCAGCGTGGCCTTTTCCAGAAGATAGTCTGCAAGGCGACGTTTCCCCATGCGCGTGCGCGCTGTGCAGAGCAGCTGAAAGAGGCTTCCGTTGCCCAGGATGTCGAGGTCTTCCGCGTATAGATGGTCCGGAGTTGCGAACGCTTCTCCTGTTTCCCCGGTTCCAACCCAGCGGTCTTCGATCCGAGCCAGCCCTCGGCGATAAACTTCAGCGGCGCGCCTGCTTCTCGCCAGGGCGCGCAAAAAACGGCGATGAACGACTACCAGACCTATAAACAGGAGCACCACAGCTACGAGCCAGTAGACAGACGGAGAACCGGTCTTCCCGATTTTCCAGCAGAGAGCCAGAATCCCCACAAACACGACAACCCGGGCATTGCCCGTCCAGATGTGTTTGCGATGCAGGTCGCCGGTCTCTGCTTCGAAATAGTCCAGCCGGCGGGAGTACTCTTGCGTGGGACCAGCCACGGCCGCCGCGGACGAGATAGCTTCAGCGCCAATGGTCCCGGCCGTTCCGGTTGCGCCATTGCCGGGCTGCTCTGTCTTCCTGGGAATTTCGCTCACATACCCATTTTGGCGGGTCTGCCGGGTAAAAGCAAAAGCCGATACTGATACGGCGAGGAATCGCTTCTTCCAAAGGCATCGCGCCCGGCGATTGGTCATCATCATGGTTATAAGGCGCCGTAGCAGCGCCGGTGAAAGTAATGAAGTGAATTTGATTAGGAACATAAAATAAGTTTCCTGAAATGGGAAACTATTTCTCGTGATCAGGGTTAAATAATCCACTTCACAAGGATTGCCGTAACCTGCGCCAATCGCGAGAAACGTTGTCGGGACGGGTTCGATTTTCGGGAATGCGAAATGTCTGGCGGGAATTTTCTTAAATATCATGCTGGCTCCCAATGGCGGCCAGTTAGAGTGATAACCTTAAAGTGATTCAGTGGGAAGTACGAGAGAGGAGAAGAGAACTTATCCATGGTCTTCCACTTCAAATCTGGACTTATAGTTTTTGCCCTAACCATCTTGATTTATCCGTTATCTTCTTTGGGACAGACCCCTCAACAAACGCCTTTGCCGGGTGGTCAGCAACAGCCCGATCAGCAAGTGTCAGGAAGCGCCCAGTCAGGAAGCGCTCAACCAGGAAACATTCAGGGAACAGTTGTTGATGGGACGGGAGCTGTCGTTGCCGGAGCGCGGGTGAAACTTACGCGAGAGGACCAATCCCCAGCCCAGGAAGTGCTGTCAGGAGCCGATGGACAATTCACCTTCGCCAACGTTGCCCCCGGGCCCTTCCAACTCACCGTTACGTCGCCAGGCTTCGCGCTGCAGACCTCGTCCGCGGTCCTGCATGCGGGAGAGATATATAATGCTCCGCCGATTGCCTTGGCGGTTGCTGCCGCCAACACCGAGGTGCAGGTCACGCCCTTGCGGGTGGAAGTGGCGGAAGACCAGATCAAAGAGCAAGAGAAGCAGCGTGTGCTCAGCTTCATTCCAAATTACTATGTCAGCTACATCTCTGACGCGGCTCCTCTCAACTCGCGGCAAAAGTTCGAGCTTGCCTGGAAGACGTCGGTGGATCCAGTGACGTTCGGTCTGAGCGCGATCTTTGCGGGAGTTGAGCAGGCGCAGAATACTTTTCCTGGATATGGACAAGGAGCGCAAGGTTATGGGAAGCGCTACGGCGCGTCCCTTGCCGACTCTCTCGCCGGCACGTTCATAGCGGACGCCATATTGCCCTCGCTCTTTAGGCAAGATCCCCGGTACTTCTATAAGGGAAGCGGCAGCAGGAGATCACGGTTTCTGCATGCGATGGCCAGCGCCGTGGTCTGCAAAGGCGACAGTGGACATTGGCAGCCCAATTATTCGAACATTTTAGGAAACCTCGCCGCAGGTGGCATCTCCAATCTCTACTATCCAGCGCAAGATCGCAATGGAGCGGGATTAACTTTCGAAAACGGCGCAATCGGGATTGGATCTACCGCCATCGCTAATGTCTTTCAGGAATTTGTCGTCCGAAGGTTTACACCGCATGTGCGTAACGAACGCTCGGACAAGCAATAACGCACGATCGCCCGCGAACCGGCGATGATCCTCCGCGAGCACAAGCGACAACAAGGGCGTTTCTGCGACCCTTCGAGTGCCGTTCAGTCCTGAAACCGCTGTCGGAAAAAGCCCGGCTCACGGTTAGGGAGAATTGTTGCCGGCTCGGAAGATGCATCACTATCGACAACGTGCTCAGCCAAGCGTCATTCCGTACCTTGTTACAATAAGAGATTCACTTGATCCCTGAGGTCCGCTGATATATGCACCGTTGGTCGCAGCTGTTTATTCCTACTTTGCGCGAGGCCCCGGCCGACGCGGAGGTCGCCAGCCACAAGTTCCTGGTCCGTGGCGGTTATATTCGCCAGCTCGGGGCAGGTTTTTACTCCTATCTGTTCCTGGGACAGCGCTCGGTCCTGCGCATTATTGATATCGTCCGTGATGAGATGAACAAGATCGGACAGGAATTTCTGCTTCCGGCTCTGCATCCGCGCGAACTATGGGAGTCCAGCGGCCGCTGGCAGGTCATGGGCGACAACATGTTCCGCCTGAAAGACCGGGGCGGACGCGACCTGTGCCTGGGCATGACCCATGAAGAGGTCATGACGGAGATTGCCCGCAAAGAGCTGCGCAGCTACAAGCAGCTTCCGCAAATCTGGTATCAGATCCAGAACAAGTTTCGCGATGAGCAGCGCCCTAAGTCGGGATTGATCCGCGTGCGCCAGTTCACCATGAAGGATTCCTACTCTTTTGATATCGACGCCGCCGGGTTGGACGTGTCTTACAAAAAGCACGATGAGGCTTATCGGCGGATCTTTGACCGCTGTGGCCTGAAGTATGCCGTGGTGGAGGCACATTCCGGAGCCATGGGCGGCTCACAGTCGCATGAATTCATGGTGATGACCGACGCCGGCGAGGACATGGTGGCGAGCTGCGGCAAATGCGGTTATGCCGCCAACCTGGAAAAAGCTTCCACACAGCTTGCGCCCGCGCAGGACCTGCCGGGTGACGGCTTGCCGGAAGAAGTGCACACGCCGGGAATGAAGACCATTGAAGAAGTGGCGAAGTTCCTGGGCGTCTCCCCGACGCAGAAGATCAAAACCCTCGCTTTGATGCGGACGGAGGACGATGCGAAACGTCCGGGAGTAAAGAAGACGCGGCCTGTGATCGTGCTCCTGCGCGGCGACCATACGCTGAATGAGGCCAAGCTTACCACCGCGCTGGGCGGAAAAGAGTTTCGTCCCATGCAGGCGGAAGAGATTGAGCAGGTGTTCAAGTCTCCCGCCGGATACCTGGGGCCGGTGAAAATACCGGCTATGCAGCTGGGCCAGATGGGCAGTGAGACGCAGAAGATGTTGCTGGAAGGCCTTCCGCTGGTGCTGGCCGACACCGCGCTCCAGGGGCGCAAGAACCTGGTGGCCGGCGCGAACAAGGAAAATTACCATCTGAAGAACGTTACCCCGCTGCGGGATTTTCATCCTACCGAGTGGGTTGATCTGCGCAATGCCGCCGCGGGCGAAGGCTGTCCGAATTGCGGTAGTCCTGTTGTGGTCGGTAAGGCCATGGAGATCGGGCACATCTTCAAGCTGGGCTATAAATACTCGGAATCGATGGGCGCCACGGTCCTGGACAAAGACGGCAAAGAGGTCATGCCCATCATGGGTTGTTACGGCATCGGAGTGGAGCGCATCCTGGCCGCCGCAGTCGAACAGAGCAATGATCAGGACGGCTTTTGGCTGTCTGCTTCTATTGCGCCGTTTGATGTGGTCATTACCCCCACCAACGTTGGCGATGCGGTCCTGGTGCGAACCGCGGAAGAGATAGGCCAGAAGCTGGAAGCCGCCGGCTTTGACGTTATCCTGGACGACCGGGACGAACGCGCCGGAGTGAAATTCAAGGACGCCGATCTAGTGGGAATACCCTACCGGATCAATGTTGGAAAAAAGGTTACCGAAGGGAAGGTCGAACTGGTTTCCCGCTCGACACGCAAATCACAGGATGCTAACATCGGCGACATCGAAGCTGAATTTAAGGCAATGGTTCAGCCCTAGGCGATGGTTCAGTCCTAAGGAAGCTTGCGATCGGAATTATGTCTTCGGAAAAGATAAAAGGTCTTATTGCGCTCCTGGTGGTTGTCGCGGCGATCTACGTGGCATGGAACATGATTCCGCCTTATTTCAACAACTATCAATTTCAAGACACGCTCGACGACATCGCGCGGAAGAACAGCTACTCCCAGAATACCGACGATGCCATCAAGGAAATCGTCGTGAGTAAGGCGCAATCCAGCAATATCGTCTTGAAGCCGGACGAGATCACCGTTTCCCATACCGTTGACGGCCTGGGCATTAGCGTCCATTACAAGGTCCACGTGGATATGATTGTGCATCCGGTGGACATCGACTTTGTCGCCAATTCGATGAATAAACGGATATAATAGAGGAGAGCAACTACTCAGCACCGAGCAGGTAACGCTCTGGCCCGCCATGAGTCTGAGAGAATAGAGTGGCGATCTCCGCCTACTTGGGACATGGCAATCAAAATAAAAATACCTCGCGTAAAAGGCTTTCGAAATAGCTTTAAGAGCCCTTTCATCCGTGCGGCCTTGGCCGCTTTCCTGATCATCAGCGTCGTGATATTCGCGGTTTTCTCGTATTACTACATCAAGTACGAGAAAATTGTGGCCAACCGAATGACCGGGCAGATCTTTGCCAATACCGCCAAGATCTATGCCCAGCCGCGGAGTATCCGCATCGGCCAGAAAGCCGATCCGCGTGAAATCGCCAACTACCTGCGCCACGCCGGCTATACCGAGACGGGGGAGCAGGGTAAGTCCAGGTTCGGCGTCTATCACCTGGTCAGTGGCGGTATTGAGATCAAGCCGGGAGAATTGTCTTACTACAGCGCGGAAGGGGCTGTGGTCCGCGTGAAAGATGGCAAGGTAGACAAGATATCTTCTCTGGGTGATACGGCGGACAGCCTTTCTGCCTATGAGGTGGAGCCCCAGCTTGTGACCGGCCTGTTTGATGGCCAGCAAAGGTCCAAGCGCCGGCTGGTCAAGTACGACGACGTTCCCAAGGTCATGGTGGATGCCGTGACCTCCATTGAAGACCGCAGGTTCTTCCACCATAGCGGCGTGAATTACTGGCGCTTGATGCAGGCAGCGTTGATCGACATGCGCGAAGGCGGGAAAAGCCAGGGCGGATCCACCATCACCATGCAGGTGGCCCGCGGCTTCTTTCTCAGTCCGGAAAAGAAGCTCAAACGAAAGATGATTGAGATCCTAATTTCGATTGAGTTGGAGCAGCGCTTTTCCAAGAAGCAGATTTTTGAGCTCTACGCCAACCAGGTGGACATGGGGCAGCGGGGCTCGTTTACCATCTCGGGCTTCGGTGAAGCGGCGCAAGCCTATTTCGGCAAAGACCTGAAAGACATCACTCTGCCGGAAGCCGCATTGCTGGCTGCGCTGATCCAGCGGCCCAGCTATCTCTCTCCGTATCGCCATCCGGAGCGGGCGCAGGAAAGAAGAAATCTTGTTTTGGAAGCCATGGTCGAAACCGGGACCATTACCCGCGCACAGGCCGACGCAGCCAAAGCGTCTCCTCTGAAGCTGGCTCCACAGAACGTTGAAGCCAGTGACGCGCCCTATTTCGTTGACCTGATCCGCGAGCAATTGCTCTCCAAGTATAGTGAAGATGATCTGAACGGTGATGGATACCGCATCTACACCACCCTCGATCCGGCCCTGCAACAAGTCGCAGCCCAGGCCGTGGACGCCAGCCTGAAAGAGGTTGACGCACAGATTAACAAGTTGCGTACCAAGAGAGTAAAGGTTGGTAAGAAGTTTGAAACCAAGGTGATGCCCGGTCCCATACCGCAGGTTGCCCTGGTAGCGCTGGATCCTCATACCGGCGAAGTACTGGCTTTGGTGGGTGGACGAAATTACGGATTCAGCCAACTCGACCACGCCGTGGCCAAGCGGCCAACAGGCTCCATTTTTAAGCCATTCGTCTATGCTGCCGGCGTGAACAATGCAATTACCAATGACCAGCCAGTCTTTACTCCGGCCACGCTTGTCGACGATTCACCTACTGCATTTATCAACGGCGACGATGTCTACACGCCACGCAACTACAAAGAGGAATACCACGGACAGGTCACGGCCCAATATGCTCTGGCGCATTCGCTGAACAATGCCACAGTCAAAGTTGCGGAGATGGTGGGCTATGACAAAGTGGCGGCGTTGGCGAAGGCGTCGGGGATCGCGTCCGTCAAGGCGACTCCGGCCATGGCATTGGGATCGTACGATGCAACTCCAATGGAGATGGCTTCTGCCTACACCGTCTTTACCAATGGTGGTCAGCGAATGATGCCCATCATGGTCAGGTCTGTGCGCGATGCCAACGGAGACATTATCGATAATTATCAGGCACAGAAGAGCCAGGTGATGGATCCCCGCGTTGCCTACGTGATCACCAACATGCTGGAATACACCATTAACTACGGCACGCCTGGCGGCCCCGGTGGCGTCCGTGCTCGCGGGCTTACTGCTCCCGCCGCGGCCAAGACCGGCAGTTCCCACGATGCCTGGTTTGCTGGATACACCTCAAACCTGCTGTGCATCGTCTGGGTCGGCTACGACGACTACAGCGACATACACCTGAGCGGCGCCGTGCTGGCCCTGCCCGTCTGGACAGAGTTCATGAAACGGGCCGTGCAGCTTCCGCAGTATTCAGACGTGAAGCCATTCTCACTGCCTGCAGGCGTGGTGCAATTGACGCTCGACAAGAACACGAATGAGATCGCCACACCGGCCTGCCCTGACGACTACACCACGGTCTTTATCGATGGCACGCAGCCTACCCAGACCTGCGATCATACCGTCGCCGACCATGGAAATGTGTTTCAGAGACTGTTTGGTCTTGAGCCGAAACCTTCACCTCCCACTGTGGTGTCTAATAGCAGCGTAGCCTCGTCCCAAAGTTCGGGGCAGCCTCCAGGAAACGGGCAAAGTACCGTCCAGCCGGCCGATTCCGAGAAGAAAAAGAAGGGGTTCTGGGGTCGATTATTTGGGGGTTCCAAAGGGGACAATAAAGGCGATAATAAGGACGCAAAGCCTGCATCTCCGGATCCAGGCAGCAACCGTCCGCACTAAGGAGGCACCCCATGGGTCGCTTCAATCGATTTTTGATGTGTCTAACGCTGCTGGCGTCCGCGGGGACGCTTCGTGCCCAGCAGCCTTCTGTTACCAACCCTCCTACCGCGAATCCGCCTGCGGTGGACCGTGTCCCGCCACCGTCAGAAAAAGCCTCTGCCATTGAACTGGAAGAGCAGGCAGATAGCTACCGCATGCAGAAAGCGTATCTGGATGCCATCGATTATTACCGCGCCGCCCTCAAGAAATCCAATACCGCCGTGCTGCACAACAAAGCGGGAATATGTTTTCTTCTTCTGCTCCGCGATAAGGAAGCGAGGAAGGAATTCCAGCATGCCATGCGGCTCGATAAAAACTATCCTGAAGCCTACAACAACCTTGGGGCGCTTTATTACAACACCAAAAAGTATGGTCCTGCCATAAGCGAATACAAGAAGGCGATCAAGCTCAACGACGGCAACGCCAGTTTCCACAGCAATCTGGGAACAGCCTATTTCTCTGAAAAAAATATAGACGGCGCCACCAGGGAGTACTCCCGTGCCATGCAGCTTGATCCCGGAATCTTTGAGCGCCAGCCTTCCGGCGGAGTCGCCGTCAAACTGGTTACCTCCACGGACCTGGCTCGGTTTCACTATCTGATGGCACAGATGTACGGCCAGAGCGGTAACCTGGAACGTTGCCGGTACTACCTGAGCAAAGCGAATGAGGAAGGCTATCCCATTAAGGACGCACTCAAGGACAAAGAGTTCGCCGATCTGAGCAAGGACCCGAACTTTATCACCTTTGTGCGTTCTCTGAAAGCGCCGACCGAAGCCAACCAATAGCCCAGTTGTTGCGACGTGGCCGGCGGGAACCCACCGCGGAGTCATTGCGGACTCACGCGCACACCCGCAATGTAGGTTTCAATTGCCTTCTCCAGTGAGCCCTGGGCTTGCAGGATGTATTCCACGGCATCGCGCGCCGCGCCGTGTCCGCCTCGCGACGCCGTTTCGTAGTGTGCCATTTCCTTCACCTGCGGACGCGCATTGGCCACCGCGATCGCCAGTCCACAACGGCGCATGATCGGCAGGTCAATCACGTCGTCACCGACGTAGGCAATCTGTTCTTCCGCCAGGCCGCTCTCCACCAGAATTTTGTCCAGTATGTGCGACTTGTTATGCGCTCCCTGATGCAGAAAGTCGATTTTCAAATCGCGCGCCCGCAGCGCCACGGTTTCAGAAATACGCTTGGTGACCATGCCGGTCTTTAGTCCACCCAGGTGGGCCAGAGAAATCGCTGTGCCGTCGTGCGCGTTGAAACCCTTGGCTTCAATCATGTTCTGGCTGACAATGCCAAAGCCCGGGCCGTCGGCGTGCTGCCGGGCGTCCGTCTCCGTGCTGCGCGGACCGGAAGCCGGGGCAGGGAAGAGCCATATACTGCCGTCGGTAAGAACGCCGTCAACGTCAAACAAAATAAGTTTAATCTTTCTTGCGCGTTCGAGATTTGCGCGATCAGGGTTTGCGTGATTCGAAGCTTCAGCCATGGTTCTCCAGCCCGGTGAAGGGCGGTTGTTTTTAATTGTCCGCGTACCAGCGTTTCAGCAGCGACTTCCGTCCCTTGCCTTCCGATTTCAAAAATGCATTCGCTTCGTCGTCGGAGAGCTTGTCATAGAAGACCTTGGTTGGCGCATACTCCGACCACTGGCGGAGAAGGTGTGCACCGCAAGAGGCACATTTCCCCAGGTCCCAGTCCACAGACTCAGCGTGGCCCAGCTCTTCCACGAGTTTGAATTTCGGTGTTTCGCAGCAGATCATAAATAGCCCTTAGCAATTAGCAAATGGCATTTGGCAAATAGCCAAGGCTGCTGTTTTGAGCTCATGCTAATTGCCATTTGCCAATTGCTTTCTTCACACCATCTGCGTTCCCCACAAATCATGCAGATGGATCACGCCTTCAACGTCGCCGCTTTTGCCGACCACCACCAGCGACGTAATCTTCTTCTGTTCCATGATGTTCAGCGCGGTCATGGCGAATTCGTCGGGCAAAATGGTTTTGGGGTTCGCTGTCATGCATGCGCCGGCGGTAAGGTTCAGCACGTCTTTGCGCTGTTCCAGCAGGCGGCGCAGGTCGCCATCGCTGATGACTCCCAGCAGTTTGTTGTTCTCCACCACCGTCGTTATGCCCAGCCCTTTGCGCGACATCTCATAAATTACGTCCGGCATTCCCGTGTTGCGCGCCACGCGCGGGACTGAGTCTCCACTGTGCATCAACTGCGCCACGCGGGCCAGTTTTTTCCCCAGCTTCCCGCCCGGATGCAGATCGGCAAAGTCTTCTTCTTTGAATCCGCGTTTTTCCGCCAGGGCAACGGCCAGCGCGTCGCCCAGGGCCAGCATGGCGGTGGTCGACGCCGTGGGCGCCAGGCCCATGGAGCAGGCTTCCTGCGCCACGGAGCAATCCAGCGCCACGTCGGCGGCCTGGGCCAGCGTGGAGCGTTTTTGCGGACCGGAGGAGTAAAGCCTGTCTCCGGTGATCGTGATCAGCTTGCTGCCAATGCGCCGTATGGTGGCCAGCAGTTGCAGGATCTCCTCGGTCTCGCCGCTCGACGAGAGCGCCAGCGCCACATCGCCTTTGACCAGCATGCCCAGATCGCCATGGACAGCCTCCGCCGGATGCAGATACAGCGCCGGCGTGCCGGTGGAGCTGAGCGTTGCCGCGATTTTGCGTGCGATGATCCCGCTCTTGCCCATGCCGGTAACCACCACGCGCCCGCCGCAGGAGTGCAGGCACTCGACCGCCCGCTCAAAATCCTGGGCCATGGGCCCGTCAATGCGGTCGGCCAGATCGCGCAGCGCCTGGGCCTCAATCCGTACAACGTTGGAACCTGTGGATTTCACTGGCAATAATAGTAGCAGTTCGGAGTAACTTCTTTTATGGGGCTCTTTTTACGGATCCCCAGCCAGCTGCTCGTAGGCGCCAATGTCCACGCGACCAACGTTGCTGGCCGCCGTCTGGAGCAGATACGCCAGCAACCCGGCTTTTTTCTGGTCCACGGCGTCATCGATCAGCCATTGCACCAGCGTCATGATGGCCATCTGTATGCCGTTCCGGTCTTCCAGCGACGGCAGCCGCAGCGCCATCGTCTTGGGCTTCATCTCCACAATGCGCGCGTGGGCATAGCAGAGCTGGTGTCCTTTCATCCGCGGAGAGCCGCACAGTTGCCCATTCGGACGCGTATACGAGCAGCGCTCGGCGCGGTCAGCCTTTTGCAGGTTTTCACACAGTCGCTCATATACTTTCTGGCTCACCGCCTCCACGTATTCCGCGTCACTCATGGCCCCGAAGTGCTCCTCCAGGTAGATTCTGTACGCGGCATACGCGTCATACAGCTGTCCGCAAAGCTTTCCCGCTTTGCCTTTGGTCCAACGTTCACGTGCGTCCTCAATGTCCTGCTGCTCTTCCGGA
>WNGQ01000029.1_pt1 | contig 153892 bp, 106 predicted proteins | sample 5407661 | NCBI WGS metagenome assembly WNGQ01 (sample SAMN13153382, study PRJNA577476) | soil metagenome | isolation source: 60 cm soil or saprolite under Garry oak tree replicate 2 | place: USA:California | collected 2016-06-15 | reverse complement strand
AAAGTCCCGCGTGAACACGTCCCCCTTCAACAAAAACTGGTGGTCGGCCTCCAGGTAATCCAGCGCCTCCGCCAGGCTCCCCGGCACCTGCGGCACTTTCGCCAGTTCCTTGGCCGTCAACTCATACATGTTCTTGTCGATCGGCTCGCCCGGATCCATCTTGTTGAGCACCCCGTCCAGCCCCGCCAGCAACAACGCCGTGAAACACAGATACGGGTTGGCCGACGGATCGGGCGGCCGATACTCGATCCGCTTGGCCTTCGGACTCTCGCTGAAGGTCGGAATCCGTATCGCCGCGCTCCGGTTGCGCGCGCTATACGCCAGGTTCACCGGCGCCTCGAACCCCGGCACCAGCCGCTTGTAACTGTTGGTCGTCGGACTGCACAGCGCGCACAACGCCTTGGCGTGCTTCAAGATCCCCCCAATGTAATGCAGCGCCATCCCCGACAACCCCGCGTATTCCTGTCCCGCAAAGAGCGGCTTGCCCTTCTTCCACAACGACTGGTGCGTGTGCATCCCGCTGCCGTTGTCCCCAAACAACGGCTTGGGCATGAACGTCGCCGTCTTGCCGTGTTTCTTGGCCACGTTGCGAATCACATACTTGTAGAGCATCATGTGGTCGGCGGTCTTGACCAGCGTGTCGAACCGAAAGTCGATCTCCGCCTGGCCCGCCGTCGCCACCTCGTGGTGCTGCCGCTCGATCTGCATGCCCAGTTGCTCCATCACCAGGCACATCTCGGTCCGTATGTCCTGCTGGGTGTCGGTCGGCGGCACCGGAAAATAGCCCTCCTTGTGCCGCACCTTGTAGCTCAAATTGGGCCCTTCGGCCCGGCCCGTGTTCCAGATCGCCTCCTCCGAATCGATCGCGTAAAAGGTGCCGTTGCTCCGGTGATCAAACTGCACGTCGTCGAAGATGAAAAACTCCGCTTCCGGGCCGAACACGGCGCTGTCGGCCAGGCCGGTGGATTGGAGGTATTTCTCGCCCCGCTGGGCGATGCCGCGCGGATCGCGCGTGTAGGCCTCCTTGGTCCCGGTCTCGGCACGGCGCAAAACGGGTCGATGAAGGCGCTGGCCGGATCGGGCATGGCCAGCATGTCGGAGGCCTCGATCGATTTCCAGCCGCGGATCGAGGAGCCGTCGAAGCCCAGGCCGTCGGTGAAGACCTCCTCGGTCAGTTCGCCAATCGGACAACTGAAATGTTGCCAGGTGCCGAAGGTGTCCACGAACTTCACATCGACCATCCTGGCCCCGTGTTTGCGGGCCAGCTCGATCGCGCTCTTGGGGGTCCCTGCTTTGGGGGAGGTGGTTGGCATACTATTGATCTATTGTTCTTGAATGGAGGGTTTTGAGAATTGAACGCCGCGCCAGGCTAACCGGCGCAGCGTTCAGGAGTGCTTCACGATTAGGCAGTGTGGTAGGCCTCTTCGCCATGTTCGGCGACATCCAGGCCGGCGGTTTCGACTTCTTCACTCGGCCGCAACCCGATGAGCGCCTTGACGATGTAAGCGAGGATGGCAGTGCCGGCCACTGCCAGGCAGAGCGTGATGCCGATCGACTTGAGCTGTTCCACCCAGAGCAGGTGATGGCAAGGTCCATTAGCGACGATCTGAGCCAACCCATTTAGCGTGGCAGGATTCTTCGGATCGGCAGCCGAGAGCGCGAGGTTGGCGTTGACGGCGGGGTCGGCGAGGATGCCGGTCATGAGGGCGCCGAGCGTTCCGCCGATGGCGTGAACCCCGAAGGTGTCGAGCGCATCGTCATATCCAAACCAGCTTTTGACCTTGTAGCAGAAGAACCAGGGAATCAGCCCGGCCGCAACGCCAATGAGCACCCCGCCGGTCGGATTAACGAATCCGCAAGCGGGCGTAATCACCACCAACCCGGCGACGGCGCCGGAGCAGAAGCCGAGCACACTGGGCTTGCCTTTCGTCACCCACTCCGCCATGGGCCAGACGAAGGAGGCCACGGCGGTGGCGAGAGTCGTCGTTGTGAACGCATTGGCGGCGATGACGTCCGCGGCCACGGCGCTGCCGGCGTTGAAACCGTACCAGCCCACCCACAACATGCCGGTGCCGATCATGCAGAGCACCATGCTGTGCGGCGCCATGTTTTCCCGGCCGAAGCCCAGCCGTTTGCCGAGGATCAAGCAGAGGACCAAGGCCGACCAGCCCGAAGTCATGTGCACCACGGTGCCGCCCGCAAAGTCAATCGCCTTGATGCCGGCTTTGGGGTTCCAGACCCCATTCATCAGGCCGTCGATGCCCCAAGTCATGTGGGCTTGTGGAAAATAGACGACAAACATCCAGCCGGTCATGAACAGCAGAATCGCGGAAAACTTCATGCGTTCGGCGATGGCCCCGATGATCAGGGCGGGCGTGATGATCGCGAACATCAGTTGGTACATCGAATAGACGTTTTGCGATACCCAGTACGAGTAGTCGCCATTGGGTTTGGAATCGACCCCTTTGAGGAAAGCGAAATCCAGGCTGCCATAGAATTTGCCCCCACTGTGGAACACCAGACTGTAGCCGCAGATCCACCAAAGGATGGTTACCAATCCGGTGATGCCGAAGCATTGCGCGAGGACGGAGAGCGTGTTCTTCCGCCGCACCAAGCCGCCGTAGAAGAGGGCCAGACCGGGGAGGGTCATGAACAAAACCAGCGCGGCGGAGGTCATCTGCCAGGCGTTATGGCCAGGGCCGGGCGTGCCATCGAGCTTCGAGGTGATTTTGGCGTTTTCGGCTTCGGAGCCACGGCTCCCGTTGCTGACATAGGCTTCCAGGTCGGCCACGCGCTCTTCGATGCTGGGATCCTTTTTGGCGGGCGGCGCGGCGGGCGCATCGGCCGCGCGCGCGCTGAAGTTCACGGCGCCGGCGAACAGCAACAAACAGAGGCTAAGTAATGGTTTTTTCATGGTTCAGGTATTTGGGATTCCGCGGTTGGCTGGATTAAACGGCTTGTTCACCTTTCTCTTCGGTGCGGATGCGAATGGCTTGATCGACGGGGAAAACGAATATTTTTCCGTCGCCAATTTTGCCGGTCTTGGCCGCGCCGATGATCGCCGTGACCGCCGCGTCCACGCGGTTGTCCGGCAGGACCATTTCAATTTTGATCTTGGGCAGGAAATCGACGGTGTATTCGCTGCCGCGGTAGATTTCGGTGTGGCCTTTTTGGCGGCCAAAGCCTTTGACTTCGCTCACCGTCATGCCTTCGATCCCCGCCTCACCCAAGGCATCCTTCACTTCTTCCAACTTGAATGGCTTAATGATGGCTTCAATTTTTTTCATAATTTTTCAGGAACTGCTTTCGGTTGGGCGCGTGGATCGCTTGATCGCCCCGGCGCCATTGTCTCTATTTTGGGAATTACAAACGGAAAGACCTGGCCCGGGCCGGCGGAGCGCGCGACAAAAGCTGGAACTTGCAGATCTGCCGGCCACGAGAGCCGAGCGGGTGGCCGGGAGAACGGGCTTCATGCGCTGTCGTCGTACGAGTCATGCCCCTTTAGCACCGATGATGCCACAGGGACAGACTCTCTCCTTCGTACGCTCGAAAACCCTGATTTTATTGGGCAAAAACGACTGGATTGAAAATAATTGATCGACATTGGTACTGTTGCGAATTGATCAGTTTAGCCCTTTTTGACCATCGCTCCGGTTACTTTTTGAGCAACGCAGATGGCTTAAGATTTGAAGCCCGAACACGGCGCTTTTTGGCGTCTGCCCTGCGTTGGAAGTCCATTTCTAGAGTTTTTGCGAACGCAAGAAGCGCATCTAGCCGCTGGCAGAAGTGGTGGCTCGGAAGTGATCGCCAACAAGGGCCACCGGTTCGAGCATCGGTGCCCAATCGATCGGCGGAACTAGGTCAAAGGTCTGTTCCAGCACGTAGGTGCCGTTCCACGCGGCTTCGCTGGCCGGCCAACATTGCCGGAACGACCCCACTCGGTTCAAGTGGGATCCCCATTGCCGTGTTGCGGTTTGACAAGCATCCTTCGCTGGCAACAGCTCCGGGGCGCCCGGTGTTTCCGCAAGCCGCTGCCTTCATGCCTGCCGAGCCACCGGTCCGATTACTCGCAGGCTTGGCGATGGCCTCTGCGTTGACTTGACGGCCTGTCCGGGTGATATTGCCGCAATGAATTTCGATATTTCACACCTCCTGGAGCAATGGGATTATCAGCCCGGCCAGGTGGTGGTGAGGAGATTTATCGGCAGGGATGGCATTGAAAAAATCCAGTTACGCGTCGATCTGGGCCTGCTCCAGATGAACGCCCACGGCCGGCCCGATGGCAAACGGCCCTTCGGCCATCCGACCCTGTTCGACTATTTCGTCCACAAACTCGAGAAGCACGTCGCGCAACACGCCGGCAGCCAGGAAGGCTTTTGCCTCAAAGCGGAGGATTGCGCCAAGCTGCAACTCGAAGCGCTCCAGTTTCATCACCGTTACATCTGCCTATTGCAGTTGGAAGATTACGCGGCGGTGGTGCGCGACACGACCCGCAACCTCAAGCTTTTTGATTTCGTCGAGAAGCACGCGGAGTCCGAAGAATTGGCCTGGTCGCTGCAACAATTTCGCCCGCAAGTGCTGATGATCCATGCCCGCGCCACCGCCACGCAGAAATTGCAAGCGGAGGATTTCGTCCAGACCACGCGGGAAATCGAAGCCGCCATCGAGACGCTGCGCGAGTTTTATCAAAATCACTCCCGCGCGGACCTGATCGAACAAAGCCCCGAAATTCAATCCCTGCAAAACTGGCTGGAGGAAGTGAAGAGCAAACGTCCGCTCACCAAGCGCGAGCAGCTCGAAATCGACCTCCACGACGCGGTCAAACGCGAGGACTACGAAAAGGCCGCGCTGGTGCGCGACGCGTTGCGAAATCTCAAGTCCTCCAAATAGCCCGTGACCCTCCAGGAGCGAGTCCAACGGGAGCTAAAAGCCGCGATGCTGGCGCGCGACGGCGATCGTGTCTCCACGCTGCGGCTGCTCAAGTCGGCCATCGACTACGCCCAGATGGAGCGCAAAAGCGACAATCTGGCGGATGCCGAAGTGGTGGTGATTATCCAGCGGGAAGTAAAAAAACGACGGGACGCTGCCGGACAGTATCTAAACGGCGGCCGGCCCGAGCTGGCCGAGAAGGAAAATCGGGAAATCCCCATTCTCGAAACCTTTCTCCCGCAACCCTTGCCCGCGGCCGAACTGGAGCAACTGGTCCGCGCGACGATCGCCGAAGTCGGCGCGACCAGCAAAAAGGAAATGGGGCTGGTGATGAAAGCCGCCCAGGCCAAGGCGGCCGGTCGAGCCGATGGAAAGACCATCAGCGCCGTGGTGGGGAAACTTCTCCCTTGATTTGGGCTGGCGCGACGCTTCACTCCTGCGGGAAGACTTTATAAAGCAAGAAATAGATCACCACTCCGGTAACGGACACATACATCCAAAGGGGCCACGTCCAGCGGGCGATCTTGCGGTGAAGCTCAAAACGCTGCTTCACGGCCCGACGCAACGTCACCAAAACCATCGGGACGATCACCACCGCCAGCAGAGTGTGCGTGATGAGAATGGCGAAGTAAATCGGCTGAAACCAAGCGGGGTCCTTGAACACGGTTGGACCTTTGTGCAGGACGAATCCCAGATAACCGTGGTAGAACAGATAGCAAGCCAGGAACAGGGTCGAAGTCAGGAAGGCCGCGATCATGCAGTTGCGATGGGCCAGCTGATTCTTCCGGCGAATGAAAAGATAACCGGCCATCAAAAACAGGGCGCTCAAGCCGTTGAGGGTGGCGTTGACAGCGGGCATGACCGTGATGCTCATAGGCGGACAAGCGTGGCGGAGACATCCCGCATGCCGAACAAGCGCCGACGGAACATCAGCCACTGCCATTGATTCGACCGGTTCATTTCTCGCGCAAAAGTTTGTTCACGGCGCCGAGCACGCGCCCCTTCCACGCCGCATCCTCGCTATCGAAAGTGACGCGCAACCGGCCCTGCGCGTCCACGACCACGAAGAGCGTGCTGTGGATAAACATATCTTCGGGGCTTTGACGTTCGGCCGGTTTTTTTTCCAAGGCGACGAGTTTGAGGCCATCGACCGCCAGCCGGGCGATTTGTTCCCTGGCGCCGGTTAAAAACATCCAACGGCCGTCCTTGGCGCCGAAGCGTTCGCCGTAGCGCTTGAGCACGGCGGGGGAATCAAACTCGGGATCGGTGGTGAGGGTAATCAGTTTTACCGCCGGATCCGCCGGCAAGGCCTGTTGCAGTTGGCTCATTTGCGCGGTCAGACGGGGACAAGGCCCGGCGCAGCGCGTGAAAATGAGGTCCGCGACCCAGACCTGCCCCCGCAAATCCTTTAATGAGACCGCTTCTCCGTTTTGATTGGTCAGGGTGAAGTCGGAGACCGGATAGGACAACGGCAAGTCCACGTTGGGCAAGGCGCCTTGTCGCAAACGCGTCCAAACGAAAGCGGTGGTGATGGCCCCAATGGTCAGCGTCAACGCTCCCCAAACGAGCCATTCAACGTTGCTCTCGGGTTTGTGCATGGCAGCTCAGGCTGATCGCTGCAGGTCATCGCAGCGTTAACTCGTGGTCGCCGTGAGGCGGGCCGGAGCGCTGCCTCCCGGAACGCCCCAAGCGCTTCGCGGAGGCCACAGCCCGCCCGGAGGGCTATTCGAAACTTGGGGCGGCCCCGCCACCTTTTGGCTTCGCGGCCAGCCAGGCCTTGAAATCCGGTTCCGAAAGCACTTTAAAGTAGCCCTTCATGGTGGAATGGCCCAAGCCGCAGAGTTGGGAACATTGGATCAAGTAAGTGTTGGTGATGGTCGGGATAAAATGAATCGGAATGCTCATGCCGGGATTGGCATCTTGCGTGACCCGTAACGGCACCACTTTGAAGGAATGGATGACATCGAGCGAGCCGAGATGGACGATAACGGGCTTATTGACCGGCACGGCGATTTCCGTCACCCCTCCCTCAATGATGGCGTCGTCCTGCGCAGCGGGATCTGTCTTATCCAGGCCCAGGGGATTGGCGGCGGTCACCAAGTCGAGCCGGTTGGAGCCAAACTTGCCGTCCGCGCCGGGATAGCGAGCCATCCAATTGAATTGGCGGCCGGTGATGCGAATGACGGTGGACTCCTTCGGATCGGGGAACTTTTCCACGGCCCTGGTCCAAAACGGAATGGCGAAGCCGAGCAGTAAAACCCCTTCGACCACTGCCACGGCCCCTTCGATCCAGGTGGTGGCGTGGGTGGTCGTGCCGATATAATCCGCCTTCGGATGCCGGCTCGCGCGGAAACGCCAAATGGCGTAAAAAAAATAGGCCGTCCAGCCGACAAACAACGCGAACATCAGCCAATGCACGTACAGAATCAACGCGTCCACGTCGGCCCCGTGTTTTGAGCCGAGGAGCGGCAGCCCCATCAATTTGCCAATTTCCATAGATTAAATCTTTTTCGCCGTCGGAGAGAGGCCGCCCGCCGCGGCCGGCGTGCCGGGGTTCATCGAGGATCTTCGGACGAGATAGACAAAGAACGCCGCGAAGCCGCCCAGGACGAACACCACGACCACCAGCAAGCTCAGGATGCCCATATTCATACCTTGGGCCAGCTTCGAGTCGGACCGGCCGAAGCAGGCCGCGCAGGCCGAGGCCGACCGCGGCAGCGACGCCACAACCAGCGCCGCGCTCAGCAAGAAAATGCGCCAAATGAGGTTCACAGGTAACTGATGTCTTTCAATTTCTTTAGAAAATAGCGGCCGTAGAAAATCAACGCCGCGCCCGCCAGCGCCGAGAGGATGCCAAAGAGCAGGTCGAGCAGCTTGCCGTCGGTGAAGAATTGGACCAGCCACCACGCGCCGAACCCAAACGCCAGCAAGGTCGAGGCGGCGATGAAGACGATATGGAACGCTTTTAAGGACATTACTTCGATTGCGCCGGGTGCATCGTGCTGCCAATGTAGGTCGTGCCTTTGGGCATTTCCCCGCGCGCCCAAACTGCCAGATACATCAAGGCCGCGAAGAAAAAGGCCGTGGCTGCCATGATCGCGTAGATCGCCTTCTTTTCCGAGATCAGGTGCATGAAAAAACCCGCGACCAGAAAAGCCTTCACGGTCGCGATGAACAACGCAATGGTGATAGTCACGGCCATGCTTTGGAAATGGCAGTAATACATGGTCACCGTCAGGCAGGTGCCGAACAGCAAGGCGACGAACACCAGGATATAAACCTTGATGTGCCGGGAGAGCTCCGGGGAATGAGAACCTGGTGAAGTGGAGACGCTCATATTCTTTTAGGCGGTGGGCTACAACAAATAAAGCACGGGGAACAGGAAAATCCAAACCAGATCGACGAAGTGCCAGAACAGGCCGGAAACCTCGATCCGGTTGGTGAACCGTTCGGGGTCGGTCTTCCACATTTTCGCGCCCGGCCCCCAAAGGTAGCCGATCACAATCGCCCCGCCGAGCACGTGCATCGCGTGGAGCGCCGTCAGCGTAAAGTAGATCGCGAAGTAGGTGCTGTGCGCGGGCACAAACGCCGAGAGGCGTTTGATCTCCGCCACCGGGATTTTGATCGCCTCGCCGTGAGCGGCGCCGGCGCCTTCCTTGGCTTCGCCGCCGTGGGCTTGGGCCGGAAAGGCGTAATGGGAGGGATCCGGATGGACCGTCACGCTCGCCAGGTTCATGGCCGCCAGCGTTTTGGTATTCCAAAAATAGGGCTTGCCTTCGAGATGGCCGGTCAGGCGCGAGCCGTCGGTCTTCCAAATCTCGTAATGGCTGAACTTGTCCCGGTATTCGAAGGACTTAATGCCGAGGAAGCTCAACGCGCAGAGCAGGGTGACGGCTTGATATTTTCTGAAGTTTCCAAAATTTCCCATCTTGAGCGAGGCCCACGACATGACGACGGTGATGCTGGAGGTGATCAAGACCGTCGTGTTGAAAGTGCCGATGGGGATGTTCAACAATCCGCGCGGCCAGGTCGCCGGGTCCGCGCCGACACGCAGCAGAATGTAGGAAGAGAAGAGGGCGCCGAAGAGCATCACTTCGGAGGCCAGGAACAGCCAGATGCCCACCTTGGCATTGAACAGGCCGGTATCAGGGCGGGCTTCGACAACGTACGGAATATCCATGAGCGGGTGGGCCTTTGTTTTTCAGGGTTGGGTCTGCGGCGTGAAATCAGTGGCGGCGCCCGGCACGCTGTATTCATAGGGACCGCGGTGCGCTTCGACCGGCCGGGCGAAATTGCCATGGGGCGGCGGCGTGGGCGTCTGCCACTCGATGGTCGTGGATCCCCACGGATTATCCGAAGTGACCTTCTGGCCTTTGAATATGCTATAAAAGAAATTGATAATGAACGGAAGCTGAGCCAAACCGAGGAACCAGACCGCGTGAGAAATGAACTTGTTCGTGTTCATCACACCCTCTGGGAATGCGCCGGCCACCCCGGCGTTTTGAGCCAGCGCGTAGGTCGCGCCGCCATCATACATGCGGCGATTCAGCCCGGCGAAGCCCTGCGCGAACATCGGTTGGAAAACCAAGTTCATGAAAATCAAAGACAACAGGAAATGCACCTTGCCCCAGAATTCATTCATCATCCGCCCGGTGATTTTCGGGTACCAAAAATAAATCCCGGCGAACAAGCCGAAGATGGTTCCCGGCGCGACGACGTAATGGAAATGCGCGATCACATAGTAAGTGTCGTGGAGGTGCAGGTCGCTAAAGTTGAAGCCCAGCGGCAGGCCGGTGAGGCCGCCGATGCCGAACATCGGGAGAAACGCCAGCGCAAAGAGCATCGGGGTGTTGAAGCGGATCGAGCCGCCCCACAAGGAGATGAACAGACAGGTCAGGATGATCACCGAGGGAATGGAAATGATCATGGTCGTAGTCTGGAAGAAGGTGCTGATGCGGGTCCCCATGCCCGTAAGATACATGTGGTGCGCCCAGACAATGAAAGAAAGGAACCCGATGGTCAGCACCGAATAGACCATCGATTTGTACCCCCAGAGCGGCTTGCGCGTGTTGTTGGCGATAATCTCCGCCACAATGCCCATCGCTGGCAGAATCAAGACATAGACTTCCGGATGTCCCAGGAACCAGAACAGATGCTGCCAAAGCAACGGACTACCGCCGCCGCTGACGCCGGCCACCTGGCCGGCCACCACCAAGCCGGAGGGCAGGAAGAAGCTCGTGCCAGCCTGGTTGTCCATTAATTGCATGACGGCGGCCGCTTCCAGCGGTGGGAAAGCCAGCAGCAGAAGGAACGCGGTCACAAATTGCGCCCAGACGAAGAAGGGCAGACGCATCCAGGTCACGCCCGGCGCGCGCAACTGAATGATCGTGGCGATGAAGTTGATCGCGCCCAGCAAGGAGGAGTTAATCAGACAGACCATGCCGAGGATCCAGAAAGTCTGGCCGTTCCAAGGGTGCGCCAGGTCCGCCAGGGTCGCGATCGGCGAGTAGGAGGTCCACCCCGATTTCGCGGCGCCGCCGGGAATGAAAAAGCTCGCAAACATGATCACGCCGCCCAGAAAATAGGCCTGATAACTGACCATGTTCACGCGCGGGAACGCCATGTCCGGCGCGCCGATTTGCAGCGGCACGACAAAATTGCCGAATGCCGCAAACGCCAGCGGGACGATGGCCAGGAAAACCATGATGGTGCCGTGCATCGCGCCGAAGGCGTTGTAAAGGTCAGGGGTCATCGCTCCCTTGGGGGCCACGTCCGCTCCGAACATCCGTTCCAGCAGCGGTCCGACCAGCGGGATCGGCTGGTTCGGGGAAACCATGGACCACCGCATGAGCATCATCAGGCAGAAGCCGAACAGCAGGAAGCAAAGGGCGGTGAAACCGTACTGCATGCCGATGATTTTGTGGTCGGTCGAGAAAATGTACTTGCGCCAGAAGCCCATTTCCTCGTGATGGGCTTCGTGAACTTCGTGAGCGTGAGCCGCGTGGGTTGTGGCGTCCATGAGTCTGTTAATCGTTGTGAGTGCGAATCAATTACGGATTCAATTTGAAAGCCTCAATCGTGATTCCATCAATTCGTCAAAAATCAAAACGTACCTTTCGTCAATGGCGAGTGTCAACGCAGAATCTAAATTCACTTTCACTCAATTCCTGATTTTGTCCAAAACCATCAAGCCCAGCAAGAGGGGCAGATACACGATCGACGCGAAAAACAATTGCCGCGCTCGCGGAACGGTCAGGCGACGCGAAAAATGTCCCGCATAGGCCAGAAAAACCACCCCCAGTGCCAAGGCGCCCGCCAAATAGACCGGCCCAACCAGCCGAAACAAAAACGGCGTCAGGCTGACCAAGAGCAGCGCCAGCGAGTGACTGACCGCCTGCCGCCCAGTGCGATACCCTTGCGGATCAATCGACGGCAGCATGACAAAACCCGCCTTCTGATATTCCTCGCGATACATCCAGGCGATCGCCAGGAAATGCGGGATTTGCCAAAAGAACAGGATGGCGAACAAGGACCACCCTTCGCCCGTGAGCTCGTTCCGCGCCGCCGTCCAGCCCATCAATGGCGGCAACGCGCCCGGGACCGCGCCCACGGCAGTGTTCAGCCAGGTGACGCGCTTGAGCGGAGTATAAAGGAAGACGTAAGTGACGAGCGTGAATGCGCCAATCAGACTCGTCAGCAAGTTGACGGCCAGGGCAAGATAGAGCAGGCCCGCCACCGAGCACCCCCCGCCGAAGAGAAGGACTGTTTCCGGTTGCAGCCGGCCGGAAGGCAGCGGCCGCGATTCGGTGCGACGCATCCTGGCGTCGTGCTCGCGCTCCGCCAGTTGGTTGAGCGCGGAAGCGCCGCAGGCCATGAGGGCCGTTCCGAACAGCGTGTGGACCAGGAGCGCGTAATCCATCAACTCCCGTGTGCCGATGTAAAAGCCCACCAGCGTGGTCAACAAAACCAGGAACGTGAGCCGCGCCTTCACCAGTTCGCCGAACACCGCGAGCCAGGATTGGGCCGCGGCGGGAGCCACCGCGAGGGATTGGGCGCTCGTCTTCATGCCGGGAGCTGGGCGGGGCGGTTGGCAGGCTCGCTTGGTGCGCGCGCGCCGGTGGTTGCAGCCACCTCCACCGGCGATGTTTCAAAGCAACGCCGCGCGACCAACACCAGCATGGCGCCCGTCAACAAGCTCAACGCCCCCACGGCCACGTGCGCCGTCGCGATGTCAGCGGCTTTGTTGGTCCAAATCGTGGCCGCGCCCAGCACCACCTGCCCCAGGATCAAGCCAACCCACGCAATCGAAAGTCTGGTCGCCGGATGCCACCAGCCCTTTGCTCGGATGGTCAAACGCGCCTGCCAAATCACGCCCGCAACGAGCAAAAACGCCGCGAGGCGGTGCGCCATTTGCAAACCGACCTGAAAGGCAGTGATCGGATTTAACGCGGCCGTCTCCAAGCGTTCTTGGTTGTAGCGCGCAATGGAATCAGGGTCCAGCGCCGGCCAGATTTTACCATGGGCCAGGGGAAAATCCGATATCGCCAGGCCCGCGTGGTGGTGGCGCATCGTCGCCCCCAAAATTAACTGCAAAAAAATCATCGCGGTCACCGCTTGATACAGGTAGCGCAGCCTGCTCCGGTCGCGGACCGGCAACTGCGGCGCCGAAGCCCACCAGCGCGAGGTGAACAGCGCGATGGCGCAAACCAGCACGAAAAACAGTTGCGCCAGCGCCGCGTGGAAAATCCCAAGCTCATCTTTCATCCATGCCACCCGCAAGCCGCCGAGCGCGCCTTGCAGCACCACGCCAAATACCGCGACGATTCCCAGCCACCGCAACCAGCGCCGCTGCTCTGTCAACCAGAGCCACACCGCGAGCGCCACGGTGAGAAGCCCCACGGTCGCAGCCGCCAGCCGATGGCTGTGTTCGTAGAAAATACCGCCCACCCATTTCGAAAACGGGAAGAAAAACATGCTGTAGCCGTACGTCGTCGGCCAGTCGGGCACGGACATGCCCACGCCCTTGCTGGTCACCAGGCCCCCCAGGCAAACCAGGAAGAGCGTGGCCAGGGCGGTCAGGACCGCAAAGCGATGCAGCCAGCGATTTTCGGTGCAACGAATCATCAAGCTTGCCGGCAATCAGAATTTGAAAAAGCGCGCCGCCGCCGCCAAGGCCACGGCCGCGCGGTCGCCCAGGCAACGGAACTGCTCACGGGGCCGCCGGCGCTTCCAGCTCGAAGTCGGCGGTTTTCTTGTCATCGGCGCCCACGCTGATGTCCGCCGTTTTCGCACCGGCCTTGAGGTGAAACGCTTCGACCGTGTATTTGCCGGCGGGCACGTTGGAGATTTTGTAGTTGCCGTCCTTGTCCGTGACCGCGAAGTAGGGATGATCGCAGACGCCGATGTAAGCGAACATCCAGGGATGAACGTCGCACTTCATCCGCAAGAGGATCTCGGGCGCCGGAAAGCTCTTTTCACTTACCTGCCCTTTGATCGGTTGCGCGAAGTTGAATTCCTTGTTGAGCGCGTTCTTTGGCGTGGCGTGAATGTTGTGCAACAGCGCGTCCGAGTTCCGAATTTTGAACTTTTGGTCCGTCACGACGCCCATGACGTACGGCTCATAAAGGCAGCCGACCTGGTCCAGCACGGGTGCTTCGCCGGTGGCGGGAGCCTTGGCCGCGCCGGTTTTGATATAAACGAACACGTTGGCGAGGCCGTTGTCCGCGCCGACCACATAATGGCGGGTGGTGATCGGCCCCGAGTGCATCGCCCCGCAAGTCGCGTCGAGGGGAATCGGGATTTCCGGTTTGGGCGCGCCTTTAAGTTTGATTTTGCCGCTGATTTCGGCCCCCAGCACCATCTGTAGCGAACCAGCCAGCGCTGCGGCAGTGAGACAACCAAGATAAGGTTTCATATTTTTTTCGAGCGATTAATAAACTAACGGGGCGGAGATTAGCATCCTGATTTTTCCCCGCAAGCGAATTTGTGAAACTTTTCACAAACTCCCAATGCTCATTTTGACGGATGGCCGGCAAGCCTATTCAGCGGGCCGGAAAGTCACGGCAGATCCCGCATCACTCGCGCCATGGCCAGCGCCGTTCGCGCCGCTTCGGTCCCGCGGTTATGGTCCGGTCCGAGGCAACGGGCGGCGGCTTGTTGGCGGTTCTCCAGCAGCAGCACCTCGTGAATGACCGGGATTTCGTATTGGAGCTGGAGCTGCGCCAGGGCGTGGCTGACCGCTTCGCCGATGTGCTGGGCATGGGCGGTGGCGCCTCGCAGGATCACGCCCAGGCAAAGGATTGCTGAGAAGCGGGGCCAATGGGTCCGCGCCAGCTTCGCCGCCACGGCGGGGATTTCGAACGCGCCAGGGACGCGCACCACCAGCACTTTTTCCGCACCCGCGTCCGACAGAGTTTGCCGCGCGGCGCGCACCATGGCTTCCACGTAGCGGGCGTTGTAGCGCGAAGCGACGATGGCGAAATGGCCGCCAACGGTTTTGGGTGTTCTTTTTTTGAGCGGTGTCAACATGCCGAGCGAACTGAATCTCCGCGGGTCCGCATTCGGGACCCATGCGGAAAGGTCGCCACCGGGTTTCTGGTTCCTGATTGGCCTGATGTCACGGTCTCCTCCTGCACTCGCGGCCGGTCGGTTCAGACGGAATGCCCCAGTTTCTCGCGTTTGGTTTTGAGATACTTTGAGTTGTGCGGATTGGGTTTAACACGGATGGGAACCTGTTCAACAATCTCCAAACCGTAGCCTTCGAGGCCGACGACCTTCTTCGGATTGTTGGTCAGCAGACGAATGGTCTTCAAACCCAGATCGACCAGGATTTGCGCGCCCAGCCCGTATTCGCGCAAATCCATTTTATAGCCGAGCCGGAGGTTTGCCTCGACGGTATCAAAGCCGCGCTCCTGCAATTTATAAGCCTGGATTTTCGGCGCCAACCCGATGCCTCGCCCTTCCTGGCGCATATAAACGATGACCCCCTGCCCGGCCTCCGCCACCTGTCGCATAGCCTGATGGAGTTGCGGACCGCAATCACAGCGGCGCGAACCGAAAACATCGCCGGTGAGACATTCGCTGTGAACGCGCACCAGCACATTGGGTTTGCCGGCGACTTCGCCCTTGACCAGGGCGAGGTGGTGCTGGCCGTCGGTGTTGGAGCGGTAAAGGTGCAGGTCGAAATCGCCATATTCGGTCGGCATTTTTACCACCTCGACACGCTCGACCAGCCGTTCCCTGGCGCGCCGGTACTTGATCAAATCCTCGATCGTGGCGAGCTTCAGCCGGTGGCGGCGGGCGAATTTCAGCAAATCCGGCATCCGCGCCATCGAGCCGTCCTCGCTCAAAATCTCGCAGATAACGGCGATGGGCCGGCGGCGGGCCAGCTTCACCAGGTCCACGGCCGCCTCGGTGTGGCCTGCTCGTTGCAGGACCCCGCCGGGGCGCGCTCGCAAAGGGAAGACGTGGCCGGGCTGCACCAGGTCTTCCGGCACGGCCGTCGGGTCGGCCATGACTTTGATGGTCCGCGCGCGGTCCGCCGCGCTAATGCCGGTGGCGACGCCGGTGGCAGCGTCCACGCTCACCTGGAAATCGGTTTTGAAGGCCTCGCGATTCTGGCGCACCATCTGCTCGACGCCAAGCTGGCGCAATCGCTCGGAGGTCATGGGGACGCAGATCAGCCCGCGGCCATGCTTGGCCATGAAATTGATCGCCTCGGCGCTGACGCAGTCCGCCGCCATGATCAAGTCGCCTTCGTTCTCGCGCTCGGCATCATCCACCACCACCACCATCCGGCCCTTCCGCAAATCGGCGATGACCGACTCGATGGGATCGACCGTCTTCTTCATTCAGCCCTCTTGAACGTAATCAACCGGGGGCCGGCCGCCAGCGACAAAAAAAATCCCCGCCGGAACTCAGGCAGGGAGGAGGCCAACATTTCCTTGCGCCCGTTCAGCTTGTCCGCGGAGCCGTTGGCGCTCGGCGCGGCGCCTTGCGGGAACCCTTTTTGGCCGCGCGTTTCTTGGTGTGCTTCGCTTTGGCCGCCGCGGCGGGCCGGGCGGAAGCCGCTTCACTAAGCGGCAGGCTTGAGGCGAGGGCAAACGACACAAGGACGAACAGGAGAACCAGTCTTTTCATGAAATGATGACGATCAACATTTGGTTGTTCTTTTCCGGGCCGGCGCCGAGTTGGGAACTGCGAATCGCAGCCCGTACCGCTCGGATCCAGCTTCCGGCCCGCCATTCTGCCACCGCCAAGGACCAGTGGCAACACTAAAGGCCTCTGAGGTCCAAGGCGCGCGAGCGCCGTCGGTTCATGGCTTCTTGACGCGAACGCGGAAAGTCACCATCGGCCGCTTGGCCCGGCTGACGATGGGATTGTAATTCTTTTGCCGCTTCCGCCTTTCCCTCGCGCCGGGAGAAAAGTAGGCGGCCACCAGAGGCGCCGCGACACCCAGCAAAATCAAACCGCCGATCCAGAAAATCATGGTCTCATTTAACGTCATGCCTGTTTTTAACGTTCCGCTTTTTCGTTGTAAAGCTTCATCATTTGATTGTGTTTGAAACGCCTGGCCGTTTCGAACATCCTGAAGCCGCGACCGCGGTCGCGCCGGGCAGGCTTTTGGCGCGCCAGTGCGTCAAGTCTGGCAGAGTCCGATAAAAATGTGATGAAGCGAATACTCGTGATCGAGGACGACCGAGAGCTGCGAATCATGCTTTGCGAACATCTCTCGGACGCTGGCTACTCGGTGACGGAGGCGGCCGATGGCGTCGAGGCCGCTGCGCTCCTGCGCGCCAATGAATTCGCGTTGGTCATTACGGACATTTACATGCCGAACCGGGACGGCTTGGAAATGATCACCGAGTTGCGCCAGCGCTATCCCGCTGCCCGCATCATCGCCATGTCGGGCCATCCGACCAAACAGACCATGCTCGCCGTGGCGGCAAAACTGGGAGGCGCGCGCACGAAACTGGGAGGCGCGCGCACGATCCAGAAACCGTTTCTGCCCCAGGAAATGCTCGATCTGGTGAAGGCCGTTTTGAACGGCGCCTGAAGTTCCTCCCTCGCAAATTGCTGGATGGTTCAGCGCATCCAGACCGCGGCATCCGTTATGCGCGTCGGCGGCCTTGACGAACGCGGACTTCCGCCAAACGCAGGGCGATCGAGGAGGCGTTCGTTTCCTTGCCTTAACGCCTCCGCCTCAGCCAAATAAAGATGAATAAAGTGCGCCGAATGGTCCGTCAGAATCTTGACGCGTTGCGTCGATTTTTGATAAACGCGCGCTTGACATGGCTTCGCCGAAGAAGATACTTAAAGTGTCGCTCGCCCGTCGGCGCTGGCCCGATGCCTGCTTGCTGCGATAGAAGGGTTTTATGTTGACGATCTACGGCCAAAAAACGCGTTTCTGTGACGGCATTTCTCGCCGAAATTTTTTGAAGATCGGCGCCTTGGGCCTGGGCGGCTTGACGCTGCCGCAACTCCTGCAAGCCGAGGCGCGCTCCGGCATCCGCTCCTCCCACAAAGCGGTCATCATGATTTTCCTGCCGGGCGGCCCCTCCCACCAGGACATCTTCGACCTCAAGATGGATGCGCCGTCGGAAATTCGCGGGGAGTTCAAGCCAATCAAAACCAAGGTTGCGGGCATTCAAATCTGCGAGCACCTGCCCCGGCTGGCGGCGATGATGGACAAGCTGGCGCTGATTCGTTCCGTCGTCGGCGCCACCGGCGATCATTATGCCGTCCAGTGCCTGACCGGCCGTTCGCACGTAAACCAGCCCCCCGGCGGCTGGCCCTCCCTCGGTTCGACCCTGTCGAAATTGCAGGGTCCGGCGAACAAGTTCGTGCCCCCGTTCATCGGCCTTTCGCCCAAGATGGGCCACATGGAGTGGGCGGACGCCGGTTCACCGGGCTTCCTCGGAGTCGCCCATGCCCCCTTCAAGCCTGAAGGCGCGGGCAAATCGGACATGGTTTTGAACGGAGTGAGCCTCGACCGCCTCGCCGATCGCAAGGCGTTGCTTGCCGGCTTCGACCGTTTCCGCCGCGATATCGACTCCAGTGGCCTCATGGAGGGGCTTGACTCTTTCAACGAGCAGGCCTTCGGCATGTTGACCTCAAGCCGGCTCCTGGAAGCGTTGGACATCGAAAAAGAGGACCCAAAGCTGCGCGCTCGTTATGGCAAGGGCGATCCCAAGAACCGCGATGACGGCGCCCCCAAGCTAATGGAGCATTTCCTCATCGCCCGCCGGCTGGTCGAGGCCGGCGCGCGCTGTGTCACCCTCGCCTTCAGCCGCTGGGACCATCATGGCGACAACTTCGGCGCGCTGCGCCAGGATTTGCCGCTGCTCGATCAAGGCGTCAGCTCCTTGGTGGAAGATTTGTACCAGCGTGGTCTGGACAAGGATGTATCCGTCGTCGTCTGGGGCGAGTTCGGCCGCACGCCGACGATCAACAAGGATGCCGGCCGCGATCATTGGCCGCGCGTCTCCTGCGCCCTGCTGGCCTGTGGCGGGATGAAAACCGGTCAGGTCATCGGCGTGACTGATCGTTTAGGCGGCGAGGTGACCGAGCGGCCGGTGCAATTTGGCGACGTCTTCGCCACCCTCTATCATAACCTTGGCATCGACGTGACCAAAGTGACGGTGAACGATCTGTCCGGCCGGCCGCAATACTTGGTGGACAGCGGCTGCCAGCCGCTGCGCGAGCTGATCTGACCGTCATGCTCACGATTTACGGCAAGCAATCCCGCTTCTGCGACGGCATCTCGCGCCGGAATTTTCTGAAAATCGGCGCGCTGGGCCTCGGCGGGTTGGGGTTGCCCGAGTTGCTGCGGGCCGAAGCGCAAGCCGGCATCCGGCGCTCGCACAAGGCGATCATCATGATTTATCTTCCCGGTGGCCCGCCCCACCAGGACATGTTCGACATCAAGACCGACGCGCCCTCCGAGATTCGTGGCGAGTTCCGGGCCATCAAGACTAAAGTTCCCGGCATCGAGATTTGCGAGCACCTGCCCCGCATGGCCTCGATCATGGACAAGCTCGCGCCCATCCGCTCGATCGTCGGCGCGGAGGACAACCATTACGATTACCAGTGCCTCACGGGGCGCTTGCAGAAAAACGAACCGCCCGGTGGCTGGCCCTCAATTGGCTCGGCGATTTCCAAAATCCTGGGCCCGACGGACCCCTCGGTGCCGCCGTTCATCGGGCTGGAGCCGCGGATGCAGCACCGGCCTTACAACTCCGCCGGCCCGGGCTTCCTCGGCGTCGGGCATCGCTCCTTTCGACCCGAAGGCGAGGGCAAGTCCGACATGGTCCTTAATGGCGTTACGCTCGAACGGCTAGCCGACCGGCGGGCCTTGCTCGCCGGCTTCGACCGATTCCGGCGCGACGTTGATTCCAGCGGCTTGATGGAGGGCTTGGACGCCTTCAATGAGCAGGCCTTCGGGATGCTGACTTCGAGCAAACTACTCGAAGCCCTCGACCTGCAACGCGAGGACAAACGGACCGTCGAACGTTACGGCAAGGGCGATCCGAAGCCGCGCGGCGACGCGGCCCCAATGCTCATGGAACAATTCCTGATGGCGCGGCGCCTGGTCGAAGCCGGTGCCCGCGTCGTGACGGTCGCTTTCGGTTTCTGGGATTACCACGGCAACAATCACAAAAATGCCAAAGCGGACTTGCCCTTGCTCGATCAAGGCGTGTCCGCCCTGGTCCAGGACCTGCACGACCGCGGTCTCGACAAGGAAGTTTCGGTCATCGTGTGGGGCGAATTCGGCCGGACTCCCACGATCAACAAAGATGCCGGCCGCGACCACTGGCCGAAAGTTTCCTGCGCCCTGCTCGCCGGCGGCGGCATGAAGACCGGTCAGATCCTCGGGGCGACCGATCGCCTGGGTGGCGAGCCGACGGAACGGCCCGTGCACTTCCAGGAAGTCTTCGCCACGCTCTATCACAACCTCGGCATCGACGTGAGCAAAGTGACCATTCCTGATTTGTCCGGTCGCCCCCAATACCTGGTGGATGGTTATCAGCCGATCAAGGAGCTGGTCTGAAGCGGATGGCGATGGTGGCTCATGAATTCATGACGAAATGTCCAGCCGCTCCCCTCCTCGGCGTCGCACTGTTGTTTGCGGTGGGCGCGACCAGCCCCGCCAGCCCCAAGGAGACTGGCGCCTCGGACCTTCCTGGAAAATTAACCAGCCTCAAAATCCACTTCCAAAGTTCCGGTGAGGACCAAACCGTCGAGACGCTTCGCCTCCGCGGCCACGATGCCCGGCAGCAGTTATTGATCACGGCGAAGTTTGACGGCGGCGCCGTGCGCGATTTTACGCGGCAAGTCGCTTACGAAACTTCCCCGGCCGGTATCGTGCAAGTCGGCAAGACCGGCCTGGTGACCCCGTTGAGCGATGGGACGGCGACCCTCGTGGCCAAAGAGTCCGGTGGCTGCGGCGCGAAAATGGCTGTCACCGTGGAAAAATTCAAAACGATCACGCCGGTCAATTTCCCAAATCAGATTGTGCCGATTTTCACCAAGGCCGGCTGCAACGGCGGCGGGTGCCATGGGAAATCGAGCGGCCAAAACGGTTTCCGGCTCTCGCTCCTCGGCTTCGAACCGTCGGAAGATTACGAACACCTGGTCAAGGAGGCGCGCGGCCGCCGCTTGTTCCCCGCTGCGCCGGACCGCAGCCTCCTGCTGCTCAAGGGGACGGCCACGCTGCCGCACGGCGGCGGCAAACGGCTGGAGGTCGGCTCCGATGATTACAAGCTGCTCGTGCGTTGGATTGCCCAAGGCATGCCGTACGGCAAAACCAACGACCCAACCGTGGCCCGGATCGAAGTGTTCCCGAAAGAGCGCACGCTGCCGCTCAACGGCGAACAACAACTGGTCGTGCTGGCGCACTATACCGACGGCTCGGCCGAAGACGTTACCCGCAGCGCCGTCTATGATGCGAACGACAAGGACATGGCCAGGGCCGATTCGGACGGGCGGGTGAAAGTTTTCGAGCAACCCGGCGACGTGGCGGTGATGGTCCGTTACCAGGCGCAGGTGGCCGTCTTCCGCGCCGCTCTCCCGCTGGGCGCCCCGGTGGCTCATTTGCCCCAGCCGAAGAATTTCATCGATGAGTTGGTCTTCAAAAAACTCAAAGCCGTCGGGATGCCGCCGTCTGAAATCTGCGCCGATGCGATTTTTGTTCGCCGAGCCGCCCTGGACATCGCCGGTCGATTGCCCACGCCCGCCGAAACCAAAAACTTCCTCGCCGACCCCGCCTCCGACAAGCGCGACAAGTGGATCGATTCCCTGCTCGAGAGCGCGGATTACGCGGATTATTTCGCCAACAAGTGGAGCGCGCTGTTGCGAAACAAACGCGGCGACAGCTCGCACGCGCGGGGCGCGTACGCCTTCCATGACTGGTTGCGGGACGGCTTATTCGCCAACAAGCCCTACGACCAAATCGTGCGCGAGATTCTTACGGCCTCGGGCGACATCAGCCAAAACCCACCCGTGGCGTGGTACCGGCAGGTGAATAATGCCAACGCGCAACTGGAGGACACCGCGCAGTTGTTCCTTGGGCTGCGGCTCCAATGCGCGCAGTGCCATCATCACCCGTACGAAAAGTGGAGCCAGCAGGATTATTACGGCTTCGCGGCTTTCTTCACCCAGTTGGGCCGCAAGCCCGGCTCCCAGCCCGGCGAGGAAGTCATCTTCCACAAGCGCGGCCTGGCGACGGCCACGCACAAAAAGACCAAGCTGCCGGTAAAACCCGCGGGCCTGGGCACGGCGCCCATGGACCTCTCCCCGGACGACGATCCACGGCAGGCCCTGGCCGATTGGATCACCGGCGGCAACAACCGCTTCTTTGCCCGCTCCCTGGTCAACCGCTACTGGAAACATTTCTTCGATCGCGGTCTGGTTGAACCGGATGACGACATGCGCGAGACCAATCCGCCGACCAACCCCGAATTGCTCGACGCGCTGGCGCAGTATTTCGCAGCCAGCGGCTACAACTTGAAGGGCATCATCCGCGCGATCTGCCGTTCGCAGGTCTATCAGTTGAGCGCCATTCCCAACCAATACAACGCGGTCGATAAACAGTATTTCTCCCGCTACTATCCCCGGCGGCTGGCCGCCGAGGTGCTTTTCGACGCGGTCAACCAGGTAACCGGGTCGGAAGCGAAATTCGATGGACTGTCGCCCGGCACGCGCGCCGTCTGCCTTCCAGACAACAGTTTCAACGCCAGTTCCTATTTCCTCACGGTCTTCGGCCGGCCCGATTCGGCCAGCGCCTGCGAATGCGAGCGGTCGCAAGACGCCAGCCTCGCCCAGAGTCTGCACTTGCTCAACGCGAAGGAAATCCAGGAGAAGATCGCCGGTGACACCGGCCGCGCCGCGGTGTTGGCGGCAAACCAGGAGCAATCCGACGAGCAAAAAATCCGCGAACTTTACGCCTGGGCCTATGCGCGCGAGCCAGACGAAACGGAATTGCAACTGGCCACGGCCTACCTCGACAAATACGCGAAGAAGACCAGTGATGAGAAAGGCAACCCGGTGACCAAGCGTCCGGCTTACGAAGACATGGTGTGGGCTTTGATCAACACCAAAGAGTTCCTGTTCAACCACTAGTTCTTTTTTTGCTTGGTCAATTCGGCGGGTACCGACCTCGCCACGATGGCCATAGCGCGCGAGCAGACAGCCGGTGACAGTCGATGCCATTTCGCCGAAATCAGGCCGAAGACATTTCCCGCGCAAAAGCGGGCAGCCCATCCTCGCCCGGCCTCGCGATGACCTCCGCCCGGCGCGGATTTCGATGGTGGAGCTGCTGCGCGTTGCTCACCGTCGGCGTAGGGCCGCTGTTCGCGCAGCTTCCGGTCGCCCGCCTCAGCTCGGTTTTTCGATCTGGATGAACTGAACCAACTCCGCTTCTCTCAGCCGAATATCACCGCCAGCCAGAAAGCGAGCCAGCCCGCGGACCAGGCGGAAGCAAACAAGTTCGTTGTCACCATCGCCTCGAACGTCCCGCCGGGGACCTACGAGGTCCGGGCGATTGGCCGCTTTGGCGTTTCCAACCCGCGCGCCTTCGTTGTCGGCGATCAGCTCGAAACCATCGCGCCGGCGACCAATCATGCCGCAGCCGGCGCCACAGAGATTATTCTCGGTACAGTGGTCAATGGGCGCGCTACCCCGAACGCCGCGGATTACTTCAAGTTCGCCGCTCGGAAAGGCCAGCGCTTGCTGGCCGAATGTTCCGCCCAAGTCATAGATTCCCGGCTGGAGCCGGTGTTGGTTTTGTATGACGCCAACGGACGCGAACTGGAGCGCAATCGGCGCGGCGGTTTGCTCGATTTCACACCAACGCAGGACGCTCAGTTGGTCCTGCAAACGCATGACATTACGTTCCGCGGCGGCGAGGAATACCCGTACCGGCTTGCCATCACCACCGGTCCTCACCTGGATTTTATTCTTCCGCCGGCAGGATTGCCCCGCGCCAGGACCAACTACACTCTTTTCGGTCGCAATTTGTCCGGTGGCAAACCGGCCAAAGATTTTGCCCTCGATGGAAAACCCTTGGAACAACTGAGCGTGGAAATCGAAATGCCGGCCGTGGCGACCGGACGGCCTCATTCGGGCGCCATCGCGCTCGGTCAGCCGGCCGATGCCGTCCTCGACGGGATTGAATACCGTTTGACCACTCCCCAGGGAGTTTCCAATCCGCTTTTCCTCAGCTTCGCGACCGGCCCCATCGTGGCCGAGCGGGAGCCGAATGATAAGCCTGACGCGGCCCAACCCCTTTCCCTCCCTTGCGAAGTAGTCGGGCAATTTTACCCCGCGGGCGATCAGGATTGGTTCACCTTCACGGCCGCCAAGGGGCAGGTCTATTGGCTGGAAGTTTTCTCCCAGCGTCTCGGCGTGCCGGCCAGTCCGTTTCTAGTCGTCCAGAAGGTCAAGCAGAACCCCAAGGGCGAAGAACAGGTATCGGATGTGCAAGAAATTTACAGCTCCGACGCGAACTTTGGCGGAGTGGAGTTCAAAACCACCACCCGCGATCCGGCCTGGCGCTTCGACGTGAAAGAAGACGCCACCTATCGCATCCGGCTTCGCGACCTCTTCGACTCCGGGCATAGCGATCCGCGTCATGTCTATCGGCTCTCCCTGCGCGCCGAATCGCCCGATTTCCAGCTCGTCGCCCTCCCGCAGGCCCCGCCTCCGATCAACAAGGACAAACGCGAATTGAGTCCCTGGTCCCCCTTGTTGCGTCGTGGCGACACCCTCCCGCTCAAAGTCCTGGCCTTCCGTCGCGACAACTTTGACGGTGACATTCAACTCAGCGTCGAAGGTCTGCCGCCGGGAGTAACCTGCGGCGGCGCGAAAATCGACGCAGGGAAAAATTCCGCACTCCTCTTTCTCACCGCGGCCGAGGAGGCCCAGGGCTGGACCGGGCCAGTCGCTGTCGTCGGCAAGGCCAAGGTCGGCGACACCGAAGTCGTACACGAGGCGCAAAGCGGCACGCTGCGATGGAGCGTCGGTGATTACAACGCCGAACCCGTCCGAGCGCGGCTCGCCCGGGAAGTCTTCCTCGCCGTCAGCCACAACGAGGCTGCCCCGGTGACGATTGAAATGGGGGAACCTAAGATTTGGGAATCGACGCCCACCGCCAAACTCCAGATTCCGGTGAAAATCACCCGGCGCGGCGAGTTCAACGCGAATTTGAAGTTGAAGGCCGCCGGTTTCGCCGCGTTGGACTCGTTGAAGGAACTCGAAATCGATGGCAAATCGACCAACGCCACCCTGGTCATCGACCTCGCACAACAGAAGGTTTCCCCTGGCACACACACCGTTTACTTGCAGACGCAAACGGCGGGCAAATACCGGAATAATCCGGAAGCCGCGAAAGCCGCTGAAGACGCCGCGAAGGAGGCGGAAAAGCTGGCGGCTGATCTCGCTGCAGCCGCGAAAAAGGCCGTCGCGTCTCTCGACGAGACCACCAAGGCCGCTGCCGACGCTGACGCGATCGCGAAAGGGGCCGCGGAAAAATTGGCTGCCGCCACATCCGCCGCCGAGGCAGCGCCCGAAAAGGAGGAACTGCAATCCGCGCGAAAAGCGGCCGCAAAAGCCGCGGCGGAAGCCTCGGCCAATGCCCAAACCGCCGCCCAGGCCAAAGTCGCTGCCGAAAAAGCTTCCGCCGACGCATCGGCGAGAGCCAAGGATGCGGAGGCCAAAAAGGCCGCGGCCGGCAGCCGCGCCAAAGAAGCCGTGGAAAGGGCCAAACCGCGAGACCTCACCGTCACCTTTTACTCGGCGCCGATCACATTGAAAGTCGCCGCCGCCCAGGGAAAATAACTCGAAATATCCGGCGCAAGATTTTCGTCTGCTCATGAAGCTGCCGCTCTCCGGCGGATTCGGCCGATGTCTTCGAACCAGGCGCTGCCCCTGGCCAAAAGGTCGCCGGTCGATTATGCTCCGAACCAGCGGCCACCGCGGAATGATGCCAAATGACAAACGATCGAAACTGAATTGCTGGCGTTCGCAGCGATTAGTCGTCGCCCTCCTCACGCTTTCGGCGCTCGCGCTGCCGGCGGAAGAGACGAAGCCCGCCCAGAACCAGCGTCCGCCGATTGCCATCGCGGAGATGAAACGAACGGCGCCGATCGATTTTGAACAAGAGGTCCTGCCCATCTTGAAGAACAACTGCCTCGCCTGCCACAATCAAACCAAAGCCAAGGCCGACCTGATTTTGGAGACCCCGCAGACCATTCTCAAAGGCGGCGAGTCCGGGCCGGCGGTAGTTCCAGGCAAAAGCGCGGAAAGCTTGTTGCTCCGAGTCGCTTCGCATCAGGAAAAACCGCTCATGCCGCCCAAAGACAACAAAGTGGCTGCCTTGGACCTGACACCCGAGGAACTCGGGCTGATCCGGTCGTGGATTGATCAGGGCGCAAAAGGCGAGGTGCGCGCCGACGCGCCCATCCATTGGCGGGCCTTGCCCGAGGGGCTCAATCCGATCTTCGCCGTCGCCCTGACCGCCGACGGCCAATTTGCCGCCTGCGGGCGGGCGAACCAGATTTTCATCTACCACCTGCCCTCCGGCCAGCTCGCCACCCGCCTGACGGACCCGCAATTGCTCAAAGAGAATGGCGATCACAGGCACGGCGCCGCCCACCGCGATATGGTTCACGCCCTCGCGTTCAGCCCGGATGGAAATCTCCTCGCCTCCGGCGGCTACCGTGAAATCAAGGTTTGGCGCCGGCCGCGGAATGTGCAGAAGTTTAATCTCGCCGGCTCCGCCCGCGATGGCGTGCGAACCGTCGCCGTCAGCCCGGATGGCAACTGGCTGGCGAGCGGCGGAGGGGATGGAGCAATCAAATTATTTGAATTGGCCTCCGGGAAAGAGGCGAAAACGCTGGCCGGCCATGAACAGGCGGTCACCTCCTTAAAGTTCTCTCCCGATAGCGTGAAACTCCTTTCGGGTTCGACGGACAAGAGCCTCCGCGTCTGGACCATCGCCGAGGGATCAGTGTTCGCCCAAACGAACACGCCGGCGGAAGTGGACGCGGTCACTTGGGCCGCTGGGGCAAAGCAGATTGCTTGTGCAGGCGCCGACAGCGTAATCCGCCTCTGGCAGCTTCCCGAAAGCGCCAACGGCGCGCTCGCTTTGGTCCGGGAACTCAAGGGACACGAAGGAGTCGTGACTTCGCTCGACACTGTCGCCCCCGATGGCAAGCAGATCATTTCCGGCGGCATGGATGGCTCGTTGCGCCTTTGGCGCCTTGAGACTGGCGAGATGCTTCGCCAGATGAAGCACGGCGGCCCCGTCGCCGCGGTGGCCGCCCGCCCCGATGGCAAACGCTTCGTATCCGCCGGCCTCAACAACCTGGCCAAATTATGGGATGCCGACGCCGGCGATCAGCTTGCCGAGATCAAAGGCGATCGGTATGCGCAGGAGTTCGTCGTGGAAGCCGAACGAACGGCCGTCTTCCAGACCAACGAAGTTGCCTATCAAAAGACCGTGCTGGAAACAACGGAAAAGCAACGCAAGACCACGGACGAACGGCTCGCCAAGGCCAAAGAAGCCGCCACCGCCGCGGAGAAAGTTTTTGGCGAAAAACAAAAAGCCGCGGGCACGGCGGCCGAAGCTAAAATCGCGGCTGAAAAAGCCCTTGCGGAAATTATCGCCGAGCTGAAGCGAATTACCGACGAGTTTCAGGCGGCCGACAAAAGCGCCAAGCAGACCGCCGCGGAAGCCAAAACGGCGATGGAAAAGGCGACCCAGGCCCGGGTGGTGGCCGACCAGGCGGCACAAACCAGGCTGGAAAGCGAAAAGATCGCCGCGGACGCCACGGCGGTGGCCGCCCGAACCAAGGCCGCCGTCGAAAACGCTCCAGGCGATGCCGCCAAGGCCGCGGCCGCCAAAATCGCCGAGGATGCGGCGGCGGTCGCGCAACAGGCGCAAAAGTTTGCCGAGAGCATCGCCGCCGATGCCGCGGTGAAATCGAAGCTCGCGGCCGAGGCCCGGGCCGCGGCGGAAAGGGCGATCGACGAAGTCGCCGCCAAATCGTTCGCGACGGGGCAGCTCAAGCCGGCGTTCGACAAGGTCACCGCGGAAGCGCCGGAAAAACAAAAGCAAGCCACGGAAAAGCTCGCGGCCGCAACCAATGCGCTGCTCGCCGCTCAAAATGAGCTGAAAAAGGCCGACCAGGCCAAATCCAACTCTGATACCGAACTCCAATTAGCCCAAAACGCCGCGACCCAGGCCGCCGACGCGACAACGGCGGCTGCGAGCGCTCTCCAGAACGCGGAGAACGAATACCGGAAAGCCACGGCCGCTTTGGAGGCCGCCAAAAGAGCCGCCACCGAATCCGAAAGTCCGATCCGCGCCGTGGCCTTTTCACCCGATAACCTCACCCTCGCCACCGGAGGCGACGATCAAGTGATCCACACTTGGAGCGCGGAAACCGGGCAGTCGTTCGAGACTTACAAAGGCCACACCGGGACGGTCTTTGCCGTCGCCTTCATCAGCCCAAGCGCGCTCGCCTCAGGTTCGGCGGACCTGCAGGCGCTGGTCTGGGATTTCAACCCGGTCTGGACGCTCGAACGGATCATCGGCACGGGGGAAGCGGGATCGCCGCTGGTGGATCGGGTCAACGTGTTGCGCTTCAGTCCAGATGGACAACTCCTGGCCAGCGGCAGCGGAGAGCCTACGCGCAGCAGCGATCTGAAAATCTGGCGCGTGAGCGACGGGAACCTGGCGCACGCGTTCACCAATGTTCACAGCGATACCGTGCTGGCTTTGGATTTTTCCGCCGACGGGAAATACCTGGCTTCGGGCGGGGCGGACAAATTCGTGAAGGTCCTCGAATTGGCGAGCGGCAAAGTAGCAAAATCCTTCGAGGGCCACACCCATCACGTGCTGGGCGTGAGTTGGAAGCGGGATGGCCGCACCCTGGCCAGCTCGGGCGCGGACAACGTCGTCAAGGTCTGGGATTTTGTCACCGGTGAAAAAAAGAAGAACATCGAAGGATTTAGCAAGGAGGTCACTTCGATTGCCTTCGTCGGAGCAACGGATCAAGCCCTGGCTTCGTCCGGGGACACTCAGGTTCGCCTGTTGCGAGAGAACGGCGATAACGTGCGTTCCTTTTCGGGCGCGGCGGACTATCTCTATTCAGCCGCCGCCACTCCCGACGGCAGAATAGTAATCGCGGGGGGGCAGGACAGCACGTTGCGGGTCTGGAACGGCGTTGACGGGAAGGGCATCGCGAATTTCACGCCGCCCGCGGCCAAGTAGCGCGCCGCAGAACTGGTGATTGGGGCAAACGGGCGGCGCAATCTCCGGCTTCCACCCTGATCAATCCTCGACCTCCTCGACTTCAGCCAGCTTACGGGCTTTGTGGAGATACTCCATCGCTTTCTTGATCTCGCCCCGCCTTTCGTACCAACGGCTGATGCGCAGGTAACCTTCCGAACTGGGATTCAATTGCGCGGCGGCCAGCAATTGGCCGAGGTTGTCGGAAGCGAAAGCGCCCGTGCGGGCAGCGCCGGCCGCGGAAAAGATCGAGGCCGGCGAGCGGCCTTTGGCGATGAAGTCCTGCACCACGGCAATCAGGATCGCTCCCAGCAGAAACACTTTTAAGTTTGGCCTGGCAAAAACCGCGCTTTTCATGATCGTCAAGTCAAGCTGTTCACCGCACGAACTCGGAACCTGTGGCCGGCGACGGGGAACAGCGGTTCCGATCCAACTATCGTTTACATCGGCCTATCCGCAACCGAACTTTACCGCGAACATGGACGAATGACCCGCCAGTGATTCGATCCGGCCCGACGGAGCCGCCAATGGTGAGTCAAGCGCGCCGGGTGCTCACGGTCAGCCCCGGAAGTGGTGGTCTGATCTGCAACTGATTGCGCTCGCCAAATCCTTTGAAAATCAACTGGAAATGTGCTTTACACCGCCACTCGTTAAACCTAATTTCTACGCACTTAAAACGAACAAATCGTAAATTGAGACATGGAAAGCAAATCGAGAATCGTGCAGGATTTCCGGCTGCACGAGAAGGACACAGGCTCGGCGGACGTGCAAATCGCGTTGTTGACCGACCGCATCAACCGGCTGACGGAGCATTTGCAGAAAAACAACAAAGATCATAGTTCCCGCCGGGGACTCCTGATGATGGTGGGCCAACGGCGCCGGCTCTTGGATTACCTCCACACCACCGACACCAGCCGCTACCAGGCGATCACGAAGAAGCTCAAGCTGCGCAAATAGCTTGGGCCGCCACTCCGGCTTTGGCGATCTCCGGTCGGAAGTCGCTGCGTCACCGTTTCCGAGCTAAGCCCAGCAGATGCAAACCGCAAACAATCACTTTGGTCAGGGACCCCATGGAACCGGTCCCGCCCTTTCAACGAGCCGCCAAATGCGCGCGGTTCCACTGAAAGCGTTAAAAACAGCACGCGCATGAACGATTCCCGCCGGCCCTGGGTAATTTCAATGAGCACCGGCCGGCCCGGTGCTCATTGAAGTTCCTCTGGGGCCCGCGGGCGAAAACAAACATCCTTATGTCAGATAAAGTCACCGCCCGCGTGGGCGACAAAGAAATCATCCTCGGCACGGGCAAATTGGCCAAACAGGCCGATGGCGCCGTGACCGTGCAACTCGGAGAAACCATCGTCATCGTCGCCGCCGTCGCCGCGACCAAGGCCAAGGAAGGGCAGGACTTTTTCCCGCTCACCGTCGATTATCGCGAAAAAGCCGCCGCCGCTGGAAAATTCCCCGGCGGTTACTTCAAGCGGGAAGGGCGCCCGACCGAAAAGGAAATTCTCACGAGCCGCCTGACCGACCGGCCGATTCGGCCCCTGTTTCCCAAAGGTTGGTATAACGAGGTCCAGGTCCAAAGCATCGTCCTGAGCGCGGACGGCGAAAACGACCCGGATGTTCTCAGCATCATCGGCGCCTCGGCCGCGCTCCTGGTCAGCGATATTCCGTGGGACGGTCCGCTGGGCGCCGTGCGCGTCGGCCGCGTGAACGGAAAGCTCGTTGCCAATCCCGTCCACTCGGAGATGGCCGAGAGCGATCTCGATTTGATCTACGTGGGCAACACGCACGATGTGGTCATGTATGAAGGTTCCGCGAAAGAGATTTCCGAAGCCGACTTCAACGCCGCGCTCCTGTTCGGCCACGAATGCTGCCAGCCGCTGATCGCCGCGCAGAAGCAGCTCGCCGCCACTGGCGGCAGGAAAAAACGCGCGATCAGCCTCCTGCTCGTTCCGGACGAAATCCTCAACGAAGCCAGGGCTTTGGCCGGAGACCGCATGCTTCCCGCCCTGCTCACCCCCGGCAAACTGGCCCGCGAGGCCGCCTGCAAAGCCATCCAGGACGAAGTGGGCGCCAGGCTCGTGGAAAAATTCGGCGCCGAAAAAGTCACCGAGTTCATCATCAAGGATGCCTTCTACTACCTCCAGAAGGAAGGCGTGCGCGACCTCATCCTCAACCGGGGCAAACGGCTCGACGGCCGGGGCTTCGAAGCCATTCGTCCGATCTCGTGCGAAGTCGGCATTTTGCCCCGCGCCCACGGCTCCGCCCTTTTCGCCCGCGGCGAAACGCAGGCGGTCACGCTGGCGACCTTGGGCACCAGCGAGGACGCGCAGGAGTTTGATTCCTACACCGGCGGCGAGAGTGAAAAGAAGTTCATTCTGCATTACAACTTCCCGAATTTTTCCGTCGGGGAAACGGGCCGCATCAGCGGTCCGGGCCGCCGCGAAATCGGGCATGGCGCGCTGGCCGAACGCTCCCTCGAACCCATGCTGCCGCTGGACACTTATCCCTACGCCATCCGCGTCACCAGCGAGATCATGGAATCCAACGGTTCCACTTCGATGGCTTCGGTCTGCGGCGGCACCCTCGCCTTGATGGACGCCGGCGTGCCGATGATCCGCCCGGTCGCGGGCATCAGTATCGGCATCTGCGCGGCCTGCGGCGACCAGGGCCAAATCGCCCGCCACCAGTTGCTCACCGACATCATCGGTTGGGAAGACGCCTTCTGCGACATGGATTGCAAGATCGCCGGCACCGAGAAGGGGATTACCGGATTCCAACTTGATCTGAAGTTGCGCGGCTTGCCGCACAAATTAATGGCGGAAACGATCGAGCGCGCGCGCGTCGCCCGTCTCTTTATTCTCGGCGAAATGGCCAAGACGCTCGCCGCGCCGCGCAAGGAACTGAGCAAATACGCCCCCCGCATCGTCACTCTCAAGATCAATCCGGAGAAAATCGGCGCCGTGATCGGGCCGGGCGGCAAGAATATCAAGCGCATCGTCGAGGAATCAGGCTGCGAGATCAACATCGAGGACGACGGCAGTGTGAACATCTACTCGGTCTCCGAAGAAGGCATGAAGATCGCCCGCGAAGCCATCGAAGGCATGACGGCCGAAGCCGAGATCGGCAAGATTTATCGGGGAAAAGTGGTCACCATCAAAGAATTCGGCGCCTTCGTCGAGTTCCTGCCCGGCAAGGATGGCCTTTGCCACATCAGCGAACTGGCCAACTTTCGCGTCAAACAGACCGAGGACATTGTTAAACTGGGTGACGAAATCTGGGTGAAGTGCCTTGGCGTCGACGAGAAGGGCCGCGTCAAACTCTCACGCAAAGCCGCCATGGCCGAGCGCGACGAGGCCATGGGAGGAAAATCCTGAGCCGAATTCCCCATCAGCTTCGAGGCGGGCCAAACCAGGCTCGCCTTTTTTTGTGCGTGGGCCCAACCGTCAAGCTTGAATTCACCACTAATCGTCCGTGAGAATTCGCCGTGTCTTGCTGCTTTGCCTGGCGGTCCTGCGCCCGATTCCGCTATTGAGCCACGGCGATGCGCACGTACAGATTCTGGACCTGACCCGCCAAATTGAGCGGGAGCCAGGGAAGGCCGAGTTGTATTTCAAGCGCGGTGAGCTTCACCGGGCCCACGGCCTTTGGGACGCGGCCCTGGCCGACTTCGACCGCGTCGCCGCGCTCGATCCCAGGCTGGAGATCGTCGATCTCGCGCGCGGCCGGCTTTTTCTGGAAGCGGACTGGCCGTTATCCGCCAGGATCGCCCTCGACCGTTACTTGAGCCGCCAGACAAACGATGTCGAAGCCCTGGTCACCCGCGCGCGCGTTTTGGTGAAACTCCAACAACCCCTCCTGGCCGTGCAGGATTACTCCCGGGCAATCGCTTTTGCCGCCGACTCGCGGCCGGAGTTGTATCTCGAACGCGCGCAAGTCCTGACTGCTGAAGGCGGGCCGCTATTGGAGGAGGCGCTGCGGGGATTGGAAGAAGGAATCAAGAAACTTGGCCCGCTCGTCACGCTCCAGCTGTACGCGCTGGATGTCGAGTTGAAGCAGAAACGCTTCGACGCGGCGCTGGCGCGCCTCGACCGGCTCGCCGAACAATTTCCGCGCAAGGAAACCTGGCTCGCGCGCCGGGGCGAGATTCTGCAACAGGCGGGCCGGCGCGCCGAAGCGCGCGAAGCGTTCAAGGCCGCGCTGAAAGCGATTGCCGCGCTGCCGGCCTCGCGCCGGCAAGTACCCGCGATGATTGAGCTGGACAAGCGCGTGCGATTGGCGCTGGAGCCGATCGCGAACGCGGAACGGGAAAAAAACCGGTAACGGGAGGGCGATCTTCCGCGCCGCGTCTGCTTTCGCGGCGCAAGGACGCGGGCGGCGCCATTGTTCCCCTTCATCCCTTCTCCCACGCGCCGGGAGAATCGACCGCCCAGGGACCATCTTTCTGCGTGACAATCGTTCGGACTTGGCGATGTATTATCCGCAGTAGCACTGTGTCGTTCAGCGCGCCCATTGATCCCCATTGGTCGAGGATAGCCGGCTGTCCTCGGGCAGGCGCGTTCATCCCTGGCCAACGAGCCGGGGGAACGTCCGCCCGGCGACACAGCCTCGTTTCCCCTTTGCAATTTCCATTCACCGGCGGGACCGACCCTCATGCCTGAAACCACGCCGCCAAAGGCCGCCTTGCACTCCCTGGATATTCTGATGGTCCAGCCGAACCCCAAGGACGCGGAAGCCTGCGTCCGCGAGTTGAAGCGGAGCGGCTTCGATGCCCGCGCGGACCTCGTGCAAACGTCGCACGAGTTTTGCTCCCTGCTTGCCTCCAAGCAGTATCATGTGATCATCGCGGCGGACACGCTGCCGGGTTGGAACGGGCTGGAAGTGCTGGAACTGCTCCAGCAAATGGAAAAAGCAACCCCCTTCATTTTAATTTCCGGCACGTCAATGAAGGAAACGGCGGCCGACTGCCTCAAGAAAGGCGTGGCCGATTACGTGAACCGAGACCGCCTGGAGCGCTTGCCCGTTTCCGTGCAGCGGGCATTGGAAGCCAAGGCCTTGCGCGAGGAGCGGACAAGTGTGGAGAACAAGCTGCGCGAGTCTGAAACCCGCTACCAGCGCCTGGTGGAACTTTCTCCCGACCCGCTCTTCATCGAAAGCGGCGGAAAACTGGTGTTCGTCAACCGCCCGGCGGCCAAACTGTTCGGGGCCGACCATCCGGATCAACTCGTGGGGAAACCCGCCATCTCCCTCGTCCATCCGGATTCCCGCAACTCGGTCAACGAGCGCCTCGCGAAACTGCGCGCCAACGCGGAGGTCATTTATTTCGACCAGCGATTGCTGCGCCTCGATGGCAAAGCAGTGGACGTGAAAGTGGCCGCGGCTTTGCTCACCTACCAGGACAAGCCGGCGGTGCAGTTCATCGCGCGCGATGTCAGCGAACGGAGGCGCGTCGAAGAAGTCATTAAATCGCTGGCCGCCTTCCCGCAGCTAAATCCCAACCCGGTGTTCGAATTCTCCCGAGACGGAAAACTAACCTATTTCAACGAAGCAGCGGCCGAGATGGCCAAGTCGCTGGGCCACGATCACCCCAGCGCGATCCTGCCGTCCGACACTGTTTCGCTGGTTCAGATGTGTTTGACCTCCGGGCAGAAAAAACTGGGACTCGAGACCGCCCTCGGCAACCGGACGCTCTCCTGGGGTTTCTTTCCGATCAAACAAACCCATGTGGTCCATTGTTACGCCAGCGACATCACCGAGCGCTTAAGCCTCGAAGCTCAGCTCCGCCACTCGCAAAAACTCGAATCGCTCGGGCGATTGGCCGCGGGCGTGGCCCATGATTTCAACAACATCCTGACCGTCATTCAGGGGCATGCTGGATTGCTTCGCTCCGACCCCAACCTCAGTCCCGAGATGGGCGAGTCGCTGCAACAGGTCTCGCGGGCGGCCGAACGCGCCAGCAAACTGACCGGCCAGTTGCTGACTCTCAGTCGCAGAAATGTCATCCGGCCCAGACGGATCGACTTGAATGACATGCTCACCAGCATGAGCAGCATGCTCCAACGCACCCTCGGCGAGGACATCACCTTTGAATTCAACTACGCGCCCGACCTCCCGGCGATCCTGGCCGACGCGAGCATGATCGAGCAGGTGGTCATGAACCTGGCCGTCAACGCTCGCGACGCCATGCCCCGCGGCGGGCAACTGGTAATCAGTACCGCCGTGCTTGACCTCGACCCCGCCTACACCGCCCGGCATCCCGAGGCGAGGACCGGACGCTTCGTCTGCTTGAGCCTGACCGATAACGGCTGCGGCATGGACCAGGCAACGCTCGGACGGCTCTTTGAACCGTTTTTTACCACCAAGCAATTTGGCAAAGGCAGCGGACTCGGGCTGGCCACGGTGTACGGCATCGTCAGACGGCATCAAGGATGGATCGAAGTGCAGAGCCAGGTCGGACAGGGTTCCACGTTCCGAATTCTCCTTCCGCCCCACGACCGCGTGTCCGAACGCCTCGCCGAAATCCCCTCCGAGGCCTCGATCAATCGCCGCGGCTCCGAAACCATCCTGGTCGTTGAGGACGAACCGCCCGTGCTCTGGACCGTGCGAAATATCCTGGAACGCCACGGCTATCGCGTTTTGGAAGCGGCCAGCGGCGTCGAGGCGCTCGCGGTCTGGCACCAGCGCCAAAAGGACATCGCGCTTTTGTTGACGGACATGGTAATGCCGGTCGGGTTGAGCGGGCAGGAGCTGGCGGAAAAATTCAAAGCGCAAAAGCCGGACCTCAAAGTGATCTACACCAGCGGTTATAGCGTGGAGGTCGCCGGCAAGGGCCTGAGCCTGATGGAGGGCATCAGTTTCCTGGAAAAACCGTTCGACGCCACCAAGCTCGCGCGCGCGGTGCGAGAGTGCCTTGACGCTTGAGGCCGGACCAGCCCCGGGCCGCCCGCCTACAGCAAATTCTGATACGCCAGCCACAGGGCGCGAAAATATTTCATCACTCGCACCGGGTCGGCGCTCGCTGGAATCTCCGCCAGGCAAAAGCCCGTGAAACCGGTTTCGTTCAATCGCGACAGCAGTCTCCGGAACGGATATTCCTCCAGGTATAGGTCGCGCAGGTGCACCGAGCGGATCTTCTCCTTCACCAAGTCGAAATTGTGGTCGAAACCTTCGCCCTCCAAATCGGTTTGATTCGAGTTCCAGCATACGCCGACCTTTTTGTGGGCCGCGACATCCATGATGGTCTTGATGCGCGGGATGTGCGCGGTGCCCGCGCCGTGGATCTCCAGCCGGATCACCTGCCCGTAGCCGTCCGCGAACTCGCCCAGCTCCCGCAGCGATTTGCCGATCTGTTCGAGCGTCTTTTCCTCCGGGACACCTTTGGGCAAGGCGTTGGGCCGCACCTTCACGCCCGTCGCGCCCACGTCGTGCGCGAGGACGATGTATTCCCTGGCCGCGGCGATGTCCTGCTTTAGGTGGTCCTGATCCGGCGTGTGAAAGTCAAACGCGCTGCCGAGTCCCATCAGTTGGACCGCGGAATTTTGAAAGCGCTTGCTGACGGCTTCGCGCTGTTCTTTGCTCAGATTGACCTCGACCTTGTGCGCGTGGGTCGTCCGCAACTCGACGCCGCCAAACTTCGCCGCTTCACAATTCTTGATGATGGTTTCAAGGTCCCAATCCTGGGCCAACTGGTAGGTGACCAGGCCCAGGCGCATCGCCGACTCTTTGGTCTGGAGAGCGGCCACCTTCCGCTGATTTTCGGCGGCGAACGGGGAGCCGACGACTCCGAGGGCGCTCGCGCTCAGCCCCGCGGTTTTAAGAAAACGACGACGATTGGTTTTCATAACAATTTAGGGCAGGCTGCAAGCCCGTCCGCGTCTCGCAGGCGGCTGGTTCTTTAAGGCCAAGCGCTCACTCGCTCTGCCGTGGGGAAGCTCTCCGGGACCTTCTGCTCGACCTTTCCGGTGGCCGCCCACTCCGTGCCGCGCTGCAAGGTCACGGCGAAGCCGGCGCACTTCAATGCTTCCATGCCATGTCCGAGCGCAGTGTGGAAAACGCGGCCCTGGCCGCAGCTCAGAGCCATCAGCAATGGTTCGTGTTCGCCGGTGCCTCCGGTCCGCGGGTCGGAGTAGGCGCTCGCCAAAACCGTCAGATTTATCGCCGGACCGCGCAAGGTGTCGTAGAGCTCATCTTTCGCGTGCATCCATTTCTCAGGAAGTCCGCGCATGATCGGGTGACTGGGCGCGCGCGTGTCCAGAAGGAAGGCGTGCTGCGCGCCATGGTGGCCGCCCGCTCCGGGTCGGGTGTCAGGAACAAATGTCCCGTCCCGCAACCGCAGCATCGGCCCGGACTTTTCGTTGCGCCCGCCCCAGCCACCGACGCCGATCATTTCGTTATATTCGGCCCATTCCGGAAACGAATTATTCGCCGCATGCACGCAAACAAAGCCGCCGCCGCCCCGCACATACTTCACAAACGCTTGTTGTGTCGCCTGGGACCAGGGCTCACCGTTATAGTTGGAAACGATGACGCGGTACTGATTGAACTCCGGTCTGAAACCGATCATCCCGCCGCCTTGGCCGGGTGACGTTGCGACGTCCACCGTGAACCGGCCGGAATCCTCCAGAATTTTTCTCAAGATCGGCGTGGTGGATTTCCAATCATGATTGTTCTGCCCGTCGATGAGCAGCGCCTTGATTGGTTCGGCAAAGGTCGAGGCTGCGGTAACGAAGAGGCATCCGATTATAGTTCGATAAGCGCCGGATTTCATACCCCGGAGGTTGGCACAAAAGCCTTTCGGTGACAATCCCCGCTTCATCCGGACCGTGCGATTTCCCGCAGGCAATTGACCGTTTGGCGAGCAGAGTGCCGCGCCTCGTCCACCTTCGCTTGGATCCCCTATTCCAAGAAAACTCGAGGCTTGGCAATCGGTCTGGTCTCCGTGATTGACTTCGCCGGCAGGAAGCCTGCGATTTCACATAGGCAGAGTTTCTTGCTGCCAAGTGACGCAGAATTCAATGTTCACCTGCCTCCTCGCCTGGAATCGAGCCACGGGTCCGCGGGTGGTTACTCCCAGTCACACAAGCTCTCCACGTAGGCGGCCGAACCGTCGCGGAGCCACCCGTCGAGTTGGGCCTGGTCTTTGAGTTGCTGGCCGCGCAGGCGGGGGACGACGACGAACCGGCTGTCGATTTCTGGCAGCGCCGTCATGTCGCCCCAGAGCTTTTCGAATTGCGTCACCGGGAGAATGTCCTCCTGGCCTTGGCCCCAGCGCTTTTTCACGTCCTTGATCGTAACGTAGGTCGGCATTTTCGCCGCCAGTGCCCGGATGGCGGGAGTGACTTTTTCCTCGCTCAAGAGGTCGGCCCGAGTGAGGTTGAACGCGGCCAGAAGTTTGTCGAGGTTGATCCAGGTCGTCATCGAGTTGTAGTAGCGCAGCGAGAACTCGGCTTCCTCGCGCGGCATGGCCAGACCTTCAATGAGCCGCGCTCGGCCATTCACGCGGGCGAGGCCGCCGCCGCGGTCCTCGAGGCGGCGAGTCGTCACTTCAAAGGTCAGGCACGCGCCGGAACGGAGGTGCAGTCCGAGCAGACCGGGATCAACGTCCGCGCCAAGCGTGTCGATGTTATGGAGCAGAAGATGGTTCAACTGCGGGCGCTCAGCGAGCAATTTCGCCAGGACACCGTTGCGGAACAAGTTTGGAACTTCGTACCAGTGGCCGACCGGATGCAGGCATTGGAGGGGCAGATTGTCCGTGTAATCGCTCGCCTCGCCCGTCTGGCGCGCCCAGGCGATCAGCGCCGCGCGCAGGCTGTCCCGGACTTTCTGTTGCTGCTCGTCCAGCAATTGTTGCGGCATCTCTTCCCAGGCGAACCGCAGATCACGCACGGCGGGAACCAGCCGCAAGCCCACCGAGCGGCCTGGAGAAAGCAGGAGCGGGCCCTCGTACGCGTAGTTGCCGTGGCGCGCGAGGAACTCGGCCGTCGGCTCGTGCGTGAGATAGCTCGTGGTGACAATGTGGGGCAGTGGCACGCCAACGCGGCGCGAGACGCGGCGGCTCTTCGCCAGGTGGACCTCCAGGAAAGTGCGGTGGCGCCCGGCAAGCTTGCAGAACGGATGAAGAGCTTTGACGACTCCGGCGCCTTGGGTCCAGCGGCTGCCGGCGCCCGCCGCGAGGGTGGCGACGGCGATCTGGCCGCTGCGCAACGCGCTGATGCCCGCCTCGCGCAGCTCTTCCAGTGGAGCAGGCGTTGCGTTCGCCCGGTTCCGGCCCTTGCTCGCATCCCGTTGAGTTGCTTCCGCGCTTCGGAGGCCAATGGCTCGCCCCGCTAGCCACGCCGTTGCCTCCACCACGTCTTCCGCAGTCACATCTTCAATCACGGCGCTCGCCGGCAATCGGTTTTGCGCGAGGCCAATGCGGCCGCCTTTCAGGTCCACGCGAATTTGCTCGTGTTGCGTGCGATCGAACCCGTGTTGATCGAGCAAGGTGGTGAGGTTTTGGTCGTTGGCGGACTCGGCCTTGCCGCGCGGCAGAAGCGCGTCGAAGAGCGTCTGGACCATCCCATGCAGTTCGGGCCGGGCACGACAGGCGGCGCCGAATTTGTCCAACTCAGCGCGACGTAGCGGCGAAAGCGTCCGCAGCTCCTGTCGGAGCAGCGCCGGCACGATCAAGGCGTAGTAGTCTTTCGGCATCAGGGCCGACTGGCCGTCGAGCAGGTCGGCGTGCGTGCCCCGGTCGTTGATCGCAAAATCATAGACCACCGGCTCCATCGCGAACGGCAGCGAGTGTTGCAGCTCCCGCTTCGTCGCCGCCATGATCTCCTGCAAACGCCGCTGTGCGACCGCCTTTTTCCGCGGCTCAACGATGAATCCCATGCCGCCGCCGGACATGCCCCCCAGCATCCAGAAGCCCCAGAAGTCATTGCCAAATTCGGCGCGCACCCGCTCGATGAGCGTCTCGGTATAATACGTGCTGGCCCACGGGATGATCGTTTGGATGGGGCCCTCGAAATTGCGCGTGGTCACGGCGCCGATGGCGCGCACGTCTCCTTTTTTCAAGGCGGCGAGAACGTCGCCCAGGATGCCGAGGGTTTCCTGACGTCCGCGCCATTCGGTTTCCGAGCGGAGCAAATATTTCTCAGTGACCATCTCGAGAATCGGACCCACGTTCTGCGCCATGCCGCCGTGGACGAGTACCAGACTCTCCCGCAATTGGCGGCGCGTCTCGGGCGAAGCGTCGGCGTGGTCGAGAATGCGGTGCCGGGGCATCAGGCACCCACGGCTAATGCCAAACTCCGGGTCGCCTTCGGCGGCGAGGACCCCTTGGATCAATTTTATGCCGGGCCAAACGCCGCCCGAGTCCTGCCAGCCGCCGCCGGAGCCGCCAAGCCATTCGCCCAGGATCGCCCGCGCCAGCACCAGCCGGCGCTCGTGTTCCTGCAAGGGGCCGGTGAGCGACGCGGCCTGGCCGGTAGCCCGCATGCAGACGCTGATGAGCGCGGCCAGCAGATTGGTAGAAACAGCCAGGCGCGAGCCTTTGGGAATATTGTTCACGCTGCTGACGACTTCGATTCCGCGGCCAGGCCCGACGATGCGAGCAAGCAGTTCAGCCAGACTCTGTCCGGACCCTTCAATGCCCGGCGGCACGATGCCCGACGCGATGATGGCCGCTTTGAGCAGACCGAGATAATCCTTGGCAAAGTCGAACACCTCCGCCAGTTGAGTGAGGTCGCAGGTTGCGCCGAGATCCACGCTCGTGAGCCGGAGGACCGGCGCTTCGATCACGCGCAGATAAGCTTCGATGGGCGGGCGCGGCGCGGGATCGCGTCCATGCACGCCGAGGTCAATGGATACATTGAGCACCCGGGCCCCTTCCGGAAAATCCATGCCGAGGAAAAAAATGTCACTCCAGGCGCTATGGGTCAGGTCCATCCGTACGGGGGTCAGCTCGCGGAGGATCGGATAGCCGCCCTCGGCGTCGGAGCGGCGGAGCAGCTCGGGCCGGAGGCGCAGCGGTTGGTCCGTGGGATGACCCATGCGGAACATCCATTGGTTGCCGCGCACGGAGCGAACGCTGCGGCGGACCTGGTCCGCCAGGGTCTGAAACGCGAGCCGGTGATACGCCGCCGCGAGCGCACTCGAGATGGCATCGCTCGGACCATCAGCTTGCTGGACGGAAAGGAAATTGTCGATCGCCTCCTCGAAACGGCGTCGGAGCAGATGTTCGTACCCCTTAAAAGGGATCAGGCCATGCCCGGAGCGGGGCAGGCGGGAAGCTGGCTCAGCTTTGGACGGCAAATGGAAGCGATGAATCGCGTACAAGAAGAACAATGCCCGGACCCGCTCGTAGAGACTTTCGCGGCGGCGCCGGAAAACATCGAGGTCGGCGCACTCGCGCAGCAACTCGCGCATCGACAATTTTGCGGCGACCGCCTCGAGCGCCTGGTTGCGCATGCCCGGATCAGGCGAGCTGATGATTTTTACAAGCGTCGCCATGACTAGGACGCGCCGTCCGCTCCAAAATGCCTTCTCGCGGCCTCGCCAAACGCGACTCCCGCCTCGTCGAGCTTGCGCAATACCGCTTCGGCGGCTTGCCCGGCGGTGCCGCGGGCCGCGGCGATCACGGTGCTGCACTCGTTCGCGTCCATGAAGCGGGCAGCCTCCAACAGCCGCGGCAGGTCGTCGGCGGGGATGGCCAGGAAGCCGTGCTTGTCGGCGTGGATCAACTGGCCAGGTTCGATCCGCTGGCCGAAGGCTTCAATCGGGCAACCCCAACGCACCGGCGCGACGTGCGCATGGCCGACGCATAGGCGCCGCGCGAGGGCCTTGAAGCCGGCGTTGTTCATCTCATCTAGATCTCGAATCGCCCCATCCGTGATCGTGCCCACGCAACCCAGCGCGCGGTGCGCGTTGCTGTTTACCTCGCCCCAAAACGAGCCGACGACGCGCGGCTTGTCGAGGTCCTGCACGACGACGACTTTTGGGCTTGGCCCCACGGCGACGTAGCGCCGGTAGGCACTCCAGGCATCGCGCAGCCCGAGGCGGTGTTGGGGATTGCTGGGTTCGATAACGACGGTGACGGCGTAACCAACCAGCGGCCCCATCTGCGGCATGAAGTCGCGCGTTTCCTCCAGGTTGATCGCGTCGCGAGTGCGATCGCGTTTGGTGATTTGTTCCCAGCCGTTATAGACAGTCGGAGTATTCCAGCGCTTGAGCTGAAGCAGGTCGCCATGAGAAAGCGGCATTGCGTCCACAGCCATGAGTGGACTTTGCCGAACCGCGCGCGCGCGAGCAATGCTTTCCTCAACTCGAGCCAGGTTTCGGGCTTGCGCCGGAGAACCGGAATTTGGATAACCATCCCATGAAAAACCCAAAGCTTCTGACTCGCCGGGAATTTCTCCGCTCGGCCACCGCGCTTGGCGTGACGGCGCCGTTTATCCTCCCATCGCGCGTCTGGTCGGCCGAAATCAAACCGACCGAACGCCTCACTCTTGGTTTCATCGGCCTGGGAACGCAGGGACGCGGACTGCTGGATGGGTTTCTCAGAAAGAAGGAAACCCAAACAGTGGCCGTGTGCGACGTGGATACCAGCCGGCGCGAACACGCAAAGAAAAAGGTGGAGGATTTCTACGCCAAACAAACCGATGGCTCGTACAAAGGCTGCGCGGCGTACAACGACTTCCGCGAGCTGCTGGCGCGAAAAGACATCGATGCGGTGGTCATCGCGACGCCCGACCATTGGCACGCGCTGATCGCGACCGCCGCCGCCGGATCGGGGAAGGACATCTACTGCGAGAAGCCGTTGTGCCAATCGATTCATGAAGCGCGGGCGATGGTCAAAGCGGTTCGCAAGAAAAAGAGGGTATTCCAGACCGGCAGCATGCAACGATCATCGAAGGAATTCCGGACCGCGTGCGAACTGGTGCGCAACGGCCGGATTGGGAAGATCGAGCGCGTGGAAGTCGCCGTGGGCGGGCCCGGCAAATGGTGCGACCTGCCTGGGGAAACAACGGAGGCCGGCCTGGATTGGAACCTGTGGCTCGGTCCGGCGCCGCTGCGGCCCTATCATTCCGAGTTAAGCCCGCGGGGCGTCCATCAACATTTTCCGAACTGGCGGCTCTACCGCGAATACGGCGGAGGCATGGTGACGGATTGGGGCGCCCACCACTTCGACATCGCGCAATGGGGCTTGGGCATGGACGAGAGCGGGCCCTCGGAAATCCTGCCGGCCTCCGAGGCTAACGCGCAGAGCGGAGTCCGATTGATCTACGCCAACGGCGTCGAGGTCCTCCACCAGGCCGGCAACGGCGTGACTTTCCACGGCACTGAAGGGCGGATTTACGTCAACCGTGGCAAGTTTGAATTCTGGCTCGGCGCCGATCAAAAAGCGGATTCGGCGGCGAAGGTTGACGCCATCGCCGCGGAGTATCTGACGGGGAACGCGCTTCGTCTGTATCGGAGTGATGACCACAAGGCCGATTGGCTCTCGTCCATTCGCAACCGCGAGCCACCGGTTGCGGACGTTGAAATCGGGGCGCGCACGGTGACGGTCTGCCATCTGGTCAATTTGGCCTACTACTACGGCCAGCGGATGAAGTGGGACCCGCGAAAGGAGCAGTTCGTTGGCGGCGGTGATAAAAGATGGCTCGACGTGCCCCACCGCGAGCCGTGGAAATTGGCGTAGGGCCGCTGGGGCGGTACCCGGGACGGACTAACGTACCGCGCGGTGATCCGTTAGACCAACGCCTGCCTGACTATTTTGCTCTAGCCGCCAATAGTTCCACCAGCCCGCTCAATACTTCATCGCGATCGCCACCCTCGAGGGCCAAAGCGAGTTGCGCGATCAGCAGGCCGTATTTCACACCGATATCGTAGCGGCGGCCCTGCAGTTCGCAGGCGAGGTAACGCTCGCGGGCCAGCAATTGGGCCAGCGCAGACGTCAGGGGCGCACCATCTGGTTGCCCGGCCCGGCCGATGGTCTCGCTGAGGATCTCCATGACCATCGGCGTGAGCACGTGCATCCCGAAAAAGCAGAGATAGTGGCCGGCGCGCAATCCCGGCACGATGAGTTTCTGTTCGGCCTCGGTCGGCGTCGGTTTTTCCATCACTTCCGCTACCTCGTACAAGCCCTTCCGCGCGGGGACCAGCCGCCCGCCCACGGCGCCGTAGTAAGGCAGCTTGCTTTCGTGCGTGGCCTGGACGGCCGAGACGGCGCAATTCTCGCCGGCGGCCACTTCGACCAATTGCTGGGCGCAGCGCTTTTGATTGCCGCTGACATATAGATGGTCGCCGACGAGCAAGAGAAACGGCTGGTTGCCGGCAAAAGCTTTCGCGCAGTGAATGGCGTGTCCGTAGCCCAGCGGCGAAGCTTGCTCGACGAACTGAATCCGGGCCGCGTGGGTGCCGGCGGCCGCCGCGTAGGCCGACTGGTCACCCGGCCAGATGACCACGCAGACCTGTTCGACGCCCGCCAGGAGAACCTCTTCGATGAGCGCCGCCAGAGCAGTCTTTTGAACCCCATCGCGATCAACCAAGGTTTGCAGCGGCAGGGTGCGCTGGCTTTTTCCAGCGGCGGTGATGATTGCTTTTCTTATTTCCACGCCTGGGGACGGTTCCGGTTGCGCCCCGAGCCTCTCAACCCTTCTCGCCGCCGTCAATTCCTCCTTACGTCCACGCCTGCCTGGCGCGCCGGAGAGACCGGGGATTTGCGGTAGCGGCGCATGGTAATTGTGCGGTCGGTGAGAAGTGAAGTTCCACGGATGCGCAAGCCGTCTGCGTAGTGCATCCTCTCCTGCCTGACAAGCCGCCGCGACTTGGAACCAGGTGCTTTGATTTACGCGGCCAGTGCCGGCGCGCCGTCTCGTTGAAAATGGCGCGTGGGTAAGACACGGTCAGCACCAGTCCGCCGCTAACGGTTAAGCTAACTACCGCGGCGGCGTCCTGCGCTGCCTGATGCGATGTCCGGGCGGAGCGCAGCCTTCGGCGCGATGGCCTCGGGCACTGGCCCGTTTCTTCGGGCAATGACGGCTGTGGAAAGGGGGGATGTGGGCTGGCGGCTGCGCCGTGCGCCGCATCCCAAGACGTGGAGGCTGCCCGTCGGCGGCCCACTTTTTTCTTCATCCTCCGCGGAGCATCCATCAAGCTGGAGGCTGTGGCCGCTCTCTCGAAAGAAGAAATCCGGCGCGCGGTGCAACTGGCCCTGGCCGAAGATCTCGGCACCGGCGATGTCACCACGCTGGCGACGGTGCCCGTGATTGCCACCGCCACCGCCATGATGGTCGCGCGTGAGCCCCTGGTTGTGGCGGGGCTGGCCCTCGGTCAGGCCGCATTCACGGAGCTCTCGCCAACTGTGAAGGCCGATCGCCTGGTGGAGGAAGGCGCGCGGGTTGAAGCTGGCACCCGGTTGATCCGCGTTTCGGGGCCGGCGCAGGCTCTGCTCTCCGCCGAACGCGTGGCGTTGAATTTCGTTCAGCGGCTCTGCGGCATCGCGACACTCACCGCGCAGTACGTCGAGATCGTCAAAGGGACGCGCGCGCAGATTCTCGACACCCGCAAAACCACGCCGGGTTGGCGGCGCATGGAAAAATACGCCGTGACGTGCGGCGGTGGCCACAACCACCGCTTCGGCTTGTTCGACCTCGTCCTGGTGAAGGATAATCACCTTGCCGTGCTGCGCAACGAATCCCCCAATGCCATTGCCGCGGCAGTCCGGCGCGCCAGGGAAAAATATCCGCAGCTCAAAATCGAAGTGGAAGCGGGCGACCTCGAACAAGTCGAACAGGCCGCCGCTGCGGGCGCGGACATCATCCTGCTCGACAACCTGTCGCCGGCAGAACTTGCGGCCTCGGTGAAGTTGGCGCGGGGCCGCGCCAAGCTGGAGGCCAGCGGCGGGGTAAATTTATCGACGGTTCGCGCGATCGCGGAGACCGGGGTCGATTTTATTTCGGTCGGGGCGCTGACTCATTCCGCCCGCGCGGTGGATGTCGCCCTGGATTTCGTGGCAGCATGAAGCCGGTCCCGCCACGTCGCCCGAGGAAGGTTGGAGTTTTAAAGGAGCGATGACCATCGACGCGCAAATCCTCGCGGCGCTTCGCCAGGAGCCTGAAGGGGCGGTTTCGGGGGCGGAACTGTCGCAACGATTGGGCATCAGCCGCGCCGCGATCTGGGCGCGCATCGAGGCGTTGCGCTCAATCGGCTATGGAATTGTGGCCAGTCCGCACCGGGGTTACCGGCTGTCGCACGTGCCGGACGTATTGCATGCCGACGATTTGCTTTCCCGCGTCACCGGCAACAAAGTTATCGGCCGCGACATCCGGGTCTTCGAGGAGACCCACTCCACGAATGACGTGGTGGAGAAACTCGCCCGTGACGGAGTGCGGGAAGGCGCGGTTGTGTTTGCCGAATCGCAAACCCACGGGCGCGGCCGATTGGGGAGAAAGTGGCTCTCGCCACGGCGTAAAGGACTTTGGCTTTCGGTTTTGCTGCGCCCCGACCTCCTTCCCCAAGCCGCCACGCAATTGACCGTCGCGGCGGCGGCCGCCTTGCTCCGCGCCATCCGGCAACAGACGGACCTGACGCCGGAAATCAAATGGCCCAATGATATTTTGGTCAACGGCAAGAAGGTCGCCGGCGTGCTCACCGAGTTGAACGCCGAACTCGACCGGATCAAATATATCATTCTCGGGATCGGGGTGGACGTAAACCTCGGCCCCGGGGACTGGCCCGCGGACCTCGGGAAACTGGCGACGTCGCTTAGGATCGAATCCGGTCGAACTATTTGCCGCGCGGAATTGGCGGCGGCGATCCTCCGCGAGTTGGACCGCGACTATACGCGGATTTGTCACCGCCAGTTTGCCCGCATCTGCGAAGAGTGGGAGAAACAGTGTAATACCCTGGGCCGGATTGTGAGCATCCGCATTGGCGATCGCATTCTGCAGGGGCGGGCCGAATCGCTGGACGAGGATGGCGCGCTCCTGCTACGGACCGAGCATGGACACCTCGAACGGATCATGGGCGGCGACGTAACCTTGGAAAAATGAACGCGCCAAAAAAGGCTCGTGGGGCAGCCCCGCACGAATTGAGCTTCCCACAAGGCGGAGGCTCAAACATAGTCGGCGCCGGCCGCTCCTGAACACAACGTTCCCAACCCATGCTCCTGCTATTCGACATCGGCAATACCAACACGCACCTGGGGCTGGCCAATGACGCGCGCGTCCTCAAGCACGCCAGCGTTCCTACGCGCGGCTGGTTTGATGGCAGGGCCGGCGAGCGCGTGAAAAATTTCACGCGCAACACGAAAATCAACGGCGTCGCGCTGTGCAGCGTGGTGCCGCGCGCGACGCCGCAGGTCAGGCGGTGGGTCAAGCAGCGCTGGCGGCTGAAGGCGTTGGAATTAACGCCCGGCACGCTCAGCGGCGTGGGGATTGATTACCCCCGCCCGCAGACCATCGGGCCAGACCGCCTGGCGAATGCCTTGGCCGTCAGCCATCATTTTGGCGTTCCTGCCGTCGTGGTGGATTTCGGCACAGCCGTGACGTTCGACGTGGTGGATGGGCAGGGCCGCTATATTGGTGGCATTATTGCGCCCGGGTTGACTGCCATGACCGATTATCTGCACGAAAAAACGGCGTTGTTGCCGCGGATCCGAATCCGCGAGGTTGACGCGATCATCGGCAAAAGCACCGAGGAGGCAATGATGATTGGCGCGGTGAAGGGTTATCGCGGTCTGATCCGCGGATTGCTGCGAGAATTGAAGCGCGAACTGCACTGCCGCCGCTTGCCCGTGGCGGCGACCGGCAGCTATGCCCGGCTCATCGCCGACAAGATGCCGGAGATCACGGCGGTCGAACCGCTGCTCACGCTGGAAGGTTTGCGGCTGGTCTGGCAGGCCAATCACACCGCGGAGGCCGCGCGTGGAAAGACTGACTCCCGAGCGGCGCGGTGACGGCCTTTTGAACCCTCCCATCTCGACACTCAGCCCGCTTGCTGGCAAGCTGCGCGCGCATGAATCGCATCGTCGAACGCTTCGCCCGGTTGCGGAAAACGAACGAAAAGGGATTCATCGTCTATATCGGCGCGGGCGATCCGGACCTCGAGGCGACGCGGCAGTTGGCGCTCGCTTACACCCGGTTGGGGGTGGATGTGCTCGAACTGGGGGTACCGTTCAGCGATCCACTGGCGGACGGACTCGTCAACCAGCTTGCGGCCCAGCGAGGATTGGCATCCGGCACCACCCCACCCAAGGTCCTGGAAGCGGTCGCCCGCATTCGACTGGAGTCGCAAATTCCCATCGTCCTCTACGTCTATTACAACCTGGTTCATCACTGCGGGGTGGGGAAATTCATCCAGGCGGCCGCGCAGGCGGGCGTGGATGGACTGCTGGTGCTCGATTTGCCGCCGGAGGAATCGGACGCCTACGAGACGGTCATGAAAACCGCGGGACTGTGCGTCATTTACCTGGTGGCGCCGACCACTCCGGATAAGCGGATCGAATTGATCGTGAAACGCGGCGCGGGCTTTGTCTATTATGTCTCGCGGGAAGGCGTGACCGGGATGCAGGCCAAAGTCGCCGAAACCATCGCCACGATGACAGCGAAGATCCGCGCGCACACCGATTTGCCGATTGCGGTCGGTTTCGGCATTTCCAATCCGGAACAGGCCAGAAGCGTTGCGGCGAGCGCGGAGGCGGTGGTGGTTGGCAGCGCCGTGGTCAGCCAAATCGCGGAACATGGAAAGCGTCCGGACCTGGTTCCGCGCGTCGCGAGCTTCACCGAAACCCTTATTCGCGCCGTGAAAGGGAAATGAAAACCAAAACCAACGGCAACAATCGTTACGTCGTCGTCATGGCCGGCGGGCGCGGCGAGCGTTTCTGGCCGGTGAGCCGCGAGAAGACGCCCAAGCAACTGCTCAAGCTGCTGGGCAATCGCTCGTTTCTTCAGCAGACCATCGATCGGGTGCTGCCGCTCGTCCCGCTGAAGAACATCCTGGTGATCACCAATGAAGCGCAGGCGCCGGAAGTGCGCCGGCAATTGCCGAAGTTGCCCAGGGCAAACCTGGTCGCCGAGCCTTGCGGCCGCGACACGTGCGCGGCCGTGACGCTGGGAGCGGCGATTGTCGGCGCGCGCTCCACGACCGCCGTGATGGCCGTGCTGCCGGCTGATCACGTGATTCCCGAAGGAAGAAAGTTTCAACAGATTTTGTCCGATGCCTTCGATTTGGCCAGCCGCGGCCAGGTGATGGTGACCATCGGCATCGTGCCGACGGAGCCGGCCACGGGCTACGGTTACATCCAGGTGGGCGAGCCGCTGCCCGCTCCGCAGGGAGGCAAGCCGTATCGGACCACCTTCTTCAAGGCCGAGCGGTTCGTTGAAAAACCGCATTTTGAGAAAGCGCTCGAATACCTCAACAGCGGCCACTATCGTTGGAACGCCGGGATGTTTATCTGGTCGTTTGTGACGATCACGCAAGGATTGGAGAAGCATCAGCCCGAAATGGCGGCGGCCTGCCAGCGCTGGTTCAGCATCGCGAACACGCCCAGGCTCGCAAAAGTCCTGGCCAAGGAATATCCCGCCCTTAAAAGAATTTCGATCGACTTTGCGCTCATGGAACAGGCGCAAAACGTCGTCGTGGCCGACGGCGCCTTCCCGTGGGACGATTTTGGCTCGTGGACGGCGCTGGCCCGCCACCTCAAGCCGGACGCGGAGGGCAATTGCGCCGTGGCCGATTTCATTCACGTGGATGCGGCGCGGAACATCATTTACGACGCGCGCACCAAGCACCGCACCCCCATCGCGATCGTCGGGCTGCGCGATGCGGTGATCGTTCAAGCCGACGACGCGACGCTGGTCGCGCACAAGAGCCAGGTGCAAAAGGTGAAAGAACTCGTGGCTAAACTGGCGGCAAACAAGCAGCATCGGAAACTGATCTGATCGGACACCGACGCCCAGCCCTTGCTCCTGAAAGTCAACCAGAACGCCGGCCACGGCGGTTCAGCCGGCCGCTACGATCACCTCCGCGAAACCGCATTCGATTGCGCCTTCATCCTTACGCAGCTTGGCATCGGCAGGTAGTTCGTTGGCTTGGCGATGGCAGTCCAGGTTGGAATGAACATTTCGGCGGCCTAGCCGTCGATTTATCCGTCACTTTTAGTTATGCGAAAGGCTGGATCTCGTTCTTGGACAAGGCTGGCGACTGCGGGAATGCTTGGCCTCGCCGGGTTCGCGGTGTACGGCGGCGCGGCCGAGCCGGCCGCCGATAATGCCCGACTCCCGCAAATCACCTCGGTCACGCACACGCCGAGTGAGCCGCATTCAGACGAGCCGGTAAGGATCACGGCGAATGTTCGGTTCCGGCCTTCCAAGGTCACTTTGAACTATCAACTGGTTGATCCCGGCGAGTACATCGATCTGAAAGATGCGGCCTTCGAGACCAACTGGATTGGAATGCCCATGGCGGACCGGGGCGCAGAGGACCCGGCGCGGACCGGTGATGGCCTTTTTACAGCCACGTTACCTGCCGGATTGCAACGGCACCGGCGGCTGGTGCGCTATCGCATCTCGGTGGTGGATTCCGCCGGGCGCACCCACCGGGCGCCGGCCGCGGATGATCCGGTTCCGAACTTCGCGTATTTTGTCGATGGCGGCATTCCGCCATGGCGCGGCGCGATCGAGCCGCGGAGCACGGACCCCAAACGCCGCCAGCCGGTGGAGTTCGGCACAAACGTCATGCGCCGGGTGCAGGCGTATCAGCTCATCAGCAAGGCGAACTCGGTGGAGAACGTGACTTGGCGCGAACAGGCGGGCGGCAAGGAATACAAGTACACCGGCACTATGGTGAGCGAGGGGAAGGTGTACGACCACATTCGTTTCCGGGCGCGCGGCGGGGTCTGGCGCTACGCGATGGGGAAGAACATGTGGAAGTTCGAATTCAACAAGGGCCAGCCCTTCGAGGCGCGCGATGATTTCGGCCGGCCGTATCCGACCCCGTGGAGCAAGGTGAACTTGCGCGCCTGCATTCAGCAAGGCGACTACGGGGAACGCGGCGAACAGGGAATGTTCGAGGCCGTCGGCTTCCGCTTGTTCAACCTGGCCGGCGTCGAAGCGCCGAACACACACTGGATCCAACTGCGCATCATTGACGGGCGGGAAGAAAATCCCGCCGACCAATATCAGGGCGATTTTTGGGGGCTTTACCTGGCGATTGAAAATGAGGACGGCCATTTCCTGAAGGCGCATGGCCTGCCCGACGGCAACCTGTACAAGATGGAAGGCGGCGGCGGGGCGTTGAGCAATCATGGGGCGGGAGCGGTCACGAACCAATCCGACCTGGACCGGTTCATGGCGGCCTACAGCAGCCCGCGCCAGACCGAGCAATGGTGGCGGGAGAACGTCGATCTGCCCCGTTACTACAGCTATCGCTCCATCCTCGAATGCATCCATCATTACGACGTGGCCGAGGGCAAGAATTATGACTATTACCTGAATCCGCACGCCGGGAAGTGGATAGTGATTCCGTGGGACATTGACCTGACCTGGGCCGACCAGATGTACGGTAATGGCGCGGAACCGTTCAAGCGCCGGGTGCTGGCCCACCCGAATTTGCGGCACCAATATCAGAACCGGCTGCGCGAAATCCGCGACCTGCTGTTCAACCCCGACCAGACCTGGCAACTGATCGATGAATGCGCGGCGATCATCGCGGATCCCTCGGGCGCGCCTTCGCTGGTCGATGCCGACCGCGCCAAGTGGGATTACCACCCAGCGATGGCGAACGGCGGGAAGTCGGGGCAGGGGTTGTTTTACCAGGCCGCTCCGACCAAGGACTTCGCCGGGATGGTGCGGGTGATGAAAGATTATGTGAAGGCGCGCGGCGCCTGGATCGATTCCACGCTGTTGAAAGACGCGAAGCCTCCGCCACCGCCAGCCGTGACGAGTACCAGTCCGGGCAATTTCCCGGTCGATCGTCTGCGGTTCTCCTGCTCGGTGTACGAGGGCACGAATGGCTTCGCGGCGATGGAATGGCGCGTGGGAGAGATCACCAACACCAACGCGCCGGGCTTTCAACCGTCGGCTCCAAGAATTTACGAGATCACTCCCGTCTGGCAGAGCGGCGAGCTCACCGCGTTCAGGAGCAGTGTGGAGATTCCGGCCGGCGTAACCCGCGCGGGGCACACTTATCGCGTCCGCGCGCGATGGCAGGATGCGAGCGGTCGCTGGAGTCATTGGTCCGCGCCGGTGGAATTCGGCGCGGGAAAGCAGATTGGTATTCCGCCAAGCTTGAACTGAAGGGCAACGGCGGCGGAAAAATCGCTTTTGGCTTTCGCGTCTCGGCGGCCGCCTGACTGCTGCTCACCCGGCCCCAGACTCCATTTCGCCGCCGAAGGGTTGTCCTACTTCGTTGGCGCAACGGCTGGTTGGCCGGTATCCGCGGGAACGGCCGGTCCGACTTCCAATAGTCTGATCCTGACGCGTTGCCGCTGCGTGGTCATGAAGGCGATGGGTGGCGCATTTGTGTCCGCGCCGCGCGGACGCCGGGCGGTGCTTTGATACGTGAGGGTTTGGTCGGTGAGCGTTTCGATCGCGAAACCTGATTCGGGATCGAACCACGTTTTGCCGGTCAGGCTGCCGCTGACATCCGGCGCGCCCACGATTCGCGCCCGTTGGTTCTCCGGCCGCGGCGGCTTGATCGCGCCGGCGAATTCCAGCAACGCGCAGTTGCGCTTTTCGCGCTGCTGCCAACCTTTGAAGGCGCAGGTCACCTCGATGCGGGCCACGGCGCCGGCGGAGCTGTAGCTCAGTTCGCGCCGCATCGGCCAGCTATCGCCGACGCGCACTGCGTCCGTGGGCAGGGCGTTCATCTCGACCAGTTGCTTGAAATAGGGCGCGTTGAAATAGCGGCGGAGGATGCTGGCAGCCGAGTTGCGCGCGTTGCCGCTGAGGACCCGGTCATTCAGTTCCTTTATCCCGTCCAGCCTCGTGACGGTGTTCGAGGCGGAGAGCAGGTAGCGCAGATGGGCGCCGACAATATTTTGCAACGCCTCCGCCGTCGGATCGCCAAAGGTGCCGATGACGCGGTTTTCCGAATCATACGTCGTGGTCAGGTTGTCACCCACGCTCATCTCGAGTTGCAGCGTCCGCAGCTCCAGATCCAATCCGCGGCTGCCATTGGGCATCGTGTTGGTCACGGTAACGACATAGTCCTGGGCGATCGTGGTTTCCTGCGCGACGGGTTTGGGCGAATTGGCGCGGGGGGCGGTGGAGCAAGAAGTGATTTCGATGCGAAAGGTGTAGCGGTTGGAGGAAATCCATTGGGTTTCCAAGGTCACCGGCGGATCCCCAGGACGACCGGTGATTTTTTCCTCCTTCTTCGCGCGCGGGCCGGATTTGGCGCAACCCGCCAACGTCAGCAACAGGGCAACCAGGAGGGTAACCTTAAAACGGAGCCGGTTCATGGTGGTCTTCCCGGTCACTAGACGCTCGGGTTAAAGTATAGTTACAGATTTATGAGTGCGATCTCGCCCTAAATCGCATATCACCCGCTCATGCATTCATCCTGCCGTCCGCCCCAAAGCACAAGGAATTTCTTTGCGCATTCCCTTGCCGTCAGGGCTGCTTCAAGCTCGCCATCCGCTCCCCGCGAGGAACGAGTGGGGGGAGGACCGAGGAGAGGGGAAAACAATAAAAACGCACCTCCTCTCGCCAGCCCTCTCCTCCATCCGATGGAGGGGAGGGAGAAATCGAGGAACTTGATGCAGCCCTGCCTTGCCGTTGCGCTGCTGGCGGGCACGGTGTGGTTCGTGCCCGGATGCGCGACGCCGCGGCAGCCTCCCCTGCCGGAATCCTCCCCAAGCGCTTCGAGGTCAGTTCCGAAATCCGCGGCGCCCGCGCGCCCGGCGACTTCGACCAACGATCTCGTCCTGCCGCGCGACGGGTTGCGCCTGTTTGATGGCAAGACCCTCACGGGCTGGGCGGTCACTGATTTCGGCGGGAGCGGCGAGGTGAAAGTCGCGGAGGGCAAATTGATCCTGGGCCTGGGGGTAATGACCGGCGTGACCTGGACGAATCCAATTGCGCGGATGAATTACGAAGTTGAACTGGAGGCGATGCGCGTTGACGGAAGTGATTTTTTCTGCGGCCTCACTTTTCCGGTGGGCGAGAATCCATGCAGTCTGATTGTCGGCGGGTGGGGCGGCGGCGTGGTGGGGTTGTCCAGCCTCGACGGTGAAGATGCCGCTCACAATGAGACCACCCATTACCTGAACTTCGAAAAGGGCAGGTGGTATCGCATCCGGCTGCGAGTCGCCTCCGCCGCGATCCAGGCGTGGATTGACGACGACAAGGTAGTGGACGTGACTACGACTGGCCGCACGATTTCCATCCGGTCCGAAGTGGAGTTGTCCCGGCCGTTGGGTTTCGCCACCTGGTCCACCACCGGAGCCTTGCGCAACATCTGGATGCGCCCGCTTTGAGCCGAGCGGGCCGGGCGTCCCGATGGCCCGGCGCGCAGGAAACCCGGCGCCACGGTCCCGCCAGATCGAAGTAAAGCTGACCGCAAGCCGCCGGCAAGCGATCGGCGGGCGGAAAGTGGGCTTCTCTTTTGGCTGCCGTTGCGCCACCGGATCTGATATGGGTAATGAGCCGCTGATTCACAGGCCCAGGCGAGCCGCAACTTCCGTGATCAATCCACGAACGCCTCCATCCCCGCGCACGTGCAGACCGGATTGCGGTCGCCGTAAACGTTGTCGATGCGGCCCACGGGCGGCCAGAATTTGTGCGCGCGCAGCCAGGGCGCCGGATAGCCGGCTTGGGAACGGAGGTAAGGACGGTCCCACTGGTCGGCGGTCAACACCTCGGCCGTGTGGGGGGCGTTCTTGAGCAGATTGTTCTGGCGGTCGGCCTGGCCGGTTTCGATGGCTTGAATCTCGCCGTGGATCGCAATCAGCGCTTCGCAGTAGCGGTCCAGCTCCTCCTTCGATTCGCTCTCGGTCGGCTCGATCATCATGGTGCCGGACACGGGCCACGAAATCGTCGGCGCATGAAAGCCGTAATCCATCAACCGTTTCGCCACGTCCTCGACCGTGACAGTTTTGAACTGGCGCAGGTCGAGAATGCACTCGTGGGCCACGAGCTCGTGGCGGCCTTTGAAGCGGACCGGGAAATATTTATCCAGCCGCCGCGCGAGATAATTGGCATTAAGGATCGCGACCTTGGTCGCCTCGGTCTGGCCGTCGGCGCCCATTAGGCGGATATAGGCCCACGGAATCGTCAGAATACTCGCGCTGCCCCACGGCGCCGCGGAGACCGCGCCGATGCCTTCCCGGCCCCCCATCGCAGCAAACGGATGCTTGGGGAGAAAAGGGGCCAGATGTGGCGCGGCGCAGATCGGGCCCATGCCGGGGCCGCCACCGCCGTGCGGAATGCAAAAGGTCTTGTGCAGATTCAAATGGCAGACATCCGCCCCGATGTCGCCCGGGCGGCAGAGGCCGACCTGCGCGTTCATGTTCGCGCCGTCCAGATAGACCTGTCCGCCATGCTGATGCATGAGGTCGCAAATGGTCCGGATCGCTTCTTCGAACACCCCGTGGGTGGAGGGATAGGTCACCATCAGCGCGGCGAGTTCATTGCGGTGCGTTTGGGCCTTCGCTTTCAGGTCGGCGAGGTCGATGTCGCCCCGTTCGTCGCAGGCGACCGGCACCACCCGCAGACCCGCCATGACCGCGCTGGCGGGATTTGTCCCGTGCGCCGACGTGGGAATCAGGCAAACGTTGCGGCGCGCCTCGCGACGACTTTCGTGAAACTGTTTGATGACCAGCAGCCCGGCGTATTCGCCCTGCGAGCCGGCGTTGGGTTGCAGCGACACCGCGGCGAGTCCAGTGATCTCCGCCAGCCAGGCCGCCAGTTGTTGGAACAGGACCTGATAACCCTGCGCCTGCGTAATTGGCGCGAACGGGTGCAGTTTGGAAAACTCCGGCCAGGTAACCGGGATCATCTCGGCGGCGGCGTTGAGTTTCATCGTGCAGGAGCCGAGCGGGATCATCGATGAGGTGAGGGAAAGATCGCGCGATTCGAGGCGGCGAATGTAACGCAGCATCTCGGTCTCGGAGTGATAACGATTGAACACCGGGTGGGTGAGAAAGGGGCTGGTGCGGGCCAACGGCGGTTCGATTCGCGCGGCGTCGGGCAATTCCTCCAACGTGAATTTTGAGTCGCGCCCGCCGTTGAAAATCCTCAGGAGGAGATCAAGGTCCGCGCCGGAGGTCGTTTCGTCGAGCGAAACGCCGACGGTCTGCGCGTCGAGGATGCGGAGATTGATTTGATGGGCTTCCGCGATGCGCCGCACGTCCCGGCTGTGCCGCGACCCGAGATCGACGCGCAAGGTGTCGAAGAAGTTTTCGGAGACAATCTCGCAGCCGAGTCGCTCGAGGCCGCGCGCCAGGAGGGTCGTCAGCCGATGAATCCGCTGTGCGAGTTTGCGCAGGCCATCCGGACCGTGATACACCGCGTACATCGAGGCGATGACCGCCAGGAGGACCTGCGCGGTGCAAATATTGCTGGTGGCCTTCTCACGGCGGATATGCTGCTCGCGGGTCTGCAGCGCGAGCCGCAGCGCGGGCCGCTCCTGCGCGTCTTTGGAAACGCCGACCAGGCGGCCGGGCATCTGGCGTTTGAACGCGTCGCGAGTGGCGAAGTAAGCCGCATGCGGTCCGCCGTAGCCGAGCGGCACGCCAAAACGCTGGCTGCTGCCGACCACGACGTCGGCGCCGAATTCTCCTGGCGGCGTTAACAACGTCAAACTCAAGAGATCCGCGGCTACAATCGCCAGCGCCTCGTGCTGGTGCGTGGTTTCGATGAACTTGCGGTAATCGTAAATCGTGCCATCGGTCGCCGGATACTGCGCGAGGACGGCGAAGACGCCGCGGCCAAAGTCAAAGTCGTGATGATTGCCGGCGATGACTTCGAGGCCCAGCGCTTTGGCCCGCGTGCGAACGACTTCGATGGTTTGCGGGTGACACGTTTCGGAGACGAAGAAGTTCTTTTTCCGGCCTTTCAATCCCCAGCACATGGTCATCGCTTCGGCGGCGGCCGTCGCTTCGTCGAGCAGCGAGGCATTGGCAATTTCCATGCCGGTGAGATCGGTGATCATGGTCTGGAAATTCAGCAGCGCTTCGAGGCGGCCTTGAGAAATTTCGGCTTGGTACGGCGTGTACGGCGTGTACCAGCCGGGATTCTCCAGGATGTTTCGTTGAATAACCGTGGGCGTGATGCAATCGGAATAGCCCGCGCCGATGAACGAGCGGAAGATTTGATTCCTGGCGGCGAGCTCGCGCAATTCATTGAGCAATCCGTGCTCGCTGCGCGAAGGCGGCAGATTCAATGGCCGCCGGAGCCGGATTTGCGCGGGCACTGCGGCGTCGATGAGCGCGTCGAGCGAGGGGAAACCGCAGACGGCCAGCATTTGCTGAATGTCCGCCTGGCTCGGGCCGATGTGCCGCCGGACGAAACGATCCGACCACGGGAATAGACTCGGCTGCTCGGAGGACGGGGCAGCGCCTCCCGGCGGAACCTTCGATTTATCCGCTGCCTGTGCGGTGGTCTGCGACATGGCGAGAAGCTAAAGACCGCCTTTCACAAATCAAGCGAGTTTTGGGCGGCCGAAATGGCGACCCTAACGGGAATCGAACCCGTGCTACCGCCGTGAAAGGGCGGTGTCCTAACCGCTAGACGATAGGGTCGTCGCGGGAGCGGGAATATAGGCGCCCGGGCGGGCTTGTCACGTAAATTCCGGCTCGAATGGCGACCACTTCGCTTGCCGGAGGCGCAAAGGGCTTGCCGCGGAGGCGCCATTGGCCAAAGCTACGCCATGGAACTGGGTCGAAAGCGTTAAAAGCCACGCGACGGACTCCGATTATGAAACGTTGGGCGATTTTGACTGTCTTGCTCTATGGCGTCGTACTGGCGCTGCTCACGGTGCCGGTGGTGTTCGTGCTCTTCCTGGGCAAATCCGAACAAGGCGCAGTCACCCCGCTGATGTCGCTGGCTGACGTCTTGAGTTGGTACCAGGAATGGGGTTATTGGGTATGGCTCGCGGTGATGCTGGCCGGCCAGGCGTTGTTGCTTCTCGTTCCGGTGGGCCTCGCCGAACGGCGTCTGCCGGCGCGGCGAGGCCTGTGGGCGCCAATTCTCACGGCCTCTTTCCTGTTGGCCAACGTTTTTTTCGGGGCGATACTGTCGATCGAGTGCGCGGCCTTCGGCGATGGGGCGGGAAGCGCGTGGGAGTGGCTGGGCGCCGCTACGAGCCGTTCCATTGGGTGCGCAATTGCCAGCACGATCGTTTTGCTCTGGATCATCTGGGGAGCGGTGTATTATCGCTACGCCCGCGCGGATGATCCGCAGGCCCTGACGAAGCGAGCGACGCGCTGGCTTTTGCGGGGCAGCATCCTGGAACTGCTGGTGGCAGTGCCCAGCCATATCGTCGTGCGCCACCGCAATGATTGCTGCGCGCCGATCGGGACGTTTTGGGGGATTGTCACCGGGATTTCCATCATGCTGTTGTCGTTCGGGCCGGGCGTTTTCTTTCTCTTTGTCGAACGTTGCCAACGGCTGCGCCCGCAAACGGCGCCACCCGCGCAAGCGGACACCGGACGGGACAAATTCCCGTGAATCAATGCGTAAGCTTCAAGATACGGCGTGAACTGACGGCGGAGCCAGGGATCGATTGGCCGTCCAGTTTGACGCCCCCAAGCATGAGCCGTACTGTGCAGATATGATTGACGTGACGGAGTTCCAGCGGCACGGGGTGGATCGGTTCGCGGTGAGAGAGCCGATGCGCCCGGCGCAGTTCGACGCGCTCGCGCGCGACATCCTTGCCCTGAAAAAACGGCTGAACGCGGTGATCCTCGCCCACAATTACCAGGTGCCGGAGATCCAGGATGTGGCGGACTACGTGGGTGACTCGCTTGGGTTGTCGCAGCAGGCGGCCAAGACCAGCGCCGAGGTGATCGTGTTTTGCGGCGTTCATTTCATGGCGGAAACGGCGAAAATTTTAAATCCGCACAAGCTCGTCCTGCTCCCCGACGCCGACGCCGGTTGTTCCCTCGAGGAAAGCTGCCCGGCGCCGAAACTGCAGGCCCTGCAAGCGACCAATCCGAATTTTTATACCATCAGCTACATCAATTGCAGTGCGGCGGTGAAGGCGCTGAGCGACGTGATCTGCACCAGCGGCAACGCGGTGAGGATCGTCAACGCGGCGCCGCCAGGGCGCGACCTGCTGTTCGCGCCGGACGAGAATCTCGGCGCGTGGGTGATGGAACAGACCGGGCGGCCGATGACGCTGTGGCGGGGTAATTGTTACGCGCACGTCGAGTTCACGCACGCGAGTATTATGCGCATCCGCCGCGAGTTTCCGGACGCCCCGGTGGTGGCGCATCCGGAATGCACCAAGGCGGTGCGGATGCTGGCCAATGAGATTTGCTCGACGGAAAAGATGGTCGGTTACTGCAAGCAAAGTCCGGCGCGCCAAATCATCATTGCCACGGAGGCCGGGATGTTGCACCGGTTGAAAAAGGAGTGCCCGGACAAAATCTTCATCCCCGCGCCGACGGACAACTGCCGCTGCAACGAGTGCAAGTTCATGAAGATGAATACGATCGAGAAGCTTCACGATTGCATGGAGACGCTGGCGCCGCGCATCGAGTTGAGCGATGAGATCATCGGCCGCGCGCGCCGGCCGATCGAGCGAATGCTGGAAATTTCCGCTCGACCGCAGGGGGGCGATCGCGAGGCGGCTTGCGTTCCGGCGACAAAAGAGCGAATGTAAAGCCGTGCTCGGGAGAACCGTGGCCGCCTGGGTTGCAGGACCTGGCGAAGAAGCGGCCGCGCCCTGTGCGCAGAAGCGAAAAAGCAGAAAGCATCACATGAGCGTGTTCGATTTGATCAAAGCCACCGCGGTTTGCGGACTCACGGCGTTCCTCGTTTATAGTTTCCCTGTGATCGGTCAGATTGCCATCATCGGCCTCCTCGGCCTGCTCTGGCTTTCTTGCGCCCATCAGGTGATCCAAAGCGTGCGGCGCAAGTGGTTCGCATGACCGGGCCGTTGCGGCCGATTGCAGGTCGCGTTCAAAAAGAGAAGGATTTGCTCCTAACTTCTTCTGGGCGAGGGGGATAGCAAATTTCTCACTGTGAGAAATTTGGCCTCCTCCTGCGCGGACGGCGGGTGCAGGAAGGCAAGCGCGCAGGCAGCGGCTTAGAATGATGCGATCGTCAAATTTCTCCCTGTGAGACATTTGATATCCAATTGCGCACGAGGCGGTTACAAATGAGCTGCCGCCCAGGCAGTCACTTTTGCCACTACGGCCACGCCGGGCCGGGAACCGTTTGGCTCGGGAATTGGCGCCGTGAGGAGGCTAATCTCGGGGCGGCGGCAACCACGTTGAGCTTTGCCCTTGCTGCTTTGCGGATTCGACCTCTCCACCTCACGATTGGGCCAGCATCCAAATTTCTCACAGCGAGGAATTTGATGCGTGCCTGCACATTAGGAGGTTACAGAAACCCAGAAGCAAAAAACGTGGCTATGCGCCTTGGTCCGGGTTTCCTTCGTAACGCTTTTCTCACTTACGCCTGAGGCCCGGGTTGCCGCTTCGAGGAAGCGGTAACCAGAAGCGCCCTTAGCCGGCCTGCGGCGACCGACAAACCTCCTTCCTCGTAAATTTACTTGCGGCTGGACCGGATGAACCACTAGTTTTTCCGCTTCGGTATGCCAGGCAAACAGCGGAAAAAAGCGCGGCGATCGCGCCTCAAACCAAAGCACCAACGCGTAAGCGCCGCCCGCGCTGCCCGTGGGCACGCCCGCAAGCCCGCCAAAGTCCGAGCCACCGGTGACGCAGCCGCTGTTCCGCAATCTCAACCGGCGGCAATCCCGGCCGCCACCGAGTCCGTCCCGGCACCCCTGGAACGCGAACGCTCCACTTACGATGGCGACACGGCGATCAAGCTTTACCTGCGCGAAATCGGCCAGGTCAAGTTGCTCACCCCCCAGGAGGAGATCGAGCTGGCCGCCCGCATCAAGAAGGGCGACAAAAAGGCGCGCGAGCAGATGATCAAGGCCAATCTGCGGCTGGTGGTCAAGATCGCTCACGATTATGAAGGCTTTGGCCTGCCCTTGCTCGATTTGATCAGCGAGGGCAACATCGGCTTGATGAAGGCCGTCGAACGCTTCGATCCCGCCAAGGGCGGCAAGCTTTCCACCTACGGCTCCTGGTGGATCAAACAATCGATCAAGCGCGCCCTGGCCAACCAGTCTAAAACCATCCGGCTGCCCGTTCATCTCGTGGACAAAATCTCCAAGATGCGCCGGGTCGCAATGAAGTTGCAGGAGGAATTCGGACGCGAGCCGACCGACGAGGAACTGGCCGAAGAACTGGGCATGACCCCCTCGCGCGTGGCGCAGATGCGCACCGCCGCGATCCGCCCGGCGTCGCTGGACGCGCCCATCGGCGACGATGAATCGAACAATTTCTCCGAAGTCATCCCCGACGAGAACGCCGAGACGCCTTACGAACAGCTCGAAGACCAAACCGTCACCCGCATGCTGCAGGAAATGGTCAAGACGCTCGATCCGCGCGAATCGACCATCTTGCGTTACCGTTTCGGTCTCGATGGCGGCACGGAAAAAACCCTGGAGGAGGTCGGCGAGAAATTCGGCGTCACCCGTGAGCGCGTGCGCCAGATCCAGAATATCGCCCTGAACAAACTGCGCAAAATGATCGAGAAACTCGAAGCGCCGAAACCGTAAGTCTCTTTTCCATGACCACCCCGGCTGTGACCCCCGCCGATCTGCAGGCCGCGATCCGCAACATCCCCGATTTTCCCAAGCCCGGCATCCAATTCAAAGACATCACGCCCGTGCTGGCCGATCCGCGGCTGTTCGCCGCCAGCATCGACCTATTGACCGCCAATTTCAAAACTGGCGCGGTGGACGCGGTGGTGGGCATCGACGCCCGCGGGTTCATCTTTGCCGCCGCCGCGGCGGTCAAGCTCAAGGCGGGGTTCATCCCCGTGCGGAAGCAGGGAAAACTTCCCTATCGCACGATCGAACAAACCTACGACCTTGAATATGGGACCACCACCATTGCCATCCACACCGATGCGGTGAAGGCGGGCAACCGCGTGTTGCTCATCGACGATTTGCTGGCCACCGGCGGCACGGCCGAGGCGGCCGCGTTGCTCCTCGAAAAAATCGGCGCCAAAATTCTGGAGATCAACTTCCTCATCGAATTGAGCTTCCTCAACGGCCGTGAAAAGCTGAAGCGTTTCCCGGTTCGCTCCCTGGTGGTTTACTAGCCCGCGGCTCCCATTTTCGTTCGTTCGGATTCAAGCCCGTCCTCCGGGAGCGGAAGCGCCGCCGATTGGGTCCCAAAGGGATTCTGCTTGGCAACCCGCCCGCGGGCACCCGACTATTTCCCCAATGTCCTGGCTCCAATCGCTCGACGTCACCCTGTTCCGGTTCGTCAACCAGACGTTGAGCAGTCCTTTGCTGGATTCGGCGATGCCGTTTTTCAACGCCAATCCGTTTTTTTTCCCAGGGCTGGTGTTGCTCGGCGGCTGGCTGGTCTGGAAAGGCGGAGTGCGCGGCCGGTTGTTCGTCTTTTCGTTGCTCGTGGTCCTGACCCTGGGCGACATGGTGTTGATCAACACCATCAAACACGCCGTCGCGCGTCCGCGCCCCTATAGCGCCATCACGGACGCGTATTTCCGACTCGGTGGAGGGATCAGCGGCAGCATGCCCTCCTCCCACACTTCCAGTTGGTTCGCCGCCACGCTGGTGACCTTCGTTTATTACCGGCGCATCGGATGGCTCCTGGTGCCGCTGGCCGCCACGGTTGGCTTCTCGCGCATCTATCTCGGCGTGCATTATCCGGGCGACGTGCTGGCCGGCGCCATCCTGGGCGCCGGTTATGCCGCCGCCGGACTTTGGGCTGGCAACGCCTTTTGGCAACACTTCGGCCGTGAATGGTTCCCCGATTGGTGGCAGCGCCTGCCTTCCCTCTTGACTCCGGCACTTCAGCCGGCCGTGGCGCGGGATCCAGCCACTGCTCGAGTTCGGCTCGATCAACACCTCTTGCCGCTGGGTTATCTGGTGATTGCCCTGCTCCTCCTGGCGCGGCTCCTCTACCTGGCCAGCGGCGCCATCGAACTCGCCGAAGACGAAGCCTACCAATGGCTCTGGTCGAAACACCTGGCGCTCTCCTACTACAGCAAACCGCCGCTCATTGCGTGCGCGCAATTCCTTGGCACCGCACTCTGGGGGGATAACGCCTTCGGTGTCCGTTTCTTTTCCCCCGTTATCGCCGCCCTCCTCGGCTGGCTACTGCTCCGTTTCATGGCGCGGACCGTCAGCGTGCGGGCCGGATTTTGGTTGCTCCTGATTGTCAACTGCGCGCCGCTCATGGCCGTTGGCGCGACGCTAATGACGGTGGACCCGCTGCTGGTGTTGTTCTGGACCGCGGCGCTGATCGCCGGTTGGCGCGCCGTCCAACCCGATGCCTCCACTCGTCGCTGGCTCTGGACCGGCCTGTGGATGGGCCTCGGGTTTCTCAGCAAATACAGCGCTGCCTTCCAGCTCGTCTGCTGGGCGGTCTTCTTCGCCCTTTGGCCCCCCGCGCGGCAGCACCTGCGCCGGCCCGGCCCCTGGCTCGCGCTGCTCATCAATTTCCTTTGCGCTCTGCCGGTGATTGCCTGGAACTGGCAGCACCAGTGGATCACGGTGAAGCACGTTTCGGAAAACGCCAATTTCGACCGGGCCTGGGAACCGACCCTGCGTTATTTCTGGGATTTTCTGGGCGCAGAAATGGCGCTGCTCCATCCGATTTTCTTCCTCGCCGCGCTGTGGGCCATGTTCGCGTTTTGGAAAACCGAGCGAAAGAATCCATGGTGGCTCTATTGCTTCAGCATGAGCGCGCCCGTTTTCCTCGGTTTCTGGCTTTTCACTTTCCACTCCCGCGTCCTGCCGAACTGGATTGCGCCCGCGGTGCTGCCGATGTTTTGCCTCATGGTCGCCTACTGGGAGAAACGCTGGTTGGCCGGCGTCCGCGCTCTCCGTCCTTGGCTCATCGCAGGATTAAGCGCCGGCTACGCCGCCGTGTTGCTCCTCCATAACACGGACCATCTGGCCAAACTGATCGGTCGCGCGCTGCCCCCGCAACTGGACCCGCTGCGCCGCGTTCGCGCCTGGGAGCAAACCGCGGCGGTGGCCGGCACGGCGCGACTTCGCCTGCTGGAGGAAGGCAAACCGGTATTCATCATCGCCGACCATTACGGGGTGGCTGGTGAGCTTTCCATCTATCTGCCTGAAGCCAGAACCAACGTGTGCCGCATGCCACTGGTTTACTATCAAACCTCGGCTATCCCGCGGAATCAGTTCTATTTCTGGCCCGGCTACCGCGATCAGCGCCCGGGTCAGAACGCCATCTACGTCCATCAGGTGGACCTGCCGGAGCTCAAGGACCATTGGCTGCGCGACTGGCTTCGCGGCCGGACCGACTTGGCCGCGGCCTCTCCGGACAACCGGATTGCTCCGCCGCCGGACCTGCTGGAGGAATTTGATTCCGTGTCCAACCTCGGCGTTTTCGACATCCAATATCGCGAACGCGTCTTTCGCCGGCTGCAGCTTTTCGCCTGCCGCAACCTCCATTGACATGCTCGGGTCCGAAAAGTTTCTTCCCGCCCGCGACTATCACCTCGCCGCAACGTTGACTTCCGGCCAGGCTTTCGGCTGGCAGTTCCACGCCGGGGCCTGGGAAGGCGTCATTGGTTCGCGCTGGGTGCGGCTGCGGCAAGCGGAGGAAGGCCTCCTCGCGGCCACCGCGGCGCCGGTGGCCGATTGGGGTTGGTTGGTTGATTACCTGCAGACCGAGGTGGACTTGAACGGGGTCCTGCTGAGTTTTCCCGCCGACGAACCGATGCGCGCCAGCGTCGCCGCCTGTCGCGGGCTGCGCCTGTTGCGCCAGGACCTCTGGGAATGTCTGGCCTCGTTTATCCTTTCCTCCTCGAAGCAAATCGTCCAGATTCAACAAATCAGCGCGCAACTGTGCACTCGGTTTGGCGCGCCGGTGCGCGTGCCTCCGGGTCATGCGCCAGCTTTCGCCTTTCCGACGGCCGAGAGGCTGGCGGCCGTGAGCGAAGCCGACTTGCGGGCGTGCAAGATGGGCTTCCGCGCTCCGAATCTTCTGGTCACGGCGCAAATGGTGGCGAACGGTGAGGTGGACATGCCCAGCCTCCGCGCGCGCACAGTGGATGAGGCGCGCCGGGAGTTGTTGAAATTTCCCGGCGTCGGCGAGAAGATTGCGGATTGCGTTTTGCTGTTTGCCTACGGGTTTCAGCAGGCCTTCCCCGTCGATGTCTGGGTGAGCCAAGCGCTGCGCCAACTTTACTTTCCCGGCCGGCGGCCGGACCGGCGGCGGCTGCGGCGTTTCACAGCGACGCATTTCGGCACGAACGCCGGCTATGCGCAACAGTATCTTTTTCACTACATCCGCACGAGAGGCCGCGGTAAGGCCTTCCGCGGCCAGTCTCGGTCGCAACAAAAAGCGCGACGGAATTTGAACTTGGAAATTTGAACCCGAATCCCGCACACTCCTGCTTCGACTTTTAAAATTACGGCCATGCGCACGACCCTGACAGTGCTATTGACGCCGGCCGAACTCGCGACCGTTCGCGAGCGAGACCTCGGCGGGACGGTCTGCGTCGTGTTCGATATTTTGCGGGCGGGCACCACGATGATCACGGCCCTCGCCAATGGCGCCGAAGCCATCATCCCTGTGGCCGAGATCTCCGAAGCGCTCGCGCTCAAGCAACTGCGGCCCGAGGTCCTCCTCGCCGGCGAACGCCAGGGCTTGCGCATCCGCAAGGACCTGACCGGCGGCACCGAGTTTGATCTGGGCAATTCTCCCCGCGAATACACCGCCGAAAAGGTCCAAGGTAAAACCATCGTAATGACCACCACCAACGGGACACGGGCCTTGCGGGCCTGCGCCGGCGCCAAAGCCACGCTGGTCGGCACTTTTCTCAACCTGCGCGCCACGTCCAACTGGCTCAAGGAACATCGCCCACCGCATCTGCTGCTGGTCTGCAGCGGCACGTTCGATGAAGCTTGCTTCGAGGACACCCTGGCGGCTGGCGCCGTGTGCGAACGCATCTGGCCGCTCTACGCCGGCGGCCACACGGCGGACTCCGCGGAGATCGCCCGGCGGCTCTATCCGCTGATGCAGGCCAACCTGGTGGACGCAATGAAGAGCGCCCGCAACGGCCGCCGCCTGCTGGCGATCCCCGAATTGCGGGACGACGTCTGGTTCTGCGTCCAGCGCGAAACGATTCCGTTTATCGCCAAGCTGGCGCCCGACGGCTCGGTGCGCAAAGGATAGCCTGGGCCGGACGCCGCTCTCACTTCCGGTAACTGGCCACCACCCAATCGCTCAAATGCTTGTCCGGCGCTTCCACCGCGGCGGCATCAAGGGTGAATTCCTGTTGCCCGGTGTTTTGAGAAATCAATCGGAGACCGAACTGAAAATCCTTAAACTTCTCGGCGCACAGGTCCCGCACCGGTTTCGCCTCGGCCAAAGCCAGCGCCACCAGCTTCTCCGCCGCGCCGTCAGTGAACTGTATTCGGAGATGGTGCGTCTCGTGAAAACGCTTCGCAAACTCATGCACCAACTGGCGCATGACCGCCCGCTCTTCCTGCTCATGCTCTTCGAGCAGTTTCTTCAACTCGCAGGGCGGGTCGTCCACCAGCTCCTTCGTGACGACGAATCGTTTCACCGGCGTCGAAGGCAGCTCGAACTTCAATTCGCGGAAAACCCGCTCGCAGACCGTCATCAGCCCGCGCGCGCCGGTTTTCTCATCCGCGGCCAATTCCGCGATGCGCCGCAGCCCGTCGTCACGAAACAGCACTTCGATGCCATAAGCCGCGAAGGATTGCTCGTATTGGCGGATGATGCTGCCTTCCGACGCTTTCAAAACCAGAAACAAATCATCGACGTTGAGATTTTGGCACACCACCCGCACCGGCAGGCGGCCAATGAACTCCGGCTCGAAACCGAATTCGACGAAATCGCGGGTCTGGACCGCTTCGAGGCAGCCCTCCTCGGCGACCGCGGGCCGGCTTGACGCGGCGAAGCCGATGGTCGCTTCGCGCAACCGCTTGAACACCACCTTCTCCAAGCCGCCGAAGGCGCCGCTGACCACGAAGAGGATGTGCTTGGTATTGATGACCGCCGGTTGCTTTTTCCCGCCCCGCTGGGTCAGTTCCATCATCGCCTGAATCTGCCCGGCAATGTCGTTGGGGGCGCGCGCTGGCACGTCCGTCTCCTCCATCAGTTTGAGCAAATTGGTCTGCACGCCACGCCCGCTCACGTCCCGTCCGATTAGATTGCTGGCGGCGGCGATCTTGTCGATTTCATCGATGTAGATAATGCCGTGCTGGGCCCGCGCCACATCGCCATCGGCGCGGCGGACGAGGTCGCGGACCAAGTCCTCCACGTCGCCCCCCACATAGCCGGTCTCTGAGAATTTCGTGGCGTCGGCCTTCACGAAGGGCACCCCAATCAAATCCGCGAGACTGCGAATCAGATACGTCTTGCCGACGCCCGTCGGACCGAGCAGGATCACGTTCTGCTTGGCGTAGTTGCTTTGCTCACGGCCTGCCAACGCCTGCCGGACGTGGTGATAATGATCGCACAAGGCAACGCTCAGGACCTTTTTCGCCTCCTCCTGCTTGATGACGAAACGGTCCAGATAAGCCTTCACCTCCCGCGGCTTGTAATCGAATTTGAAAGAGTCCTCCGCCGGCCGGCCAAGCGGTTCCTCGGCGGCGGCGGCCGATTCGGCCCTGGGAGAGAGGGCGGGGTTGCCCCCCTGGAAATGCTGGCGCATCAATTCGGACAACTGCCGCTGGAATTCCTCCGGCGTCGGCGGACCGTTAAAAATCTTCTGCTTCATAGCGGGCGGCAAACCAAAGTTGCTTCATTCATCGCCAGTACCATGTGGCACGAATCCGGTCTTTTGCATCGCGCGACGGCGGCGCCGGGAGTGAGTAATGCGGTTACGCGCCGAATTCTGGATCCTACGTTGAATCGGGACGGAAAACCGTCACGCTCAACGGCGGCAGAAAAAATGCCGCGGAGAACGGCTGGTTGTGAACTTTGTAGCCTTCCCCGGTCACGCCGCCGAGATTGCCCAGGTTGCCGCCGCCATAGGCCTCCGAGTCGCTGTTGAGCACCTCGCGCCAGTAGCCCGATTGGGGCAGGCCAATCCGATACGCGTTCCGCGACACCGGCGTCAAGTTCAGCGCGACCAGCAGCCGGCTCGTGAGTTCCCGGTTTTGACGGACGAAGGAAAGGACGCTGTTTTCGTGGTCCGAACAATCCATCCAGTAAAACCCTTCGACGTCATAATCACATTCCCAGAGCGCGGGCTCCGCCCGGTAAAGCTTGTTCAAGTCCTCGATGAAGCGTTGCAGACCCAGGTGGTAGGGTCCCTGTCCGAGCAGCCACCAATCCAGCTCCCCGTTGGCATTCCATTCGTGGCGCTGGCCGAATTCGCCCCCCATGAAGAGCAATTTTTTCCCGGGAAACAACCACTGATAACCCAACAGCACGCGGAGATTGGCGAACTGCCGCCAGTCATCCCCCGGCATCCGCCCGATCAGCGAACCCTTTCCATGCACGACTTCATCGTGCGAAAGCGGCAGCACAAAATTCTCGTGATGATGATAGAGCATCGCGAAGGTAAGGTCGTTCTGGTGATACTTGCGATAGACCGAATCGCGTTGGAAATAGCCGAGCGTGTCGTGCATCCAGCCCATGTTCCACTTGAAGGTGAAACCCAGCCCGCCCAGATAAGGCGGGCGGGTCACCTGCGGCCAGGCGGTTGATTCTTCGGCCACGGTGATGGCCCCCGGCTGCTCGGTGTGAACCAGATGGTTGAAGTGGCGCAGGAATTCGACCGCTTCGAGATTCTCGCGCCCGCCGTATTGATTGGGAACCCACTCCCCCTCCTTGCGCGAGTAGTCCAGATAGAGCATCGAGGCCACGGCGTCCACGCGCAGGCCGTCAATGTGAAAGCACTCGCACCAAAAGAGCGCGTTGGCGGCCAGAAAATTGCGGACTTCGTGGCGGCCGTAATTGAAAATGAGCGTGCCCCAATCCTGGTGCGTGCCCTTCCGCGGGTCTTCATGCTCGTATAACGCCGTGCCGTCGAAGCGGGCCAGCGCCCACTCATCCCGCGGAAAATGCGCCGGCACCCAGTCGATCAGCACGCCGATGCCCGCCTCGTGCAGCGTGTTGACCAGATATTGAAAATCCTCGGGGGTGCCGTAGCGGCTCGTCGGCGAATAGAATCCGGTGACCTGGTAACCCCAAGAGGGATAGAAAGCGTGCTCGGACACCGGCAACAACTCGACGTGCGTGAAACCCATTTGCCGCACGTAGTCCGCCAGCGGCACGGCCACTTCGCGGTAACTCCACGATTCGGCCACTGACTTTTTCCGCCACGAACCGAGATGCACTTCGTACACGCTCATCGGCGATCGAAAGGGATTCCGTCCGGCCCGTTGCTTCAACCATTTCTCATCGGTCCACGCAAACTTCCGATTATTCCACGCAATCGAGGCGTTTTTCGGCGCCGGCTCAAAAAAGAAACCATACGGATCGGTTTTGAGAATAATCGACCCGTGGACATCCCGGAGTTCATACTTGTAGAGGGCGCCCTCGCCCACTCCGGGCACGAATAACTCCCAAACGCCCGAAGCTCCCAGCGAGCGCATCGGATGATACCGACCATCCCAGTGGTTGAATTCGCCGACGACGCTGACGCGCTGCGCATTGGGCGCCCAGACCGCGAAACTGGCGCCGGCCACGCCATCGATCACCCGCAGGTGAGCGCCGAGCTTGTCGTAAATGCGCCGCTCGTTGCCCTGGCCGAAAAGATAGAGATCCATCTCGCCCAGCGTCGGCAGAAAGGAATAAGCGTCGCGCGTGCAGCGAGTGTTGCCCTGATAGTCGGTGATGATCAAGTCGTAGGCGTACACCCGATTGGACTTGTGCGTCAGCCCCTCGAACAAACCGCAATCGTGGAGCCGCTCAAGCCTCAGGTTTGGCCGCGATTTTTCGTGGGTGGGACTGATTTCGACGCGCGCAGCGTTGGGCAACAAAGCGCGCACGACCAGCCCGGTCCCATCTCCCAGCGGATGCATGCCGAGCAATTGATGCGGGCTGCGGTGCCGAACGTGAATGAGGCTCTCCAATTCGTCGTGAGTCAGCAGCATCATGTCGGCAGCAGTGTGCCACAGGCCCGTCTGAAAACCATCGAAAAAAATCTATCCGGCCCGCGCCCCTTCGTTACCTTTCCGCCCAGGCGGAGATAATCCGATCGACTTGTGCCGCCAGCACGTCAGGCTTGGCTTCGGTCCAAACGACGTAATCCGCGAGAGCGATCTTTTTTTCAATCGGCCATTGCGCCTGGATGCGCTGTTCGATCTCGGCCGCCTTCCAGCCGCGCGCCTCCAATCGTTGTCGCTGGGAAGCCGCCGAGCAGGCCGCGCACACAGTGCGGTCGAACAATGGAGCCGCATCGGTTTCAAACAACAGCGGAATGACGATCACTACGTGCTTCCGCCCTGCGGCCCGCAATGACTCGACTTGCGCCAGCCAGCGTTCGCGAATGCGGGGATGCACGATGGCTTCGAGTTGCCGGCGGCGACCGGCATCGGCAAACACCTGCCGCGCCAGCTCGTCACGGCGTAAACGGCCGTCCGGCTCCACGATGGCCCGGCCAAACAGTTCCTGAATTTCCAACAAGGCCGGTTGTCCAGGCTCAACGACATGGCGCGCGAGCAAGTCCGTATCGATCAATGGGAAACTTCGTTTCGCGAACAACGCGGCGCACGTCGATTTTCCCATGCCGACCCCGCCCGTTAACCCTAAGACCTTCACCGGCTCTTTGTATGACCGCGCTTGAAAAAAGCAACGCCGCCGAAGCGAATGACCGGAACCGCCCCCGCAAATCATCCGCCGCGCGCCTATGGCTCTCGCAGACGGTAGAAGCGGCTGCCACTCAAGGCGGTCTCAGAAACCTGCACCTGCGCCCCCACCACTATCTGGGCCGCGCTGACCGGCGCCCAGTTCGGCGGTGAGAGCGCGGCGGTGGACTCAAGCACAAAGCTGGCCGCCGGCGCGGGCCAGGAGAGAATTATGTTATTGCCCTCGCGGAACACGACGAGGCGTGGGACTGGCATGACCGTCGTCAACAGCGCGGCCGAATTATCACCCGGGTTGGGGTCGCGCTCCGTTGAATCGACGCTGACGAGATTGGTGAGCGCCCCCGCCACCGTCGTTTTGCTCACAATGGTCACGGTCGCTCCCTGACCGTTGGTCAGCGTGCCGATATTGCAAACGCAACCCCCCGCCGAGTGCGTCAACACCCCCAAAGTCGAACTGGCCGAAATCAGGATGAGGCTTTCGGGCATGACCGCGTGCATTACCACATTGGAGGCCGTGGCCGGTCCATGATTCATTAATGAAACAGTGTTCGTCAGGTTCGCGCCGACCAGGACCGGTTCCGGCGCGCTCGCTCCCGACACGGACAGGTCCGCGGGCGCGGTCACAATGTCTGAAGTATTGATCGTCAGACTCCATCCCCCGGCGATATTTCCCGCGCCCCCGGTGGCATCATCGATCACGTACAAGGACCAGGTGCCATTGGGATCGCTCCCGTTGAAGACCGACAGAAACGTATTCGTGAACGGCGGCGGCGGCGCGGGCGGCACGAACGCGCCGACGCTGCCGAGGATATTATCGATGGTCGGTTTGTAGGTGCCGTTTGTAATTTGCGCGAATGCCGGCAGCTTGTTGGCCGCCGCGTCGTCGAACGTCAGTGTTACATTAGTCAGCGAATGGGGACCGCCGGTATCCCCCATGAGCACGACCTCCTGGCCGGAAGGACTGACCAACAACACATCGACATCGAGAGTATAGCCATGGTTGATGTTGCTCAGCGTGGCCGTCACCTTGGTCACCGTTCCCCCGACATTCGCCACATCGATCGTGGACGGGTAAGGCGTGGCGTTCGCGTTATCGTTGATCGTGATGAAATTGCTATTGGTGCGGGAGACCGAGGCGCGTCCGCCCAGCGTGAACGCAAACGTGACCGTGCCATTGGTCACGCCTCCATCGGTCAAAAGCAGCGTCGCCAGCAGGCGGTCGCCATTGGCGCCGACCGCCGTGAAGTTGAACGGCCGGGACACCGCGGACAGGCCCGCGGCCAAGAGCACCCCATAATCCTGCGGGGTGCCCGGCGGCATGGTCACGCCATTGCCAGGCAAAAGCGTCGCCATGATGTCCCCTGTGTCTGCCAGACCAATGTTGCGCAGGGCGAACGAGACGGTGACGTTTTCATTAGGATCAATGGCGTTGTTCTGCAATCCGCTTTCAAACTGCAAGACTGCGCCGGCGGCAATAATCGCGGGCGTCCGGTTGTCGATGATCGTCAGCGTCGCGTTCGTCGGGTTTCCCAGCGTCGCGCCCCCGGTCGGGCTGGACAAATTCAAGGTCAGGGAGACCGCCGATAGCCGGAAAGGATGGCTGATTAGCGGGACGAGGAATGTCTTGACGGTTTCGCCCTCGGCAAAGGAGAGGTTGCCGTTGGTAGCCACATAATCGCTTCCGGCCACGGCGCTTCCGGCGCGGGTGCTATAGCTAACCGAAACCGCGCCCGAGTAGCCATTGGTGCGGACTACGGTGATGGCGGCACTCGGGTCCGTCGCGAAATTCGTGTAGGTGAACGAACTGAATTGCAACTGGCCGTAAGCGAAGTGGCTGTTCACAATTGTCAGCGTCGCGGTAGCGATTCCCAGCGAGTCGAAGCCGGAAGGGTTAGTCAGCGCTAATCCCAGGGTTTCGTTGTTCTCAACCAGCAGGTCATCTTGGATGCGGACATTGAAGTTGAGCCGGGTGACGCCGGGCAGGAACGTCAGGGTGCCGTTGGTGGGGAAATAATCAGTGCCGGCGATCGCCGAACCGGTTGGCGTCGTTTGGAAATTAACCGACGCGATCTTGTTGGTCGCGCCGGAGCGGATGACCGAGATGGTGGCATTGCCGCTAACGCTGCTTTCGCTGACGCTGTAGCTGATCGAACTGAAACTCAATCGACTTTCGTCATTGACAATGACCAGTGTGGCGACCGGCTGCGGGCCGGAGGTAGCGCCGCCGCTGTAGCCGCTCAAGGCCAGGTTCACGGTCAGGTTCGGAGTCACGACAAAGTCATCCCTGATCGGCACGAGGAAACCTTGCTGGGTCTCACCCGACAGGAAAGTCAGCGTACCGCTGCTGGCCAGGTAGTTAGACGGCGCCACGGCCGTGCCATCGCTCGTACTATAGTTGACGCTGACCGTGCCCGCTGTGCCCCCCCGGCGCCGCACGGTGATCAGCACATCACCCGCAGTCTCATCGGTCGTGAAGACCGACTGCGCGAATTCCAGCCCGCCCGCCCCAGCGATCGAGCCGCCGTAAATCCGGGCGATGTGAGCGTGCGGCTGGTCCTCGAACAGAGTGAATCCGCCGCCGAGCACAATGCTGCGATCCGGCTGGATGACCAGCGTGAAGACGAAGCTGTTGGCGCCATCCCCAAAATTGATGCTCGGGTCGGTCGTGCCGTCCGGATTCAATCGGGTGAGCCGATTGCGAGTTACCCCGTTGAAGGTTCCGAAAGCCCCGGCGACCACCAATTTGCCATCCACTTGCTGGGCCAGCGCATAAACGGCGTTGTCCGCGCCGGACAACCCAGCCAGGAAGCCGGTATCCAGCGTGCCATCGGCGTTCAACCGCGCCAAGGAAGGCTGGGCCGTGCCGTTGAAATTATTGAACGAGCCTCCGGCCACGATGCGGCCATCCGGCTGCACCAAAATGGCGCGCACGGCGGCGTCGAAACCATTGCTGATCGCGAACGATGTGTCGAGCGAACCATCCCGATTCAACCGCGCCAGGCGATTGATCGGCGTACCCGCGACCGCGGTGAAATCACCGCCAATGAGAATCTTGCCATCCGTTTGGAGCGCTACGGCGAAGACCGTGCCGTTGGCGCCGGCGCCGGGGGTGAACCTTGCGTCCACCGTGCCGTTGGTGTTCAAGCGCACGATGCCCGGGCGGCTGACATTATTGAAGCTGCTGAACGCGCCACCCAACAGAATCTTGTCATCGGGCTGAATGGCAAGCGCGTGAACAGGGTTATCCGCGCCAGCGCCCGGATTGAAGGCCGCGTCCAGGGTGCCGTCTGTGTATAGGCGCGCGATGGAGTTGCGATTGGTGTTATCCACTTGGCTGAAAAAGCCGCCGATCAGAATCTTCCCGTCCCGCTGCAAGGCCATGGTCCGAACGGAGCCGTTGGGTCCAGCCGCGGGATTGAAGGTGGGATCCAAAACCCCGTTGGTCATCAACCGCGCGATGCGCGTGCGCGGCACGTGGCTGACCTGGCTGAAGTCACCGGCCATCATGATCCCGCCGTCACTCTGGAGCGCCACCGAATTGACAGGGCCGTCGGTCTGCGCGTCCGTGCTGAAGGTGGTGTCGAGCGAGCCGGCCGGAATATTGAACGATTCGTTGTCGATGATCGTATTCGTAACGATGCTGGGAGCGCCCAACACGGAAGGAACGGGCGTGGGATTCGACAAGGCCACGACAAGTGTCTTGTTCCCATCCGGCACATTGTCATCCACCAGCGTGACCGTGAAGGTCTTGCTGAATTCCCCCGGCATGAAAGTCAGCGTGTTGGTGGTGTCGATATAATCCGCTCCGGGAACCGCCGTGCCAACGCCCGGCAATGTCGAGCAGTCCACCGAAATCATTCCTGCAATTCCGCCGGACCGGACGACGGTGAGCGTCATGCTGCCGCCGTTTTCATCCGCTTCATAGAACGGTTGGTTGAAGCCCAAACTGCCGTAGGCATCCGAATCGAGAATGGTCAGGACCGAATTCGAGCGTGAACCTAAAAGCATATTCTGGGAAGCGTTGGTTAAAAACAGGGTCACGGTCTTGGGGCCATCTACGACTCCATCCGTCAATAAAGGAACAAGGAAGGTCTTCGGGTTCGCGTCGTTGTCCGCCCAACTGAGCACGCCGTTGGTGGGAACAAAATCCGCGCCGACAATAGCCGGGAGGGAGGCGCCACTCACCGCCTGGAACTCCGCCGACACCGCTCCCAGGCTGCCGCCGCTGCGCGTGACGGTAATGGGCGCGAAGCCGTCCGCTTCCGCCGCAATGAAGTTGGTGGCGGCGAAATTCAGCCGCCCGGGCAGAAAGTCATCATCAATGATCGTCAGCGTCGCCGTGGCGACCGACGTCGGCAGTCCGTCCGGCAATTTTGCCCCGCCGGTCGCGTTGGTCAGAACGAGCAGCACGTTCTCATCGAATTCCACGATGTTGTCGGGGGTGATCTGTACGCTGAACGTGCGGTTAGTCTGCCCGGAGGCGAAGGTAAGCGTCCCCCGCGTGACCGTGAAGTCCTGCCCGGGGGTAGCCGGATTCTGCAGGTTGTATCTGGCCCATTCCGCCTTATTCGTGCTGGTGAAATAATCGACCGAAACCGGGCCTTGAGAGCCGTTGGTGCGAATGACGCTGATGATCGCCCGACCCGCGCCCTCGTTGGTGGCGAAATTGGGCGAACTGAAATTGAAGATCCCGGCGTTGAAGTTATCATCGATGATGGTCAGCGGCGCGGTGTAGCGTCCGAGGGCGCCGCCCAGCGGCACGAATTCCCCGCCCAGGGTGATGCCGCCATTGGGCCGCAAAAAATACAAATCCGCGATTTTATTCCCGTCCTGCAAGTTGTCGTTGATCACCGGGATCTGGTCGAAGATAAAGTCCACCAGGCCGATGCTACGCGGGGCAACGTAGGCGAACTCAGGCCAGGTGTTAGTGCCCTGAGTGAACGTGAAATCGACTCCGGCCTGGGCGATTCGATTGCTGGTGACCGAGAAGGCCTGCAACGTTCCCAGCCGCCCATCCACCCGGCGCAACCGGATCGACGCGCTGCCGCCGTTCTCATCAACAAAATACTGGGTCTCGTTGAACTCGGCGTTGCCGGGACCGGGCGTCACTCCCCCCATGAGCCGGGCGACATTGTGGCGCGGCCGTTTGTCGGCGCGGGTGTAGATCGTCCAGGGATTTCGCAACGGCGCCGTGTAGGAAGGATTGCCGCCGACCTGAGCGAAGGAGCCGCCCACCATCACGTAATCCTGAGGGACGGCGTTCGTCACAACCATCATGTTCGTTATGGTCCCGGTGACCACTTGAGTGCTGACGAGGCTCAACCGCGTGCCGGTATAAGGGATGATGGCGTTGATATAGTTAGGCGGCTGGAAGTGGTAGGTGTTAATGAAGCCGGCGAACTGGTTGTAGGCCGTGTCCAGAAAAGTGGTATCCAAATTCCCGTTGGGCTTCAGCCGCGCCAGGCCCAGACGCCGGGTGTTGTCGAAACTGGTGAAAAGACCGCCGATGAGGGCCTTGTTGTCGGACTGAAGCGCGATGACATACACGGACCCATTCGCCCCCTGCCCAGGATTGAACGTTGCGTCCAGCGACCCACCGGGGTTGAGCCGGGCGATGCCGGATCGGGGAGTCAGGTTGATCTGCGTGAACGCGCCGCCGACCAGAATTTGGCCGTCGGTCTGGACCGCGATGGCATAAACCGAGCCGTCGGCGCCCGTCCCGGGGTCAAAGCTGGTGTCAGCCGAGCCGTCCACATTCAACCGGGCAATACCGTTGCGCAATACGGTGTTCACCGAAAGGAAGTCTCCGCCGATCAACACACGACCGGCGCTATCGAAGGTGATGGCCCAGACCGTGTTATCCGCCCCCGAACCGGCGTCAAAGGTTGTGTCGAGGCCGCCGTTGGGATCCAAGCGAGCGAATCCGGGAGTGGGCTGATCATTGTAGAATGTGAAGTCTCCCGAAATCAGGATCCTCCCGTCCGGTTGCAAGGCGACGGAACGGATCGCGGCGTTCGCCCCGTTGCCGGGGGCGAAACTCGAATCGACCGTGCCATCGCTCGACAGACGCACGATGCCATTGCGCTGGCTGCCGTTGAACGACGTAAAGCCGCCAACGACCAGTATGCTCCCGGCGTTCGGGCCGCCGGCAGGATAAAGCACCACTGCGCTGATAAAGTCGTCCGCCCCCAGGCCGGGAGTGAACGTCAGGTCGATCGAGCCGTCGATGTTCATCCGCCCGATGCGGCTGCGCGGGATGGCGTTGATCGACGTGAAGTCGCCGGCCAGGATCGCCTTGCCGTCCGGCTGCACGGCCAGCGCGTGGACGGTGTTGTTCGCCCCGGGCGCATGGTTGAAGGGCGGCGTCGTTTGCGCGCTGTTATCGAGGTTCCACTCGCGATCCAGCGCGCCGGCGGGCTGATCGTTGTACAGAATGCTCACATTGGCGAACGAGTTGAATCCCAACGGCGGCTCACCGTTGAGCGGGAACAAATGCACCAGGAGGTCTTCGTTGAACTCGACCAGCGGATCGGTTTTTACGGTGAGGATAAATCTCCTCCGAAACTGGTTCGCCGCAAAAGTAATGTTCGTTGTATAAACGAGATAATCCGGAAAATATGAGTAGGTCAGCGAAGGATCAGTGATGATGGGAAGGGGGCCAACGTCATTCGGTGCGAGCGCGTCCGCATAATCGGAGCCGGCCGCCGCCGGGTAACCGTATTCACCGCCGAACACACCGTTCTGAGGGAAGACAAAAACTTGTACCGTGCCCGGCCCGCCCCTCGGCAGAAGCATCACGTCGATGTAGAGATTGCGTGTCTGGCCCTCCTGGCCAAGAATGCCCGTTCCGGACACTATCGTCCGACCGAAGCTGGTGGGAAAACTGTTCCGCCCCCCGAGGACAAAGGCCGAAGGATCCTCATCCACGCGATAGAAGGCCCTCTCGATGTTAAAGGCATTATTGGTGCCAAAAAGCCCGCTGTTGATATCAATGATTGCGACGGTCGCCACGCTGCCCAACCCCAACGCCGGTTTGATCAAGAAGGGATCCTCCCCCCCCGCCAGATCCGGTCGCGGGTTGCTCAATTGGACATTGAAGAATGTCAAGATGTTGTTGGTGGAAAAATCGTAGCCGATTTCCACCAGAAAGTTAGTGCTCATCTGGTAGTCGTCGAAGATCAACGTGCCGCTGACCGGATTGTAATTGATTCCCGCAATCGCGGTGCCACCAGCCACGGTGGCGTAGTCCACCAGCACCCGGCCCGTGGCGCCATTGGTGCGCACGACGGTTATCAATGCGCCGTAAGCGCAATGGTCTGGAGCGAGAACCTCTCCCCGCTCATCGATATCGAAAAACGGCGCCGGGAAAGTTTCATCCTCGGTCACAAAATAGATTGCCGAACTGAAGTTAAATTCCCCCGAGGTGTTGGGGATGGCTTGGGATTCGTCGTCGATGATCGTCAAGACGGCATTGGTCGGGAAGCCCAGCGTCGCGCCGCCTTGCGGGTTGGAAAGCATCAGGTTGACCGTCTTGTTGCTATTAGCCACAGAGTTGTCGATGATTTGGACCGGAAAGCTGTTGGACAACTGGCCCGCCGTAAAGTTGAGCGTGCCAGTAACGGGAATGTAGTCTGTCCCGCTGATGGCGGTGCCACCGCTCGCCGCATAATCAACCGAACCAGCTGAGCCGCCGATGTTGTTCACGGTGATCGTTGCGAAGCCAGGGATGTTCTCCGCCACGCTGTACGTCGCGGAGGAAAACTCGAACCGGAAAGGCGAGAGGTTCAGAACATCCAGGCGCCCCCACCAAGTGCCCCAGCGATCCTGCCCACCGAAAGGCGTGGCGGCGTATTCCTGAATGGTCCACATGTCCGTATCGTTGACCGGATCAACGACGGTGCTGCTGAAATCACCCCAACGGTTTTGTCCGCCGCCGAAGTCCTTGAAGTAAGGCGCTTCGCCCGCTTTAAGCACCACGTCGCCTTCCAGGGTGCCAGGCGGATCAAAGGAAGACCGGAAGGCGTAGTTCGCGCTCGCATATTGAAAAGGGGAGAAGCGCGAAAAGCCGATCAGGACATCCTCGTTCTTATTTACGGCAATGGAAGGGAAGGCGTACCACGTCCCATTCACCGGATCATCGAGGCGGCCCAATTGCAGGAGCGAGCCGGTGGGGGAAAACTGCCACCATTGCACCGCGCTCCGCGTCGGGGCGCCCGCCGGCAGAAAAATCGTGTGCGTACACCAGAGGTTGCCGTTCCGATACACCACGTTCTGGACGCGCGAGTCGTTAGTTTCAATTTTCCTGGTGGTGCCTAGCTCGGGCGCGGAGCCTTCGGCCACCGGATCGAAGGGTTCATTGAAGGTCCAACCGTTGCTGGCGGTGAGGAAAGCCGTGCCGAGCGTCAAGATTTCGGCGCCGACATTTCCGGTAATGGTGCTCACGCGCAGCGTCGAATTTGAAACGCTCAGGTCCTGTTCCACCAAATAAAGAGTGGCGAGGTTGGTGTCATAGGTGATGGCCGGCGTCATAGTGAACCCCGGCGTGCCGTAATCCGTCCTGAGCGTGTAACGACCGGGGCCGTTCGCATAGAGGTCGGCCTTGTTGAAAATGTAAAGATTGGCGCCGAGATAACCATTGCCGACGTCGGGAAACATGTTCACCGTGACCACAATCCAATCCTTGTTGAAACCCAGGCTCGGATAGTCCGCCCAATAGACGCCGTTGGTATCGGCGCGCACCCGGTAAAGGAACCAGTTGCCGGTCGGATCGCTGGTCTGCGATACCCCCATCAGCACCGAGGTAGTTGGCAACATTCCGTCGGCGCCAGCAGTGAAAATCCAACGGCTATTGTAAGGATCATAAAGCACCTTGGGGTCAAAAACTTGCAGGTTCCCCAGGATGGACCAAAAGCTGTTCAAGGAAACCGTGCTGATGTTGCCACCGGTCCGATCCTGGATGCGCACCTGCGTGTTCAACGTAACCATCAAATGATTCGGTCCGACCGCTCCATGAGTATCCGGAGGGATTTCGAATCCGTCGTCGCCCAGAGCCGCAAAACTCGAGGCCGGCGGCGGGGACAGCGGGTTCGGCCCCGCCGCGGTCGCACTCGGGTTGGAAAACGGCTGACTGAGCCGAGGTCCGCCGGCCGTGGCTTGGGCATTCGAGAGCGACATCCAGGGGGTGACATGCGCTCCTGCCGGAACAAAGCCGCCTAACTGTTCGCGGTAAGCCAATTGTTGAAAATTCACCACGGCGTGGGTCACTGCCGTGCCGACGCCGTCCGGGGCCGTTTGCCCTCGCAAACGCGACGACCAGCCCAGAGCCACCGCCAGCAGACCTACAAACACGACCGCTCGCGAGCCGACACTGGCGAAACCAGTGGGAGGCCCGCAACGCTGCCGCCCTCTTTGCGTAATGCTGATCATATTTTCCATTTGATTAAATCTTAAGGTCCGAGCCGGACGCGATAGAAGCGTTGGTTAAAGCCGCTCGCGCTGAAGTCCGTGAAGGTCAGCGTCGTTCCGGAAGCCGTCATCGTGTTGATGACCGTCCAATTGACCAGATCGGTGCTCGCCTCGAGCACGTAGATCAAACCCGGCTGGCTGCTAACAGTGATGGTGGCCTGGCCTCCCACCAGACTAAAGCCCATGATCTGCAACCCCCGATCGTCGGCCTTGATCCTGGCGACCCCGTTGCGCGGCTGTCCGTCCACCATCGTGAAGTCCCCGGCGATAATCACGTCCTGGTTGGGCTGGATGGCCAGGGCATAGACCGTGCTGTTTGCGCCGCTGGTCGAATTGAACGCGGGATCCAGCACGCCGTTCGGCAGCAGCCGGGCGTAGCGGAATCGGTTCATGCCATTGAAGCTGGTGAAGTCGCCGCCGATGATCACGTTGCCGCTGGCCTGCACACCGATCGCAAATACCGCGGCATTCACGCCGGAACCGGGATCGAACCCAGTGTCCAATGAACCATCCGTGTTCAGTCGCGCGATACCGTGGCGATCCGCCCCGCTCACGCTGGTGAAGTCGCCGCCGATGAAGACCTTGCCATCCGCTTGCAGCGCCAGGGAATAGACGGTCCCGCCCGCGATTGCCGCGGGCACAAATGTTTCGTCCACCAAGCCATTAGCTGAGATTCGGGCCAAGCCGCTTCGCGGATCGCCGTTGAACGTCGTAAACGCGCCGCCGAGAATGATGCTGCCGTCGGGTTGCCCGATCAGGCAGTGGACCGGACCATTGGCGCCTCCACCCGGATCGAAGGTGACATCCAAACTGCTGTCGGGGCGCAATTGTGCGATGCCGTGGGTTGGCAAGCTGAACCCGCCCGCCGCCAGCACCCGCGCATTGGTCCCCGCCAGCACCACGTTCACCGACGCGTCGAAGTCGATCCGTTGATTGAAATTAAGGTCCGGCGAGCCGTTCGTGTTCAACCGGGCGACATGGTTGTAGCCGATCCCATTGATGTTCGTGAACGCGCCACCCAGCGCGACTTTGCCGTCCGGCAGCGACGACACCGACGCGACCAGCGCATTGGCCCCGGCGCCCGGATCAAAGCTTAAATCCTGCGCCCCGTTGGTGTTCAGGCGCGTGACGTAGTTGCGGCTAAGGTTGTCAAACATGGTAAAGCCGCCACCTAGCACAATCTTTCCATTGGGTTGCAACGCGACCGAGCGAACGAAATCATTCGCCCCGGCGCCGGGTTTGAAGCTCTGGTCCACTCCGCCCGGACCGGGATTGTCATCGATGATGGTCACGGTCGCGCCGGCCGGGCCGAGCAACGCTCCGCCACTCGGGTTGCTCAATGTCAAGAATAGCGTTTTGTTGGCGTCCCTGACCGAGTCGTCAATGATGGGCACCAGCACGGTCTGGCTGGACTGGCCATCCGCGAACACGATCACGTTGCTGACGCTCAGATAATCCAGGCCCGCGACCGCGGTGCCATCGCTGGTGGTGAAGGTGACCGAGACCGCGCCCGTGAGCACGCCGAACCGCAGCAGGGTGACGACCGCGTTGGTGCCGCTTTCGACCACGGAGTAATTGGTCGCGCTGAATTGAATTGACCGATCGTCCTCCACGATCCTCAGCACCCCCGTGGAAGCGCCGCTCAGATCCACCGACGGCGGCGCGTTATTGAGAAACAGATTCACCGTCTCCAGCGGCTCGATTGTCGAGTCTTCGAGGATCTGGACGTCGAACGTCTTGCGGATTTCGCCCACCGCGAACATGAGCACGCCATTGGTCGTCACATAATCCACCCCGGCCAGCGCCGTGCCATTGGTGGTGCCGAACGAGACGTTGAACGCCACATTCGTGTTGCCGGAGCGCTCGACCGTAATCGTAGCGAACCCATCGAGTTCGGAGACTGCGTAACTGGCCGGATTGAACTCGACGAGGGCCAGATTGGACTTTTCATCGCCATGAATGCGCGCGAGGTGATTGCGCGGCAGTCCATTGACCTGTGTGAAATCACCCCCAATGATCGCCGCCGTATCGGGCTGGACGCTCACCGCCCGCACCGCGGCATTCGCGCCTGTGCCGGTGTTGAAAACCGTGTCCAGCGAACCATCCGATCGAAGCCGCGCGTAGCGGTTGCGGCTGACGCCGTTGAAACTCGTGAAGTCGCCGCCAATGACGATCTTCCCATTCGGGTCAACGGCTAAGGCGTTCACTGGGGCATCGGGGCCACTGCCGCTATTGAAGGTGGCATCGACGGCGCCGTTGGTGTTAAGCCGCGCGAGATAATTGGCGCTCGTGCCCCCAAACGCGGTGAATCGACCGCCGACCAGGATCAGGCCACTTGGCTGGACCGCCACAGCGTTGACCGGCGCAGCGGCGCCGGAGCCGGGATCGAACGTGGCATCGACCACTCCGTTCGTGGTCAATCGGACGATGCCGCTGCGAGCGACCGCATTGACCGTGCTGAAGGCTCCGCCCACCAGAATATTTCCATCGGGCTGGATCGCCAGCGCGTAAACCGGGCTGTTGAATGCCGGCGAAAAACTCGAGTCCACCGAGCCGTCGGGCTTCAGACGCGCGAGCCGATTCCGCGCGGCGCCATTGACCAAAGTGAAATCACCGCCGATGAGGATGTTTCCGTCCGCCTGCACCGCAATGGCCCGCACCACATTGTTCGCGCCCGAGCCGGGTGCGAAGCTGGTGTCCAGGCTTCCATCGGCGTTGAGCCGGGCGATCGCAGGCCGGCTGGCGCTGTGGACGTTGGCGAACGCGCCGCCGAGGAGAACCTTCCCGTCGGACTGCGAAGCCACCGCATAGACAATGTCGTCGGCGCCGGTGCCCGGATTGAAGCTGGTGTCCAAAACCCCGTTCGCCTGCAAACGGGAGATGTGGTTGAAAATGACGGCGTTGACAGTGGTGAAGTCGCCGCCAAAGACCAAACTCAAATCCGGTTGCAACGCCACCGCCCGCACGACGTCGTTGGGGCCGAGGCCGCTATTGTAATCGAAATCCACGTTGCCGGGCGTTTCGTCGTCGAGAATCGTCACGACCTCGTTCGTGGTCGTCCCCAGCCGGGCCGAGCCTGGCAGCGCGGCGCTGGCCGGTACCACCAGGGCATTGCTGAGGATGACACTGAAGGTTCCCAGTCCATTGCCAATGTTGTCGTCGAGGATGGTGATGAAAATCGTTTTGTTGGTTTCGCCCGGCTGGAAAACGAGGCCCCCGCCGTTCGTGCTGGCCACGAATTGTTCGCCCTGGAACGTCAGCTTACCCGAGGCGGCAACGAAACGAGGAGTGGGACCGGTGCTGGCGGCGGTGCCGTCACGCGTCGTGTAATTCACCGACACGGTGTTGATGGCGCCGCCGTTGCGCCGAACCTCCACCGCGACCGCTCCGGCGAACTCCCAGACGCTGTTGGTCGGGGAAGCAAACTCAAGCGAACAATCATCATCCCGGATCAGCAACGTCGTGGCGCTGTTGGTGCCAAGGGCCGCGCCCCCGGTCGCATTGGTCAAGACCAGGTTCACCGTTTCATCTCCCTCGATCAGGATGTCATCGAGGATTTTGACCAAAACGGTTTTGTTCGTGTCACCCGGGGCGAAGTTCAGCGTCACGTTCGTGCCCAGGTAGTCCAGGTTGTTGGTGGCAGTGCCGTCGCTGGTGAAGAAAGTCACGCTGGCCGGAAAATTGGTCAGGCCAACGCGGCTGATGTTGATGACCGCGTTGGTGACGTTCTCATTCACGGTGAAGGAGGGGGTGGCGAACTGGAAATTCGAATCGTCGTCGAGGATCTCGAGGGTCGCCCGGTTCTGGCCCCCCAGCGGAACGCCGCCCGTCGGATTGGTCAGGAGGAGTCTGACGGTCTCGGTCGGTTCCACAAGGGTGTCGTTGACGATATAGACTGGAAAGCTCTTGATCGTCTCGCCAGGCGCAAACGCCAGCGTGCCGTTGGTCGCGTTGTAATCCCGACCCCGAATCGCCGTGCCGTCCTGAATCACGTAATCCACCGTCACGGCGCGGTTGGTCGGGCCGGTGCGCTGCACGGTGATCAGCGCGACGGCATTGCTCTCGCTGACCTGGAAGTCCGCGGAGGTGAATTGGATTGTCCCGTCGTTATCGACAATGACGATCGTGGCAATGGAGGGGGTGCCGATTTTGCTTTGCGGCGCGCTGATCAATTCGACGGTCACCGTTTCCGCGACCTCCTCCGTCCCATTCTCAATGGGAAGGACCGGCAGCAGGACCGAATTCGTCCCAGCCGGAATGGTCACCGTGTTGCCGAGGGCCACGATATCAGTGCGCTCGCTGGCGGTGTCGGTAACTTCGAAGGTGACAGTCAGTGGGCGGCTTGCGCTGCCGGTGCGACTGATGAGGAAGGCGCTTGGCACCGGGCCGCCCTCGTAGGCGAGGCCATTGGTCGCGGTAATAGTCACGACGTTCAGGTCATCATCGACAATGGTGAGCGTGTGTGTGCGGTACACACCGAGGAAGGCATTGGTGGCAGCGGCCACGAGGTTGGTGACTATATTGGTGCCCATCATCGTGACGTTGGTCGTGACGTTGGTTAGGATCAAATTGGGATTGAACAACGTGAGGAGGAGGGTCTTGTTCGGCCCCGCCACCATGTCATCCAGGATGGTGACATTGAGGTTGGTGATCAAATCGGAGCTGGTGACTGGCGGGTCCACGTGGTAAAACGTCACGTAGCCGGTGCTGCTCAAACTGTAATTCGTCCCGTTGACCGCGCTGCCGCCGGTGATGTGATACTCCACGATCACTGGCGCATTGTTCGTGTCCGGGCTTGCGCTGATGCCGACCCCAATCAGCGCCTGGCCGTCGGACTCGAGCACGCTGGAGCTCTTCAACAGGAAGCCGACCGCCGGAAGGTTGGCGCTATCGTTATCGTCAATCGTCACGGTCCCGATGGTGTTGGTGCCCAGGTAATAATTGGTGCCGGGAAGCAGTTGAACAATGACCGTTTCCTGCAGCTCCCGGAAGGGATCATCGAGCGGGGAGATGGTGATGGTAGTGCTGGTAGCCCCAGCCGGGATCACCGCCTTGGTGCCGATGGCCGCGTAGTCGGCCAGTTCGATTGCCGTGCCGCCAACCTGAAAATTAACCGTCAAGTCGCCCGGCAAAACCTTGGTGCTCGTGATAGTGAGCAGCCCGGGAGTGTTCGGTTCGGCGGCCGCGGCCGCGGTGAGCTGCAGGTTGACGGTCGGCAGATTATCGTCTTGGATGAACACCGTGGCGCTGTTAGGCGTCCCGACATCGTAAGTCGGGCTCGAGGAAATGAAGGCCGTTACCGTCGTCGTCTGGCTTTGCAGCGGATTGGAAATGGGGCTAACGACGATGTCCGCGTTCACGCCGCCGGCGGGAATAATCACTGAACCGGAGAGGGTCTGATAATCGACTCCGTTGATGGCCGTGCCGGTGACCAGGTAATTGACCAGCAGCTCCCGGTCGAGACTTCCCGAACGCGAAACGGTGAAGGCGCCAGAGGTGCCATTGGCCGCGTCGGCGTTCAGACGCGTCGCGGTGAGGGTGACCAGCGGCAGATCATCATCGACGATAAAAACGGTCGCGCTAGCGCTGCCGCCTATATCATAGGCCGGATCGGCGGCAATGGTCAGAATCACCGTCTCGTTGCCTTCGACGAACAGATCGTTAATCGCCACGATCGGAAGCACGGCGAAGGACTGCCCCGCCGGGATCGTAATAATGCCCGGCAAGGCAACATAATCCACGCCATTGCTGGCTGTGCCGCTCAGGGTGTAATGCACGACCAAATCGGTTTGGGCGCTGCCCATCCTGGTGAAGAGGACCACCGCGCTGTCGTTGCCGGTTTCCACCGCGGCGTCATCCACCGGTATAACCGATACGCTGGGCCTGCCCGGCGCGGTAGCCTCAACGATTTTCATAGTCGCCTCCGCTTTTCCGCCCATCACATAGACCGGCGGCGTTTGAAACCAAACTGGCAACGGGGGGTTCACCGGCACCAGCTCCCACCCCGGGACATTCACCATGTTCGTGACGGTGATGATCACCTGGTTGGTCATATTGGTCGTAGCCACGTTCGTAACCACGGTCGAAAGGCGGATGTCGTTCGTGGCCGGCATCAACGTCAGCGTCAGCGTCTCTGGTCCCAGGCCCTGGCCGTCGTTGGTGGGCACGATTTGCAGGTTGGCGGAGGTCGAGCCAGCGGGGATGACGACGGGGTTGTTGGGCGGAGGCTGATACTCGTTGATCGTGGCCGAGCCGCTGAGTTTATAATAGACGGACAGGTCCTGAGCGACGTTGCCGGTCCGGCTAATTTTGAACACGCCGGGAGAACCAGATGCCTCGAGAGCATCGGAAACCACGCTCACGCTCACGCGCGGAACTTGGGTCAGAATATGGTCCACGTTGAAAGCATCGGCGTTAAATATGGGGATCGGATTGATGAAATCGAGAAACGGCGGGGAACTTTTGTAGCCATAGAGAAACGTCTCGACGAGATAGTTCCCAGGGTCCAGTCCGGTGATGGTGTAGTTACCTTGGCTGTCGGTAAAGGTGTAGCGATAGGGCGCGTTGGGAGGCACGTTACCGTTATGGACGCGAGCTCCCTGGACCGGATTGCCGTTGTCGTCCATCACCTGGCCACTGATGGTGTAGTTGGTTGGCGAGCCGACGCGTACGAGCACGTAGGCGCTGGTCAAGCCTCCTTTCAGATCGGACACTTCACAGCGGACCGCAAAGTTTCCAGGCGTGCGGAACGTCTTGCTGTTGGTGGGGGAATTGATGCCAAAGGACTGATCACCAAAGTCCCAGTAATAAGCGAGCGGGTCACCGTTCGGGTCGGATGCGTTGGCCACAAAGGTGACCGTGGCGCCGATGCTGACCGCGAGGGAACTGGCCGTCAGATCAACGGCGGGAGGGGCGTTGGAGGGAAACGGGCCGTATTGCACTACCACATCGATCCATTTCTCCAAGCCCGTCCCGCCTTTGGCGACCGGCGTCAGGTAAAGGTCCAACGCCTCATCCACAAAAGTGCGCCCAATCAGCACCGGCGCATTGGAGGCGCCATCGGGGGTTCCCGGCGTGGTATCGACGAGTTGGGATGAGCCATCGGTGCCAGGCCAGGGCGACCAGTGCAGCTCAACGCCGTTGGCGAGGAAGAAGTTGTTCGGGATGAGCTGGCGGTAATCCACCCAGTAATCGCGCGCGCCAATGGGGTTGCCCTGCTCGCCGATACCGCCATTGGGAATCCCGCTTCTGTCCGAGAAGCCCTGGGCATCTTTGCGCAGGTGCAGAGCGTAAAGCCGCCCGGTGGTGAGGGTCGGCGTGTCGAAAGCGAAAAGGCGATTGGTCTCGCTGACCGTCACGGGGTGGACAAACTCCGCCGGGAGCCAGTGTAGTTGGTACTTGTGCAGCGCATTGTACTGCTGAGGGCCGCCGCTGCCCATCGTGTCATACGGATCTCCGTATTCAACGTTCGTGCCTGGCGCGTTCACCGCGTCGTGGCCGATGTCACTGTCGGGATCGATGGGAAAGTTTGGCATGGGAGCATTGGGATTGGGCGGGGGTCCCTGGGGTTGGCGAGTATCCCAAAAATTGGCGTGGAGGAGGCCGAGGTTGTGACCCAGTTCGTGGGCCGCGATGCCGACCCCGAAGCCTTGCAGCCAGACGCCACGCGCGCCGACAAAGGCCAGGCCGCCAAACTTAAACTTCGGCACGGGCGTGAATCCAAGGACATCGTCATCAAAAAGGAGGTAATCAAAGCCCGCCGCCCTTGCCGCCGTCTGGGCATCGGTCAGCAAGGCGCCGGGGCCGGCATTGCCGTACCACTCCTTGGTTTGGGGCAGTGTGATCAGGGGTGTCACCGTCGCGATGAAGGTGAGGGTGTTATACGAACCATCCACGAAGAACTGGTTCACCCCTTCCCACATCTGGTTGGCCGCGGACTCGCTGATCGGTTCGGTGGGATCGTCGGGGAAGATCAGGCGGATGAACAACACCGTGCGCCGGCCTTGCGTGAACCGCAGCACGGTGCCGGGAGGTGGATTGGTCGGGTTAGGAATGCCACCGGTGTCACCGAGCAAGCCGGTCGCGCTCTCGGCGGCGGCCAGTTGCCCGCTCAGATGCATCGCCTCCGAGCGGTTGCAAACGGGCAATATCATCCCACCAAGATCCAGGAGCGTCGGTTTCCCAATGATGGGCTGGCCGGAGAAGGTGCAGATCGGGTGCGCCGGGACTTGTCCGGCATCAATCCGAACTTGCGCTTCGTCCGGGTCCACCACGTGGCCCGGGCTGGGATCCAAGGCCATTAGGTTCTCGATCACGATGCCGCTGAGCGCAAGACCTTTTGCCGTGGTTTGGCGCAGACGCGTACCGAAAGGATAAGCTTCGTAAGTTCTGCCGCGGAGCGTGACTTGGCGCTGAATCTGGTCGGCGTCCGCTTCTTCGCCGGATAGCGGATCGGAAACAAGCACATCATAGTCTCCCCGGCCGCTCACTCTCTGCTCGAGCAGTGGGCCGAATGAAGCAGGCAAATCCTTGCGGACTCGATAAGGCAACTCCTGCGCGAGGGCCTCGCGGGGATTGTTCTTGATCAGCTCGCGCATCTGATCGCGGCGCGCTTTAGCGAGTTGTTCGCCTTCGGCCAGCGAGCCGGCTTTCTGCTCCGGCGTTGCCGCGAGGAATTTTTCGCTCCAGGAATTGAACGCGGCAATGGGGGAAACCGCCACCGGCGCGGCCGGCGCGGACAAAGTTGGCGGTGAACTTAGCAACGGAACGACCGGCCGGGCTTGCTTGGCGGCGAGCGTGTTTTTCGCGGCCGGAAGCGAGGGCGCGGCGGCTGGCCGCCGGGCGGTATCATCCCGCCGGCCTCGGCTTTGCCAAGACCACGCCAACACGAGAATCAACGCGACCGCGGCACAACTTAATAACAGTCGGTTGGACGTTTTCATCAAGTCACTCGCGTTCGGTCTGCCCGTGCGAACCGAGAGTGAGGTGGCCGCCCCCTGGTGCTCTTGGCGCAAAAGAGTTCGAGCAGCGGCTCCGGAATCCCGAACGGGACGGAGCCACCTTCGCAAATCATTGTGGGAGGGGGCACGGTCGTTCTTCTGGTTACTTCAAGCGGCCTGGAGTACTTCACCGGGTTGGCAGTTCCATCCACACCCGATAGACGCGGAGTGGATCGTTGGAGAGCGGGTCGGACACGGAAACACGAGTATTGATCGGGCCGGTGTAGAAATTCGTCACCGTCACCCAGTTGGTGTCGGTGAGGGAACGCTTGCATTCCAGGTGGTTGTTGCAGTTGGCCACGGTGTTCCAGGAGAGGAGCGCGCGCGGCGGCAACGCTTTGGATTGCTGGATGGCGATGGCCAGCGCCATGCTCGCCGGCTCGGGAAGCGGGGTGGAATCATAATAGTTGAAGATGCCGTCACCGTCGGAGTCCAGGTCTTTGCTTAGCACCAGGGCTATGTTGGCATGAAGAATGAAGCCGTCAGGATAGGTGATGTTCGTCGAGCTGAGAGGGCCGGCGAAGGTGGGCACCCAGCGCAAATGACCGTCGTTGCTGCCATCGAGTTTGGAGACCGGCAGGTTCGCATTGGCGAAGTAGATCGTGATGTTGGTCTCGAAGAGGAAAGCGTCGTTGTAATTCGTGGCATTGTTCAGCAATTCCAAATAATCGACGTACAGCGCGTTGCTTTGCGACGCGCCGCTGAAATGGATCGCGCTGAGGTCTCCACCGTCCAAAGTTAGTTTGCCCAAGGCCAGGTTGTTGGTGTAGCCGGCGTTCACCGGGCCGAGATCCCGGCCGGCCCAGACATGGAGAATATCCAGGTTGCGCGGGACGGTGGACCGCAGATAAGTTGCCAGCAAATCGTTCGTGGCCGGCACTTGGAGGGCCTGGAAGCCTGCGGTGACGAGCCAGTTGTTAATGGCGCCCAGCCCGCCATCGGTCAGCGAGTTGGTGACTGAGAGGACCAACGCACCCGGGCTGGCGCCGCCGGCCAGGATCAAGGAGTTGGAAGCCACAAGGCTGTTAGCGCTGATTTGCACATCGGCATTGGCCTGGAGCTTCGCCCCGAAGGAATTGGTCACCACGTTGGTAAAGATATTGGAAATAACAACGCCGGAGGAAAAGACGATATTGGTAAAGAGATTCGTTACGACGACTTGGGGCGCGCCGCTCAAGGACGCCGTGTTGGCCACCAACGAAATCACGCCGGCGTTGGCCACCAGGCAACCGCTGTTGTCGAAATTGTCCGCGCGGATGTAGTGCGCCGCCGCGGTGTTCGTGCCGCGGTTGACGTAGTTGGCGTAGGGTGCGGGACGGTCCGAGCCTTGAAACTCAGCACCGCTAACCGCGACAATTCCGAGATTGGTAAAGTTCAAAACATTCAATACGTTGGCCGCCACCCAACTGGTGCCCGGCGGGAAGCTCAGACCGCCAATTACGTTCAGGGCCTTGCCATCGAGCAAGATGGATTGGTTCACACTTAATAGGTCGTAAATCACAATGTTGGTCCCGTGCAGCGCGAGTTCGTTGATGATCACGGGTGTCAGTGATTGCAGGTCGTTTTCCACGATCAGCACATGGAATTGGGTGACGGGGAAATTAGTTACGCCGTTGATGACCTGCGGCGGGAGGGGGTTGTCCCAGATGCCGGTCCAAGCGGCGATCTCACCGCCGAGACGGCGGACGCTGGTCGGCGCCAGGTTCGCAATCACCAGTTCCGGCTGGAACGACGTCAGGTCGTAATAACAGAATGGCGCATCCACCAGGGCCACATGGTTGCTGGACAGGTTTTTCGCCCTGATGATGGTCGTGGACTCAGCCCGAATCCGGGTCCGGTCCAAATTGACAGCGTCGCCGATGATCTCAACTCGGCCCGGAAGGTTGGTCGGATCCGTGACTGACAGGGTGCCGGCGCTGGCGTTCGTCAGGCCCACGGAACTAATCTGCGCTGCATAAGCGCCATAGATGACCGGCACGGCGTTGGATAGGTAGCCGGTGTTGTAAATCAGACTTGGGGTAAAGGAGGCGTTACCAGGGACCGAATTAATCCAGCCAAAAGGGGTGTCTCTGGTAATCTCATAGGTGTTAGGGCGGCTGGTGTTGGCTATTAAATTTTGGGCCAGAAAGATGTTCGTGCCGAGCGCGGCCCGGTCAATCAAATAGACAAAATTGGTACTCAATGTTCCGGTGATGATATCAAAATCGGTGACTCCGAATTGCACGATCGCCGCGGCAGGTCCGAAGCCGAAATTCTCGCCGAACCGCACTTGCACGCTCAAATTTGTGTCGAAACCGTTGGTGGGAACGAATACCACCTGCACCACGGTGCTGGTCGGAGAGGTCGTGTTAGTATAAACAACCGCGGAATAAGAGGGGAGAAAGAAATTCGTGCCGAAGAAGAAATTTGTGCCGAAAAAAGACAGACCGAAGCGAGGAATCTGGATCGAGTTGGTGAATGGGCTCCCGGCGAAGATGACTTGATGGACCGGCGAACGGGTTTGCAGCACGTCGAAATTCGGCTCAAAGGGAAAGCTCGGCTGGTTTAGCAACATCGGGGTACCCCGGTTGTCCAATCGATTGTTCGCTCCAGCGCCCCAGTAAACGTCCGTGATCCCGCCCGGATCGACGTAATTCGATAACCCCACCAAGAAACCGCCGAAGAAACTCAGACCGGGAAGCTGGCCCGAGCGGAGTCCTGTCCGTTGCAGGTTGATGTCGCCACCCGTAAGACGGATGATTCCAGCCGGACCGGCATTGAGCGGGCCGGTGCTGGTAATGTTACTGGAATTGACCAACAAGGTGGTTCCGGCGGAAATGGAACCTTGATTGACCCAGTTCGCCATCGGCAGACGAAAAATGTCTGTGATAAAGTCGAAGCGGAAGCCCGTGTCGCTGGACATTTCGCCGAAACTCTTGTTGGTGAAGAAGAGGGTGTTCGCCGTCTGAAAGGGCAGCGTATTGAAGAAAAAAAAGCCGCCTCCAGGAAGGCTAAAAAAACCAGTGTTCACGTCAAACTGGTTTTGGTTCACAAACGCCGTCGCGTCAATCTGCGGCGCGGTTGCCGGAGGCGACACAAGCGGCGCGGCATTGATGTAGATCGGCGACGTCCCGGCGGAGGCCGTCAACACGCTGGCTAAACTGAAGGCGACGAGAAAGGAGATTTGCCTCATAACGCGCTGGAAGACCTTTCCTTTGAGTAAAATCCAATGATCATAAATACCCTCATTTGCCGAGAACAAAGTTTTGCAGGTCGGTTAATTTCAACTTACCATAGGCCGGATAAAGGACAGGCGCGTTGGTCGTGCCATCAAAAGACGCCCAAATAATGCTCTGAGACCCGGGATCGAAAGTTAAAAAAGGCGGAGGCGTTGAATTGAAAAAGTAAGGCAACTGATCTGAAAAACTGATCTGCACCTGAGGCGTGATCACGCCGGGTCCCCCCTGGCCGGTTACCCCGTTGATCGCGTCGTTGTTCAGCCACCCAGCCGTGCTAGTTCGCGCGGCTGTTATCGGAATGAGACCGCCGGCCAAGCCGTTATCGGCCGCGACGAAAAGAATGTCCGGTTGGCGGATAACTCGCTGCACCGGCTGGATGACCGGCCGCGCATTCGAGATGGTGGTGTCGGTGTAAAGGTTGGTGATCGTCACGAAAGTGCTTCCAATCAGTGAATCAAAGTTCACTCGCTGGAAGTGGAGCTTGCTTACGCCGGGCCGCAGGCCTTGGTTGATAAAATTCGTACCGGTTCCGGTCACGAAGAAAGCATATTGATTTGAGGTCTGAACGAAAGCGTTGGTGACAAAGAAGTAGGCCGTCCAGGGTGACGAGCCAGGAAACGGCGTGCCCGCCGCGACCGTCGGAAGCAAATTCTCGGTTACGATGTTGTTGGTGTTGTAAAGATACCTCAGCCCCCCGACGTCATCGTGGCTAAGCCCGAAATAAAACACACCCGGCGCCAAGCTAAACTGGCTGGCTACGGCCGAAAAAGGAGCCTCCTCACCCGGATCGTTCGAGGGATCTGCTCGGGCGAAGGCATAATTTCCGGGCTGAACCGGGTCAAGGATGGTGTAACCATAAGACCGATCGTTGACCACCCGGCTGGGCGAGAGGGTGATCGGATCGAAGTTCATTGGCCGCGTCGTATAATTCGTATAGGTCACGCCGCCGGCCGTAAAGGTGACTCGGCTCCGCAGCCCCCACACCCAGCGGTCCGGTTCAGCCAGGCCCTGCTCCTCCACCAAAAAATGCAGAGCCGCCGACTTCAGATCGAGGAGGCCGAGCGTTTGTAACGAGAAGTTTTCCACTCGCGGATCGAAAGGGACTCGTTGGCCTCGAATATAGAGGGATGCGCCGTCATTGGTGATCGAAGCAGCGAGAGGAAGATCGTTCAAAATCTGGATGGCTTTTTCGACGGCGGCAATCCCGTTGGTTCCAAAGTAAGTGACAAACGTCGCATCAAACGCGTAGGTCACCGTGGGCACGTTCCAACGATACCCTTCGTTCAAATTCATCGGGCCGCCGATGTCCCCGGCCAAATTGTACCCCAAGGCTGTCACCTGCCAGGACTTGTATGGCCCCAACAACGAGAAAGCCATGCCAATGGGAGCAACGGCGAGAATCACTAGCAGGACAAAAAACTTTTTAGTTAATGGCTTCATATAGAGCTTAGCGCAAGAGCATCAATCGATAAAAGCCTGAACCTTGAGGGCCGTTGATCGTCACCGAATCCGTTGTCCCCGCCGCCAGCCGCGGCGCACCGAAATCGACCCACACGCGGGCGTCGGCCGAGGACTGGACCTGGTAAATAAAGCCGGGCTGCGTGCTCCAATTCAGCCACCGCCCCTGCTGGTTGGAAGTGATGCCGATCCGCAATACGCTGTTCGGATCCGTCGGGTCGGTGCCAGCCAGAAATTCATCGAAGTTGGAAACGCCATCGCCATCGCTATCCGCCCAGCCCGGCTGCCAATCGGTTTGTTTGATGCCGAAATAGAGGATCTCCCAGTCATCGGGCAGTCCGTCGCCATTTAAGTCCTCGCCCCAGGTCTTTCCGGCAGCGGCCGGTGAAAGGGGCGAACGCTGGCCGCCGGCTAACACATAGGCCAGCCGGAAAGAGTGGGTGCTGCTGGGCACCAGTCCGGTCGCTGTCCACCAGTTGCTGACCGTGACGGTGGTGGCGTTGGGAGGAGTCGCCCCGTCCATATAGACTTCGTACTGCGAAACAAACCCGGACAAAGGCGTCCACGTCACCATCAACCGTGATTGGCTCAACGCTGATACCCACGGCGCGGCCGGCGCCGGCAACGGCTGGCCGGCGGCATAGCGTTGCGCGAGGACGTCGAAGCCGGTGGCGCCGACGTAACTGGACCAGACAGCCAGAAAGCGGTTCGCGCCGTCCGACGCAACCGCTGGATGAATCTGACGGCTAACGGTGGTCGTGTTGACTCGAAATTCCGTGCCGCCGGGGTTTCCATTGACCAGGAGTTGGCCATAAACCCCTTCCCAGGAACCGTCCTGGCCTAGGCTCGTCCAGACGACCAATTGATTTGCCCCGAGGGTGCTGACCTTTGGGCCGAACTGGTCGCCAAACGTGTGGGTGTTGACGCGAAACGCCGCGTTTGCGGGAGACCCATCCGCTGCGAACGACCGCGCGAAAACGTCCCAGCTATTGGTGCTCAACAGGTCCCCATTGGTGTTGACCATATACTTCTCCCTCTCCGACCAGACCGCGGTGAATCCGCCATCGGCGGCGCCCGCCACCGAAGGACTGGCACAGAGGTTGGAACTCGTATTGACCAGGAACTCGTCTTCATTGGGAGCGCCGGCTCGGTTGAAAATCCGGGCAAAGATATCCGCCCGATTGGCGCCCAACAAAAGATCGATGCCTGACACGGTCTGGTTTTCTGAAACCCAGGCGATGACAAAGTTGCCATTGGTTAACGCGGCAATTGCCGGATTGCGTTGATTGTTGTCGGTGAACTGATTGACCGGAAACGCGGCGTTGAGAAACTGCCCGTTCGAGTTCAGCATCCGGGCAAAGATGCCCTGCATGCTGCCGTCCTGGTTGAAGCTCGACCAGGCCACGACCAGGTTGCCGCCCGGCAATGAGGTGATCACCGGATTTCGCTGCTGGCCATTGGTCCAGGTGTTGACTTGAATGTCGTTGGGCGTGGTGAAAGTTCCGCCAGCAGTGAGGAGACGAAGATAAATATTTTCATACCCGGGATTACCGCCCTGCCAGACGATGGCCGCGCCACCGTTGTCCAGCACGGCCACCTGGGGCTTTGCCTGGTCGCCCGCCGTCTGCTGATTGACGCGGAAACTTCCGTACGAAGGCGAGAAATTTGCGTTCAAACGCTGCGCGGCAATCCCCAGGCCGGCGCCGTCCACCACATTGTCCTGCCAGACGAGGATGCCGCCGGTGGAGTTGACGCTGATTTGCGGGAACATCTGGTCGCCGAGTAACGGCCCGCTGATGGCATATTCCGAGCCTTGAGGCGAGAAGCTCTGGCCGCCGGCCACAAGTGGAAGGGCCAGCGCCAAAGCATACACCAATGGCCCTCTAGCCGCGCTCAACGGTGATGACATAAGATATGTATTTGTAATCCTGGATTGGGCCTTTGTCCACGACTTCTTCGTTAAATCTATGTCTTTCCAGCCCGGGGAAAGGGATTCTCATAACAAGTCCGCTTGCGCCGTTGAGAGCGCGGTGACCTTTTCCAACATGGATTTGAAGCCCCACTCCGCATAAAGCGGCCGCAATTGTTTCGGGTCCGGCGGCTTGACCAGCGTCGATCCCAAATCGAAATGGCCCGGCAGATCGTCTTTCAGCCGAATCAATTGCTGGTTTCGGCGCACCACCTTGAGCGACGACTCGAGGTTGGCGCGCAGCCGTTCGGATTTGACTTCCTCAAGCCGCTGGAACAGCGCCTCCACGGTACCGAATTGCCGCAACAAATCGGCGGCGGTTTTCGGGCCTACCCCCGGCACGCCGGCAATGTTATCCACGCTGTCGCCGATCAGGCTCAGCCAATCGACGATCTGTTCCGGTGCGACGCCAGTCTTGGCGCGAACATCCTCGGCGGTCCAGATTTTCTCCGATTTGTCGTTCGAATTCAGCAAGCCGACTCGCGGCGAAACGAGCTGCAGGAAGTCCTTGTCCGAACTGGCGATCACCACGGCCAGTCCGGCGACGACGCCTTGACGGGCCATCGAGGCGATCCAATCGTCGGCCTCGACGCCCTCCTGGCACGATTTGGCGATGTTCGCTGCGTCGAGATATCGATTAAGGGCTGCGATTTGCTTTTCCAGGCTGTCGGGCATCGGCGGGCGCTGGCTCTTGTATTCGGGCAGCGCCGCCATGCGCTCGGCGGCCAGACCGCCATCCCACACCACGAGCAGGTGACTTGGCGCCAGTTGGACCTGCATTTTAGCCAACACCTTGATGAAGCCATAAATCGCATTGGTGGGCGCGCCAGTGGGTGAGGATAGCTGGCGGATGGCGTGAAAAGCGCGATAGGCGTACGCATGGCCGTCCACGAGCAACAGACGGGAGGATTCCGTGGCGGAGGTTGGGCGCGTGTGCATGGTTACATTTGCATTGAGGCAGCCCCTCCACGGCCAGCAAGCGGGGTCAGTCTCGCTCTGCTTGAAACGAGTTGAAGCCTCGCGCGAAGGCAAGCAGAGGCCCATGTCACTGGGGAACTTGCTGGAAGAATGCTGGCCATTCGATTGTCGCTTTCATCCATGTGCAGTGACCAAGTTCACGAAAGATCGTCCCGCGGCGCCGCGTCAAGGGGTGACGGGCTTCTGCGGCGGAATCGAGTTTTGGGCGAACGGCATCTCTTCCTCCGAATGCACGCGATTGCCCGCCGGGTCGATGATCGTGGGCGTCACGAAAATGAGGAGGTTTTTCTTTTTGCTCATCGACGATTCGCTGCGGAACAAGCGGCCGGCGAACGGCAAATCGCCCAGCACGGGTATTTTGTCTTTGGTCTTGGTGACATTTTCCGAAATCAGACCGCCGAGCACCACGGTTTGGCCATCCCAGACGATCGCGCTGGTAACCACCTGTTTGAGGTGAAAGATCGGCAGCGGCGTGGTCTGCGTAAGTGGATTGCCCGCGCCGGTGCCCACCGATTGGGCCTGCGTGACGAACATCGCCGCGGTGGCCGTATCGTACCCGAGGAATTCCTTGAGGGTCGGGATGATGGTCATCTGGATGGTATAACCATCCGCCGAGACGTACGGCACGACGTCCAGGATCGGGCCGAGCTCGATCGGTTCAGCGAGGGGCTGGATGGCCGAGCCGACCCCGCTGCCACCCGTGGTAGCGCCAACCGCGCCGATGGCCCCGCCGACACCGCTGGCAGTTTGGCTCAGGGATAAGTCGGTGACGATGTACCTCACGTCCACGTCCTTGATCTGCGCCTGGCGGCTGCTAACCGTTGTGACTTTGGGAGCGGAGAGCAGGTCCACTCCTTGCCGCTGCTCCAGCGCCTTGATCACCACGCGAAATTGGGGGTCGGTGAGGATGCCAGTTAAAGTCGCCACCGCGGGCGCATTTAGAGGATTGCGCAAGCCTGGGGTGACTAGGCCGTCACTCCCCATGATCGGGATCGTTGCGGGTGTTGCCACTGGAATAATCGCGCCGGTGTTTGGGTCAAGCCCGAGAGGGCCGGGGAACACTCCGGAACGGTTGGCCGCACTGGGTCTGCCCGAGGGAGAGGGTGCCGTGCCGCCTTGCAATCCGAGCTTCCCCCCCCCGAGCAGCGTGTTGCCCAGGAACCAATCGAAGCCCACCGCTCGGCTGTCGTCCTGGGTGACTTCGGCGAATTTGGCTTCGATGGTCAATTCCGGGGGAGACATGTTGAGGACCTGAATCGCCTGTTCGATGATGTCGAGGTCCTGCAGCGTTGCCTTCACCATCAATTGACCCAGGCGATCGTTGAAGAAGACCGATTTTGGGGGAGATAGATCGATGCCGGCAGCGTTGAAGTAGTCGCGCACCAACAGGTTGAGTTGCTGTTGCTCGGTGACGATGGTCAGATTCTGAATGCCAAAGGGCGGGCGGGGCGTGCGCTGAGCCAGTTGGCCGGGTTGCACGGCCTGCTGAGCTTGCTGAAGGCCGAATTGCCCTCCCTGGGCGCCAAGCCCCCCGGCACCGAACGCGGGCGCGGCCATGCGCACGCCGACGTACTCCGATTGGCTGCTCTGTTGTCCGCCAGCGCCGCCTTGCCCGCCGCCTTGCCCGCCCCCGCCACCGCCGAAGCCCCCGCCGCCACCGCCACCGCGGCCACCGCCGCCGCCACCGCCACCGCCGAGACCGCCTCCGGTCTGGCCATTTTGAGAGCCAAAGAAAAAGGAGCTGACTCCTTGCAGGCCCTGGACAAAGGTGTTCGGATCGACTTTAAACCAGCGAACGTGCAGGGGTGGTGTTTCGGCGGCCTTCGGAGAAAAGACGATGGCGTATTCCTCGATCGAAAACTTTATCGGGCGGTCTGCCACTTTGGTGATGGCATCCAGGACCTGGTGCAAGGTCAGGTCGGTTAATGGCGGCACGATCTTAATGGTTGTTGCGCTCAGGTCCAGTGGCTCGGCCGCCGCTCCGGGAATGGGCAAGCCGGTGGCAGGATCCACCGCGCCGGGCGCCTGCGCCACCGGATCGACGTTGGCGTTGATGATGATGTTCACGCCGCGTTTGTCCGGATCGCGTTTTCGGGCCTCTTCGCTCAGCGATTTGATCACTTCGCCCAAGGGCAGACCATCGTAGGAAACCGAATCCAGCCGGATGCGCTCCAGTTTGGAAAACAGGGCTTCGCGCCCCTTGCCGGTATGGACGATATTGGTCCGGGCGTACTGGTTGGGGACGGGCAACAAATCGCGTTTGACCGGGTCGTTCCAAGCGCGGTCCACTTCGAGCAACTTTTGTTTGGACCAGTCTTCCCGCCGCATGTTTTCCTGCCGGTGGCGCTGGTCGCGAATGGTGTCGAGGTAAACGAAAGCGGCCCGATTGCCTGGATCGAGTCGGACGGCCTGGGTCAGTTTGACTTCGGCGGCGTCGATTTTGCCCGCTTCATAGAGCAGCTTGCCATCCTGGACGAGCGTGGCGGCCTTGACCCGGTCGGTGTGGGCATCCGGGAGTTTGTCGATGGTTTCTTTATCGGGCATCCGGCCTTCCTGGGCCAGGATCGCCTGGTCATTGGTTTTCTTGAGCTCAAGCGCAACCGGGTTCCGCGGTTCCAAATCGAGGACGCGCTTCAGATGGACATCGGCATTGGAAAAATCGCCGTTGCGGTAGGCCTGATCGGCCAGAATCAGACGCACGGCGATGATGCCGCCATCCACTTGTTTCTGCTCGGCTTCGACGCCGCTGCCGGTTTTTTTCGCCAGCGCCGCGCAATCTTCATAAAGTTTGGCGGCGGCAAAATGCTCGCCCCGCTTCTGGGCGGCTTGCGCGTCTTTAAGCTTGTCGCCGAGCTCTTTTTTGTAAGCCTCGCGCCGGATGGCTTCGGTGGCGGCATCTTCGCTGGCCCCGGGGTTTTGGGCGGGCGCGGTGGCGTGCAAGACGAAGAACAAACAAAACGAGGTGATGGCGGCTTTAGTCATGGGCGTTTCAGTTTTTCGACACGGTGACTTAACCACGGTACTGTTTCAACATGGCGGCAACATGACAGCACCGTGACATCTCGGTCATCTTTTCAAGGCAGAAAGTCCTCACTGCGCGGCGGCTAGCCGGATGAGGTACTTTTTGTCGTTTGAACTGGCCGACAATACGACTTCGTTCTGATTGATTGCAACGATTTTGTACTCGTCGCCGCCGGAACGCAGCTTGGCGCCGACCCGCTGTTTGGTAAACGTCTTGTTCTCCAAAATTAATTTCAAATCCGCTTCATACGCGTCGGGGCGAATGTAGGGCTTGTCCCTGCCGACCGGGATCCGGTCGCCCGTCTCCCGGAGTTCCAGGACAAAGCCGGCGGGGTCGGCCGTGTCACCGTGGACCTCGCGGAGGACAAAGATTTTGTTACTGGTATTAGTGGCGTTCAAAATCGCGAAATAGCTCTGGCGTCGCGGCGCAGGAAAGCTGGCGACCTCATTGGTCACGTTGAACCAATAACCGGATCCGGCCACTCGATCGAAGGCGATGACAAAATTCAACGGCCTGATGGTCGTGACCTGGATGTTCTTAATGAGGTCCTGGTCCGACGTAATCTTGACAAGCCGGCCATCGGGGAGTCGCTGCCATCGGACGGGATTGAGCAAGTAGTGCGGGGAGGAAAGATTCAGGGCCGGCGGGGTTTGAGCCTGTTGGATCACGGCGTCGTTACGCGCCAGGTTGACCGGTTTGACTCCCGCGACCTTTTTCTTCGCGATGACCTTCAAGAAGTCCTGGACCTTCTCCGCTTCCGATTGAGTGGCGTGGTACAGAAACGCCACGGTGACGGCCAGGCCGAACAGAACAAGGGTCAGCAGAATTTTCTCGTAATGCTGCCGGCAGACCGCGCCGATGTTTTTGAGGAACTCCATGCGCTTTTATTTGCTCGGTTTGATCACATCGATCAGGAACGTGATCTTGAGCAGCTTCTCGTTCAACACCGTCTTAATCCCCTCGGCCGCGGGGGCAACGGGGCCGGGCGGCTTCACGATCGCCGGGCCTGGCTGCGCGGGTGGCGCCCCGGTCGGCGGCACGCGGGGCACCGGAACCGCCGGCGGCGGAACCCTGGGTTGAGGCGGTGGCTGAGCTGGTGGCTGCGGTACGTTGGCTGGAGTTCCCGGCGCGGTCGCCATGGGTCCCGGCCCGCCGACAATGCCGGATTCGGTCACCGGTTCGACTTGAATGGCCTTGACCAGGAAACCATTGGTGGATTTGTAAAAGCTCCCGAGCACCGACGCCAGTTCGGGACTGAACGACTGGAATTCGATTTGGTACGGACTGGCGAGGGTGCCGGTCAGTTCGTTGGACTCGGCCCTTAATTCCAGATAATCGCTCGAACCGGGTGGATCATCGGTCGTGACGCGGGTGCGTCGCACATTGATGAGCCGGTTGATTTTGGCCTCGAACAAGATCGTGCAAATGGCTCGAACCTCGGCCAGTTGTTCGGAGAGCGCGGGAAAGCTTCCTTCAGCGAAAATGAATTTGTCTTTTTGGGCGGAGAAGGAAAAGGCGTAGGTTTTGCTCGGCAGCAGGACGCTGGTTTGCTGGGCCTTGTCGCGGAGTTCGTAAAGGGTGGTATCGAGCAACGTCTTGAAGGCCTGGCCGGTCACTTTTTCGTAGGGCAAGGGCGTGAAGTACTCCTTAATCTTACGCATGGCCGCCTGCGCTTTTTTGAGTTCGTCCCGGGCGGAGGCGATGTTGTTGGTGCTGGGAAAGGGGTCGGCATTGTACAACTTCTGCAACCCGGCCTTCTTCTCCTCGAGTTGGGTCTCGACCTTCTTGTTCTCACTGACGTTCTTCCACAAATAGAAGCCGCCAAAGCCGAGCGCCCCAAGCGCCACCAAGCCGCCCAGTGCCAGGAATAAATTTCGCTTGATCCAGAGCATTTCAGAATTTGAAGGGGCGCTTGAATTTCACGGTGACTTCAAAGCTAAAAGTCAGTTCGTTCGCGTCCACAACCGCCGCGCCGGGGAGGGCGGTATTGGTAGGGTCAAAGAATTCCACGTGCCGGGCCAACTCCTCCTGGACCGCGAAGGCGATGCTGCCATTGACCGCCGGGCCGATGCTGTTCAGATTCATGGCGCGGCAGGTCAGATTCAAGCCAATTACTTCATTCGTGGAGGACTTCGTTGCTCCTGTCTTCGCTGCGCGGGCTGGCGGAGGATTCCGTCCCAGCGACCCAGCTCGATCACCGGTGGGACCAATGATATCCGGGTTGAGGCCGGTAGCAGTCAAGAGGGGCCCGGTGGGGGTGATGGGCACGATCTTTTCAATCCACACCCCGGTTTTAGCGGTTAACTCAGCCTCCTTCTTTTCCTCGACGGCCATAAAGGCTTCGCGCAATTGTGTCAGCATCCTCACCCAGTAGAAGCGATCTTCCATCCAGGTGGTGAACTGTTCGAGTTGGAGCTCGGCCCCCTTCACCTCCCGCATCGCGTCGCGCAGCGCCTGGTCGTTGCGTTGCAATGGAGTCACTCGGTTGGTCAGTTCCTCCAGCGCCTTGTTCTTTTGGGCGGCGACGTTTTCGTAAAAGTAGCCGATGGCAAAGAGCTGCAGGATCAACCCGAGCACCGACGCCACCAAGTAGGGTTTCTTCTGATTGAATTCCCGCCGCTTGATGGAGCTTTTCGGCATCAGGTTCAGCTCGACCGGGCAGTGGGCCAGGTTGCGGAGTCCCAGGCCGACAACTTCGCCGAGGGAATGCGCGACCTTGGCCAGCTCCTCGCGATTAAGCGCGGGATCAATTTGGAGATTTCGCAGCGGGTTGAAGTATTCCACTTCAGTCAAATTCAACTTCTCCGCAAAAAACTGGGCCGTGTACGGCATGATGGCCGCGCCACCGGAAAGAAACAATCGCTGTGGCGCCGACCCGCCCTGCTGCCCGCGATAAAATTGGACGGTCTGGTTGACCTGGATGTGCAGCCGCGTCATCACCTGGCGGGCGATTTTTGAAATCGCGGCCTGGGTTGGACTTTCCGGTTCCTCATACGCGCCCCCGAGGCTGACGAAGCCTTCCTCGATCTTCAGCCGCTCGGCCTCCGCGTAGGAAAGTCGCGCTTCTTTGGAGAAATCCTGGGTGATGGAATTCGCGCCGATGTTGATCCCACGGGAATAGACACTGCCTTTTTCAAAGAACAGCAGGTTGCTAGTCTTGGCCCCGATGTCCAGCAGCATGGTGCAGCCTTCCAGGTCGCCATAATTGTAGCGAAAGGCGTTGCAGAGGGCGGCGGGCGACACATCAACCAACTGCAAGCGCAGGCCCGCGCTTTCGGCGGTTTTGAACAGCCCTTCCACTATGTCCGACTTGATGGCGACCAGGAGAACTTCCAATTCACCGGTGGCGGTGGCCCCGAGGATCTGGTAGTCCCACACCACTTCCTCGAGTGGGAACGGGACGTTCTGTTGCGCTTCATATTGGATGATCTGGGTGACCTTGGAGGTATCGACCGGTGGGAGTTTTACGAACTTGGAGAAGGTGTGAAAGCCCGGGGCGCAGATGTTGATGTTTTTGGATCGGTGGGGAATCTCCGCCAGCAGCCCGTGCAACCCTTTGCCCACAGCCGTTTCGCGGGTCGCTTCCTGCGTGCCTTCCTGCCCCAGCGACCGGAAGCCGTATTGCCGCAGAAGCAGGCCGCCAGCCTCGTTCAATTCGAACTCGGCCAGCTTGAGGTTCGCCGCCCCAAAGTCAACCGCCAGAAAGGACTTTGCGTTTAACATTCGTTATGCAACAGCTCACCGACCGGACGCTGGTTTCCTTCAAAAAACCACAGAGTGGAACCGAGCGCGTCGCGGAAGCGTGTGGTGGGTACTAGGAATGGCAGGCACGGTCAAATAGAAAAATCACGTGCGGCTTCGGAAAACGGGCCGCGTTGGGGCCCGGCCCCTAAACTTTGGCGCGAAAAAAAGCGACCGTCTGCTTCAGCCCCTCGGCGAGCGGAACCTGCGGCGACCATTGCAACCACTTGTTGGCGCGCGTGATGTCCGGCCGCCGCTGCTTGGGATCGTCCTGCGGCAGCGGCTGGAAAACGATCCGGCTGCGGGAGCCGGTGACGCGAATGATCTCGCGCGCAAATTCCAGCACCGTCAACTCGTGCGGGTTGCCGAGGTTCACTGGTTCGGTATGGTGGCTGAGCATGAGCCGGTAAATGCCTTCGATCAGATCCGAGCAGTAGCAAAAGCTGCGGGTTTGCGACCCATCGCCAAAAACGGCGAGCGGCTGGTTGCGCAGGGCTTGGCTGATAAACGCCGGCACCACCCGGCCATCATTCAAGCGCATCCGCGGGCCGTAGGTGTTGAAGATGCGGACGATGCGGGTGTCGATGCCGTGTTCGCGGTGATAAGCCATGGTCAGGGCTTCGGCGAAGCGTTTCGATTCGTCGTAGCAGCCACGCGGGCCGATGGGATTGACGTTGCCCCAGTAATCCTCCGTTTGCGGATGGACCAACGGATCGCCATAAATCTCCGACGTGGAAGCCAGCAGGAAGCGCGCCCCTTTCTGTTTGGCGAGACCGAGCGCCTTGTGCGTTCCCAATGAGCCGACCTTCAAGGTTTGAATCGGCAACTCCAAGTAATCGATCGGGCTGGCGGGCGAAGCGAAGTGCCATACGTAATCCACGGTTTGGTGCAGGAAGATGAACTCGGTGACGTCCTGCTGAATGAATTTGAAGTTCGGGTTGCCAGCCAGGTGATCAATGTTCTGGACCGCGCCGGTGACGAAGTTGTCAATGGCCACGACCTGGTGCGCCCGCGCGAGCAGAAGGTCCACGAGGTGAGAGCCGAGAAATCCGGCGCCGCCCGTGACGACGGAAGTGGGTTGTTCGCGGTTCGCGGTCCGTTTTTTGGCAGTCGGCATAGCCCCTTATACCGGCAACTGGCGCACTCGGCAATTCCAGAACCCTCGCCGTGGCGCCCGGGGAGCGCGAACTGAGGAGTCGCGGCAGGAACCCTCCTGTCCATGCGCCGCGCAAGGCTTCCCTCCGCGGTCGCCGGCTTATCTGGCTCCCGTTCCCACGAGCACAATCGGGACTGTTCGGCAAAGGATTTTCAAATCGAGCCACAGCGACCAGTTATCGATGTACTGCAAGTCCAGGCGCACCCAGTCCTTGAAGTCTCGGACATCGTTGCGACCGCTGATCTGCCACAGGCAGGTCAATCCAGGCCGGACGCTGAGTCGCCGCCGATGCGCCGGATCATCGAAGCGTTCCACCTCATCCACCGGCAGAGGCCGGGGACCGACCAGACTCATTTCGCCGCGGAGGACGTTGAGCAACTGCGGGAGTTCATCCAGGCTGAAGCGGCGGAGGATTCGTCCCACAGGCGTCACGCGCGGGTCGTTGCTTAATTTGAAGACCGGGCCGCCCATTTCATTCAAGACCGCGAGTTCATGTTTGCGCTGCTCGGCGTCCGTGACCATGGAACGGAACTTGAGCATGGTAAACGGGTGGCCACTCAACCCGCAGCGTTCCTGGCGGAACAAGATCGGACCCGGCGACGTGAACTTAATGAGCAAGGCGATCAGCAAGAAGAGCCACGAAAACAGGACGAGGGCAATGAAAGCCAAAACCACATCGAGGACCAACTTGACCAACCCCTGCCAGGAGGTGTCCGGCGTGGAGCGGAACACCAGCACCGGCCTGCCGTAGAAATCATCAATGCTCGTGCGGGCAATCTGGGTGCGAAAGAAGTCCGCCACCAGCCAGGCTTCGACGCCTTCTAATTCGCAGGCCTGAATAGCTTTTTCGATCTGGCCGAAGAAGGTGTGTTTGGCGTTGATGATGACCCCGCTCGGGGATCGCTCGTGCATCAGTTTTACCAGCTGCTCAAGGGAGGTGTCGTTCAGGTCCAATTCCGCGACGATCTCCAAGCTTTCATCCGCCCGTTCACTCAAGTCGGCGTGCATACGCTCCGTGTCGCTCTTGGCGCCCACCAGCATGACGCGCCGCCTGATCTGCAACTGGCCGAACCGACTGCGGTAGCCCAGCTGTAAGAGCACCTCGGTCACATACACGAGCAGAAAGCTGATGCCGCCGAAGAGAATGATGACCAGACGCGAAAGCTCTTTAATGTTCAAAAGGAACATCACCACGATCACGCCCAGGGTGACGAAGAAGCAGCTCTTGGCGAGCAGCCACGCGGTCGTCCGCGGAGGGCAGGATAATGCGCGCTTGTAGAAGCCCTGTAGTTCCAAAATCAACGGAGCGCCGGGAATGATGATCATCGACAGCCAGGCGTAGGGGCCGAACGAACCGATGCCCCGCCGTTCGAGAAAGTCCAGCGGCAGATTTGTCCGCAGCAGATGCGCCAGCCAAAGCGCGACCATGAACAAAGCGGCATCTTTGAGCTGATAAACTGTCGTCCACCGCTGTCGATCACGTCGCAACATAGCTGACCGGCCGACTTCGACCGTAAAACGCATCGAACACTTGTTTGGGCTGGCGAACCATTAGTTTCATGGGCACAAATGCCGCTGGGCCGGACTCAGGGATTGCGGGCCACCGCTGTCGCCGGGCCCGCCGCCAGTTCGAACTGCGGCACGGCGGCGGCGATAAATTCTTTAAGGCGCGCGAAAGTTCTTTCCTCTTCGCCAGGGGCGCACACCGCGAAGCAGGCGACGTAGGCCCAACGCTGCAGCACGCCGGTGCGGATCAGGTCGCGCGCCAGCCACCACATCCGCTGTCCATGCTCGGCGGTAAGTTCGTTATCGGCCACGAACCAGTAAACATAAATGCCCCGCTGCGCCGCCGGCACGCCAGCCGTGGTTCTCGCTTCGCGGGTAACGATTAATTGTGTGACCGGCATCTCGTAGGCGTGAGGTTCGCTCACTGAGACGAATGCGGGGTTCGTCTGACGAACGCGCCACCCTCCGCCGGGCAAACAATATTGCGGTTTGTGAATGCTCGTTCGGTCGGCGCCCATGAGCACCACACTCAGCGCGATCTGAAACTGGTCGGTCGCCTTATAAAGGCGCTGGCCGAAAGTAGTGTCCCGCGGCAGCGTCTCGAGGACGATCTGGGAAACGGGCTGGGCGACTGACTCATAATCCAACACTCGCTCCGGCAGATCGACCACATTCGTACCCGCCAGCCGGCCTTCCGCATCGTAAACTCTCCGGGCCGAGACCTTCACTCCGGGTTTGCCTAGTCGCTGATTGTTCTTCAGGCGCGAGAGCATAGACGCCGTTCCGACAAGCAGCGCCAGGACCACAATCAGAATTGTCCACGATTGCCGTTTCATGAGTTCAGTTCCGCGTCGGCAAGGACCGCCTGCTCGATCGCTGGCCGCTGGGTTCTGTCTTCGCGCAGCCAGCGACCCACGAGCCATATTCCGCCCATCGCTACCACGTACGGCAGCAAACTCAGCCAGTTGTTTTTGTGCACATAATTCCCGGCGGACTGTCCGAACGCTTCGGCGCTGACGATGATGGACGTTAGCCGAAGGACGTTGGAGGCGACTGCCAACGGAAAGGCCGAGAAGATCACCAGCAAGCGCCGCCAGGGGGATTTGAGCATCACGAAGGCGTAAATCGTCGCCAGGGCAAAGGTCGCCAACAGACTCCGAATGCCGCTACAGGCCGCAGCGACTTCATATTGATAGGCGCCGTGCGAATCAAAAATGCGGGTCCCCTCTTGAAGGACATTGATGCCCAGACCGACACGACAGACGACCGAAGTGATGTGCGTCGCCAGGAGCCTCAGCGGGAAACTGAGGCCCTCAGCAAGGTTCGCCATGGGCACGCAAAAGACGAACAAGAAAAATGGAAAAAAGCTCGCGCGCAACCACTGCGGTCCCCACGTCAGACCCATCAGGGCGTAAAGGCCAACAAAAAAAGCCACAGCTGAAATCTGGGTCTGTTGCACCATAAAGCTGAGGATTTGCAGGGCCAGGGCGAAAATCAAAAGTGCTGCTGCCGGCCACCAATGCCGTTTGGGTACGGCCAGCAGCTCCGCCCGCTTCCACCAGAGCAAGGCCAGGACGACGAATGGGATCAATCGTCCATGTTCATCATCGACCGCCCCGCTGTACATGTATTCCAGCCAGCCGTAGAGTGAAGGAGTGCGGCTATAGCCCAAGGTGGAATTGCCCCAAAATTGAAAAAACAACAGCCACGAGGCGAGCAACGCGAGGAACAGCAGCTTGTCCGGCAGTTGGCGCCAGCAACGTTCCCATTCCAATCGAAATCCTGGCGGCTGGCTGCCGTCGGGTCGGGATTCGGCAATCATGATACAGTTCTTTGGTAAAGCCAGACCGTGTTTTGTTCAAATACCAATTCACCCGATTGGTCCGTTCTAGCCAGATGGATCGCCCATCCCGCCTGGAAAGCTCCACAGGAGGCGCTTCGCCACTCGATCGAACCGTTCGTGGAGCATAAACAGCCCCAAGCTTTCCTTCAAACGATTACTTGGAGAGGAGGCGTGCAAGCCGGCCGGATATTTGGTGACGGTACTGCATATGTCGTTGCACATCAAGCGATTAACCGATTCATTGGGCCGAAGGAGTCCGCGAACGGCGGCCAACCCGCTCGAGAAACGCATAATAGAGGTAAAGCACGTTATAGTGTACATAACGGGGACCGAGTCGTCTCGGCTCGTGGCATAACCGGTAAATCCACGTCAGACCCATCCGCTGCATCCAGCGAGGGGCAAACTTCCGCCGGCCCGTCAGCAGCGTAAACGCATCTCCCACCGCCAGAAAGACGCCCCCTTTGTAGCGCCCCTGGTTGTCGGCGATCCAGCGCTCCATCCGCACCCCCGGTAGTGCCACCCACACAAAATGCGGCGCGGCGCGATTGATCGTCTCCGCAAACGACCCCTCCTCCGTTTCCGTGAAAGACCTGAACGGCGGGCTGATCGCTCCGGCAATCTCTATTTCCGGCTGCAACTGCGTTGCCACCAGCCGAAGCTCGGCCAGGCAAGATTCGCTATCGCCGAAGAAAAAGTGGCGCCATGGCCGCGGTGTGTGTTGCAATGTGTGCCGCATGAAGTACGGCCCGTAAACGCGGTCCTTCAGCCCGGCACCAGATCGATTGAGAGTCCAGACAACGGGCATTCCATCTGGCAGCACCAAATCAAACTTCCCCAGCACTTGTGCGAAGTCCGGGTTGTGCCGCGCCTCGGCCAAGATATGGGTGTTGGCCGGGCAAACCGCCGTTGGCCGCGGCTCGCGCGCCAATTCCTTGACGCGCTCCAGGGCCGAATCGTAGCTGGCGCCAGCCACGGGTACGCCAAAAATTTCGATCGACCTGATAGCCATCTCCTTATTTTTACGTAATTATGGACTGGAAAAGATTTATTTTTTCAAGGCTGCCAGGTTTCGAAGAATTGCATCTCACGTGTATATGTCTTACCCATAATTTCGGGAGCGGCGCGAGTCAAGCCGCCATGGGCCGGAGTTGGTCGGTGTTCTCCACCCATTCGCCATTGACCACGTGGCGTTCAGCCAGAACAATCCGCATTGAGAGCCGTGGCGCCGCGATTTAGTCTGTGAACAGACGCATGAGTCCCGAACCGAGTATTTCAAGTGTTCATGCCTTCTGGAGGGTTACGAAGCTCCGAACTTGGCGGCTGGTTGGCTCCTCAAAAGGAGATTCTCCGCTTCATTTTAAGGTTTCTAAATTAGCGCTTGGCTTGGCGCCAGAACATTCCATTCATCCACGGCAGCCGGGGGCGCAGCGCCTCGGCTAAAGCCGCCAAGGCGTCAGAACCTTGGTTAGCGGGTGAAACGCGACTGATCGGTATTGCGGCCAGGGACAGCAGATTACCGCCGCCTTGATTTCCTTGTGCTCCTGGAAGCTTGCCAGGCTTTCGATCACCTCAAATTCATGGAGGCTCGGGCTGTTGTCCGGCGTCGCGGCGCAATCATGGACCAGCACCCGATAGCCGTTGCGCTGGAGGTTTTGGGCCAGGTAAAGCCCCGCCGATTCTTCGACAATGTAGGTTTCCGGCTTGTAGGACACGCCCAGCACCGCAACCGTGTCGCCGCGCGCGACCAGACTGCTCACCTGCTGCAGCAGCTTCTGCTTGGTGAGTTCGTTGACGCGGTCGGAGGCCTCGGCCAGCGGCGCTTCCAATCCCATTTGCCGGGCGGTGTAGGCGAGCAGCCGATTATCGCGCGGGAAGCAGGGCCCGCCGTAGCTCAGGCCGGCGCGCAGGTATTTCTGGTTGATGCGGCTGTCGCTGCCGATGGCCTCCAGCACGTCGTGAATATTGGCTTTGGGAAAGCGTTCGGCGATCAGCCGGAGCTGGTTGGTGAAGCTGATCTTCATGGTGATGTAGCTGTTCACCGAAATTTTCGTCAGCTCCGCGCTGATGATCGACATCCGCGCAATGCGCGGTTGGTTGCGATTGTAACTTTTGTAAAGCGCCTCCAAGCGTCCGCCACTCTCTGGATCGGATTCGCCGATCAAGACCAGATCCGGCTCCAACAACCCGTTCACCACGTTGCCCAGCGCAATAAACTCCGGGTTGTAGCACACGCCGAAGTCGGTGCCGCAACTCCAGCCGGTTTCTTTTTCCAACATCGGAATCAGCACCTGGTCCATCGCGCCTGGAGTGGTGGTGGAGCTGCAGACGAACAGATGCTGGCGCTTGCCCGCCTCGCGCACAGCCTTGGCCATTGGTTGCATGGCCCGCAGTAGGTATTCGGTGGAAAAGCTGCCGTCCGGCAGACTGGGCGACGGGGGAATGAAGAACGAGACATCCGTCGGCACGGCCTCGCCCACGTCCTGCGTGGCGCGGAGTCGGGTCCGGCCGGCGGCGATCGTTTCGGCCAGCCGCGGCTCCTCCACCGGTGGCAGGCCGGCGTTGATCTTGCGGACCTTTTCCGGGTCGATATCGACGCCCAACACTTCGAAGCCCCGTTGGGCCAGGGTGGCGGCGATGCAGGAGCCCAATTTACCCAGACCGAACACCGAAGCGGATTTGATAGGCTTCATGGACAAATCGGGGAACATAAAGCGGAAGGTGCGACCGTCAAGGGGGAACCGGCCAACCGGAATCGGTCAAGCCGCGCAACCGGTAAATCCACTGGATTTCTGAACAAGCTGTGGCCGGACTTGTCTCTGTATTACAGACCGGCTTAATTTCTTGCGCCGTTTGCCGTTGAATAGGTTACAGACCGGGAGCTTGCGCCCGGGTTTGTGCGGGCCGGCGCAGACGGCTCGAATGAATCGTTGCCGACATGAAATCAGATAGAATTGTTGTTTGTGGAGCCGGTGGATTCATCGGCGGGCATCTGGTGGCCGATCTTTTGCGGCAGGGCTATCGCTCGATCCGGGCGGTGGATCTCAAGCCCACCGAGGAGTGGTACCAGGTATTTGCCGAAGTGGAAAATCTGTCCCTTGATTTACAGGGCCGGGAAGCCTGCGAACAGGCCCTGGGGGACGCCCGGATCGTCTATAATCTTGCCGCCGACATGGGCGGCATGGGTTTTATTGAAAACAACCGCGCCTTGTGCATGCTCTCGGTGCTCATCAACACCCACCTCCTTATGGCGGCGCGGAAATTCCACATCCAGCGCTATTTCTACGCCTCCTCCGCCTGCGTCTATGCGGCGGATAAACAAGTTTCGCCCGAAGTGGTCGCCTTGAAGGAAAGCGACGCTTATCCTGCCATGCCCGAGGACGGTTACGGCTGGGAGAAACTGTTCAGCGAACGGATGTGTCGTCATTTCCGCGAGGATTTCGGAGTGGTGACCCGTGTGGCCCGCTACCACAATGTCTATGGACCGCATGGAACGTGGACTGGCGGGCGCGAAAAGGCCCCGGCGGCGATCTGCCGGAAGGTGATCGACGCCAAATTGACGGGGAGGCATCACATCGAGATTTGGGGCGATGGCAGGCAGACCCGCAGTTTCATGTACATCGATGATTGTCTGAAAGGCACGCAGGCCATTTTGAACAGCGAACTCCTCGAGCCGATCAATCTGGGCAGCAACGAACTGGTTACCATCAACGGGTTGGTGGACATCGTCGAAGAGCTCGCCCAGGTCAAGCTGAAGCGGACCTACAACTTGAACGCGCCCAAGGGCGTGAACGGCCGCAACAGCGACAACGCGCTGATCAAGCAATATCTGGGCTGGGAACCCAGCGTCCGCCTGCGCGATGGCATGGAGAAAACCTACGGCTGGATTTACGACCAAATCGTCGGCGGCAACCAGCGCGATCCCAGGCGGGAACTTGTCGCCAAGTAACTGTCCCGTCGGTACCCCTCCGAAAGCGTTCGGGGCTGAGCGAGGCGCGTCGGCCGGTTACGAGTACCGGCTTGCGCGGTCCAAAGGCCGATGCTATTGAGACGCGGCTGGACGCGGAACCCGAGTCGGGCCTGCGTTTGGTCATCGTCAGAGATCGCTTGGAAAACATATTTGTCACCGGCGCGGCTGGATTCATCGGCAGCAATCTCGTGGACGTTTTGTTAAGCCGCGGCAAAAGGGTGGTGGGCTGGGACAATTTCTCCACCGGCCAAGCCGAATTTCTGCGGGCGGCGGAAAAGCAACCCGGCTTCCAGCTCCGGCGCGGGGACAACCTGGACCCGCCTGCGCTCACATCGGCGATGGCGGGCTGCGACACGGTCTTTCATCTGGCCGCCAACGCCGACGTGCGCTTCGGGCTGGAACAGCCGAAAAAAGACTTGGAACAAAACACCCTGGCCACCTTCAACGTGCTGGAAGCGATGCGAGCCAATTCCCTCAAGCGCATCGCGTTTGCCTCGACCGGGTCCATCTACGGCGAAGCAAGGGTGGTCCCCACGCCGGAGGACGCGCCGTTTCCGATTCAAACCTCGCTGTATGGCGCGTCGAAACTGGCCGGCGAGAGTCTGATCCAAGCCTATTGCGAAGGGTTCGGTTTCGAAGGTTACGTGTTTCGGTTCGTTTCGATCCTCGGCGAGCGTTACACGCATGGCCACGTGTTTGATTTTTACCGGCAACTGCTCGAACATCCGGATCATCTCCACGTATTGGGCGATGGCACGCAGCGCAAATCCTACCTTTACGTCCAGGATTGCATTGCCGCGATGTTGAGCGTGATGGAGCAGGCAACCGCCCGGGCCGCGAGGCACCGGGTGGAGATTTACAACCTTGGCGCGGATGAATTCTGCCACCTTAAAGACTCGATTCAGTGGATCTGCGACTATTTAAGACTGACCCCGCGGCTTGAGTTCAGTGGCGGAGACCGCGGCTGGGTGGGCGACAATCCTTTCATTTTTCTGGCCACTAAGAAAATCCAGGCCGCCGGTTGGAAGCCCAGATTAAACATCCGCGAAGGGGTCCTGAAAACTGTCGAATGGCTCGAAAAGAACCGCTGGGTATTGCAACGTCGTGGCGGTCCTGGTTTATGATCATCGTTCGTTCGCCCTTGCGGATCAGTCTCGGCGGCGGTGGCACTGACTTGCCGTCGTACTACGAACAATATGGCGGGTTCCTGGTGGCAGCGGCCATCGACAAGTACGTCTATATCACGCTGCACCATAACTTCACCGCGGAATTCATCGTCAAGTATTCCCGACTGGAACGGGTCAAAACCGTCGAAGAAATCCAGCATCCGATTGTCCGCGAGGCGCTGAAACTGGCCGGCCTGCAGGAGGCTGGCCTCGAGATTGCGTCCATGGCGGACATCCCGGCCGGCACCGGGCTGGGATCTTCGGGCAGCTTTACGACGGCCCTGCTCAAGGCGTTGCACGCGCATCAGAAGAATTCGGTGGCTCCGGCCCAACTGGCGGAACAGGCCTGCGAGATCGAGCTGGACCGGCTGCGCGAGCCGATCGGCAAGCAGGACCAATACATCGCGGCGTACGGCGGCATCACCTGCTTGAAGTTCCTGCCCGGCGGCAAAGTGGAGGCCTGGCCGCTGAAAATCTCCGAAGAGACGGTGCATAACCTCGAGGACAACCTGTTGCTCTTCTTCACCGGCTACTCGCGTTCGGCGTCGAACATTCTCAAGGAGCAGGACGAGAAGAGCAAAAGCGCCGACCAGTCGATGCTGGAGAATCTGCACTTCGTGAAGGAGCTGGGCCTGAAAAGCCAAAGCGCGCTGCAGCGGGGCGATCTGCGGGAATTCGCCCGCTTCATGGACGCGCACTGGCAGCGCAAAAAGGAACGCTCCGGCGGAATGACCAATCCGCAGATCAATCAATGGTACGACCTGGCCAAGGCCAACGGCGCGATCGCCGGCAAATTGATCGGCGCGGGCGGCGGCGGCTTTCTCATGTTTTATGCCGAGGACAAGCCGAGGCTGCGCCACGCGATGCGTGAGCAGGGGTTGCGCGAAGTCCGGTTCCGATTCGATTTTGAGGGCACGAAGGTGCTGGTACAGTGAATCCGCGAAGCCAGCCCACGCCGCGCTGAGTTCACCGATGAAAAACCAGTCGCTGAACTTTCCCGTGGCCATTCTCGCCGGCGGTTTGGCCTCGCGCCTGCGGCCCTTGACGGAAAAAATCCCAAAGGCGATTTTGCCGGTGGCGGGCAAACCCTTTCTGGCGCACCAACTCGAACTGCTGCGGCGGCAGGGACTCGATCACGTAGTTCTTTGTGTCGGACACTTCGGAGAACTGATTCAGGACCAATTCGGCGACGGCAGCAGATGGGGCGTGAAGCTCGAGTACAGTTTCGACGGCCCGGCGGCGCTGGGCACGGGTGGCGCTCTGAAACAGGCCCTCTCCCTACTCGGGGGGAAGTTTTTTACGCTCTACGGCGATTCGTACCTGCCGATCGACTTCAAGCCAGTCGCGGAGTTTTTCCAGCGCAGCGGCAAGCGCGGCCTCATGACCGTATATGAGAACCGCGGACGCTACGACACCAGCAACGTGTGGTTCGCAAACGGCGAGATCAAAGCCTATCACAAGGCAGACCGCCTGCCGCAGATGCGCCACATCGACTATGGACTCAGCGTTTTGACCGCCTCCGCCTTTGCCGATTGGCCAGCGGGCGCGGCATTTGATCTAGCCGAAGTACTGCAGCGTCTGCTGGCGCAGAAACAACTGGCCGGGTTCGAGGTACACGAGCGATTTTACGAGATCGGCTCACCGACCGGACTGGCGGAGTTGGCGGCGATGCTGGAGCAACACAAGTCGGGCGCGTGAAAACAGAGGAAGCGCTTCGCGAGCCTGGTTGCCCCTTGCCTTCCGCTGGAATCTTTGGCATGGCATGACGCGCCTCGTGCGCCGTTGCCCTGACAATCCGTTGCCGCCAGACCCGCGCTATACCATCCGCCTGGGCGCCAGGGAAAAATGTCTTGCTCGCTTGCTCTCCGCCGCAGCCGCGCTTCTCCGTTGTTTCAACGGCCTTTTTGGGCCGCGTGGCGTGAGCCGCAGGATTGTCCTGCTCGAACCTTTTGGCCTGGGCGACGTCATCAGCCTTCAACCGCTGGTGGATTATCTGCTCAATCGCGATTACGAAGTTGTTCTTTGCGGCAAAGCATCCTGGAAAGCGCTTTTTCCTCCGCGTCCCCGGTTTCGGTGGATTGACTCTGGATTGCCGTGGGGAACGCACGACGAAGCGGCGAAATACCGGCTATCGGCCTACTTCGCGCCTGTGTTTCGGCAGTTTCTGCTGCAATTTCGCGGGGCCGCGCGTGGGGGGATCGGGCTCGATACTCGGGGCGACATTCGGAGCACGATTACCCTCTACCTGGCCGGCTGTTCGAAAGTCGCCACTTTGTCTCACTATCTCGGCACGGACCTGGCGGTGCCTGCAATTGCGGCGCGAATTGTCCCATTCGCCCGGGACTGTCGCCGCTGGCAACTCAACTTGCGTTTTCTCGAAGTGGTGGAAGCGGGGTTCGATGCGGCTGAAGTTAAACCGCCTGGTTTTTCCCATCTTCGTGCGGACGCTCCTGCCACAAATGCGATCGGGCTGGTCGCGGTGGCGCCCTGGGCAGGCAAGCTTTGGAAGGCGGGCCGTTGGCAGCAATTGATCGCGAGTCTGCGACAGCGTGGGTATCAAATCCGCGCGCTTTGCGGTCCCGGCCAGGAATCGCTGGCCAAGCAGGAAGTCGGCGACGCTGAGCTGACCGTGTGTGGGTCGGTTCAGGACTGGGCGCGTGAGCTGTCGTCCTGTGGCCTTATCGTTAGCTTAGATACCGGTCCGATGCACTTGGCGGACGCGCTCGGAATTCCCGTGGTGGCATTATTCGGGCCCGGGATGCTTCCCCTTTGGTCACTCAGCGGTCCACGCAGCATAGTGGTTGACCATCAGGACTGCCCGGACTTCGTTCTCTGCCATCCGGTGGATAAAAACATCGAACTAGGGCGCAAATTCATGGATAAAATCTCTGTGGAGGAAGTTCTGGCCGCCGTTCTGGACCGACTGCACCCAAGCGGAGAGGGCCCCACGCAAATCGCCCGGCGGCCAGCGGATCCGGAGGACGAAGACCACAAACCGATCTGAACAGGTCGTGGGTTTCCTGGTGGAGCGGATCGGCGGGTCGCTTTCGGATTCCTCTAAGCTGCGGTTCCTGCCTCCTTCGAACGATGAGCCGCCCGCGGGGACAGATTCGGGTCAACCGAACAAGTCCAAAATCGGTTTGCCCTCGCCATCGCGCGTGACGTAGAAGGGCCGCTTCTCGATTTCGTAGGCGAGCTTCGGGGAGATGCCCAGGGCGTGGAAAATCGAGGCGTGCAGGTCTTCGATGACCACGCGATCCTTGAGGGTCTTGCAGGGACGCTCGTCGGCGGTGCGGCCGTGGAGATGGCCGCGTTTGATCCCGCCGCCGAAAAGCAGCACGCAACCCGCGTCGGTGAAATGGCGGTGCATGCCGTAGTGTTTGATTTCCTCGATCTTGTCGGGCACCGGGACCTGGTCTTTGACTTTCCGGTCCGGTTTGCCTTCGACGAGGGCGTCGCGGCTGAATTCGCTGGCCAGCACGATGAGCGTGCGGTGGAGGAGGCCGCGCGCTTCGAGGTCGAGCACGAGTTGCGAGACGGCGCCATTGATCTGCTTTTTCATGTTCACCAGCTTTTCATGGCCGTGCTCGTGCGTGTCCCAGTTGAGGAACGGGATGTATTCCGTAGTGACTTCGATGTACCGCGCGCCCACGTCGGCGAGCCGCCGGGCCAGCAAGCAGCCGAGGCCGAAGCGACCCACCGTTTGCGCCTCGTAGCTGCCGTCACGGCTCTGCTGGGCGCTCACGGCTTTGCCGGGGTCCACTCCCTCGGGCAGGTACTTCTTAAGCGATTCAGCGGGTTCGAGCGAGAGGTCGAAGGCTTTGGCCGCCGGCGAACTAAGCAAGCGATGGGCATTGTCCAGCGAGCGGAGCAACGACTCCTTTTGGTAGTCGCCGCCGTGTTGTCCGATGGGACCGGCCTCGATCAGCTTCCGGAAAAGCTGGTCGCGGTTTTCGAATCGGCCCGGCGTCATCCCGCCCGGCGGACGCACGCTGTTGGCGGCCTGGTCGGGGTAGGGAATATTGAACGGCCCATATTCGCTGCCCAGAAAACCGGCGGTCGTGAAGGCCTTTAACTCCTCGCCTTCGCCCACGTCGAAGCGCTGCCCGATGTGGATGAAGGCCGGCACGGCGGGGTTCAACGGCCCCAGGGTGCGGGCGACAATCGCGCCGAGGTGCGGCGCGGCAACAGTCTGCGGCGGCGCGTAGCCGGTGTGCCATTGATACTGATGGCGCGAGTGCAGAATGAATCCCAGATCGCCTGCGGTGTAGGAGCGGATGAGCGCGCCCCGGTCCATCACCCGGGCGATGCGTTCCAAGCCCTGGGAGAATTTGATGTTATCCACAGTCGTGTCGATGGGCGGGAAGGTGCTCAAGACTTCGTTCGGGGCAATGCCTTTCTCAAACGGCGTGTAACGTTTCGGATCGAAGGTCTCGGTGTGCGCCATGCCGCCGGCCATCCAGAGCACGATGACGGTGTCGGCGGTCGGCTTGATCTTTTGCTCTGGCGGCTCGTTGGCGAACAGGGCGCGCGGCGGGCCTGCGGCCAGGGCCGAGAGCGTCGCCGCGCTGGCGGTTTTCAAAAAATCACGACGGGAGGAGTAGTTTATTCTCTTCATCACTTTCATAATCGGTAGCTCAGTAAATGAGTTGGAACTCCGGCAGCATCGCCATCGCCCAGAGCAAATCCTCCACGCCTTCCTTTTTGGCCGGCGCGCCGACCAGTTCTTCGGCCAACTTCAGTTCCTCGACCGTCGGCTTGCGTCCAACGGCGTGCTGGTAAAGGCGGGTCGCCAGGACGTGTCCGGAGGCGGGCGCGGCGTCCAACAACTTCTCGGCCCCGCGCTGGAGGAGTTTGGACAAATTTTCGCCGTTGGTCAGTTCCAACGCCTGCAAGGTCGTCGCCGCCGTCGCGCGGGACGTCATCACCTGCTCGCGATTGGGCCGTCCCAGCGCGGCCATTAGCAAGTCGGCATTGACGAGCGCGGCGCGGACGCGACCGTTAACGGCATTGGCCGCGAAGGTTTGGCGGAGCTTGGATTCCAAATTCCACGGCGGCATCGACGTTCCGCCCAATTCGGCGGCTGGTTTCCAATCCGCGGCGAGAAACCCGGGCTGTTCCCAGCCATCTCTCTTTTCCGCGGACCAAACCCACGAGGCGTCGCTGGCGAAATCAGTTGGTTTCTCGCGCAGCCGGATACGGGCGAAGAAGAAAAATCCCGCCGGCTTTCCCGGCGGTTCTTGGGCCTTCTGGTCGGCGGGCGGCGCCGAATTCTCCGGCGATTGATTCACCGCGGCGACCGCCAGCACATTGGATCCCTTGCGGAGATGAGGCTGGAGGTCGATCAAGACCGGGCGCCCGTAATCCTTGCCCGAGGCGATGTTTTTGCCGTTGAGGAAAAGGGTGAAGCTGTTGTCGCACGTGGCCACGGCCATCGCCTCAGAGGGCGCTTCGGACAGAGTGATGGACTTTCGCAGATAGTTGGTGGCCGGGCTTGCATTCTGCGCCGCGTTGGGATCGTTCCAGATCCATTTGCCCTTCTGCGCCAGGGCGGCCGCGGAATTCGGCTGGAGACAGGAAAAGTCAAACTCACCGGCGGGCTGCGAGTGCCAGACACCGGTGATGGCCCCGAGCGCGTCGCAGAATTGTTCGGCGGACAAGCGCCGGACGTGAGGTCCCTTGAAGACATAATCTTTGAGCGCCGGCTCGCCACCAGGCACGGCGGGAAGTTGATAGGCCTGCGAGGTCAGAATGCGCTCGATGGTTTGCTTCAGATCGTACTGATTGGCGACCAGGTCTTCCGCCAGCCAGTCGAGCAAGTCGGTGTTCCAGGCGGACTGTTCCATGTCATCCACCGGCTCGACCAGGCCGCGTCCAAAAAACTTCGCCCAGAACCGGTTGACGATCGTGCGCGAGAGCCGGCCATCCTGCTGGCTGGTGATCATCTCGGCCAGCCGCTGGCAGCGCGCGGCTTTGTTGGTCGTGGCCGGGACTTCGCCGAGTTCCGGGTAGATGAAGCGCAAGCCGGCTGTTTTGCCGGTCGGTTTGTCGCACCCGTAAATTTCCAGCGGCTCGTCGCTGTAAATGTTGGCCAGGCCATAGGCCTCGGCGAGCGTCCAGTCGTTGATAAAACTGTCGTGACAGGAAGCGCACTTCAGATTCACGCCCATGAAGATTTGCGAGATATTCTGCGCGGCCTGCATCGGCGGGACCTGGCTGGCGTTGACCGCCCCGCGCCAGACGATGCCGCGGGTGAACCCGTCGGATTCGGGCGTGGGATTGACGAGCTGGGCGACGAAGCGGTCGTACGGCAGGTTGGTGGCGAGCGCCGAGAAAAGCCAGGCGGTGATCTGTTTGCGTCCGCCGTCGATGTAACCGGTGCCGCGATAGTCATTGCGCAACGCGTCGTTCCAGAAGGTGAGCCAATGTTCGGCATAATGCTGGTTGTCGGCCAGCAGGCGCCGGATAAGCCCGGCCCTTTTGTCGGGGCGCGCGTCGGCGACGAAGGCATCCAGTTCTTCGACGCCGGGCAGCAAGCCGATCACGTCCAGGTACGCGCGCCGGGCGAACACCCGGTCTTCGACCGGTTTGAGCGGCCCGACTCTGCTCTGCTGGAAGTAGGGCCGAAGAATCTGGTCGATGGGATTCCCGCCGTTTTGTTTCAACGCGATGGCCGGCTGGCGCGGCTTGAAGTTGACGGGCGCCGGTTTGGCGAAGGTGATCGCGGCGTCCCAGGGAAGGCCCTGGTCGATCCAGGCGCGCAAGCGGCCGATCTGCTCGTCGGTCAACTTCTTGCCTTTCCTGGGCATCACGTTGTCCGGGTCGAGGCCGCTAACCAGTTCGATCAGGAGGCTTTCCTGACTCTTGCCCGGCGTCACCGCGGCGCCGGACTCGCCGCCCGAAAGGAGGGTTTCGCGGGTGTCGAGCCGGAAGTCGCCTTTGGCACGGCCTCGCCCGTGGCACTTGATGCAGCTCGCCTCGAAGATCGGCTTGATGTCCTGGGTGAAATCAATCTTGCCCGCCGCGGCCGGGGGCAATTTGGCGGCTTGTTCGGGCGAGAGTTTGCCCAGCGCCCGGTCGCCCGCGCCGGCCAACACCAGGAGCAACGCAAGCAGAAAGCGTAAGGAGAAGCGCAGCTTCATTCGCACAATGATTTGACCATATCCCGCGGGCCAAATTCAAGCAAAGCAAATGCGGCCGCTCATGCCGATTTGCCGGCGGCGCGTTTGACGCGATACGGCACCGCGGCTTCGGCCAGAGCGCTGGTTTGTGGGCCGGTGGCGGGCTCGATCACAACCCGTACACGGGCTTTGAGAACCTTGGCGACGCGGCGGAGCATGCTCAAGGAATGGCCTTCGTAGGCGGGAGATTCGAGCCGGCTGATCTGCTGCTGGGAGGTCTTGAGGCGGGCGGCGAGTTCCTTTTGCGACAGGCCGGCCTGCTCGCGCAAGGCGGCGAGCTGCAGGGCAACGTCCCACGCTTCGCCGGCCTGCTGGAAGCGGGCGGCGAACGCCTCGTCTTGCATTTGCTCGGCCAGGTAGCGGTCGAAATTCGTCTTTTTCATGTCGCATGTCTTTCCAGCCAGTCGCGCATCCGTCTCGTAGAACTCTACGGCGAATTCCATGGTTTGTCAACATCAATATTGATGTTCAAGGCTTATGCGGCCAGGATGGTGTTCGGTGTGTGCAGGAGCAAGTTCAACCGAATCCTTAGTGGAGCAAAGGGGAAGCGCGACCGTCTCGGTCGCACCCGTCGGCGGTGACGAGGGCGACGGCGAAGCCATCATGCCCTTTGCTGCCGACGGTCTGGATCGCCGTGGCGCTTACGCGCGGCTCCGCGGCCAGCAGTTCGTTGAAGCGGCGCACGCCCTGGACGTTGGGATCGCTGCTCGCGGCGTCGGCCACCGCGCCTTTGCGCACGATGTTATCGGCGATGATCAGGCTGCCGCGACGGGAGAGTTTGAGCGCCCACTTGAAGTAATCAGGATAGGTGGCTTTGTCGGCGTCAATGAAGATCAAATCGAATGGGCCGCGACCCTCGGCGGCGAGTTGCGGCAGCGTCTCCAGCGCCGGACCGAGGCGCAGCTCGACGACATCTGCCAGACCGGCGCGCGCGATGTTGGCGCAGGCAACGGCGGCGAATTTCTCCTCGAGTTCCAACGTGATCAGGCGGCCGTTGCCGGGCAAGGCGCGCGCCAGCCAGACGGTGCTGTAACCGCCCAGCGTGCCGATTTCCAAAATGTTCCGCGCCGCCTGGACCTGCGCCAGCAGGAACAGCAGTTTGCCTTGATTGGGCGAAACATGGATGGGCGGCAGGCCGGCGGCGGCGCTGGCCTGGAGCGCCGCCTCCAACGCGGGGTCGGGCGGCACGAACAAATCGGTGAGGTAGCGGTCAACCGCTGTCCATTGCTCCTGAAGGTCGTGGTCGTTGTTCATTGGATGGGCATACAAGCATTAAGCCCGGCCACATTGTTGGCGGCGCCCGGAAGCGCAAGAAATAACTTTCAACGATTCCGTCGGCGAGACGCCGACGGCTGCGACCGGGACGGTCGCGCTCCCCTTTCCTTCGCCAAGGATGCGGGAGGAGCATCTAATTGATTGAAATCACTTGACACGAAAACGAGTCTCTGGATACTGAACCACATGGTTCAGTATTCACGCAGTTCGTTGGACGTTGCTTTCTCGGCCCTGTCTGACCCCATCCGGCGCGCCATGCTGGACCAATTGGCCCGGGGCGAAGCTTCGCTCGGCCAGTTGGCCAAACCGCACGCGGTTTCCTTGACCGCAATTCGCAAACACCTGCTCGTCCTCGAACGCGCCGGCCTGGTCGCCCATGAAAAGCGCGGCCGGGTCCGCCACGCGCGGCTGGCCCGCGCCTGCCGGCGGAAACGCGGGCGCCCGGCCCGGTTGAATTCCCTGCCGTTGCGCGCGGTAAAGGACTGGATCGCGCAGTTCGAATTGATTTGGGACGATCATCTGCAACGGCTCAAACTCCAGGTCGAATCGGATTTATGAAAATCATCAAACTCCGTTTGAAAATCTAAGAGCCGGTTTTAAAAATCCACGAAAGCGCCGCGTGAGGGCACGCGGCCTACAGGAAACACGGCGATTCCGGCCCGATTGTAGGCCCGGTCCCCTGACCGGGCGGTTTTTAAAACACGCTCTAAACTGACAACGTAGCAACAATAAAACAATGGAAAGCATCATGCCGAAAATCAAAACCGTCCGCGGAATCGAAAACCGCAAAGTGGTTTCGCAAAAAGAATGGCTTGTTGCCCGCAAGCAACTTCTGGTGAAAGAAAAGAAGTTCTCGAAACTGCGCGACGAATTGAACCTTCAACGCCGCAAGCTGCCTTGGGTCAAAATCGAAAAAGAATACGTTTTCGACGCGCCGACGGGCAAGGTGACGCTCGCCGATTTGTTCTGCGGCAAGAGCCAGCTCATTGTCTATCACTTCATGTTCGGGCCGGGCTGGAAGGAAGGTTGCCCCCATTGCTCGTTTTGGGCCGACCATTACGACAGCGCGAACATTCATCTTGGACAGCGCGACACGGCTTTCGCCGTCGTCTCCCGCGCGCCGCTGACGGAAATTGAGCCGTTCCGGAGGCGCATGGGCTGGGGGTTCAACTGGCTGTCCTCGTTCGGCACGGATTTCAATTTTGATTTCAACGTGTCGTTCACGCCGGAACAGATAAAGAGCGGGGTGCTGCCCTACAACTACGGCAAGGTCAAAATGAAAATTGACGAACTTCAAGGTGTCAGTGCGTTTTACCGCGACCAGAACGGCGATATTTATCACACCTACTCGGCTTATGCGCGCGGGATTGACTTGATGAACACCACCTACAATTTCCTCGACCTGACCGCCAAAGGCCGCGACGAAAAACCTGACGCCACGCAGAATTGGGTGCGTTATCACGACAAGTACAAAAGCTCGTCATCCTAGGGTTGTTGTTGACGAGGAAGTCATCTCACAAATGTGGCCGTGCGAAGCGCCCTGGGTAAATCGTCCAAGCGATTATCCAAGCCCTGCAAGGGCGAAACAACTCCTGTGTACTGTGGTGAGTCGTCATCGAGGCAGGTCAAAACAAGGTAGTCCGCAAAACCTTGCCATTTTCTTCACGCTGTTGTCCCGGCTAAGAATTCCCGCCTTGAGGAACAATGCGTTCTGGACGAGATACCGGTCTCCGAAAACATGAGGGTAGTCAACATCCGCAAACTCGTTTCGCGCGCTGCGCGACGCGAGTAACAAGCGGGCGTAGCCGTAACGAGAAACGTCGTTGCTTTTCCAAAAATCCTTAAAACACTGGTTGCGTTCTAGTTCTATCGACATTTTCAAAGCTTCATCTTTCACACGTCGCGCTTTCGGCTCGGCTGCCTCCCCGATTCGACTCACACCAAGCAAGGCCAGCACTTTGGTTTTTTCCTCTGCGATTGACGTGGAGGTATCCCATTTTGCCTTACCCTTCGCTTGTTGGTCGAACTTCCGAAGACCGTCCATGTCCAGAATCTTTGTGAGATGTTCGTCAAGCCGAGAAATGAGGAGGAGCGGTGTCCGATGCCCGCAAAGAATGTCTTTCGGCGTCGGGCTTCTCCACCCAAACATGAACACGTTGAGTCTTATTTTCGGAGTGCCGTCCGGAGTTTCCAATAGAGCGCGGAGTCGCCAGGCCTCCTTATCCGCTGTCGTGCCCAGGACGAACGCGGTGTCCGCATTTTCAGGCGCGGCTGACAACTCAAGCCAGTCAACATTGTTATCAACCACGAAACGCCGCGCGAATCTTTGGATGACCTCAAAGAGATTTTCTTGCGTCGAAAGTTCTTCTTTACCCCAGAACGACAGAAAAGTTATCGCGTGCTTTCGGTAGTCCGCTGGCAGCATGGAACTCGTAGGCATTGGCAGCTAGGCAACCTGACCAGCGAACGTTTCCTGCTCCGGGAAATGTTTTCGCACGCATTCCAGCCGTGGTGGGAATTGTGTTGTGTATGTCATTCCGAGGAAACTGCGCGCGCGACTCAAACCAACATAAAGGTAACGCTCGATGAGATTGCCAGTATTCTCAGCCATTTGGTCAATGTCCGCGTAGAACACGGCCTCAAACTCCAGTCCCTTGATGTGTTCGACCGCGAAGATTCGCACTCGCGCTGAGTCGCCCAGGCCTTGGCCGGCCGGTGACCCCTCGACTTCGATCGAGTGCGCGTAGAGGCGGTCCGAGAGGTTGGTCGTGAAGTCTGCGACTTGATCGGCAACAGGAACAAGCACACCAATGGTTGGCAGTCTGCCATCGTTAATCTCGTAGATCTCCACGACGCGTTCGGCGATCCAATCGGCAGTGGATTTGTCGGCTCTCGCTCTGAAATGAAGCGGTGGCGGATCTGACGCGGTTGCTGCATACGCAGACCGGAACGGCGGCTCGTCCTTCATGAAGTGCAGGTACAAGTCGGCAGCGACTTCAAGTAACCGATGCGTTTGCCGGTATGAAACGGCGAGCGGATAACTTTGAGCGGCTACACCGACATCCGCCAATTCTTCCCACTTGTTTAGGCCATGCGGCGTCAATCGCTGCATCAAGTCGCCGCTGAGTGTTACCGAACTCAAGCTCGGCGAAGAGAGGCGCTGCATGCAGCCAATTTCAACCGGGGAAAAGTCCGTCGCTTCGTCGATGGCGACCATGCCACGCATTTGCGACCGCAAAAATCCCGGCGCGGAGTTCGTCGGCATGTCTTGGGAAAAATACTCTCTCACGACTTCCAACGCAGCAAAGAGTAGCGTGTCCAGTTCCAACGCATCCACTTTCCTTGAGTTGACGTCACTGATCGAGTCCTCTTTGAAAAAGCGATCCAAAAACTGTTTCCGAAATTCTTGGTAGAAGTTCGGAATCCTTCCGAAAATCTGTGGAAAACTCAACCGTTCGGATAGCGCGGAGATTTCGCCGCGCAATGCTCCAACCAAACCAGGCAGATTGGAGAAGATGCCCGGATAAGGTTCCAAGCCGGCGATTTCCCCAAGTCGGCCAGAGACCTGTTGCCTAATTGACGCGATTGTTTCCGGTGAGCAAAGGCGCTTGTCCCCTTTGGGCCGGTCAGCCAGCCCAGAGGTTTCCTCGGAAAACTGCAACACCCTGTCGAGCGTGGCAGCCAAGGCTCGATACCCCTCGACGCGTCGCTGCGCCTCTCTTTGCTCCACAACGTCGCTCCCCGCCGAACCCATCATGTCGAGTGCCTTCAGGAGGACGTTCTGCGTTTCAGCACGCAGCTTCGCAGATGTCTGACGGGCGGCGGCTGCAAATTTCAGAACCTCGTCACGAAAGTAGTCATCAATGAGCCTCGGCAGAGCTTTCATGAAAGCGTTGGTCAGAGCCAGGGTCTCCGAACTGGTCTGTCGCTTAAGCAAAGTGGTACCACGGTCAGCCTTTGTGAAAGTGCCTTGGTTGCCGATGCGAAGGAATTTGATGTCGCGCAGCAGGTCGCTCTTGAAGGTACTCCAAACATGGACATGGTTGTCGGTCGCTGGCAATCGCTCCTTGGCCAGAGCCTCCTTGAGATAACCTTTCAAAAGGTCATTGGGCGTGAATAAAACCCAGTTCTCATTCTCGCGCCAAGCTGTGCGGTCAACCAACCGCTTTTCCTCATCGGTCAGGAATTCGTATTTCGTTTTCTGTGCCAGTCGCTTCAGCACTACTGTTGTCTTTCCTGTGCCTGGCGCACCGTAAATGAGAATCGTCTTGTTTACCGGGAGGCGAAAGATTTCATCCTGAACGCCGTCGAGAATGGCCTGCTCAGGAAGTTGAACCTTGACCGCGACCCGACGTGCCGTCGGTTTGCCCAAGCCCGCACGCCAGTCGCGAAGCGACTCGATGAACTGCCGGAAGTTGACAAGCGCGAGCTTGTTTTCTCGCGCGTCCCATCCTTGGTCCTCTTGCTGCGGGGTGAACTCATCTTTTCCGATGACTTCGTATGCCGTGACGTCGAAATGCGGCAGGTGGGCATCACGAACTTTTACCTCCTTGGTCTGACCAGGTTCGACGGCCATGAGTCGGCCAACGGGCGCTAGATAGCTAGCGAACGAAGCGTTTGGCGCTAAGGGATTCGTCGAAAGAGGAACGTAGTTCCGGCAGATGAGGAACAATTCCGTCCGGCCGTTCGCCTTTGTCTCCAAGTATCCGATGAACGGCTCGTCGTGAAGTTGGTGTTGCGACTGATAGACCTGAGCAGTCGCGCCCTGAAGTGTGAAGGTTTCAGAGAAGTGGTTGAGTTCTGAGAGAATCAAGTCTGCGATTCGTTCGATTTGATCCATACATTTATTGGTTGGGGAATTTTATCAGGTTCCGCCCTAGAACGCGCCTCTTTTCGTTCGCCCTTTCAGGGCTTGAATTCATTTGGTTCGTTTACCCAGGGCGGCGCTCGTTTCACCTGGCTTGCCCTGGGCTATTTTCTTTCGGGCTTTCAGCCCTTCGGATCAGAGCCTCCGCACGGCGGCGCAAGAGAGCTCAGTCGTTAGCTCGAATTCGTGCACATCCGTCTTGATCTGTGGGCCGCCGTTACCGCTCTCTTCAAAATCCACGTCGATCACCGTGGCAGCCTTGGGATTGCTAGCATTCGCCGTGGCCATTACGGAATGGCAGGAAAAGGGGCGCGTTCAGATGTCTCACAGGGAGAGATTTGATAAGTCGCACGACCAGAAGGGGTTGGGTGGGGAAAGGCAGAAGGCAGAAACGAGATGGCGGACAGCCGAAACTCATAAACTCGGAAAGGTCGATGGAAAGCGTTTGGAACACCTATTTGCGGATTGGGGAGCGTATTCCGCCCTCATCCTGTCCTTCTCCCCCAGGAGAAGGTGTTGTCCGCCTCGACGGCGGAGTGCAGAATGCAGGAGCCGCGACGCAGTCAGAACATAGGCTAATTTCCGGTGTCCCTACGGGACGGGTTGCGGTGACTGGCCCAACCGGGCCGTTGAGCCAGAGGGAGTTATGGAACTTATCACGGTGAGATTTTAGTTGCAAGGTGCTGATGGCGAGGGACTTCCATTGCGGATTGAAGATTGCGGTTTATATTCGGACGGTCTATATTCGGAGGGTCGTTGAGCGAGAGGGAGTTATCAAATGTCTCACGGTGAGAAATTTGATTTCCCCCGGCGCTGAGCAGGAAGGCAGCCGTCCACGCAGCCGCCTTTAGCCACTTCCGCCACTTCGAGCCGGGCAGTGGTTGGGCCGGGTATCGGCGCGGTGAGGAGACCGCGCCCGGTCTGGGCTGTCTGCGGACGCTGCCGCCTGAAGGCGGCGTTCCCGGATCGCATGAGGAGGCCGCGCCCTATCTGGCTGTCCGCGAAGGAGAGGCAGGCGCCAAGGCCGGCTTGGCCCCAGCCGCCGGCTCCGCCGATGCACCGGCCTGCGGGCAAGCCGTTGGAGCAAACCTGGCGCCGGCGAACCTCGATTTCGGTCGCGCGCGTTGGACGCGGGGAAATGCTGAACGGATGGCTAGGTAGGCTAAAGGTTTGACGAACGTAACACTTTTTTCATTTATGACTCCGATGAACTAGGGGAAAATCTTCGCTTATCTTCGTTTAATGGGAAAAAATGTCGCGGGCGCGGCGGGCGGCCACCAGGGAATGCGGAGGCCGAAATGTTGACCGCCGGTCACTTCGCGAGGAGCCTGCTGAGTCTGACTTCTTCGCCCGGCCGAACGCGAAAATCTTTGGGATGAATCTTCATAATGGTTTTGCGCTTACGCATGCATCACTTGGACGCGCGCCGATCCCACGTCTCAGTCCATTCTGTCCAGAAAAGGGTCCGGCACAAACTCATCTTTTCTTGCCCCGAAGCGAAAAAGCTGGAACGATCCGACCGCATGAACTCCAAACGCCTTATCATCGCCATCTTCACGGCATTCGTCTTCCTCTTTGGCAGCAACTTTCTTATTCACGGCCTCTGGCTGAGGCCCGACTACATGGCCACGATGTCCCTCTGGCGAACGGAGACGGAGAGGAACGTTCGATTCGCCTGGATGCTCAGCGGCCAACTGCTAATGGCGGCCACCTTCGTCGTCCTCTGGGCGACCGGCTTCGCCGAGCGTGGCGGCGTCAAGTGCGCCTGTGTGTACGGCCTGTTTATGGGGCTGTTTAGTCAGGCGACCACGCTGATCACTTACGTGGTAACGCCGTTGCCGGGGGAAATTGCCTTGAAATGGTTTTTCAGCGGATTGGCCCAGGCGGTGGCACTCGGCTGCGTTTCCTTCTTCATTTACAAGCCGGCACTGCCGCCTGCGACGCAAGGCTAATGGAATCCGACGCTTCGCCATCCGCGAGCGCGTCGCCCGAGGCAGCGGATTGACGCCACTGGTGAACACGGCGTAAAATCAAGGCGTCGAAATTGTGCGTTGCGAAAGGAAAACTATGAAGGCGAATTTGATGCTGTCCGGGGTGCTGGCGCTGATGGCCGGTTGCGCCAGCCCGACGCCGGATGTCACCACGCATTACGATGACGTGTCGGGTTTGCGGACCGACCTGATGGGGGAAAACTTGCTGGAGACCCCGGGCGAGCCGCGCGAACTGGTGTGGCTGAATGCCTCGCGCGTGTTCAAGTCTTATGACAAAGCGGTCTATTACCTCGAGGTCAATTACATGGCCAGGCAGGAGGTGGGCTACCTGGAAATCCCGCCGGGCGACACGCTCACGCTGATCGTCGATGGCGAGACGATGAAATTCGACGGGACCGGCAGCCAAAGAATGCGCAAGCCCTACAAGAAGGAATTGGTTCGCGAAAACGCGATCTATCCCTGCACCAACCTTCAGATCCAGAAGATCGCCGACGCCAAAGTGGTGAAGGTGCGAATCAAGGGCAACAAAGGGCTGATCGAGCGGGATTTCGGCCAGCAGAATTTTGACCGCGTCCGCAAGTTCGCCGCCAGTTACGCCCGGTAGGCCGGCGCCGCGGGCCGTCGCTCCGCGTCACGGCCAGGCCACGCCCGGATACTTCTTCAGCAGCATCGGTTTGAGCTTCGGATAGCCATTGGTTTTGAACGCCGGCCAGTCGAGCGTGGCCTCGATCCGCTTGCCATCGGGGGCGCACAACCAGAGTTTCACCGGCAACTTGCCTTCGCAGACGCGCGGTTGCGCTTTCAACTGAAAACAGTCGCGCAGCTTCACCTGCAGCTCCGGTGAGTTCGGCTTGCCGTCGTCATCCGTCGCGGCCGGGGGATAAAGGAGCTTTGCCTTGCTTCCATCGGGCCAGGGAATTTCTCTCGGCGCCAGCTCGTCCAGCCAGGCCAGTTGCTCCGGCGCGAGGTGCTTGCGGAATTCATCACGGACCGGCGTGGCTTGGGCCTCTTTTACCAGCGTCAGGCCGGCGAAGGCCCGTCCCAGGCAGGCGGTGAGGGCTTGTTCATCGAGCGGCGGAAACTCTAGTTCCGGGCACACCGCGCAGACCACGTTCACCCGGGCAATGAATTGTTTGACTTCGTGGTTGAGCAGCGGCAGATCGAAATAACTTTTCCGGTACGCCTCGGCCAGGCAGCGCCCGGAGGTGGCGGCCTCCACTTCGCGCTGGTGTTCGTGATGAATGACCAGGTCTTGAAAGCGGACGAGCTTGACCGCCGCCACCCGTTTATGCGTGCGATCGAACAGATGCTCGACCCGCGCGGCAAGGTGCTGCGCGAACATCTCCTCGATCCACTCGCGCTTCACGGCGCTGGCCAAGCCCAGCAGCGTGAGGTTTTCCGAGGCGCGCGAGGCGACTTCGCGAATCGTCGCGGCGACGAGCAACGGGGCGTTTTGCACCACGCTCTCGCGCACCAACGTGCCGTGGCGGCCCTCGGTCAACTCGCATTCCAGCGTCCCCTGGTCTCGCCGAACGCAGAGCTGATCGATGAAACCGGCCATGATGCAGCGCGGCAAGGCGTCATCCGCGGGCGGATGGGTTCCCGCCCGCTCCTTCCTCCCGGCCTCCGCCGTCGAGGCCTGGTCTGCCGCGCCCGTTTCACGCTCTTGATCGAGCCTTTGCCGCCCGGCGATCGCCACGATTTGATCGTAAGTCTGTTCGATTTGGCGGGCCGTCTGGGCATGGATGCCGTAACGCCGGCAGGTCTCGACGTTGAAGTTGTTTTTCTTCGCGAACTGATAGGCGCGCATCAGCGTGTAAAAATCCGATTCCTGGCTCGCTTCGAAGAGTTCCCGCGCTTCGGTGATATGCTTGTCGTCGCGTCGGAGTCGCATGAGCAAATCCCGTCCGCTGACCAGCGCCGCGCACAACGCCGCGGCGGGAACACAGCCGCGCTGCCAAGCCTCCACCAACATGCGCGAATAGCGCGGGTGCATCGGCAGGCGCAACATGCGCCGACCGATCGGCGTCAGGTCCGTGGCTGCTTCGGCCAGTTGTGCCATCGCCTCGATCGGGGTCCGGCCGGAGCCGCGATTTGCCGGCGCCAGCGCTCCCAGTGTCACCAACAGTTTCTCGGCGCGTTCGACCGCCTGCGGATCAGGCTGGTCGAGCCAGTCAAACTCGGCCGCCCGCTTGATGCCCAGCGAATGGAGCAAAAGCACGACTTCCGCCAGATCGCTCCGTTGAATTTCCGGCGTGTTCCGTTCGGGACGGTTCAGTTGCCCGCTCTCGGTCCAGAGACGGTGACTGGTTCCCGGCGCCGTGCGTCCGGCGCGGCCGGTGCGCTGGTCGGCCGAAGCGCGGCTGATGGCCTCGAGCAGCAGCGTGGCGATGCCGCGCTCAGGATCGTAGCGGGCGACGCGGGCCAATCCGCCATCGACCACGTGGCGGATGCCGTCAATCGTCACCGAAGTTTCCGCGACGTTGGTGGCCACAACGATTTTGCGCAGGGGATTGGGCGCGAAGGCGCGATCCTGTTCTTCGGGCGGCAACTCCCCGTGCAGCGGGATCAAGGCGAGCCGCTCACTTGTGCGCGCCGCGCGAAGGGCATTGATGGTGGCGTTGATCTCACCCATGCCCGGCATAAAAACCAGAATATCTCCCGGCTCGCCTGAATTGACGATGCGCTCCACCGCATCCGCGGCTTGCTCGGTGACGGGGCGCTCGTCGCGTTGTTCCAGGTAACGGACCTCGACCGGGAAACTTCGTCCTTCCGAAACGAGCACCGGCGCCGCGCTTGCTTCATTGCCCAAATACTCGGCCACCGGCGCGGCATCCAGGGTGGCGGACATGACGACCATCTTCAACTCAGGCCGCCGCGTCTGCTGAAGCTGTTTGACGAGCGCCAGCGCGACGTCGCTCAACAAATTCCGCTCGTGAAATTCGTCGAATAATACGGCCCCGACCTCCGGCAGCGTCCGATCATCCTGCAGCCAGCGCAGGAGGATGCCTTCCGTGACGAAACAGATGCGCGTGCCCAGGCTGGTGACATCGTCGAAACGAATTTGATAGCCAACTTCCGCGCCCAGCCGGCCATTCCGTTCCCAGGCGACCCGCGCGGCGACCGTGCGGGCCGCGACGCGCCGCGGTTGCAGCACGACGATTTTTTGTTCCGGCGCCAGCCCGGCGTCTAGAAGCATTTGCGGAACCTGCGTGGTCTTGCCAGAGCCGGTCGGAGCGACCAACACGAGGCGATTGCCCTCGCGGAGCCGGCCGACGATCTCCGCGTGGAGTTGCCAGATGGGGAGATGGGTTTGCACGGCCGGAATAAAGCGACTGCCGGGCGGGATTCGCCCGCGCCACGCTCCGGGCTTTAGGCCCAGTGTCGCCAAGCCAGCGTCGCAGCCGTCAGCACGCTCATCAGGCCGGCGGGCACGAACTTCTTGCTTTTGGCGAACCGCAGACCGAAAAAGACCACCAGGAAAATAAGGATGATGTCGGCCAGACGCGGGACCTGCACGATGTCCGTCGCGCAAAGGGCCAACGCCGCGGCGAAAGCGAGCGACATGATGAGCGAGATCTTGCTGTTGGCTTTCAGCAGCCCAACCAGACCGCCGGCGACGAGGACAACGATGTAAACCCAAAGAATTCTGTTTGGTGTCATACAGTTACATTCCGCGGAACCTTAGCCGCGAACGGGGGCGAAGAACACAAAGAAATTCACGCGGCGGCCGCTCCGCCGGCCAGCGCCCGGTTGGCGCCCATCAACCGCTCTGGACGTCCAACGACAAGATTTCGCCCGGCTCGGCCTCGACGAGAATTTCAACCGGCCGGCAGCAAACTTCGCAATCGGTGGTGAAGCGTTGCGAGGCGATGCTCGTGTCGATGACCAGCTCAAAGGTCTGGCCGCAGAACGGGCAATTGATGGAGGCGGAAACTTGCACTATCAAAAGGGGTGGACTGCCACTCCGGAGTTCACAACAGCCATACCAGAGCAAATTCAATTTTAGTGGAAAACCGAGCCTAAAGGAAAGCATTTGATTGCCAGCGGTGCTCAAGTGACGAGCCACCTGTTCCGCGGGCGCTCGCGGGTTGCCAGCGCGGCTGCCTGACACTTCGCCCGGCGGCGGGGCTTCTCGCCAGCGTCATAGCGTGCATCGCATGGCGTGGCGAACGGGTGTGATTGGAAGTGGGTGCGAGGCTGCCGGCTAAAGCCGGCGTTCCGGCCGCAATGGAACGCTGGCTTTAGCCGGCAGCCTCGCTCTGCGCACCCACATCTAATCACACCAGTGGCGAACTGTGGTCCCACGATCATGCTTGGCAATTGCCCGGAGAGCGGTCATGCTTTCGTCCCGTAGCAGTCGAAACCATGTAAAATGAATATCCCCATTTTCGACAATCGCCACAAACCCAGAAGCCTCCTCTTGGCCTGCCGCGCTCGCCTTTGGATTCCCTCACGGAATATATTCGGCGCGGCCTTGGTGTCCTGGTTTCTTTTCAGCTTCACTCTCGATGCCAGCCTCGCGGCGGCTGAGTTTCGGGCGGGGATTGCCGTGCGAGTGGTGACGCCCGACTCCTTGTTGCCCGTGTCGGGAGGCGTTGGACCGTCTCACCCGGTCTCCCGAAAGGAAGGGGACCTCACGGTGCGCGCCCTGGTCTTGCAAGGAGGTGAGACGCGGGTGGCGATTGTCTCCGCCGACTTCCTCGGTTTTCCGTCGGTGCTGGGAAACAAAGTGCGCGCGAAGGCGCGAGGGATTCCGCCGGAAAACATTTTGATCGGCGCGACGCACACCCACAGCGCGCCGGATTGTTACGGCTTTCCCGACGGCAAGGGCGGCTTCGCCTCGGACCTGGCGTACCTGGACACGGTTTGCGCGAAAATGGCCGAAGCCATCAACGAGGCGAGCGAAAAAATGCAACCGGCTTCGCTCAAGATCGCGACCGGCGAGGCCAAGGGAAAGATCGCGTACAATTACTACGCCGAACAGTTGTACGACCCGCGCTGTCACGTGATCCAGGCGCTCGACGCCCAAGGCAAGCCGTTCGCCACCCTGGTCAATTACGCGATCCACCCGGAAGTCCTCGGCGCGAGCGCGGGGATTCTGAGTCCGGATTTGATTGGTCCGCTTTACGATCGCCTCCAGGAGCAAGGCGGCGGCATCGGGATTTTCATGAACAGTGCCCAGGGCGGGATGGTCACGGCGGACAATCGCGGCCCCGCGGGCAAGGACGTTGGCACTTGGGCGGAATGCGGGCGGATCGGCCGCCTGCTCGCGGAGGAGGCGCTGCGCATTGTCCAATCGGCGCCCGTCCAGAACGAACCCAAGCTGGCCTGTTTCGCGAAAACCATCTCGTTCCCGGTTGATTCGCCGATGATGCGGAAGATCATCCAAGGTTCTCCCCTCGGGTATCCACGTTCGGCTGATGATCAGGTTGCGACGCAGTTGAATGTGGTGAACGTGGGCAATGCGCAAATCCTGACCATCCCCGGCGAAGCGCTGCCGAATATCGGCTTTTATCTCAAGCGCAAGATGCGCGGCCAGCACAACCTGCTCTTCGGCCTGACGAACGACGCCTTCGGCTACATTCTCACCAAGGTGGACTGGGGCAGTTTCAAACGTTATGAGTACGTTTCCCGCACCAGCCTGGGCGAAATGACGGGCGAGATTTACATCGACGCGGCCCTGAAATTTGCTAACGAATGCCCGCGACCAGAACCGTTGAGGCCGTGAATTCACTTTGCCTTCGGCCAGCGGCCGGCCTCTGCCTGCTGGCGTCGATTCACGGGTTGGCCATCGCCGCTCCAATTGATGAGCGCGTGCAAGCGGCTTTGAAGCGAGAATACCCCTCCCTGGAAAAGCTCTACGAAGATCTCCACGCGCATCCCGAACTTTCGTATCACGAAGAGCAGACGGCGCGCAAACTCGCCGGTGAATTGAGCCAACTCGGCCTGGAGGTTGCCACCAAGGTTGGGACCAACGGTGTAGTTGGAGTGCTTCGCAACGGTCCCGGCCCCACTATTCTGGTCCGCGCGGATCTCGACGCGCTGCCGGTCAAGGAACAGACCGGCCTGGCGTACGCCAGCCACGCGCGCGCCACCAACGATGCGGGAATCGAGGTGGAGGTGATGCACGCTTGCGGCCACGACTTGCACATCACTTCCTTGGTCGGCACCGCCCGCATGCTGACCCGGCTCAAAGACGCGTGGAGCGGCACGGCCGTGTTCATCGGGCAGCCCGCCGAAGAACGGAGTGGCGGAGCGAAGGCGATGCTGGCCGACGGCCTGTTCACGCGCTTCCCGCAACCCGATTTCTGCCTGGCCCTGCACGTCAATGCCGAGCTGCCCGCCGGCGCCATCGGCGTGGCGGAAGGCTTTTTCCTGGCCAACGTGGACGCGCTGGACATCACGATTCGCGGGGTCGGCGGCCACGGCGCCTGGCCCCACAAGACGAAGGATCCGATCGTGCTCGCCGCCGAAATCGTGCTCGCGCTCCAAACCATCGTCAGCCGCGAAACCGATCCGCTCGACTCGGCCGTGGTTACCGTCGGCTCAATCCACGGCGGCACGAAGCACAACATCATCCCGGACGAGGTCAAGCTGGAGGTCACGGTTCGTTCGCTCACCGACGATGTCCGCGCGCACACGCTCGACGCGATCAAGCGGATCGTGCGAGGCCAGGCGATCGCGGCGGGCGTTCCGGAAGAGCGCCTGCCGCTGGTCGAGCCTCATGAGGAACCCCTCCCGGCGCTTTACAACAATCCCGAGCTGACCCGAACCCTCGCCGCGGTTTTCCGCGACCTCCTGGGCGAGAAAAACGTCCTGAACCGCAAGCCCAGCATGGGGGGCGAGGATTTCAGCCAGTACGGCCGCACCGCTGAGAAAATCCCGATTTGCATGTTCTGGCTGGGCTCGGTGGATCCCGAACAAGTCAAGCAGAGCGAGCGAAGCCGCCAGCCGCTGCCCTCCTTGCATTCCAGCCGTTATCATCCCCAGCCCGAGCCGACGATCACAACTGGGGTCCGGGCCATGACGGCGGCGGTCATGCGTCTCGCGCCAAAGAAATAAGCTCGGCCATCAGCCCTCCGCTCTCTCCAGCCGGCCGACCAGACCCTGCCAATCGACCCGCCCCGCCTTGGACTCGCCACAAACCCGTTTCGCCTTCGGCGCCCTGCTGGCCGGAGCGGCCGGAATTGGATTTGCCCCGGTCCTGGTCCGGTTGAGCGAGGTCGGTCCCAGCGCCACCGCGTTCTTCCGCATCCTTTTCGCCCTTCCCCTGCTTTGGGTGTGGCTGGGAATCGAGCGGGAGAAATCGCCGTCCTCCCGCACGCCCGTGAATCGGAGCGATTATCTCTGGTTGGGATCGGCGGGATTATTCTTCAGCGGCGATCTGGCCGTATGGCATTGGTCGCTCCAATTCACGTCCGTGGCCAATTCGACTTTGCTGACCAACTTCGCCCCGATCTTCGTGACGCTGGGCGCCCGATTCCTGTTCGCCGAAAAAATCTCCCGCGTCTTCGTCATCGGCATGTTGCTCGCGCTCGGCGGAGCCGTGCTGCTGGTCGGTGCCAGTTTCAATTTGAACGTCCGGCACCTGCTCGGCGATGTGCTCGCCATCGGCACAGCCCTCTTTTATGCCGGCTATCTCCTGGCGGTAAAACACCTGCGGCATTCCTTTTCCAGCGCCACGATCATGGCCTGGTCGGGCCTGGTCTCGTGTCCGGCCCTGCTGCTGATCGCGGTTTGTTCCGGCGAAAACCTGCTGGCCGCCACGGCGGGCGGATGGTGGGTGTTGATCGGCCTTGCGCTGATTAGCCACGTGGGCGGGCAGACGCTCATCGCCTACGCCTTTGGACATTTGCCCGCTTCCATCTCATCCGTGAGCCTGCTCCTGCAACCCGTGGTGGCCGCGGCGGTCGCGTGGCTCGTGCTGCACGAACCGTTGAGCTTCCCGCAGGGCGTCGGCGGCCTGGTGGTCCTGGCCGGCATCACTTTGGCGAGCCAGCGCGGGGTTTGACCCGCTGGACGCAACCGATCAGATTCAAACCATTCATAAGTTCTCAGGACGGCAACAACTCAATCTGCAGCGTCACCGTCGGGGCCGTGCGCAACGCCTCGCGCATCTCGCCCTCCGCTTTGAAGTGCCGCGGCAGCCGTTTCCCTTCGCAAACCAGCCTGACCGGTTCGCTGCGAAACGGCCAGGGCGCTACGATGATCCGCCCGGATCGGTCATCCGCCGGCGTCAACGTGAGGGCGGCCAGGCCCGCACGACTCGGGACTTCCTCGACGACGCGCTCCGAGTCCAGCCCGATGCACAGCAAAAGCGAAAGCCGATCCCAGGCGGCCATGAGCTGCCGATGCCGCGCGAGTAGATCGTCGCCGCTGAAAGGGGCGTAATACGGATCGTTGCGGAGGGAGGTCAGGAGCGCGGATTGGAAGGCGGTCTGTTCCACCAAAAAATCTCGTTTCAGCCGCGCCTCCTCGGGTTGGTCAACGAGCCGGTGCCGCTCGCACATGGCCGTAAAATGCAGCGAGACCAGCAACGCCGGATAGCGGCCGAACAAGAGCATGTCTTGGACCCCGGCGGACCAGATTTCCAAGTGCCGCCGCGTGGGCAGATCCATGAACGTGTGCGGGAGGCCGTTCTGCCAGTTGAGGGTGGGGGCTTGTTCCCACTTCAGGAAACCGAGATCGTGTTGCTCGGCCGCCTGGCAGATTTCCTCACGCGGAGCAAACTCGCCGAAGCGTTGGTTTCCCCAGGCGCGCGCCAGTTGGCCCGAGACCCACGCATGCGCGAGTTGGCTGATCACAATCAACCCGGCCGCATCTTCGCGTTGAATCATGGAACGATGATAGCACGACCGGGCGGAGCGCGGAAAGCGCCTGGCGACTGCGCGGAATCGCGCGGAATCGGGCGTTGACAGCCGGCGATGGTTCTTCTACGGTGCGCCGGTACGCCGGTAAAGACCGTGCGCCGGCCCCGAATTTACCCTTCGGGGATTTTTATTGTCAGCGCGCGATGAACCTGGAAGCGATGAATTTTAAATTCCGCGGGAAGGGGCCCGGCGCGACGTGCCAGCGGCAACTGCCGTAACCCCAAAAGCTATGGCCAATACAATTCTGGTGGGCGCCCAGTGGGGCGACGAAGGCAAAGGGAAAATCATCGACGTGCTGACCCGGCAGGCGGACGTGGTGGTCCGCACCCAGGGCGGGAACAACGCCGGCCACACCGTCCACATCGGCCGCCAAAAATATGTGCTTCACCTGATCCCCTCGGGCATCCTCCGCAAGGGCAAACTCTGCGTCATCGGCAACGGCGTGGTGGTCGATCCGGTGAGTCTCGTCGAGGAAATCGACGGGTTGCTCAAGCTCGGCGTGAAGGTGGACGGAAATTTGTCCATCAGCGAGACCGCGCATCTGGTCTGTCCCTACCACCGCGAGCTGGACGAACAGCGCGAAATCCTCAAAGGCAAGAATAAGCTTGGCACAACCAAGCGCGGGATCGGCCCGGCCTATGGCGACAAGGCGGCGCGCACCGGCTTGCGGATGATCGACTTGATCAATCCGGCGCGGTTCGAGCGGCAATTCCGATTGAAGATCAAGGAGAACAACGAAATTCTCAAGGCCTTTGGCGCGCGGCCACTGTCGTTCAACAAAGTGCACGCCGCCTACCGAACCGCCGGACAACGACTGAAGCCATTTGTCACCAACACGGTCGTCTTGCTGCACGAAGCGACGCGCCGCGGCGACCATATCTTGTTCGAAGGCGCCCAGGGCACCTTTCTCGACATCGATCATGGCACCTACCCCTTCGTGACTTCCTCCAATACCACTGCCGGCGGCGCCTGCACCGGCTCCGGCATTCCGCCCCATCGCATGGACCGCGTGGTGGGGGTGATGAAGGCTTACACGACGCGCGTGGGCGAAGGGCCCCTGCCCACCGAGAACTCCGAGATCGCCGATCTGCTGCACAGCATGGGCCGCGAATTCGGCGCCACCACGGGGCGCGCGCGGCGCTGTGGCTGGTTTGACGCGGTGGCCACCCGCCACGCCACCATGGTCAATGGCATCGACGAACTGGCCGTGACCAACGTGGATGGTTTGGACTCGCTGGAGGTGATCCGCGTTTGTGTCGGTTACCGTGTCGGTTCGCGGACATTCAACTACGTGCCCAATGACATCGAGCTGCTGGCAAAATGCGAGCCGGTGTACGTGGCTTTCCCCGGCTGGCAGAAACCGACCCACCGAACCCGCCAGTGGAAGGATCTACCCGTGCGCGCCCGAACTTACCTCCAGGCCCTCGCGAAATTGACCGGCGCGAAGCTGACTCTCGTTTCCGTCGGCCCGGCCCGCGAACAAACAATCGTTGTCTGATGGACGGTGCCCGGCGCCGCGGCGTCCGAAAGATGAAATCGCCAGGTTAAACTCCCCCCGGTGAGCGCGCATCCTGTTCAGTTAAGCCCGCAGGCCCGGAGCCTGCTGCCAACCCACGTCGCCATCATCATGGACGGCAATGGGCGCTGGGCCCGGCAGCGGAACTTGCCCCGCATCGAGGGCCACCGTCACGGCGCTGAATCGGTCCGCGCGACGGTGCGGGCCGTCGGCCAACTGGGCGTCAAATACCTCACCCTTTACGCATTCTCGGTTGAAAACTGGAGCCGGCCCCAGGAGGAAGTGGACACGCTGATGAAGTATCTGGCGCGCTATTTGAAAAGCGAAATCGCCGAACTCAATCGCTACAATGTCCGCCTCGGCGTCATCGGCCAGGTCTATCGCCTGCCCGAGTTCGTCCAGGAGCAATTGAGCAAGACCATGGCCGCGGTGGCCAAGAACAACGGCCTCACCCTGGTCCTCGCCCTGAGCTACGGCGGGCGCACGGAAATTGTTGAGGCCGCGCGGGGCATCGCCACGAAAGTCAAACAAGGAAAACTGGACGTGGCGGAGATCACGGAAGAGGTGTTCGCCCAACACCTCTACACGAAAAACATTCCGGACGTTGACCTGTTGATCCGCACCAGCGGCGAGATGCGCGTGAGCAATTTCCTGCTGTGGCAAATCTCCTACGCCGAACTGGTGGTGACCGACACGCTCTGGCCCGAATTTCGGAAGCCCCAATTGTATGAAGCGCTGGAGGAATACACCCGCCGCCATCGGCGCTTCGGCGGCTTGTAAGCCACGTGCGCGCTCGTCCCGGCCAACCATTCCGGCTCAATGATCTCGACAGAACCGGCCTCGCCGATTATTTCCTGACCCATGTTCGCTGTGACAACTCCGCCGCCAGCGCCGCCCCCAAAAATCAAAGTCTTCTTCCGCCGCCTCGCCAGCTTCGTGGTCCTGTGGAGCATCGTGCTGAGCGCGATGTTTTCCGGGCACAAGCTCATCTCCGATTGCGTGTTCCTCGGCATCATGGTCTTGCTGGCGGGCATTGGCTTGTCCGAATTCTACGGGCTGGTGGAAAAGCGGGAACTGGTTTGCTTTCGCGGCTGGGGAATTTTTGCGGGCATGCTGTTAATCGTGGGCACGTTCTTCCACCTGACGGGCAAGCTGGGACTCCACAACTCGCCGGCGCGGGTGAACGATTTTGAAACGAGCTTCCTGGTTCTCTTCGTGCTCGGTTTGTGCCTCCGCCAATTCGTTTCGCGCAGCAACACGGCGGGCATCCTCGCCATTTCCACGACCTTGTTCGGCCTGATGTATGTCCCGTGGCTGCTGAATTTCATCCAGAAAATCAATTATTTCCCCAACCTGAACGGCGGCGGCACTTACTACGTCCTCTACTTTATCGTGGTGACGAAGTTCAGCGACACCGGCGCCTACGTCATCGGCTCCTTGATCGGCCGGCACAAGCTGATCCCGCGCATCAGCCCGGGAAAAACCTGGGAGGGATTCGGCGGCGCGATCGCCGCGTCCCTGCTGGCCAGCCTGCTGTTTGCGCGCCTGGCCGGCGACAAGCTTCTGGGGATGAATTGGACCCACGCCACCCTCCTCGGACTGGTGCTGAGCACCGGAGCGGTCGTGGGTGATTTGATCGAGTCGCTGTTCAAACGCGAGGCGGGCGTGAAGGATTCCGGCCACTATTTTCCGGGGATTGGCGGCATCCTCGACTTGCTCGACAGTTTGGTGTTCAATGCTCCGCTGATGTACCTCTATTTGCGACATGTTTTGAGCAAGCCGATGATCACGTGAACTTCGTTGATCCGCGCGCCGCATGAAAACGGTTGTTGTTTTGGGGAGCACCGGTTCGATCGGCACCAGCGCCATGAAAGTGGCGGAGGACCTGCCAGACCAAATTCATATGCTCGGCCTCGCCGCCGGGAACAACCTGGAGCTCCTCCTGGAGCAAACGCGCAAACATCGACCGGAAAGTATTGCCATCGCCGATCCGGCCAAAGCGAAGGAACTGCGCGATGCGCTCGGCGCTTCGACGGCGGTTTATTCCGGCCCGGAAGGCCTGGTCAAGCTCGCCACCCTCCCTGCCGCGGACCTTGTCCTGATCGCCATCGTTGGCACCGCCGGCTTGCAGCCCGCCCTGGCCGCCATCCGCGCCGGCAAGGACATCGCGGTCGCGTCCAAGGAGATCCTGGTCATGGCCGGCGAAATCGTCATGCGCGAGGCGGCGAAACACGACGTGCGCGTTCTCGCCGTGGATAGCGAGCATTCCGCGATCTTCCAATGCCTGGACGGCAAGCCGCCCGAGTCGGTTCGCCGTCTCTGGCTCACCGCATCCGGCGGCCCGTTCCGGACGACTCCGAAGGCCGATTTCCCGAGCATCACGCTGGCGCGCGCCTTGAAGCATCCTTCGTGGGTCATGGGGCGCAAGATCACCATCGATTCGGCGACCTTGTTCAACAAGGGGCTGGAAATGATCGAGGCGCGGTGGCTTTTCGGCGTCGAAATGGAGCGGGTGAGCGTGCTGATTCATCCACAAAGCGTCGTGCATTCCATGGTCGAATTTATTGACGGATCGGTGCTCGCCCAACTCTCCACACCGGACATGTGCCTGCCCATCCAGTACGCGCTGACCTATCCCGCCCGCGTCCGCAGCGACCGCGTGCAAACCAACCTCGCCAAGCTCGGCAGCCTCACCTTCGAGGAGCCTGACCACGAACGCTTTCCGGCACTCCAACTGGCGCGGCGGGCTGGCGAAGCAGGCGGGACGCTCCCGGCGGTCCTTAACGCGGCGAACGAAGCGGCCGTCGCCGCCTTTTGCGCCGGACGGATCGGCTTCGACCAGATCTCTCAGAGCGTCGCCCACGTGATGGAACGTCACCAGCTCGTGTCGCATCCGTCGCTGGAGCAAATCCTGGCCGCGGACGCCTGGGCGCGAGGGCAGGTACCGGCTTGATTATGGCTGGACGAACCGTCCGGCGGGCCGCGATTCGCCGGTTCCTTGGCGAGGACGAAGCGGCACGGAAGTATCCGAAGATCGCCATCTGTAAACGGAACGCAGATCGTTCGATCCATCATGCGGGAGGGCTGGTGACTCGAGAGGACGCTTCCCGTACCCGCTGGATTCTCCAAGGTTGCCAGCCGGCGCCTAGGCGGTATATTTCCGGCAATTCGCTGGCTCCGCGGCGATGGTAGAAGCATGCATATTTTAACCGTCGTTTTCATTGTGCTTGAAGTGCTGCTGCTCTTCAATCTCTTGATCGCGGTCCATGAGCTGGGGCACTTTCTGGCCGCGCGCTGGCGGGGCCTGAAAGTGGAGCGCTTCGCCATCTGGTTCGGAAAACCGCTTTGGAAAAAGGAAATCAACGGCGTGGAATATTGCCTGGGCAGCATCCCCATGGGCGGCTACGTCTCGCTCCCGCAGATGGCCCCGATGGAAGTCATCGAAGGCAAAAGCGACAAGCCGCGCGAGGACCTTCCGCCCGTTCGCGCGCTGGATAAGATCATTGTCGCCTTTGCCGGGCCGTTGTTCAGTTTCGGGCTGGCGGTGGGGTTTGCGCTGATTGTTTCCCTCGTTGGCCGGCCAGTGACCGAGGCGGAGACCACTACCGTGATTGGCTACGTCGAACCCAATTCGCCCGCCGCGCAGGCCGGCCTGCGGGTCGGGGACCGGATTCTCGAAGTGGATGGCAAACCGGTGGCCAAATTCCTCGGCATGGGCGCCAGCGTAATGTGGCGCATCGTGCGCAGTGAGGGCGCCACCATATCGATCAAGGTCGAGCGCGATGGTCAAATTTTGGACTTCACGGCCACACCCATCAAGGAGCCGACCAAGCCTTGGGAACGAAAGAGTCTGCGGCGGATTCTGATCGAAGGATACCACACCCCCATCGTCTTCGATGTCGTGCCCAACAGCCCGGCGTCCCGCGCGGGGCTTAGACGCGGCGACCAGATTCTGCAGGTCAACGGCCAAAAGCTTTACTCGAACGCCGGGCTGGCCGATTACATCGAGACCAACGCGCCTGGCAAACTCACCCTCCAAGGCATTCGCGATTCCAAAGCATTCGAAGCGACCCTGGAACCGGAGGTTCCCATCAGTCCGCCGAACAGCAAGCCGCGCTTGGGCATTCAGTGGGACACCTCGGGTGGCAAATTGACGCTGGCTTATCCCGGGATCGGGGAGCAAATCCGGGATAGCGTTGACGCCATGCGCAACACCTTTGGCGCGTTGCTTTCACGGAGGTCGGACATCAAGCTGCAGCACCTGAGCGGCGCGGTGAAAATCATCAACATTTATTATATTCTTTTCCAGAGCGAACAAGGCTGGCGGCACGCCCTGTGGTTCAGCGTCATTATGAACGTCAACCTCGCCCTGATAAACCTGCTCCCGATCCCCGTGCTCGATGGCGGGCACATTATCCTGGCCCTCGTCGAGGGGGTCCGCCGCAAGCCGGTGAGCGCTCGGTTGCTCAACGCCCTGCAAACCGCCTGCGCCGTGCTGATCATCGGCTACATGCTCTACATCACCTTCTACGACGTGCAGGATTCCTCCTGGCGGGCCCACGATAAGGCGCCCCTGGACATCAAATTCGCTCCCAAGCCCGACCCCGCTGCCGCAAAATGATCGCGCTGCGTTATTGCGAGTCTCCGTTCTTCTTTGACCGGCGCCCAACCCGCGCCGTGGTAGTCGGTGATCCGGCCCGGGGTGGTGTCGTCATCGGCGGCGGCCGGCCGGTGGTTGTGCAATCGATGCTCACTTGCGACACGATGAACACCGCCGAATGCGTGAAGCAAACCCTCGAACTGGTCGCCGTCGGCTGCCAGATCGTCCGGATCACCGCGCCGACCGTGAAGGACGCGGCGAATTTGCAGAATATCGTCCGCGAATTGCGCGCGCGCGGCTGCCTCGTGCCGATCGTCGCGGACATTCACTTCAAGCCGGAAGCGGCCTTGGAAGCGGCCAAATGGGTCGAGATGGTCCGCATCAATCCGGGCAACTACGCCGACTCGAAAAAATTCGCCGTCAAGGAATACAGCGCCGAACAATACGCCGCCGAGCTTAAACGCATCGAGGAAAGATTCACGCCGCTGGTCACGCGCTGCAAAGAACTCGGCCGCGCCTTGCGCATCGGCACCAATCACGGTTCGCTCAGCGATCGCATCATGAACCGCTTCGGCGACACGCCCCTCGGCATGGTCGAGAGCGCCTTGGAATTCGCCCGCATCGCGCGGCAGAACGGCTTCCACAATTTCAAGTTCTCGATGAAGTCGAGCAATCCGAAGGTGATGATCGAATGTTATCGCCTGCTGGTCGCGCGCCTCGCCGAACTTGGGCCGGACTGGAATTACCCAATTCACCTCGGCGTCACCGAAGCGGGCGACGGCGAGGATGGCCGCATCAAGAGCGCCATCGGCATCGGCTCGCTGCTCTGCGACGGGCTGGGAGACACGATTCGGGTTTCGCTCACCGAAGATTCGCGCAACGAAATCGCCGTCTGCCGCGACCTGCTCGCGTTGGTTACCACGCTGTCGAATCACGCCCCGACGGAACCAGATTCACGACTCCCCGATTGGTCCAGTCTCAAACCCTCCTTCGACCCGTTCACGTACCAGCGCCGCTCCACGCCGGAAATCGACCTCGGCCTCGACGGCGCAAAATGCGGCGGTGAACAAACGGTGCGGGTGGTCGTGACGCGCGCGGCGTGGGACCGACTGGCCCCGAAGATTCGCCCGAAAGACGATGTGAAGCCCGAAGCCATCTATGAGGATTTGAACCTTTTGGAAATCGATCCCGCGCGCGACTTCGACGTCAATTGTGAGACGCAACTGGTTTCGGTAAGGGACGGGGTATCAATGCCCGCGATTACTGCGTTCCGTTTGCTCGCCGCGAAATTGAAACGCCTCGGCCGGAATAATCCGATCCTCCTCAAAGACTGCCTCAAGTTCGAGCCGGAGCCGCCCGAGCCGAAGATCGCCCTGCTCCGCGCCGCCGTGGTCATCGGCTCGCTGTTGGCTGACGGGATCGGAGACGCCATTTTGATCCGTGGCGAACCCGGCGCCGGCCAAAGCCTGCGGCTGGCCTACAACATCCTCCAGGCCGCCGGCTGCCGCTCGTTCAAGACCGATTACGTGGCCTGTCCTTCGTGCGGCCGCACGTTGTTCGACCTGCAATCGGTCACCGCCCGCATCAAAGCGCGCACCGAGCATTTGAAAGGAGTCAAGATTGCCATCATGGGTTGCATTGTGAACGGCCCCGGCGAAATGGCCGACGCCGATTTCGGGTACGTCGGCGGCGCGCCCGGCAAGATCAATCTCTACGTCGGCAAGCAACCGATCAAATTCAACATCCCCGAAGCCGAAGCCGTGGACCGCCTGGTGGACCTCATCCGCGAACACGGCAAGTGGGCGGAACCGGAAGCAAGGGAAGCGGTCGCGAGTTAAAGAGACTTGCGCTGATTCCTAAGCGGACGGCTGCTGGAACTTCCCTCCCCGCCGGCGCGCGGGCAATCCGCTTAATTTGGATCAACAATCCTGAGAATCACCAACCAGGCGTTCTCGCCTCGGTCATCGCCTCCAATCACCGCGAGCTCGCCCTGGGACAGAGCTTGTTTGATCGTGTTCACCAGTTTTTTCCGGCCATAGAGTCTGGCTTCGATGCGCGACGCGCCGAGATTCTTGATCTCCAGCGAACAGGGCGCGCTTAACTGAACGCGTCTGATCGCTCTCGGCGAAAGATTGAAGGTCGCGCGATTGACTTCATAGAAATGTTTCCATTTGAACGGCATTTTGCGGAGCTTGCTGGCAATGGGAGGCGCCGCCGGTTGGTACGGGAAGCCGGGAGGTTGCTGCGTGTCCGTCCCCCAGAGCAACTGAGCTTCCAGCTTCAGTTCGCCCGGCCCGGCCAACGACACGCTCGCCTTTAACAGCAGCAACATGAACCAAGCTCGCCAGAGGCTTTTCCGCTCCAGTAACGAAAACATAGCTGGACCTGGTTTCAGTCAATCATGCAAAAGTCTTGAGCATTGGTCGTGCCATTCCTTGCCTCTGGTGGCGGGCCCGGTCCACGGCATGGCTTAACCGCGGAAAAAAATCCACCACACGACCACCAACATGGGCAACATGAACGGCAAAGTGTACTTGCCGATGTAAGCAAGGAAGCCCGGGGTGTGAACCTTGTTCTGGTCGGCAATGGCCTTCACCATGAAGTTCGGGCCATTTCCAATGTAGGTGTTCGCGCCGAAAAACACCGCGCCCGCGCTGATCGCCAAAATAAACTTGTGGTACGCGACGTTGCCAAGCAGGAAGGCCACCCCGATATCGGCGGCGCTCACCTTCCCCGCAACGAATTGAGCCGCATGATATTTCTGGAGCGCTGCCAGGGTCTGCCGGATCTGTTCCGCCTGTGGGTGGGGAAAGGAAGCCAGATCCGCAGTATGGTTCTGCGCGAATTGGCGCACCTGCTCCACCAGCTCTTGATTGACGAAAGCGCCCAAAAGAGCGCTTAAGAATGTCAGATAGGTCGGCGCATTGTCCAGCACGCTCGATAGCAGGCCGCTGCCCGAAAAAAACACGGCCGCCGTCGGCGCGCCAAGTTTGGCGGCGTTGATCTCAAGCCAATCCAGCGCGGGCACCATCGTCGCGAAAATCCCGGCGAACAAAATCGCGACCTCCCGGATCGGATGGAAATTAAATTCGTTTGCCTCATGAACGCTTCGCTTGGTCGTCAAATACGAACCCACGGCCGCCCCCGTCATTAAGGCTTCGCGCAGAAAAGGCGGACGCTCCACGAACGCCGCTGCCAGAATCACTCCCAGAAAAAGCAGGTTCCCCAGCCCATCCAACTGCCAGCGATCGGCGGGTTCAGCCAGACGCTGCCGCACTGCTTTGGGCGCGCGCAGAAAATTCCGATAATCCACCACGAAAAACATCGCCAGCAAGATCGCCACTCCCGTGACCCAGATCTCCCACCCATGCTGGGCCACCCACCAAAATGGGATTCCTTTCAGATAACCGAGGTACAACGGCGGATCGCCGATCGGAGTCAAACAACCGCCGACATTGGAAACAATGAAAATGAAAAAGACGACGTGGTGCCCGGTGACGCGATACTTATTCATGCGCAGCCACGGCCGAATCAAGAGCATCGAGGCGCCAGTGGTCCCGACGAGGTTAGCGGCCAGCGCGCCGATCAGAAGAAAAACCACGTTGGCCAGCGGGGTAGCTTCGCCTTTGACCGTGATGTGAATGCCACCGGCGACGATGAACAGCGAGCCGATCAGCACGATGAAGCGAAGATAATCGGACAGCGCGATCAAGATCCGCTCCGGGGCGTGCAGTCCCAAACCGTAATAGGCCAACACGATCGTTCCCAGGGCGAAAGAGACTTTTGAGTAGTGCCGACTCCACCAGTCCGCAAAGAGCAGCGGCGCCAGGGCGATCAATCCCAGGAAAAGACCAAATGGGATTACCATCCACGGATTAGGCTCGAACATATCAGGTTTCGTGGCGCAAGGCCGATTCCGGAGAAGGAACTGTTCCACTTCACATTTCGCAACTCATTTCGACGAGTTTTTCGCAGAAACACAGGTTGAAGCCCCGAATGGCGAAAACCATGCATCTCGAATGCTTCAAAGCATCCCCGTTGAGCAAATTGCGACAGTTCTCAGGCGGGCCGACTATGAATATAATTCACCTGAATCCGTACTTCGTTTCGACTGAGGCTCTGCCTCGCCCAACAACGATTTGCGAATGCAACAGACCGGCTCTTGCCCGAAACTCGGAACCAGAAGCAATCCAGCACGTTGCGGTCCACCGCCAGGTTTTGGAGGCAACGGAAACTGCAAGCTTTCGCACAAACCTGTCATCTGACTCCGAACGAGGCATGAAGTGGGTGGAAAGCATTTGGCACTACGGTTGCTAGAGACGTGTGACTCAGTTCTATGCCAGAGTAAACCTTGACAACCGCTTGCTGTTCTCATTACTCAATGCCGCTCTCTTGGAACTTGTTCAATCAAACCGTCCGCTCGGCGTTGCAGCCTATTCGATTTTGTGCAAACTGGTAACCACCTGCTGGAAGCGTGCTCGTAACCGCTCCGTTTTCGAGAGCGCTGCGCGACAACCGTCTCCAGTCGCCGGGCGCTCCAGCCTGGCGTCCAGGCTCCTCTCTGGTGCTTCAGGATGTCCACTAGTAACTCCAAGTTTGACATTGGAAATGCCGGCATTGGCCGGCTCCGGTCAATTCCCTCGGGCTCCGCCGGCGGCGCTAGGCACGCAATCGGCAGACGCCGCCTATCGAATTGCAGTGTTTGAAAACAACGACAGACTTGACCATGAATGAACACATAACTCCCTTAATTTCTTGCTTAACTTGCTTGCTTAATTCCGCCGTATCCTTACGGGCAATCGGCGGGATCTCCCTCCGAAGTCATGAGCCTGGCTCCCTCCTGGTTAGAAGAGAGTCGTGATTGATCACTTTTAAACACTGAACTCTGAAAAACTCGAACCCAAACCTATCTTGAACCTTAACCTTACTATGCGAGCCGCCAGCACTCTTACTCCCAAAAACTTGTGCAAATGCACTTGTGTCGTTTTTCTGCTACTTCTCCATTTTGCTTTCAGCACGGCGCCCTCGGCCAGAGCGAGCGACGCCTCGCCCGCCGTCCCGACCGGCACGAATGCCACGGCAACCGCGACGAACGCGCCGGCCCCGCCGCAACAGCCGGATTCGGTGGCCTATCCGCCAGGGGCCAACGCGGGAAATGAGCAGGATTTTACGTGGCCAGTGCCCGCCAAGACGATGGAGAACCTCGGCATGACGAATGCCCCGACTCCGCTCTACGCGAAGCCGACCATGGATGAAATGATTCAGAACGAAGCCCATAACAAGGTGTCGATCAACATTGTTTGGACGCTGGTCACCGGTTTCCTGGTCATGTTCATGCAGGCCGGCTTCGCGTTAGTGGAGACCGGCCTGTGCCGCGCCAAAAACGCCGCGCACGTGATGGCGATGAACTTCATGATCTATGGCCTCGGCATGTTGGGGTTTTGGATCTGCGGTTTCGGGATTATGTTTGGCGGTTATTACAACGGTCCGGTGGCCATCGGCTGGCAGCCTTCGTTGGGGCAAGGGCTCGCGCTGTTAAACGTCGAACACGGCATTACCATCGGCGACATTAAATGGGGCCTCATGGGCGGGGCGGGCTTCTTCCTCAATCCCTCGGTGTTCGACACCGCCATCTTCTGTCTCTTTCTGTTCCAGATGGTGTTCATGGATACGACCGCCACGATTCCTACCGGCGCGATGGCCGAGCGATGGAACTTCAAGAATTTCATCATCTACGGTTTCTGGGTCGGCATGTTTCCCTACGCGTTCTTTGGCAACTGGGTCTGGGGCGGCGGCTGGCTGGCTCAGCTAGGACAAACTCTGGGGCTAGGACACGGTCACGTGGACTTTGCCGGTTCCTCAGTCGTGCACATGTGCGGCGGGATGATTGCCCTGTCTGGCGCCGCGGTTCTCGGCCCGCGGCTTGGTAAATTTGGGCCGGACGGGAAGGCTCGGGCCATTCCTGGTCACAATCTGGTCTATGTCATGCTGGGCACGTTCATTCTGGCTTTCGGCTGGTTTGGCTTTAACCCTGGCTCGACCCTGGCGGGCACCGACCATCGTATCGCCATCATCGCCGTGAATACGATGCTGTGTTCCGCCTCCGGCGCGCTGGCCGCCTGTCTCATGATGTACTTCAAGTTCGGCAAGCCCGACCCCTCGATGATGTGCAACGGCATGTTGGCGGGCTTGGTGGCGATTACCGCGCCGTGCGCGTTTGTGAGTTCCTGGGGCGCCGTGCTCATTGGTCTGATCGCGGGCACGCTGGTGGTGTATTCGGTCTTCTTCATCGAAGGCAAATTGAAATTGGACGATCCGGTGGGCGCCATTTCGGTCCACGGCACGTGCGGGGCTTGGGGCGTGCTTAGTTTGGGCTTGTTCGCCAACGGCACTTACGGCGCCGGCTGGGGCGGCGTCCACAAACTCATCAAGGGCGGTGAAGTAATGAAGATTCTGAATGACGGCCCGGCTTCGATCGCCAAATACAACGAATTGACCGGCTCCGGTCCGACCGGGGGCTGGACGGACATGGGGGTCACCGGCGCCCTGGGGAAGCTGTTTCATGGACCGATGAATGACTGGTCCCAGTTCGGTGCGCAATGCTGCGGCACGCTGACCTGCTTCGTGTTTGTCGCCGGCTTCGCGTACGTCTGGTTCAAGTTCTCGAACTTGATCTTCCCAATTCGCTCGGTCAAGGACGATGAGATGGAAGGTTTAGACGTGCCGGAGATGGGGGCAGAATGTTACCCCGATTACCACTTAACGGACAAGTCGTCACCTCGGGTAGGATAACCATAGAGCAAGCGCCAGCCCGGCTTGGGGTAGCCAAGCCGGGTTGCTGCGAAGGAAAACACTTATGAAGAAAATCGAAGCTATTATAAAGCCTTTCAAAGTCGAGGAGGTCAAAGATGCCCTGGCCGAGATTGGGCTGGAAGGAATGACGGTGACTGAAGTCAAAGGCTTCGGCCGCCAAAAAGGGCATACGGAAATCTACCGCGGCAGCGAATACACAGTGGATTTTCTGCCGAAGATCAAAATCGAGATCGTCTTGGCGGATAGCCGCGTGGACGCGGCAGTCAAGGCGATCATTGGCGCCGCCAAGACCGGAAAAATCGGCGACGGGAAGATTTTCATCTTCCCCGTGCACGAAGCGATTCGCATCCGGACCGAAGAAGCCGGAGAGAAGGCGATCTGACGAAGCTCAATCGGGCGATGGGTATCGGCGCCCATCGCCCCGTGAGCCGAGATTGTATGGCAACACAAAAAACAGGACTTGCCCCCGCCATTTTCGGCGGGATGTGTTTCGTTTTGCTCTTTTGGGGGTTGATCACGCTTTATTTGGAAACCAGCCTCGGCTGGCCTGCCAGCAGAACGACCCTGGGCCATCGCGCCATCGGTTGGTTCGTGAATTTTGTGCTGCTGCGCACCTTCATCAAGGGGATGCGCCGCTATTACTCGTTGCGAGTTAAACCAGTCTAACCGCGGCGTCAGCCGCACGCCACCTCGATTGATCCCGATTCAATCGGCTTGACTTTTTTCTGGGCGACAGTTTCTTTGCGGACGTGAGCTGGAGATTTTTGTGACCGGCAGTCCCATTCCCATGGCGGGCTTCCGGGACCGCGCGGGGAGCCATGGATAGCTTGGCCGTCCACCGCCCGCGCAATGTGGACTGGAAACGCGCGGCCGCTCTTCTCTACGGCGACTGGGGCACCAGCAAGGCGTACGTCATCGGCCTGGCGTTTGTCGCCGCGGGTTATTCCTCATTGCCCATCGTCCTGGCGGTCTGCGTTTTGACCGGGATCGTCGGTTACAACTACGTCGTCATTTGCAAACATTTCCCCGATGGCGGCGGTGTGTATTCGGCGGCGCGGGACCAAAGCCGGTTGCTGGCGGTGATTGGCGCGCTGCTGCTGGTGGCCGATCTGATCGTGACGGCGGCCTTGAGTGGCTGGTCCGCCATGAGCTATTTCAAGGTGCCAAAAGAGTCGATCTGGGTCGCGACGATCGTGCTCATCTTGATCATCGGCGCGATCAATTACTTTGGCCCTAAACACAGCGGCAGCTTTGCCATGTGGCTGGCCGTCCCCACGGTGGTCGTGGTGGTCCTCATTATTCTATGGAGCCTCCCGCATCTTACCTTGAAATACCTCGAGCCATCGCAGATGGGCTTCCGCAAAAATTGGGTGGCGTTCGTGGGCGTAATTCTCGCTCTCAGCGGAGTCGAAGCCATCGCCAACCTGACGGGAGTGATGAAGTTGGATGCCAGTTCCAGCCTGGAAGAACCTAACGTCATGCATACCGCTCGCAAAGCCATCTGGCCGGTGGCCGTCGAAGTCGTGCTGGGCACGGCGCTGCTCGGATGGGCGATGCTTTCGCTCCCGCGCGAGTTGGAATCGCAGATCCAATTGCGCTACGAAGACATGCTCAGTTTCCTGGCCGAGCAATACGGTGGATTGGTTTTCGGTCCGCTGTTTGGAAAGATTTTTAGCGTCATCGTCGGCCTGATCGTCGGTTTGCTGTTGCTCAGCGCGGTCAACACCGCGGTCGCCGCGCTGATTGGATTATTTTACCTGCTGGCCCGCGATGGCGAGATGCCTAAACCCTTCGCCCGGCTCAACCGACACGGAGTGCCGTGGCTGCCGCTGACCATTGCCGTGATGCTTCCGATCCTCGTGGTTGCGTTTTCGAATGACTTGAAATCGCTGGCCGACTTGTACGCCATCGGGGTGGTGGGAGCGATCACTGTGAATTTAGGTTCGTGCAGTCTCAACAAGAATCTGAGACTGAATTGGAGCGAGCGGACAATCATGGGCGCGACCTTCCTGGTCCTTCTGGCGGTGGAACTGAGTATCGCCAAGACCAAACCCAATGCGCTTTTCTTCGCGCTGTGCGTCATCGGGTTGGGGCTTAGCTTGCGTAGTTACAGCCAAAAACGCGCCGGGTTGCGAACGTTAACCGTGACGGAGGAAGTCGCCGCGGCGATCGCGCCTGAACGCATGGCCAAATTCCGCCTGAATCTCTCGCCCGGACAAGCGATCATGGTGGCCGCTCGCGGTTTAACCCCGGTCCTGCGATACGCCCTGGAAGAGGCGCGGCTAAGACAGGGATCCTTATACGTCTTGTATGTCAAACAGTTGGCCGTGTCGCTGCCAAGTTCCTTGCCGGAAACCGAGCGGCCTCGCTGGCAGACGGATCGCCAGGCTGCCGAGATCATGTACGGCATGCTTGAGCTGGGCCGGGAGTATGCGGTTCCCATCATCCCATTATTTGCGATCAGTGAGGATCCAGCCGCGACTATCCTGGACCTGGCCGCGACCGTTGGCGTGGATATCCTCATGCTCGGTTCTGCTAATCGGCATTCTCTGGTGAGTCTGTTGAAAGGGAACGTGGTGACCGAAGTGGCAAAGAATCTGCCGGATAATATTCAACTCCTCATCCATGGCTAACTGATCGAGACAGCCCTCCACCGAGCGGGACCGTTCTCCTTCCTCCGCCGGTAGCCACGGATGTCCTTCTTCACACGTGATGAGAACCAGACAGGCAAGATGGTCAGAAAAATCTCTGCTGGTAAAAAATCGACATCTTCAACGCCGCAAAACAGCCGACCCCAGTCCAGTTCGCGTGCCTCAATCGTTAAACTGATGTTCGCTTGCGTCGCGCGTCCCCGCCAGCAGATTTCTGAAAAACGCGTGTTCCGGTGAAAAAGATGCGAGTTTTCAGGGAAATTCGATGGTCGATCACTGAGCGGACGGCTTTTGCAGAAGCCTGCCAAAGGCCGAAATCATTGTTGCCGCTCGCAACTTTATGCGGCCGAGTCCATTTCGGCGCTCGGTGGCACGGCTACTGCTTTTTCGTGCGCGTGTTTCCTGACAATGCATGAATTGACCTTTAGAGCGAACCCATAACACCTGCCGCAAGCACGCTGCCCGCATTGATAACCTTGGCCCCGATTGCAAGGGGCGGCTTTCGGCGCTGTGCCAATAATGACGGCCGCGAGCCGCCCTTGGCACAGCGCCGATGCGGAAAAACCAACACCCCAACCCTTACCAACCGCTTAATCGATAACTAGTACACACCCACTATGCCTACAAACTCCGTCGCAAAACCAACCCCCAAGAGCGCGATCGAGCTGGCCCGCAAACACGGGGCCAGGATGGTCGATGTGAAGTTCGTGGACACCTTCGGCACCTGGCAACATTTCAGTTGTCCGATTGCCGAACTGACCGAGGAGGTCTTCACCGACGGCCTGGGCTTCGACGGCTCCTCGATCCGCGGCTGGAAATCGATCGAGGCCTCCGACATGCTGGCCATGCCCGATCCGGCCAGCGCCTTCATCGACCCGTTTTGCGCCGTG